>Ga0209517_10001592_pt1 | contig 33838 bp, 34 predicted proteins | sample PeaSoiMetSII2010_FD_187695 | JGI IMG/M metagenome (GOLD analysis project Ga0209517, IMG submission 187695) | Peat soil microbial communities from Weissenstadt, Germany - SII-2010 (SPAdes) (version 2) | ecosystem: Environmental > Terrestrial > Soil > Wetlands > Peat | place: Germany... | reverse complement strand
AAAGGGATATCCATGGTCTCACCGGTCTCATCCTCCAGTTGAAAAGAAAACCGGTTTCCTTCCTCGAAGTGCATTTTCCCCAGCGGAATTCGAACGAGTCGCTGCGCGACATGGTCGATATAACCGATTTCGAAGGTTCCCGCTCCGAATTCCCTATCCCAGCGGATTCTGTTTAGAAGTTGCTGAATCGGGGTCACCGGATTTCCCTTTCAAAGAAGAACGGTGCTTGTGATCATAGTAGCCTCCCGGGGGATTTCAAAGAAGATATGGAGATTATAAAATCATACACTAATCCATGAAGGTGAAAAACGAATTAAAAACTCACCCTCAACCGCAGGCCGTATACCTCTACAGGACCCCGGTCCCTGTTGTAGCCGGGGTCCTGGATGAACTGAAAGTCCGGGCTTATTTGCACATAGCGACATACCTGGATGCGGTAATATAGTTCCAGAGCCTGTTCTAAGCCGTAATTCAGTTTGCCGTCTCCCAGCAGGATACCGATCCCTCCCGCCTCAAGGTAGTTCTTGTGCGGATCTGACAGACCATTGACTCCGTAGGCGACACCCAGGCGGTCGTCAGGCCTCGTCCAATGTATTCCGCTTACCTGTGCGCCAAAGCTCGCATGACGGTCGGATTCCACATAGCTCCAACTCTCGTGATTGCCGTCGTTCCAGCCGATGCGCCCGAAAATGCCAGTTTCACCATCGTCGGCCATCGGCTGTTCGAAATTCAATCCAAAACCGTATTTGGTGCCGCCGGATTGCTCAACCAGCAGGAGATCGGGCACCGTCGAGGTGGTGCGTCCTAACGTCAGCGCCGCGTCATAACTCCCCAACCGTCCCTCATTGAAGTAGGAGAGCAAACGGACTACCGTACCTGCGTCGTTTGGTTTCCAGGTGAGTTCCAGGTTATAACCAAGCTCTTCGAGATCAATAAAGTCGAAATCGGCTCCATTTGCGGTATCAGGCTCCATATAAACGCCAAATGCCACTCTCCATCGCGGCGGGAACAGGGATGTGACAATCCCGTAGCTGTAGCCCCTGGTGTCCGCAGCGTAGTCCCATGCCGTATTGTAGAGGAAATCGTAGTTAAAGAACTGCGCACGGTTATTATTGGCATAGCGATTTAGATCGAAATCATCCGTGGCAGCCAACTTTCCGATCTTAATCTCCCACCTGCTGACAGGCTGCTCCCCAGGAAGTTGGTCCATGCACCGTTCCAGTTTCTCGGCTTCGCCTGAGAGAGGATAATAGTATCGGAGATACAACTTGGCCAGGTAGGGAATTTTCGGCAGATTCGATGACCCCGCTCTTATGACATCCCCATTGACATACCCGGCAAGCCCCAGTCCGTCACTTATTCCGTTTCCCTGAAAAAACTCGCCATCTGCATACGCCTGCAGCCCCGGGGCCAATTGTGAACCGAAATACACTCCATACGTTTGGGTTACTTGCTCGCCCAGGCCATTTCGGAAACTCAGGCTGTTCTGGCCCTCGTACGGGCTGTGAAAGGGGGGCATATCTTGATATATAACGTTGTATTGCGCTCCCAGAAGCTTAGGGACCCAATCGGGACACTCTTGACTTTTTTGTTCGGAGCAGTCCTGGCAGGAATCGGCAACCGGGCAATCAAGTTTAGCAGGGTCTTCCACGGGGAGCGGACCAGCGCCTTCAGAGGGTTCAGCTTTGATTTCTCTCCGCTGGTCTGGTTCGAGTTGAACAGTTTCGACGGGTTCCAAGCGTGATTCTTCCGCCGTACAAGTGAAGGGAAACACAAGACAAACGAAAACCAACGCCAATGCAGCATTCTTCGTCATACGACCCCCAACTTCCCCCTCGGGAAATATGAGCAAAGTCAATGTGCATCGATCAGGTCTCCTGGCTTACGTTCATCCTACTCACCGCGCCTTCCCATCACGCCTTGGGCATGACAGTGGCGATTCTGCGGCTTTCGTCCCGATCACAGTCGCGGGGCGGCGGAAGATTTGCTCTTCCTTCCCTTGAATCGATGCCCGATAAAAACTCAAGTGCCGGTTGCAAGGCGTTTAGCTTTCGCTCTTTGCGGGAAATAGACCCCGAAAACAATAACCGGCTGTAAAACCGCCTGCCGCTCCGGCTAAAAGAAACACCAAAAGAGGCAAGTCCCCATGTTCGATGTTGATCAGGGGCTCATGTGGAGGGCGTTTTGCCTCTATCGCGAACTTTTCTACTACGGACTCATCGACCCCGGCCCATTTTGAATCGGAGGTCCGCAGGCCGATATACATGCCCAAAGCCAGTAAAATGACGAGGCCACTTGCAAGCCAGATTTTTTTCATAAATCCTCCGTCTAAACCGTAAAGATTTTCAGCAATTCCGGCCTGCGGGTCAGTATGAACCTGTAGGCGCCTACACACAGGAAGCCCTCAAGAATCCCAAGCGGGACCTGGGTGGGTACGAATGCCAGAAGCACCGTAAGAAAAAATTTACCGAAGGGAGCAGTACCGTGCAGAGCGCTGGCGAGTTGAAGAGAGGTGACACTATATGTGGCCCAATCCGATAGCAGGCCGCAAAGGAAAGCAGCAATCCACCAACTGCCGGTCAACCGTTTGACTAAAATAAATATGCCGTAGCCTGCAAAAGCGCCGGCGACTCCCATTGAGGCAAGATTTGCGCCGAGAGTTGAAAGCCCGCCGTGTGCAAGGAAAAGGGCCTGCAGCAGCAACGCGACGCTGCTCACGACAACCGTGAGAAGCGGGCCGATGAAAATGGCGGCAATACCCGTCCCGCAGGGATGAGAACAGGTACCCGCCGCAGGGACGGGAATCGGCATGCAGGATATTATGAACACAGCCGCCCCTACCAATCCGATCATAGGCATGAGCTGCGCATTCTGCTGCCTTCTCAGGCTCAATTCACGCAGCCCCAGAAAGAGGAACGGCGCAGACACCGCAAACCACAACACTGCCCACTGCACCGGCAGAATTCCCTCGGTGATGTGCATCGCGAATGCCGGAACGGCCGACAGCACGAGCAATGACGTGAATACAAGAATTACCGTGATGGAGCGGTGCTTACTTTTCATACCTGTCTCCCGTAAATTGTCGGCTCTTCCAGGCGAAAGCCGAATTTTATTGAGGGGATAGCCGAAAATTGCCGGTGCCTGCCGGCAAAAAAAAATCCCTAGAGCAAAACGCCCTAAGGATTGCACCCTGGTTCACTTGATCCTTCGGTGGGTATCGGACCTTCCACGTACCGATTCCCTCAACAAGCATCAGGCAGGTCTTCTGGCTCACGGATCTCTCTACTCTCCGGTCCTTCCCATCTCGAAAGACAGTGGTTTTACCGGATTTCGTCCCCGTTCACAGCGGCGGGACCGCTCCCGATTTTAACGGGATTCCCTATTAAACTTTTTTTGTACCTGATGCTAAAAAGCTATGTGGCATTCCTTGTACAAGGTATTCCAAATGCAGTCAACAGCATATCCGTTCCGAAAAATTCCTTCATAACGTTCTTTCTATCTATTTATTGAAGCCCCGTCTCTTTGACCCTCGGAACTACCTGGACTTTGAGCATTACCTCACCGTATCCGTAGCAGTCAACGCCGGTGTCGAGACAGCGGAGATAGCGCATGAAATGGAAGTCGTTCGGCTCAAGGCTTTCGCTGAGTCTCTCGTTGATCAGCGCCACCGGGATCGTGAGTTGAGATATCAGATATACGCACATCCGGTTTGGACACAGCCTGGTTATGAAATTGCCGTCCACATCAAGGAGGAACGTTTGTCCGGCGATGTGACCGGAGTTGCAGTTCCGTGAATTAACCACTTCCGCCAGGATAGAATACTTTGCGGCTGCCCGGGACAGGCGCGACACCTGCCTGATCCTGTGGCCCCCCTCATGGAACTTCTCAACCTCGGGCTCCGTGTACCCAACTCTTTCTCCGTATTTTTTTATTATTTTTTCTTCCGCCATTCTACCCCTTTGAACCATGTGTATATTTTCCAGCTTCCTTATTTTCCGGGTCTGTACCTCTTGTCATAACTGGGGGATAGATAAAATTCGCACTTCATGCAGTTTACCAGCTTCATCGCAAAGCTTCCCTGCACTTTTCCTCCGCAAAGCGTGCCGGCAATATGGGCACAATGCATTCCGTGAGACGGATAAGCCGGGCAAACTCCCAATTCGGCTGTCTTGGCGCCGCCTTTTTCTCTTCCACATTTTTTGAATTCCCAGCAGTTCATCGAAGCCTCCATGTCGGATTTGATGTTCATTGTTATATAAAAATCGGTCAACGGGACGATGATCTTTAAAGCAAACTCAACGAAATCAAACCCGACCCCTGCCTATTTCATCCCTATCTCTTCAAAGAAGGCCACGACCGCGTCTTTGCACACGTTCGGAGCTCGGAACACCGCGTAATGAGCCAGCGGATGTTCGTATCCCACCAGCTTTGCTCCTTTGATTTTTGAGGCTGTTTCTTCAGCGAGAACGTACCTGAGCCATTGATCGTTTTTAACGTGCAGTATGAGCGCTTTTGCCTTGATACGACCGAGCTGATCGTTAATATCGTAGGTATCGAGCGCTTGATTGCGAACAATGAGGTCGTCCACATCAAAATCCCCGGCCTTCGATATCAGGTTGGCTCCTTCGCCGCCCTTGGGCTCCCAATAGAAAACCTCTTTGTTTACCTCTTCCCATGGCTGTTTCACTCGGAAATCAAAACTTAACGCAGTCTCTCCGAGAATCGACCATCCGAACATCATCCCTTTGTTGGGATGCTGCTCTTTTGGCAGATTATAGTAATCTCCGCTGGTCTTCTGCCACACCGGGTCACTCTGCATTGCGGCGGTCATGAGCGTAAAGAGCCACCTGGTAACCGGGTCAGAGGCCGTAGAGCCCCCGATGGGCATGATCGCATCCACGAAATCGGGATGGAGTGCTGCCAGGACATAGCTTTGAACGCCCCCCATCGAGACACCGGTGGCGAGTTTGACCTTGGCGACTCCCAGGTGGTCCTTGAGCAAAAGGTAATTGGCCTGCACACAATCGAGAATCGAATACCGGGGGAACTTCATTCCCAATCCATCGCTGGGCTTGCTGGTCCCCCACAGTCCTAAAGCGTCCAGGAATATTACGTAGTACTTGTCGGTGTCGATCAGTTTCCCTGGTCCCACTACCGGACCTTCGGCAAAAGCGTTGCCTTTTTGGCCATCATACCAGTAGGAGTACATGAACGCTGAGTCACCGGAGTAGTAAGAGCTTATGATTACAGCGTTGATGATTTTCCCGTGCGTATCGCGTTTAGGGGTACCCACGGCTATATAGGAGAGGCGAAGCGGCTCCTGCCCCAATGATTCCAGGGTCACGCCACCCGCGCCGCCCAATTCGAAGGCGGATGGTTTCCCCGGGTCGTATTTTCCGCCAATGGCAAAGTTGGGCACAGAATAGTATTGCTTCAGGGATGCCAAATCCGGCACTCCTGAGAGTCTCGTTATTGGCTCGGCACAGGCGACGGCCACCGAGGCGACGAGAAGCGGGACAACCAGACCAGCAAAAAGCCATTTCCTTAGGTTGTTGGACGACAATGTCATTGGCCCACTCCTTTGTTCTGTGGATGTGGATGTGGCGGGGGTTGGTCCGATCTTATTTTTCCGGTGTTTTTTCATCCGAATGCGAGGGGACCTCCAGGTCAGTCAACCGGGCGCTCACCACCGTATCCTTGATGGTCCAGTAGATGCTCCGGAATTTCTCATCGAAATTTGTGGGCGAAACAGTTCCCATTTCAATGAATTTCACCAGCACTTCCTTGGCCACCTTCAATATTTTCTCATCATCCATGTTCATCCAACCCCTCGCTTAACGCAGGACAGGGACGGCAGGTCCGAATTGGAAACTGTAAGTGTCACATCCGGAGCTTCCGGATGGACACTAAGCTAAAAAGTCAAAAAGCCCCTGCTCATGGTAGGAAGGCCACTTTGGTCGAGCAGAGGCTCTTGCGGGCTGGTGAAATACCCTTTGAAGGCATCCCGGCGCCCACTGGGAATTTACCATAAAAGGGGTGGTTTAGTAATCAAACTTTCATTTGATACCGTCTTTGAACCCCTGAAAAGTTGAATAGATTTGCAATTATTAGGGAAATTTCCGGCCGTAGCGAAAAAACAGCTTGACAAACATGCTTTTCGAGCATTAAAAAGGGGTCTAGGTGGCAAATTGTGGGGAAAAGGGGCTAAAAGTGGGCATCTTAGACTCACCCAACTTCAGAGGACGCTCAGCCGCACGGCTCGACACCAAAGGGCGGCTCCGAATACCCGCAAAATTCAGAGAAGTCTTGCAGAATCATTTCACTGACGCTCTCATTGTCTCCCAATACGATGAATGTCTTGTCGCCTATCCACCGGAGAAGTGGGATGAGATGGAAGCCAAGGCGCTGCATCTTTCTCAGGTTCATCCGGAACATCGGTCCTTTGTGCGTCGCTTCATATCCGGCGCGGAAAAATGTGATTTCGACACGCAGGGACGAGTACTGATTCCACCCCTGCTTCGTGAAGATGCACACTTGGGCCAGGAACTAATCCTGGTCGGAATGCTTGCCAATTTCGAGATCTGGGACAAGGGCACCTATGATCTCCAGGTTGTGCGGGACAGGGAAAACGAACGAAAAATAATGGAAACAATAGCACTTTCCGGGCTTTAGTATGAACGAAAGCCCAGGTGATAGCAAACACATTCCCGTAATGCTGGGACCGGTGATCGAGCTACTCGATTGCAAACCAGGCGGCATTTACGTTGACGGCACGGTAGGTGGAGGGGGATATGCCCGGTCCATTCTGGAAAAGAGCGCGGGGGACGGTGTTGTGCTCGGAATGGACTGGGACGGGGAAGCGTTAAAGCGCGCGCGCGAAAGGCTCGACGGCTATGGAGAAAGACTCATACTGGAGATGGCTGACTTTGCCGATATACGCCGGGTCCTTCGCAAGCACGGCATCGGCCAGGTTGACGGGATTGTGGTTGACTTGGGCGTTTCAAGCTTTCAGATCGAAGACGCGCAACGTGGATTCAGTTTCTCGAAAGAAGGGCCGCTAGATATGCGTATGAACCGCGACTTGCCTCAAACGGCGGCAGATCTGGTCAACGCTTTGCAGGAACGGGACCTTGCCGATTTGATCTATCGGTACGGCGAAGAGAGGCTGTCGAGAAGGATTGCGCGCGCGATTGCGGCGGCAAGGCGAAAGGGCCGCATCGACACCACCAGGGAACTTGCCGAACTGATACGCAAAACCGTCCCGGCGAGCAGGGACGCTTCGCGCATTCACCCGGCCACCCGTACTTTTCAAGCCCTGCGGATAGCAGTCAACCGAGAGATCGATTCTTTGGAGCGTTTTCTGCCCGAGGCGCTGGATGTCCTCAAACCAGGCGGAAGAGTCTGCGCGGTCGCCTTCCATTCGCTGGAAGACCGTGTAGTAAAAGAGGCGTTTAGAAACTGGGCACGGTCCTGCCGCTGCCCGCGTGAGCGCGCTGCGTGCGAATGTGAAGGTAAACCGCTGGTTCGGCTGCTTACCAAAAAGGCTCTCAGGCCTTCGGCCGATGAGCTTGAGGGCAACCCGCGGGCGCGCAGCGCAAGGCTCAGGGCCGTTGAGAAATTGTGATTGGTGATTTAGGGGTTTTCAGTTGTTACTGCTCACTGCTCACTTATTCGCTGGCACCACGGCCTTTTCCTCTCCGGGTTTGAGGGGGCCCGGAGGGGGATCTGGCCGAATAAACCCCGAAAGGGGATAGAAAGTGGTTTTCCGGGGAACGGGGAAGGAAGAGAGAAGGTGACTTTCCGGGCGGCTGGGGGGCCGTCCGGAAAACTTCTCCCGATGAGAAAACCTGACAGAACAGAAAGGGCAAAACCATGAAAGCAAACAACCTAAAGCGAAAATCTTCGAAAAGCGGCTGCCCTTCAACACATTTTCTTTTCAGGCGCGACCCGGACGATTATTGCGCTCCTCAAAGTCCTAACCGGATGGCCCGGGCGGATCTGTTCTGCAGGTCAGCCGGGCGCGGTTTTTCACAGGTTTTCAATCTCGGCTGTCCTGACCACAGGAGGCCGGAATGGGATATCTGATAACCCTTTCCATTGGATTCGGGCTCGGCTGGCTCTCGGCTGCTATCCTTAGCGCGGACTCCCGGGTAAAACTCGGCCCGGGCGGAGGCCATGAGAAGAAAGTGCCGGGAGTCGATCCTGTTTTTTAAAGCTGTCAATTGATGGGAAACCGATGAGAAGAGCCAAAGAAAGCGCCCCGATCTTCAGCATCAAACTGGAGGGCGACCCCGGGTTCCAGCAAAAGACCCCGGCGCATACGCGCATCTGGGCATGGCTCACATCGGCAATCCTGCTGGGTGCTGTTTTCGTCATTTGCGCGGTTTTTTACGTCTGGCTCTATGTGCAGCAAATCCAAAACGGCTATCGGCTCTCAAAAGCCTATGAAGAAAGTGAACTCCTCAGCAATGTTCAGCGCAAGCTCACTATTGAGTGGTCCCGGTTTCGCGACCCGCAGCGGCTTGAGGAGATTGGCCGAAACCAGTTCGGCCTGGCGCCGCCCAGGGCCGATCAGAAAGTGGTGATGCGCTAGCAGACCGATATTCGCTACCGGGTATCAGGAGAATAAAATGGAAGGGCGCGAACAGCGGAAATCTCTGAACTCCCGATACTGGTCATGCCGGCTGCTCTTCCAAGTCGTGGTGATCCTGGCCTTCTGCGCAATTATAGGCAAGGCCTTCCGTCTCCAGGTGATCCAATACTCACTTTGGGTGGATCAGGCCAATACCAATTTGAACACCAAATTTACAGTCCCCGCTTATCGAGGCACAATTTACGACAGGCAGGGGCGAGTGCTGTCCTACTCGGTTCCGCAGCGCTCGCTCTATGCTTTTGGGCGCCGAATCGACAACCCCGCAAAAACGGCCGCCAACCTCAGTCGAATCCTGGATGAACCGATCGCTTCAATTGAAAAGAAACTGACCTCTTCAAGCCATTTCATCTGGATAAAGCGCCAACTAACCGATCAGCAGGCAACCGAAATAGAGAAGCTCAAAGCTCCCGGCCTTAATCTTACGGACGAGTACAAGCGGTTCTACCCATACCGGCAGGTGGGAGGCCAGGTTGTGGGTTTTGTCAATATAGACGGATCAGGTATAGAAGGTATCGAAAAATCCTTCGATGAAGTGTTACGGGGCAAGCCAACTCCCGTATGCCAGTTTAGGGACGGATGCAGCAAGCGACTGTGGCTCAATTCCTCGGCCCCTCCCGAGCCTGCCGAAAGTTGTGGGGTAAGGCTTACTCTGGATACCTTCATCGAATATGTTGCAGAAAGCGAACTGGAGAAGGCGGCCGAAAAATACAGGCCCAGGTCGGCGGAAGTGGTGGTCATGGATGTCGAGACCCGGGAAGTGCTTGCACTGACCAGCTGGCCGTTTTTCGATCCGAACATGATTCCGGAAAAAAAGGACCCGAAACAGGAGCTTGGGCGCGATCACGCGATCTCGGACGCTTTCGAGCCCGGATCGACCTTTAAGGTGTTCATGATGAGTGCGGCCCTGGATCAGGGCTTGGTCCGGCCGCAAGACAAGATATATTGCGAAGGCGGCAGATGCGAGCTGGCCGGGCACTCCATAAAGGATGTCCACGGCCACGGCTGGCTGACCATGCAGGAGGTGATCAAATATTCCAGCAACATCGGAGCGGCAAAAATCGCACTCCATATGGGCAGCGAAAATTACTCCCGGTACATTCACGACTTCGGGTTCGGATCACTCACAGGGATCGATCTTCCGGGAGAATTCAAGGGTCTTGTGAGACCTCAAAAAAGGTGGAGACCCATAGATCTGGCGGTAACCGGCTTTGGACAAAGCATCGGGGTGACCGGCCTTCAATTGACCAATGCCATTGCCGTGATAGCCAGTGGCGGAGAATACGGGCCACCGGTAATAGTCGACGATCTGCTCAACGATCAGGGGAAATCGATCAGGCAAATTAAATCCTCCGAGACCCGCAGGGTCATTTCAAAGAGGACAGCCGACCAGGTTCGTGCTATGATGGAATTGGTAACTCAGGAAGGCGGCACAGCGCCCAATGCTTCGCCCGAGGGTTACAAGGCGGCTGGCAAGACTGGAACGGCTCAAGTAATGGACAACGTGACGAAGCGTTATGCTTCGAACAAATACACCTCAGTTTTTACCGGGTTTATCCCGGCTGAGCACCCTAAACTGGTAATCACCGTAATTGTCCACGAACCCCAGGGGTCTAGTTATGGGGGCGTAGTAGCGGCGCCGGTATTCCGGGAGATTGCTGCAAAAGCCCTGCCCTATTTGGGTGTAATGCCTTCCGGACCAAATTCCGCACCCGGTCCCAACATCCGCACGGCTGACGCCTCATCGGCCCAGGTCGGGCAGACCTCCGGCAAGAAGGCGGCAACCGCCAAGCCAGCTCAGAAGACGGCCCCGAATAAATCGGCTTCGATAAAAGGCCCGGGGGCCGTTCCGATTGTTGCGAAGAAGAATCAGCCAACTCCGCAGCCGGGTCCCCGCATGGCGCCGTCTGGAAAGTACTCGTTGAAGCTCGACGAGCGGGGAGCAAGGGTTTATTAGCCCAAAACAAATTGAGGAAGCAGTACCTGATCCAGGGATTAATACCAATCCCTCAATTCCCAGGTTCGGTTCAATCTTATGAAGACGCTCGAACAGCTCATAGAAGGTGTGGAAATTATTGACGCACGCAGCGGTCTGGAGCTTCCCGTATCCGGTGTATGCTACGACAGCAGGCATGCGGAAAAAGCGAATCTGTTTGTCTGTATTCCGGGAACGCGTACGGATGGGCATGAATTTATAAGCGATGCCCTGTCGCGCGGGGCCGTGGCGATTGTTGCTCAAACCGAAAAGCCCGCAGGCCTAACGACGGGCTTTGTCCGCGTCCGGGACTCCCGCGCTGCGCTTGCTGCAATAGCTGCAAACTTCTACGATCATCCGGCTTCCAGGCTCGAGCTCATTGGAATAACGGGTACGAACGGCAAGACCACAACATCCCTGCTAATCGAGAGCATCCTTCGGAGCCGGGGATGGTCACCGGGGGTGCTCGGCACCCTTGCTTACAGGTGGGCGGGCAAGCACATTCCCGCACCCATGACCACGCCCGAGTCCCTGGACCTCCAAAGACTTTTTCACCAAATGATCCAGGACGGGGTTTCACACGTAGTCATGGAGGTTTCATCTCATGCTCTTGCCCTTGGCAGGATTGCCGGGTGCAAGTTCAGGACTGGGGTTTTTACCAATCTGTCACAGGACCACCTGGATTTTCATTCCACTATGGAGGAGTACTTTTCTGCCAAAGCGCTCCTTTTCTCAAAATATCTTGACCCGCGTCTTTCCGTGGCGGTGGTCAACGAGGACGATAATTACGGCGCAAGATTACTTTGCTACACGGAAAACGGCGCCCGCGCCGCCGCAACGATCGGTTATTCCGCTCGAATTTCGCTCGCCCCCCGGACAAACACCGTTTCACCTGGGGAAGTCCGGTTCAGTGCTCAGGGAATCACCGCAAAAATCCATACACCTCGTGGAAAGATCAGTGTTGATTCCCCCCTTTTGGGCAGGCTCAACCTCTACAATATTCTGGCTGCCATATCAGCGGCAGTCTCGCTGGACATTCCGGTCAATGCGATCGAAGAGGGCATACGGGCGCTGTCGCATGTTGACGGCCGGCTTGAGCGCGTTGCAATTCCGGACCGCTGCGGCGTTGAGGTAGTTGTCGATTACGCGCACACACCCGATGCGATGGAAAAGGCGCTTGCCTGCCTTCGTGAAATGACGAAAAACAGGCTTATCGCGGTATTCGGCTGCGGAGGGGACCGCGACAGGGGTAAGCGTCCGATCATGGGCAGGGTGGCAGCGGAGTTTGCTGACCTGGTGATCATCACCAGCGACAATCCCCGGTCCGAGCGCCCCGATGATATTCTGGACGAAATCGAGACGGGAGTGGTACAGGCGGGAGTCCCGGCGTTGGGAGCCTCCGGACGCGCTACAGCAGGGACGGGCTACATTCGGGAAGCTGACAGGCGAAAAGCGATCGAACTGGCCCTGGAACTGGGCCGGCCCGGAGACATGATTTTCATCGGAGGCAAGGGACACGAAACCTATCAGATAGTCGGGACCCTCAGGCATTCATTCGACGACAGGATGGTGGTGAGGGAGTATTTTGAGGGAACTGGAAGAATATGTTCAGTACTGTAGCGGCACTGGCTGAGGCAGCGGGTGGCAAGATAATTTCCGGGGACCCAGGAGCGCACGTCGGGACAATTTCCTCCGATACCAGGAACATTGCCCCGGGAGACTGCTTCATTGCCCTCGCCGGAGAAAATCACGACGGGCGAACTTTCGTTGCGGATGCCATTGGAAAAGGCGCCTGCGCGGTCATCGTGTCCGGTAACATCAATGTTTCCCGGCAGATTTCCGCCGCCGTCATAGAGGTGGGCGATACTCTTTACGCCCTGGGCGAACTTGCGCGGCGCCGGCGCTTGAGTTTCGACATCCCGGTAATAGCGGTCTCCGGAAGCAACGGCAAGACCAGCACCAAAGAGATGATCGCGGCCATTTTCAGCAAGACCCGCAAAGTGTTAAAGAACAGGGGCAACTTCAACAACCTGATCGGACTTCCGCTCACGCTGCTCGGTCTTAGAGAAGAACACAGCATAGCCGTTGTGGAAATGGGAATAAACGTTCCTGGAGAAATGGAGCGATTGGCGCAGATCGGGTCCCCAACGATTGGGGTCATAACCAATATACATCCTGCCCACCTCATGGGGCTTGGATCCATTGAGGGCATCCTGGAACAGAAAACAATACTTTGGAAATCCCTGGAGCCGCACGGAGTTGCGGTCGTGAACATGGATGACCCGATGCTTTCCCGTTTTGCGCAACGGATCAAAGCCCGAAAGATCACCTGCTCCCTCCGAAATGGGGCGGCCGATGTGTTTGTGTGCTCGCAGATCGTGGTTTCGGAAGCAAAGACCTCATTTCGAATGAGCGCGGGCGGCTTCGAGATACCGGTATCGCTTCCGGTCATGGGCGTCCACCATGCCCAAAATGCCCTTGCGGCGACTGCCGCTGCGCTTGTTGCAGGGGCTTCAGCCGGGGAGATCGAAGACGGACTGGCCGGCTATGCGCCTGTATCACAGCGCATGAATTGCTTTAAGCTCCGCAACGGAGGCGTCCTGGTCGACGATACCTACAACGCCAATCCCTGCTCGATGATTGCCGCTGTGGAAGCCGTGATTTCCGCAAGCTCGGGCAGTCCGTTTGTGGCGGTGTTGGGAGAGATGCGCGAATTGGGGCACCAAAGCCCCTCTCTTCATTTCGATGTGGGCGAACGGGTGGGCGCTGCAAAGCCGAGCAGACTAATCACCCTTGGAGACCTTGGAATTGAGATCATCAAGGGCGCGGTGGCCGCAGGACTGGATGAGTCCCTCTGCCATCACGCGGCGGATCACTCGGAAGCAGCAGCACTGCTGCTGCGGATTGCGCCCGAAGGGGCATGGATACTGGTTAAAGGCTCACGCGGGATGGCGATGGAAAAAGTCGTTGAGGCCGTGGCTGAGGAATTGAGGAATTAAGTATGCAGAGCGGTGAAAAGACGCTCGTCGTCGGGCTCGGCAAATCGGGAATGGCCGTATGCGCTTTGCTCCTTAGCCGGGGCGCGGCGGTTGCCGCCACAGACCTGCGTGCCCGCTCGGAGTTCAACGGGGCCCTCAATGATATCGAGGATGCCGGTTGTTCGCTGCGCGTCGGATCGCACCGGATCGAAGATTTTGTCAATGCGGATCGCATAGTCGTCAGCCCTGGCATTCCACTTGATATCGAACCGCTTAGGGAAGCGCGGAGCCGTGGAATAGCGATAATGGGCGAACTCGAGTGGTCCTGGCGACAGGTGAGCCTCCCTGTGATCGCGGTAACCGGCACCAATGGAAAAACGACAACGACCGCGCTCATAGGGGAAATGCTAAAGCAGGCGGGAAGAAAGCCCTTCGTGGGCGGCAATATAGGAACACCTCTCAGCCAGTGGATATTTTCAGGCGAGCAGGCCGATACACTGGTGCTCGAAGTGAGCAGCTTTCAACTCGATACCGCCGACACCTTCCGCCCTGATATAGGGGTATTGCTGAATGTGACGGAAGACCACCTGGACCGGTACGAAAATTTCAAAGCTTACACGGATTCGAAGATGTCTCTTTTTCGGCGGCAAAACTGCGAGAACTTCGCCGTAATCAGCGCCGACGACCCGATTGGCAAAAACCGCTCCAGGCAGATTCCGGGGAAGGTACTCTACTTCAGCCATTCGGACCCGGTGTCAAACGCCCGGGTTGATGGTCCGGTCATAAAGGTTGAAGTCCCGGGTACAGGAAACTTTGAAATTAGCCTGGAAAAGACCCGGCTGCCGGGCCTGCATAATCGTGAAAACATCATGGCCGCTTCCCTGGCCGCCGCATGCGCGGGGGTCCGCGCAGAGGCGATTCAGGCGGCGGTCGACGGCTTCGATGGCTTTGCCCACAGGGTCCAGTGGGTGCGAAACTGGAAGGGCATCGATTTCTACGACGACTCCAAGGCCACCAATGTCGGTGCGGTTGTCAAGGCGCTGGAAGGATTTGACCGGCCTGTTCTGCTCCTGCTTGGCGGCAGGGATAAACTTGGCGCCTACGAGCCGCTGCTTGCGCCGCTGGCATCGAGGGGCAAGGGGGTTTTCGTATTTGGGGAGGCCGGGCCAAGAATTTATGCCGAGTTAAGCGGGAAGGTCCCGGCGGCACTTTATCCGGATTTGGGATCGGCGTTCCGGGCCGCCGTAAGCGGGGCTTCACCGGGAGACGTTGTCCTGCTCTCACCCGCCTGTGCTTCCTTTGACCAGTATCAGAGTTACGCCCACAGGGGGGATCATTTCAAGAAGATGGCGACGGAGCTCGTTTAAGAACAGTGGCCGGTAGTCAGTCCTCAGTGGTCGGAAAAAGCCTTTCTCCGACGACTGGCGACGTTTTTTCAAGATAGGGGCTAACAATTGCTTAGAGCAGCATCAGACGCACCTCAGGCTTTAACAGCCGATTCGAAGGAAAAGCAGCGCCTCACCTGGAAGCCTCTCCCACTGGAGGTCCAGCTCTGGGTCGAAGTGTCTCTGCTGATTGCCTTCGGATTCATAATGATCTACAGCGCCAGTTCCATTCCTGCGTGGACGAGATTCTCCGACGCGAGTCATTATCTCAAGCGTCAGCTTTTTTGCGTCATCATAGGTATCCCTATCATATATATAGTAAGCCGCATCTCCTACCGGTCTTATAAGAAGTACTCCGGCTCCATACTGCTCGGTATGATCTTGCTGCTGGCCCTGGTTTTGATACCTGGAATTGGGGCCAAATACAACCACGCCCGGCGCTGGTTCGGCATAGGCAGCCTGCACATGCAGCCTGCCGAGTATGCAAAAGTGGTCTGGGTTTTGTTCCTGAGCTATGCACTGAACAAAAAGCAAGACCGCATCAAGGAGTCGCGAGTAAGCTTCTGGCCCTTCATAGTCCTCTGCGGCATATTCAGCGCCCTGCTGCTAAAAGAGCCCGACTTCGGAACAACGTTCATGTTCGTGGTTCTCATGGTAATAATGCTGGCGACTGCCGGGGTCCCCTGCCGCTATTTCTTTATCACGGCCCCCATTGCCGCCCTCGGGGTCTACAAGTTCGTCTACCTCGTTCCGTACCGCCGCCTCCGATGGGAATCTTTTCTGGATCCCTGGCTGGATCCCCGTGCTTCGGGCTATCAGCTCATTCAAGCCTGGATAGCGGTAGGCTCAGGCGGTTTTTTCGGAAAGGGGCTGGGAGCGGGACAGCAAAAACTGCTCTACCTGCCCGAATCCTATACTGACTTTATCCTGGCAGTAATCGGGGAAGAGTTGGGATTTATGGGCATCCTGCTGACCTGTCTTCTTTTCTTTTTTCTTTTCCGCACCGGTCTGCAAATCTCCAGGGATGCTCCGGACTTTCTCGGCAGCCTTCTTGCGCTCGGACTTACAATGCTGCTTTCACTGCAGGCTTTGCTGAATATGGGCGTCGTGTTGGGGCTTGTCCCGACCAAGGGCATGCCGCTTCCTTTCATTTCTTACGGCGGCAGCGCATTCACCGCCAACTGCTTGACTATCGGTCTGCTCATGAGCATAGCCAGGAGCTCTGAAAAACGAACGGATAAACATGTTTAAACGCTATAAACACATACATTTCATCGGAATAGGCGGAATAGGAATGAGCGGTATAGCCGAGCTTCTGCTCAACCTTGGGTATAAAGTGAGCGGCTCGGACCACAAACTCTCGGATTTGACTAAACGTCTTGCCGGATTAGGAGCCACTGTTTTTTCAGGACACGATCCCGGCAACATCAAGGGCGCGGATGTCGTGGTGGTCTCGTCGGCAATTTCCGAGGAAAATCCCGAGTTCCAGGCAGCTCGAAACGCCCCCAAGGTCCCTCTTATCCGCCGCGCCGAAATGCTGGCTGAGCTGATGCGGCTCAAATATTCCGTACTGGTGGCCGGAGCGCATGGAAAAACCACAACTACTTCGATGATATCCACGGTGCTCGCTCGGGGCGGTCTTGATCCCACAGTGGTAATCGGCGGAAGGATCGATGCATGGGGCACCAATGCCAAGCTGGGAGGTGGCGAGTTTATGGTGGCGGAAGCAGACGAGAGCGACGGCACTTTTCTCCTGCTGCCCCCTACTATCGCAGTGGTCACCAATATTGACCTCGAACACCTTGACTATTACCGGGACATCCACCATATTCGCGATACTTTCATTCAGTTTTTGAACAAAATACCTTTCTACGGGCAGGCTATTCTCTGCCTGGAAGATGAGAACATCAGGGAAATCCTGCCGCTTGTCGGGAAAAGATTCGCAACCTACGGGTTTTCTTCGCAGGCGGATTTTCAGGCCACCCAGGTGAAGACCAGCGGCCTTTGCAGCTCCTTCCGAGTCTTTCACGACGGGGAGGAATTGGGTGAGATAGAGACCCGGATTCCCGGCCGCCACAATGTTCTCAATTCGCTTGCAGCCGTTGCCGTGGCCCACGAGTTGGAAATACCGTGGCCTGCGGTCCAGGCCGGACTGCAAGATATGACCGGCGTCCAACGCCGGTTTCAGATAAAGGGCGAAGCCGCCGGCGTGCTGGTCCTGGACGACTACGGCCACCATCCGACCGAAATCAGGGCGGTCCTGGAAACTCTTGAAGGCTGCTACCCTGACCGCCGCCGGATAATAGCTTTCCAGCCACACCGCTATACCCGGACTCATGCCCTCCTCGAACAGTTCTCAAGTTGCTTCCGCCGCTGCGATGTGCTTCTGGTATCCGAAATTTACGCGGCGAGCGAAAAACCTATACCCGGGGTTAGCGGGCGCAAGCTCGTCGAGCAAATAGAAAACCACGGGCGCCAGGACCGGCATTTTTGCCCAACCATGGAAGAAATGCTCGAAAAACTGCTCTCAATCGTGCAACCCGGGGACGTGGTCATGACGCTTGGGGCCGGCAATATCCTGCAAGTCGGCGAACTGCTCCTCCAAAATCTCCAAGGCGGTGGGACCGCCTACCGGAATTGCCAGGCCGAAAATGCAGCTCAAACACTTCAACTAAGAAAGATTCAGACGTGAAGCAGGCTTTCCTCTCAATAGGCCGTGCCGTTGAATCGGTTCCCGACGTTGAATTCCGGTTCGATGAACCGCTGGCCCGGCACACCAGTTTCCGGGTGGGTGGGCCGGTTCGGCTGTTTGCCCGGCCTAGAAGCGAAAGCGCCCTTTTTTCTCTGCTGGAGACAATCCGGGAGTTGGACCTCCCATTCATTATCCTTGGCGAAGGTAGTAACGTAGTGGCCCCCGATGGTCCCTGGGAAATGTCGGTCCTTCAACTGCACCTTGCCTGCAGCACGCTGCTCGTACGCGGGCAAAGAGCCGAAGGGTTCGGGGGCGGCCGGCGGATCGCCCTCTATGCCGGTGCGGGAACAAGTCTCCAGCGGGTTATAGGATATTGCATCGAAAATGGCCTGGAAGGGTTTGAATCACTTGCGGGAATCCCCGCAACCGTTGGCGGAGCGCTGGTGATGAATGCTTCGACATCCGCTGGCGCCATATCGGACTGCCTCGTCCATATCGATCTTTTGGACTGCGATGGTGGAAAGCGGTCTCTTTCCAGGGAGCAGCTTACCCCCGGATACCGCTCGATGGGAATCCCGGAGAACAGCGTGGTCCTGGGCGCCTGCTTCGAGCTCAGGGCATGCTCGAGCGACATCTTGAAGACGCGCGTCGAGCAAATTCTTCAAAAGCGCAGGCAAACTCAGCCCCTGCGCTACCCCTGCGCGGGGTCGATTTTCAAAAACCCTGACGGCCAATTCGCCGGAGCTCTCATCGAAAAGGCCGGACTCAAAGGCTATCGAATCGGAGATGCACAGGTTTCAAGCAAACACGCGAATTGGATCATCAATCGAGGCAAGGCGCTGGCCAGGGACATTGTTGAACTGATTGAAAAAATAGAAAATGAAATTTATGGAACTTTTGGCGTGCGTTTAGAGCGAGAAATTCGTATACTGGGATAACTTAGTAGAAATCCGGCCAAATGATAAAACCCAAAAAAATGCGAAGAAACAGATACCAGGAGAGCGCATTAAGGCGGCTCAAGGGAAATTTTCGCACATTCCAAGGTTTTTTCGCCGTTTTTGCGCTATTTTGTTTTCTCTTCCCGCTCGGTGCCGGTCTTTCACGCCTCTACTACATGATGATAAACGCTCCATGGCTCAAGCTGGAGAAAATAGAGATTTCCGGGATTAAAAAGCTTGACCGTTCAGAGGTTTTAGATGTTATGGGCCTGAGAAGAGGGCAATGTAGTCTGAGCATCAATACTCGGCAGGTTACCGAAAGCCTGAAGCAGCTCCCGGCGGTCAGGGAAGTTTCAGTAAGGCTCGAATCACACGAACGCATAATGGTGTCTATAGTCGAGCGGGAGCCTGCGGCCATTGTAAGGTGCGGCGACCAGGATATGCAGATGGACCTTGAGGGCATCCTGTTTTCTGAGGCAACCGCGGATGAAAATTCGCCGCTCCCGTTGGTGACCGGGCTTTGCGACTCCAATCGCATGAAGGGCAACTCTCTCCCGGCAGGAAGCCTGGAACAGATAAGGGCACTGCTCGCAGCTATCGATGGTTCCAAAGGCTGGCTCTCAGGCACAGCCATCAACGAATGCAGGTGGACTGAGAGCGGGTTCACCCTGATATTGGGCGAAAGGAAAGTCCCGGTCGATATAGGCAGGGATGCCTACGAACAAAAGATTACAAAGTTGAAAAAGGTGATAAACACCCTCAACGAGCAGAATTTGACCGATTTGGTGACCCGGATCGATCTGGATTATCGGGGCCAAGCATATCTGGAGGGACAATTTTTTGCTCCTCGGCCGGCTCAAGGGTCGGCAAAGCAGCCGGGCTGACCGGGATGTCAGCATCGGACGATTATTAGGCAAAGGCCCGGTTCTCCGGGAATTTGAAAGGACCTTGATGGGAAAGAAAGAGGAACTGATCGTCGGTCTGGACCTGGGGACCACCAAAGTCTGCTCCGTAGTTGGAGAGGTTACCTCGGAGGGGATAGATATAGTGGGGGTAGGGACCTATCCATCGGCCGGGCTGAGGGGGGGAGTCGTCGTAAATATAGACCAGACGGTCAATTCCATTAAAAAAGCAGTCGGAGAAGCCGAACTCATGGCAGGGTGCGATATCTCTTCGGTATTCGCCGGAGTTGCCGGAACCCATGTCCAGAGCCTGAACAGCCACGGGGTGATCGCGATAAAGAGCCGGGAGGTCACGTCGGCGGATGTGTCAAGGGTCCTCGACGCGGCAAAGACCATCGCCCTTCCTTTCGACCGGCAGATACTGCACGTTTTACCCCAGCAATACATTGTAGATGACCAGCCCGGCATTCACTATCCGATCGGAATGGCGGGAGTTCGGCTGGAAGCAAAGGTCCATATCATAACCGCAATGTCCAGCGCGGTTCAAAACATTGTCAAATGCTGCGAGCGTGCTCAACTGCAGGTTCAGGACGTTGTGCTGGAGTCGCTGGCGTCGAGCGGCGCGGTCCTGGACGCAGACGAAAAGCAGCTTGGAGTCGCCCTGATAGATATCGGTGGGGGGACAAGCGAGATAGCTATTTTCCAGAACAATGCAATCCGGCATTCGACTGTTGTCGGACTGGGTGGCAACCATATCACCTCGGACATCTCCGTGGGGCTGCGGTGCGCGATGGATGAGGCTGAAAAGATCAAAAAGAAGTATGGTTGCGCCCTGGCTGAAGCAGTCAACCAGCAGGAAGTCATCGAGGTCGGGTCGGTAGGCGGCCAAAAGCCGCGCCAGCTTGCGCAGTCGATCCTTACCCAGATTATCGAAGCGCGGGCAAATGAAATTCTGGACATTATCGAATTGGAACTGGTTCGGTCGGGATTTATCGAATCCCTGCACGCCGGTGTAGTTCTAACGGGTGGTGTTTCGCTGCTGCCGGGAATCCGAGAGCTTGCCGAAAGAGTGTTCGATATGCCGGTAAGGATTGGAGTTCCCTGCAATTTCGGCGGCCTCGGGGACGTGGTGAAAAACCCGATCTATTCTACGGCTGCCGGCCTCCTGCTTTACGGGAGAGATCACGGAGGAGGCATGCCGATGCGTCCTTCGCACGGCCCGCTCGGATCTTTGCTGGAGACTTGTAAACGGTGGTTGAGGGAATTTTGGTAATATGCGGCTTTGCCCTGTGGAGGGACAAGTGAAGGCAAAAGTAAGAAGTAAGTAAGCAGGATGTGGATTATTTGCCTTTTGACTTTTGCCTTCTTTACCGGGGGTCGAGCTGCTGGGCTGCTTTGAATAGAAGAGCTTTTCAGGCGGAGAGATTATGGCGAGAAAAGCGACTAGGAGGGGGAAGTATTCTATGGAACAGATGACTATGGATCAGGCGGTCGACAACAGAGCCAAAATTACCGTTCTGGGAATAGGGGGCGGTGGCGGCAATGCAATTAACAACATGATAAAGGCTGGACTTGACGGAGTTCATTTTATCACCGCAAATACTGACTGGCAGGTGCTCGAAAAAAGCCTGGCGCCGGTAAAGATTCAGCTTGGAACCAATTTGACCAAGGGCCTGGGCGCGGGTGGACAGCCGGAGATGGGGGCTAAAGCGACCCAGGAGGATATCGACAAGATACGTTCGGCGGTAACCGGAAGCGACATGGTTTTTATAACTGCCGGACTGGGCGGTGGCACCGGGACTGGCGGAGCGCCAATCGTAGCGCAGATTTGCAAGGAAATGGGCGCGCTCACCGTTGCGGTCGTAACCAAGCCTTTCATGGTCGAGGGAAAAGTGCGGATCCGCCATGCCGACGCCGGTCTTAAAGCCCTCCAGGATACGGTGGACACCCTTATCACAATCCCCAACAACCGCCTGCTTTGCCTGGCGGACAAGCGTTCCACTTTCCTCGAAATGATAAAGCGTGCGGACGATGTGCTGCTCTACGCGGTCAAAGGCATCTCCGATCTCATAATAAAGCAGGGCTACATTAACGTTGACTTTAACGACGTGAAAACAGTGATGGGAGAAATGGGCCTTGCCCTGATGGGCACCGGCGTGGGGCGCGGCGAGAACAGGGCCGCGATGGCCGTGCAGCAGGCAATTTCAAGCCCGCTTCTCGAAGACATATCGATTCACGGCGCACGGGCAGCCCTCATCAATATCTCCGCCGGCCCGGATCTTGGCATGCATGAATTCGAAGAAGCCCTCTCGATAATCCAAAAAGAAGTTACCGACGAAGCCAATATCATCCTGGGCATGGTGATCGATGAAAAAATGGAGGACGAGATCCGCGTCACCGTAATCGCCACCGGCATCGGAAAGATGGAGCAGAAAAAAGCCGCCGAAGCCCCTCCGGTCCGGTCCCTCAGAAGAATAAGGCCTGAGGCGGTGCCGGTAATCGACTACGACCTGCTCCAGACGCCCCCCGGCGTACGGCAGAGAATCCCCCTGAGCGAGGCGGTTCAAGGGATAGAGCCGATCGAAAATGATCAGGAACCGCAACAGGCCCCTTCTCGAAGGAGGTCCCTGCTCCAGATGATAACAGGCGGCGGCGGCCGCAGCCACGAAGAAGAAGATCTGAACATTCCCACTTTCATCAGGAGACAGGCGGATTAGACAACACGCTAATTGGTAGCGCCGCCTTCAATGGCGGCGTTCTTCTCCAACACGCTGCAATGGCAGACCAGACGTCAGATGGCGCTTATTTTCGATCAGTGCCAAAACCATTTGAAGCTGGTCTGCCTGTGCGGCGCAAAAGATATGGGTTAAAGGCCCAATCCGCTCTTCTATCATCACTTATCATTTGCTCCTTTCAATTCATTACCGGCTGACACATTTCAGCTTTGCCCGGTCCGAGAGCAGACCCCGTTCGCCCACCAATTTCATACCAGGCATATCCAGCTTTCAAAAAGTACGACTAATGCCGGGTGTATTGGCGTATCCAGGAAGTCCATTTCAAAGATCGTTAACGGAAGGGGGGCTATCACCCCGGAGATGGCTTTGCGTCTGTCTCGCGCCTTCAATACGAGCCCTGAGCTTTGGCTCAACATGCAGGTATCTTACGACCTGTGGCAAGCGAGCCATAGCTCCACTGATTGGCAGAATGTGAAGGTAATTAATGCTGAAGCCGCAATGTGTGAGACGAACGCATGACAGCAGGGCCATGCGGGTCCAAGTCCCTCAAACTAAGCCATTCACATCGAGCTGTCGCCGCGCCTCTTTATCGGGCACATCCATCAGCGCGCCGCAGGAACCGTAACCTGCTCTCTGCTCCGCTGAGCTGATAACTACGGCGCTGAATGAGTACAATAACTCGTCAGGCGCCACATATCTTCTCGGCCGTTGTTTTGGCCAGGTTCATCACGTCCTCATGGTTTTCGACTTCCCCCGGTTCACTGACTCCGAACGCACGAATGAGATGACTTTCAACAAAGCCGTAGGCTTGGGCAAAGTATTTAATTTTCGGGTAGATATCGGTAAAGCTGTTTTGGTCCGGATTGTTCTGGGAGAGGATGAAGACCAGTTTCTTGCCCGGCACAAGGCGAGTTTTCACGGGATTGGTCATGAAGTCGGGCACCAGATATGAGAAGGTACGATCGATGAATGTCTTGAGCTGAGAGGAGATATCCCAAAAATAGACCGGCGATGCCAGCACGAGAACATCAGTTTCACGAACGGCATCCAGAACTTCTGTAAGATCATCTTTTAGCGCGCATCTGTCGAGCTTGGTCTTGCAGGCCATGCATCCCTGGCATCCACGATATTGGAGATTGTTCAGGGTATAAGTCTTCACTTCCGCACCCAGTCCTTCGGCGGTTTTGCAAAATCGATTTGCGATGGTGGCGCTGTTTCCTTTTTCTCTTGGGCTTCCGAGCAAACAGAGGATTTTCATTTCATTCTCCTATTGAGTTGTTTGATGACCATTTTATCAAAGAGGCAGTCGGGGAGCAGCCAGCGAAAAAAGAGAGCGAGCTTTGCATGACAAGGCGCCGCATAGCGAGTTTTGGGCCTTTTCGTTTGCAGGGCGTCTTCGATGACTCGAGCAATGGCATCGGGCGAAGCGGGGGCCATTGGCCCCCTGCCCGGGCGATAAAAGGCTTCCATGCCGACAGCCATGGCCGTGGCAAGTTCGCTGTAAGGACCGTTGCCGGAAGCGGCGAGGAGTTTTTCGCTGGCGATACCGCCGAATTCAGTCGAGACGAGGCCTGGCTCAATCACCACCACATCGATTCCGAACGGCTTGACTTCTGTTCTTAATGCATCGGAAAGGGCTTCCAGGGCAAATTTGGTGGCATGGTACCAGCCGCCCATCGGAGTTGCCATACGACCGCCGATAGAGCTGATATTGACGATCCGCCCGTGCCTCTGCGCCCTCATGTGCGGCAGGACCTGGCGGGTCAGGTCCATCAAGCCGAAGACATTCACATCGAACTGGCGCCGCGCCTCTTCATCCGGCACTTCCTCCAACGCGCCGTAGGAACCGTAGCCTGCATTGTTAACAAGAGCATCGATCCGCCCTTCGTTGCGCAGGATTTGTTCGACGGCGGAGCGGCACTGATCCGTATCGGTAACATCGAGCTTCAGTGGAGTCACTCCGATGCCGGTCAAGTCTTGCATCGACTCAAGGCGGCGCGCCGACGCATACACCCTCCAGCCATTTTTGGCCAAAATTACAGCCGTGGCCCTGCCGATACCCGAGGAACCACCTGTAATCAGTACGACCCTCTGAGCCTTGTTCATGGCCTTCTCCCTTTTTGGTTCAAAGATTTCATCATTTTATAACTATCGAAATGTATTTTAAATAAAAACAGCCCAGCTCTGCTTACCTAACTTGTCCAAGCAGGAGTTTATTTACCTTTTCCCAAGTCCCGGGCACCAGCCGGGCGATCAGAAACTTCCCTTGCCGTTCGGTGACGATCAGGCCGGCGTTGACCAGTTCCTTCAGGTGATGGGAGACCGTGGGCGCCCCGATCTTGAGATTGCCCATAAGAGCGGAAACAACGCAGCACTCATCGGCCGCGAAGCTTTCTTGCTGCCCCCTGGCGATACTCAAATATATCTCCAGCCGATTGGGATGAGAGAGGGCCTTGAGAATTTTAGCAGCCTGTTTGATGTCCATATCATTCCTTTTACATTTCGATAACTATCAAAATAGTAACCCGGTTAACTTTGCCTGTCAATCATTAGTTTATACAAATTTGCGTTCAAAAATTGGGCGGGGATAAACCCGTTCTACGCCGTTGGGGCGTTGCGCTTTGTAGGGGAGGGCTTTATGCCCTCCCGGAGGATCTCCTGCGTTTGCTCGTAACTTTCGATGTCTTGCATGACTACCTTGGCTTCGCCGTTCCGGGTGATGATCGATGGGATTATTTTTTCTTTAACGCAGCCAGCCTATCCGAAACGCTCCCGCTCGCAGGGGCGGTTTCTCCGGAAGCTTTCGCCAGGGCCGCCGATATATTGGTGTCTTCCTTCTCGGCGTTGGTGGGTGTAAGGAGTTTTGACCTGGTCATTGCCGCATCGGCTTTCTGCCTGCTCTCTTCGGTTTTTTTCTGCATGGCGTCCAGGGCCACGTTGAATGTTCCGCTTCCTTTCTTGATGCCCGCCAGCACTTCGGTGGCCCGTGCCCTTTGTTCGGCCCTTTCCTGTTCGAGCTCGGCCCTTCTCATTTCCGATTTTGCATGATCGAGCCTGGATCGAGCATCTTTGAGAGCCTGAGCGGATTCTTCGACAAACTGGGTCAGCTCATTCATCATCTGCTTTGCGTCATCGGCGTCCCGTCTTTCACGCTCAATATCCGGCTTCATCTGTTCGAGCATAGTAACCAGCTTTTCCAGGCTGGCCGAAAGAGAATCTTTCCGGACCTGGTCGGAAGCCTCGCCAACCTGCCCCTCCAGGATGGATGCCGCCTGAAGCCGTTTCTGGTACAGCGCCTCGATCTCTTCGGCCCGTTTCTCGTCTGTCTGGTATTCGGCCCGGGCTTTGGCAAGTTCTTCGCTGGCTTTTTTCAACTGATCGGAAAACTCGGCGATCTGCGCTTCAGTGGCAGTTTCCGGATCAATGGTCACCAGGAACTTTTGTACAGAGGTAACGGCGTTTTCAGCATGCTTTTTAAACAGGTTTCCCAAGAAACTCATCTGAGACTCCTTTTCACAAAATCGTAAGCGACATCGGGCTGACCGGCATGCCCGCCATTATCCGCACCATGACACCCTCATCGTCTTCTTCCCTTGAAACCAGCAGATATTCCGTCAATTCTTCGCCTGCGGCGGCCTGGACCCCCCGGCTGTAAAGCATCATGGCATGGTTGATGGAAAACTTCTCGCCGCAGCCCCTGACGCATTCCCGGAACTCGATCGGGCTCGCCCAATCCGGGCCGGGATTTTGAAATACACGATAATATTCGACCTGGTCCGGCGTGTGAAAATCCTTATATCCGATGAGGCCTGTTTTCTCATTCAGCCAAAGGTCCCAATCGTCAGGATAGACCTCATCGATTGTCTGGAAAAGAATTACTTCCAGCTCCTGCTTGCCGGCCGCCGCCAATCGGCGCGGCGCTGGCTCATCGCGTTGGGCAGGCCCCGCCATTGTATGCGCCACCTGGAGAATCCATTCCTCATCATTGAGGTCTTTCAGGTAGGCCCTATGGAAAGAAATCCCCAGGCAATTGAATTCCCCGATTGCCATGACTGAAATATCACCGGAGGGGAGACCGATTTTAAAGTTTTCAGCGGCCAGGATAAAGTCGGTGGGATCGAACCTGAGAATGGCGTTCTGGTGAAGCCCCAATGGATAGTCCGGCTCCTTTTCAGGGCCTGCGGAAAAAACATCTTTTATGCGACTGACCGCCTGCCTGCCCTTTTTTTCCAAAATTTTGGACACGACCCCCATCAGCAGCCTCTCCTGCGCATACGGACAACTACCACGGCAATAGCCCCTAATCCAATTAACCATATCCACTGAGAGCCATTCGATTTCGGGGGTTCCTTTGCGGCAATATCCGCGGCAAACGCTATACCTTCAGCGTCCTGAGGCATAAATGCCGGATCCTTTTTGACGCCCTGCTGCTCCAATGACCTGGACGACTCGTCCAGTTTCGCCACCTTCGCTTTGAGGTCTGCATTTTCGGCGGAAAGACGTTCGACTTCCCCCCTGAACTGCTGCATCCCTGGATCGTCCTGGTGATGGTAGTACATGGCAGCGTATTGCGCTTCATTGATGTGATCGAGCATGAACCACAGCATCATGGCGTCCCAGATCCCGAAGCGGCCGTAGCTGCCGTACATGTAACCAGGCGGGGACCATCTGTAGGTGTCGTAGAATACCGTTCGCCTCGCGTAATAATCCGAACCGGAGCTATAGCCGCTCCTGGAGTGAACTGAGTTTATAGTGGCCGTTTCGCGCGATGAGGGTTTATAGCCTCCCGGATTGGAACTCATTTGGAATTTGCTCTTTTGCGTCTTGTAATCTTCATATGCCCTGGCGCTTTCCTGCTTTGAAAAGCTCCTGTTCATCTGTTGCTGCAGGGGAGTCATTCTGGACTGACCCGGGCCTGCCGGCGACGTTGTAGCCGCACCGGGATTTCTTGTGCCCGAATTGCCATATCCGCCGGTAAATGGATTTTTACTTCTATCGGTATTGGTCTGTGAGTTTCCATAGCCTCCTGGAGCAGGGAAACTGGATTTTGGCCCAAAAGAAGAACTGCGCGAGGAAGAACTATTGCCCCATCCGCCGCCGAAACTCTTTCGGGCATGCGCCTCGGGCATGAACACCGAGATGGCCAGCAACAGACAAAAAACCGCGCACAGCGCTTTTGATCTCATGGTTCGACTTCCTTTGAAGTGGACCTCCTGCATGCTCATACAACCATCGGCATGATCAGGCTAAGGTACCCCTTATCCTCGGGGGCCAGGAAGATGCCCCCATGGAACTGGTCCACCCATTCAAACCTGATTGTCGAACTTTCCATGACCGAGATGCAGTCCATAACGTATTTAACGTTGAATGCCACGCTGAAATCTTCACCGTCATAGTCCACATCGATAATGTCGTTGGCGTTGCCAAGCTCGGGGTTGCCTGATTCGAGTTCCAGGCAATTCTTGGTAATGATGAATTTTACGTGCCTGTAGGTGGGGTCGGTTACCAGGGCGACCCGCTTGAGGGCCGGGTAGAGGACGTCGGTGGCCAATGTAATTCCAAACGGCCTTTCGGCCGGAATGATCATTTCATATTCCGGGAATTCGGCATCGAGAAGAAGAGTGCTCAAGAACGTGCTCGGGGTTCGCAACACGAGCGATCTATCATCCACTCCAATGGACGCCTCTGTCTCTTTTTCGAGCAGACGGTGAATTTCCTGGACTCCCTTTCGGGGCACAATGATCTCCCTGGTAATTTCAAGTCCGGGGAACGCTCCGGCAGGGACCTCGTAATAAGCCAGCCTGTGCCCATCCGATGATACGAAACGCAAATCGTTTTCTTCCGTAAAATGCCAAAGAAGCCCGGGGGCGGAAAATGTTTCTTCTTCCATCGGGATGCTGTAGAGTGTCTTTTGCAGCGCGCGTCTAAGGAGGTTGGTATCACAGCTTACCAGGGGCAAGTCCTGGTAGAGATCTATATTGGGAAAATCTTCGGCTGGGATGGTCGAAAGCTCGAATCGGGAGCGTCCGGCTTGAACGAGCAGCCTGCCTCTCGGAGCGTCGAGTTCGAAAGATATCCTGTTCTGGGGTATTTCGCGCACTATTTCCAGAAGCTTTCGCGCAGAGGCGGTGCTTTTGCCTTCCGTAATCACCTGCGCCTCGATTTTTGTCCATAGACTCAGTTCCAGGTCCGTTGCCGAAAACTCTACGGTCCCATCCGCGCTAGCCTTTATAAGGCAATTATTCAGAATGGGCATCGTGGTCTTTTTTTCGGTAGCGCTCTGGATTCTTTGAAGCACTTGGACAAGGATTGCCTTTTCGACCTGGAAGTTCATGATGTCCCTCGATTCGATGTTTTTATTGTTTTATTCTTTTAACCTATAAAAGGTTCATAATACTAATAAGGGGTACACAGATTGTCAAAAAGTTTATTAACCACTCGAAATTTCAACAGATACGAGTTAACAATCCATTGACGATTCGTGTGCTGAGTGCGCTTTCGCCCGGCGGCTTCAATGGTTTTATACAATTTCTAAACAATATGTGAACAACACTTATACGGGAACTGACGGAGTTTTGATATGGCATTCGCGAACGCAATTCGGGATGAAAAGCTGTTTTTTTAGAGGCCTCACTTGGAAAAAGTTGCTATCATGAGCGCAACTTAGTTTAAAAAATGGCGAGGCGGACTGTGGGATACTAAATTTCTTTAAAGGACACTATGCGAGTTATGGCGGTATCGCCGCCCTGCCCGGCATATGCTTAGTTCTTGTTCTCCTGGCGTTTGCGTTGTAAATATTGACAATAGCTTCGGGGCCGGATATGCGGTCTGCGATAATCGACCTGCGATGCATGGCTGTGAGTGGATTTAGGCCCGGTTTAAATCGGGCGGGATCAAAAAATCGAAAGGAAATGGCGTGGGAAGAGAATATAGGCCGAACGTAAGAGAATCCGCTGTGATATCGAAACTGGATCATCAGAAAGAATCCCAGCGGTATCACGCAATGAACCAGCTTCGCCACAATATTGACGAGATTGCCGACAGGATCTCGATGAAGCTGATTGAAGAACGCCTGATCGAGACTACCAGCAAGGCGGACTTACAGGACCAGATTCAATCAGCCCTTCAACAGATCCTCGACCTGGAAGAATTCGAGATCCAATACCAGACGGCTAACCTCAGGACCCTGGTCGCTCGCCCCAATTTCGTGAGCTTGTTCGTGACGGCTTATGTCGTGGAAAAGCTTATCGATCACAAGTGCATAGTGGATATCTTCGGGACCGACGAGGAAATTTACGCCAGCGTCAACAAGCAAGTGAGCCGATTCATTCAGATAGATTAGAGGCGGACCGAGTTCGAAGGATTGGAATTTGGGAGAAAACTAGAATGAAAGACGTCGAAACGAAGGTCCCGCCAAATTTTGTTCGAAATATAGTTGCAGACGATGTCAAAAGTGGCAAAAACGGGGGCAAGGTCTTGACCCGATTCCCGCCCGAACCCAACGGTTACCTGCACATCGGACATGCCAAATCCATCTGCCTTAATTTCTGGCTTGCGTCTGAATTCGGGGGGCTTTGCAATTTTCGGTTCGATGACACCAATCCCGGCAAGGAAGAGATGGAATACGTCGATTCCATCATGAATGACGTGCGGTGGCTCGGATTCGATTGGGATGAGCGGCTCTATCACGCATCCGATTACTTCGAGCAGCTCTACCAATGGGCGATTGACCTCATCAAGGCAGGCAAGGCCTACGTGGACAGCCTTAGCGCGGATGAAATACGCGAACACCGGGGGACGCTCACCGAGCCGGGAAGGGACAGCATCTACAGAAACCGCTCGGTCGATGAAAACCTGGACCTTTTCCAGCGCATGCGCGCAGGCGAGTTTGCCGACGGCGAATACGTGCTTCGGGCAAAAATCGACATGGCTTCTCCGAACATCAACCTGCGAGACCCGGTAATGTACCGGATCCGCCATATGGATCACTGGCGGACCGGCGGCAAATGGTGCATCTACCCCATGTACGATTATGCGCACGGGCAGTCGGATGCACTCGAAGGCATAACTCATTCCATTTGCACGATGGAGTACGAGGACCACAGGGCACTCTACGACTGGTTTCTGGATAACCTCGACGTTCCCTGCCATCCTCAGCAGATCGAGTTTGCGCGTCTGAACCTCAACTATACCGTAATGAGCAAGCGCAAGCTCCTGCAACTCGTCCAGGAAGGCTATGTGACGGGATGGGACGACCCGAGGATGCCCACACTGGCGGGCATGAGACGGCGCGGATATACACCCGTGGCGATACGGAATTTCTGCGAACGCATTGGGGTTGGAAAGCGCGAGAGCCTTGTTGACTACAGCCTGCTCGAATACTGCGTCCGGGAAGATTTGAACCTGAAAGCACAGCGGGTGATGGCGGTTCTGAGGCCGCTCAAGGTAGTCATCGAAAACTACCCCGAAAACCAGGTTGAGCAGCTCGATTCGATAAACAACCCGGAAGATGCCGCCGCCGGCACCAGAAAGGTTCCCTTCTCAAAGGTGATTTACATCGAGCGTGATGATTTCATGGAAAATCCGCCCAAGCAGTTTTTCAGGCTTTCTGCCGGCCGGGAGGTAAGGCTTCGCTACGCTTATTTCATTAAATGCGTCGAAGTGATCAAGGACGAGAAGGGCGAGGTAGTCGAGTTGCGCTGCACTTATGACCCGGCCACTAGAGGAGGAGATTCCCCCGACGGCCGCAAAGTCAAGGCAACGCTGCACTGGGTATCCGCGTCTCACGCGATGGATGCGCAAGTGAGGCTCTACGACACCCTTCTCAATCGCGCCGATCCGTCGGAAGAAAAGCAGGGTCTGACTTTTAAAGACTTCATCAATCCCGATTCCCTCCAGATAATAGACGCCGCCAAACTGGAGCCGAGTCTTTCGGGAGCGCCCCTTGGCAGCATGTATCAGTTTGAGCGGCTCGGATATTTTTGTGTGGATCAGGATTCGATGCCGGAAAAAATGGTATTCAACCGCACGGTCACGCTTCGCGATACCTGGGCAAGGGTGAAGAAAGCAGAAGGAATTAAACAGTAAAACAGTGGCCAGTGGTCAGTCTTCAGAAAAACAAATAAACAGTTAAAGTAAACGCCCGATCCGGCCGATTGCTCAGTTAGGACATTATTGCTAAGGAGCAGGCCATGGACATCATGATAGGCGCAACCGTTACAGGGCAATACAGGCCCGATGCCGAATCACCTTCGGTGGAGGCAAAGTTTTTGGAAATCAAGGACAAAGGGGAGGCCGCCGGTTCGGGCAGCTCTCAGGGTCGAATCATCACGCTTCTGGTTCCGGAAGGGCAAAAGATTCCTCGCGGCGTTAATTCCGGAGACTATCGCATCTACCTCAAATTCGTTCATCGCCGCAAGTACGGCAGCTGAAAGACCGGGCTCCCGGTACTATCGGTTTTTTGCGGCGTCAATTCCCATCAGCCGGCGCATTATTATCCAAGGCCTCCATTTCCCTTGTATTTTCTCTGCTTGTATTGTAGGAGCAACCGAAGAGGTTTCTACAAAAAACAGGCATCGATCCGAAATAAGCGGCGGGCAAATCTCGGATCGACGCCAACGGGCCGGTTTCGGCCGTTGACCGGGGAGGCAGTATTCTTCATGGCTGACCAACGAATTGGCGCTGTGGCAAGAAGCACTAAAGAAACTCAAATTTCAGCACAGATCGTCCTGGATGGGACCGGCGGGGCCGAGCTCAATACGGGAGTCCCGTTTCTTGACCACATGCTGACTCTTTTTGCCGTCCATGGGCTTTTCGATTTGAAGATAACGGCAGCCGGCGACCTGGCAGTCGATGCCCACCACACCGTCGAAGATATCGGAATATGCATGGGCATGGCGCTCTCGAAGGCTTTGGGCGACCGGAAAGGCCTGGTCCGCTACGGACATTTCATGGTCCCAATGGACGAGGCGCTTGCTTCGGTCTGCCTCGACCTGTCAAACCGTCCCTTCCTGGTCTACGATACGCCGCCGATGGCAGATCGGAGCGGTGAATTTGAAACGCAGCTTGTGCCCGAATTCTTCAGGGCCTTTTGCCAGAACGGCGGGGTTACCCTGCACATCCGGATATTGTATGGCGCCAACACTCATCACATGATAGAGGCTGCCTTCAAGGCGCTTGGCCGCGCGCTGAGCATGGCCGTATCAGTCGATCCCCGCCGCGGAGGGATACCTTCATCCAAAGGGACGCTTTAGGGCAATTAGGAATTACGAATTAGGAATTAGGAATGGACAACTCCGCCTCACTGCCTTTGGTAGTCTCAATGTTCGGTTTACCCTCAAAGAGGGATCAGCAAGGTAGTGACCGTAAGCCGGGGTTGTAAGCACAAATAGATGCCATAACCTTTTTCCTCCCTATTTATTGGCGAGTCAAAGGATTTCCTCCAGTGTTTCCACGACCGTTTGCACACAACATTTGCAAATCTTGTTCAAGAGATCGTTGTCTTTGTAGTATTGCTGTCCGCTTGCCGTGTCCAGGCCGCAGCCTTTCAGCAGTTCACGGCAGGTGCATGAGCCGTGCTTTGACACGAACTGCAACATGAGTTCCCGGACCCTCCGGTACGTTTCTTCTGTAGACACCTTATCTTGTCCATCGCCTCGGCCGTTTTTGAGTCCTAAAGCGATTATTCCCCCGGTGACTGCTCCGCAAACTTCCTGCATGCGCGCCATCCCTGCCCCTAATCCGCAAGTCAATTTCAGAGCGGTATCCTTGTCGAGGCCGAGATCATCGCAAAAAGGGTAGAGAACCGCTTGAGCACAGTTATACCCGGCAAGAAACTTTTTCACGGCAATGTCGCTTTTCTTGCTCATAACGTGCCTCCTCCGAACAAGTTGTCAGTTCAAAACTCCATCCACAGATGACACAGATTGCGCAGATGGTAAAACAGAAAATTCAAGAGACAGCAGTGAGCAGTGAGCAATCAAATTCGACCAATTCCGGGCATCCTTGCTGTGTTCGCTGATAATACAGTGGAAAAAACAGCGGGAGCCTGTGTAACCCATTGATTTTATTTAGTACGCCTTCTTAAAAAACAGCGGAACATGGAGCGGGAAGTAGGGAGCGGGCAGCAAGGAGCGGGCAGCAGGGAGCAGGGAGCGGGGAGCAGGGAGCGGGAATGGGGAACGGGCCAAAAAAGAGCAATTAGGAATTACGAATGAGCAACTTTCCGTTGAGGTGACCATAATCCGTTATTTGGTTGTCAAAGATCCTGCAGAAGTTCAAAAATCGCAACGATAAGAATTTTACCACGAGAGATTTGACGCTACAAAACGGCAACGAGAAGCGGCATCCAGAAGCGGAAACCAGAAACGGCAATAGAAACGTAAGCGTTCGGAGAACCCCACCTTGTAAGTGAAATCGTAGCCTGCCATGATCTTCTGAACAACAGAACAGGAGATCATGTATGAGAAGATGTATAAGTAGGGCTGGCAAACGTAGCTATTGGGGAAAACACATCGAGCAGTGGAAAGAAACCGGACTATCCGAAGTGCAATACTGTCGCCTCAAGAATATCAAGATAAGAAG
>Ga0209517_10001591_pt1 | contig 33878 bp, 35 predicted proteins | sample PeaSoiMetSII2010_FD_187695 | JGI IMG/M metagenome (GOLD analysis project Ga0209517, IMG submission 187695) | Peat soil microbial communities from Weissenstadt, Germany - SII-2010 (SPAdes) (version 2) | ecosystem: Environmental > Terrestrial > Soil > Wetlands > Peat | place: Germany... | reverse complement strand
CCCGCCGTTGGGCCGACTGCCGGTCATTGATCGCGTTGACCACGACCGGCTCAGCATGCATGGGCAGGCTGAACCGGCAAAGCCGGATGACCCGAAACCGCTTGAGGTCGTGGCCTGCGGCCAGCCGCTGCCAGGTCACGAGATTCGCATCGTCGATGAGGCCGGCCGGGAGCTCGGCGAGCGGCAGGAAGGAAGGCTCGAGTTTCGGGGACCTTCAACGACACGCGGCTATTTCCGCAATGAGGCCAAGACCCGCGAGCTGATTCACAACGGCTGGCTCGACAGCGCCGACCGCGCCTATATGGCTGGTGGCGATGTCTACATCACCGGTCGCATCAAGGACATCATCATTCGCGCGGGCCGTCACCTATACCCCCAGGAGATCGAAGAGGCCGTCGCCGGGATTCCGGGAATCCGCAAGGGCGGTGTCGCGGTCTTCGGCGTGACTGATCGAGCCTCTGGCACCGAGCGCGTCGTTGTCCTCGCTGAGACGCGCGAGACCGACCCGGCGCTGCGCGCAGCAATGGAGGCGCGCGCGCAGGAGGTCACGACCGACATCGCCGGAACGCCACCCGATGAGGTCGTGCTCGCGCCACCAAGCACCGTTCCCAAGACATCGAGCGGCAAGATCCGCCGTAGCGCTGCGAAGGAACTCTACGCCAGCGGTCACGTCGGCCCGACGCGACGTTCGCCGTGGTGGCAGCTTCTGCGCCTGGCGCTTTCCGGGATTGGTCCGCAGATGAGGCGGTCTGGGCGGTTGGCGCGCGAAGTGCTGTACGCGGCTTGGTGGTGGCTGGTCCTTGCCGGTGCATTTTTGTTGGGATCACTTGCAATTCTAGTTCTGCCGCGCGTAGCCTGGCGGTGGTCCGCCCTCAGGTGGATTAGCCGCGGCACGCTCGCTGCGATGGGGGTTCCAGTTTCGGTCATCGGCATCGAACGCATTCCCAGCGGAAGAGCGATGCTCGCGTTCAATCACTCAAGCTATATGGACGCGCTTGTATTGGCGGCGGTGCTGCCGGGAGAACCTGCAGTCGTAGCCAAGAAGGAATTATCCGAGCAGCTCATAGCAGGCACGCTGCTGCGGCGTCTGGGGATACCGTTTGTCGAGCGCTATGACGTATCCAGCAGCCTCGCAGATGCAGAAGCGCTGATTGCGTTGGCGCGAGAGGGGCGCGTTCTGGTCTTCTTCCCGGAAGGCACGTTCACCCGCCGGACGGGCCTGTCTGGATTTTATCTGGGTGCATTCAAGGTGGCAGCCGAGGCAAACCTTCCCGTTCTGCCGGGCGCCATTCACGGGACGCGATCCCTGCTGCGCAGCGACCAATGGTTTCCCCGGCGCACTGCTGTCACCGTCGAGATCGGCGAGCCGGTGATTCCAGCGGGCACGGATTTCGGTTCGGTGTTGCACCTGCGGGATGAGGTTCGCAAGCGTGTGTTGTCACAGTGCGGCGAGCCTGATTTGGGAGAATTGGTGAAGCCGGCCGCACTAGCACCGTGAATCCGAAGCTTTCGTCAAAAGCCGTCCTGCGATCACTTCTGGCCGCGTCACAGATTCTCTTATCGCTAGTGCCCGGCAAAGGCCGCCGCGACCTCATTCACCATTCGCTCATCCTCTCCAGCGTAGCGCGGGGAGAAATGGAATGGCTCAACCCGGCGCACTCGCGCCTCTCGGGCGATTTGCCCGGCCGCCGCAGTGGTCAGATGAGCGCGCTCGGTCGCTAAAGCGACATCCGCTCCCGCAAAGGCAGCTTCAATAAACAGAACATCGGCTTTCTTGACCAATTCGACGATCGCTTTGCGGTTTGACGCCGTATCCGCAACATCGGTGACGTAACCGATCTTCTGGCCCGGGGTGATCGTCAGTACATCCCGAAGCTTCCCGAGTGGCAGGTCGTACTCATTTGAGCTCGTCATAGAAGGTCTAATCCGGATCGGAAATTCATCCGGTCTGTTCTCGATGACCGCGCGCTTGAGGTCGCGCAACCAAGGCCCGACTGGAAGGCCTAATCTTGCGAGGCGGGTCTTCCAAACGTTGAAGTGAGCGGACTCCTCGATAGCAAACCCCAGGCATGGCGTGCGATGCTCCAGCACCGCCGCCGAAACCTGGAAAGTCGGATCCTTGACGAGGATGCCTTGGTCGATCCGGCCCGTGCCCATAGCTTCGGCGGTGAAGGCCGTCTTGAGACGAAACCGCGCGGTTTGAGTGGCGAGAGAGGGTCCGATTTCGGTCACCACGAAAGTCAGATCGCCGGGCTCACGATCGACGAGATTCCAGAGATAGGCCTGCAGCTTGTGGTGGACGCGGTCGATAAAACCTGCCGGGCCATAAAAATCGATCTGCTTCTCCCGGCCGACGAGCACCCGCAACAGACGATCGAACCCGAAGAAATGATCGATATGCGCGTGTGAAACGAACACATGCTCAAGACGCCGAATTTTTCGCGGCGACAATGACGCGATGTCGCCAAGGTCGAACAGGATTGCCCGCTGCTCGAACAGCGTCTCGATATAGAGCGCCGGATCGCCGGATCGCCCGTTGATCAGTGTTGGGTGCAATAGCGGACGCATTAGACAATGTTAGCCCTTAATACAGACCAGCGGTCTCAGGCGCGCCACCCTCCGAGCGAGCCCTGCATGCTCGGCCGCAGCCACGACGGCACCGACGTCCTTGTAGGCACCGGGGGCTTCCTCGGCGACACCGCGCGTCGACGGCGACCGAATGAGAATCCCCAGCAACGCAAGATCATCGACGATCTTTCGCCCACTCCATTGCTTGAGCGCGGCGTGGCGGGAAAGCGCACGGCCCGCCCCGTGACAGGCCGAAGAAAACGCCTTCGCTTCGCTGGTCGCTGCGCCGACGAGAACATATGAGCCTGTACCCATGCTGCCGCCAATCAGCACCGGCTGGCCGACGGAGCGCAGTGCCGCGGGCAAGCTCTCGTGATCAGGTCCAAAGGCCCTCGTTGCGCCCTTGCGATGCACGAACAGATCGCGCCGCTTTCCGTCCACGAGATGACGCTCGACCTTGCAGGTATTGTGCGAAACATCGAACAGAAGACGCAGCTCGTTGTTCGGAAAGAAGTGCGCGAAGATACGGCGGACATGGTGGCCGAGAATTTCGCGATTGGCGAGCGCGCAATTGATCGCCGCCCGCATCGCGCCGAGATAGCGTTGACCGACCTCCGAATTGATTGGAGCGCAGGCGAGTTCGCGGTCGGGAAGATCGATTCCGGCCTCCTTCGCCGTCACGACCATTTCTTTCAGGAACTCGGTACCGATCTGATGGCCGAGGCCGCGCGAACCACAGTGAATGGTAACGACAATTTCGTCCTGCGCGAGCCCAAAGGCGCCGGCGACCGTCGTGTCAAAAATCTCGGCGACCGCCTGGACCTCGAGATAGTGATTGCCGGAGCCAAGTGTCCCCATTTCCCGGCATTGGCGTTCCTTGGCGCGGTCTGACACATACTCCGGCCGGGCACCAGCCATCCGTCCTTGTTCCTCGATCCGTTCAAAATCGCGCATCTCTCCCCAACCGCGCGCAACCGCCCACTGGGCGCCCTGCGCGAGCATGGCTTCCATCTCAGCCGCGTCCAGCGTGATCGCGCTCTCGCTGCCCACTCCAGCCGGGATCTGGCGAAACAGTGAATCCGCGAGCTGCTTCTGGACTGGAAGGATGTCGGCGACTGAGAGCCCCGTCAGCATCGTCCGCACGCCACAGGAGATATCGAAGCCCACGCCGCCGGCGGAGATCACGCCACCGCGATCCGAATCGAACGCCGCCACGCCGCCAATCGGGAAGCCGTAACCCCAATGTGCGTCCGGCATGACGTACGAGGCTTGCACGATCCCGGGCAACCTCGCAACGTTCGCCGCCTGGTCAAGAACCTTGTCGTCCATGTCCCGGATCAGGTTCTCGTCAGCGTAGATGATCACCGGGACGTGCATCGTCCCCGAGGGCTCGACGCGCCACGTCGTGCTATCGACACGGGTAAACCGGGCAGGGTCCATTGCAGACCTCCATCATACGTCGACAATGCAGGCAGCCGACCATCTTCCGTCGGCGTCCCTGGCGACCTTCAGCGCGGTATAGGTCGCACCCTTCGGTTCACAGGCCGGAGCGTGCCGTTCGACGTCGACCGGCTCGCCCCATAGCGTCCCTTCAAGGCGCGTATTTTCAATTCGGACGGCAAAACGTCCGAACAACATATTGCGGACCGCCATCTCGTAGATGATGGCATTGAGCCATTCGACGAACAGCAACTCGAGGTCCGACGCCTCGCAGTTCAGCTGAACGGCGACCTTCGGCTTCACTTCAGCGAGGGTGACGACGGCGGTAAGCGCGTAAGCCGCCTGCTCGAACGCTTCGGCCGGTGTCGCGCCCCATCCGCGCAGCCCGACGTCGGCATCATGCGGAAAGTGCTCCCACTCCCCCTTCTGCTCAGCCGGCAAGGCAGAACCCGTGATCATCCATCCCGCGCCTCCAGAAACACCTCGGTCAGGAAAGCAACAAACCAACGAGCATCGCTTGATCTCGCGCAAATACGCCCGCCCCTTTTGGCGGAGAATATTCAACCATTAAGGAGGTAATCATGCCAGGCCTTCAGGATCTCCGCGCCGCCCTATCTGAGGCAGAGGCGTGGATCGACGACATCATGCGCCGTCTCGGCTGGCATGACCGCGAGCGGGGCTATCTGGTTCTGCTGACAACACTGCATGCATTACGTGACAGCCTTCCGCAAGACGAGGCCATATACATCGGAGCGCAACTGCCGCCATTGCTGCGTGGGCTCTATTATGAAGGATGGCATCCAGGCGCTCACCTTGCAGCGAAGAGTCGAAGCGCCTTCCTTGAACGCATTCATGATGGAGTCCATCGCGACGCCGGCATCGACGTAGAACAAGCGGCGCGCGCGGTATTCGCAGCACTCGCCGCGCGCCTGCCTGCCGCGGAACTTGAGGACGCCAAGGCCGCTACGCCGCAGCCGCTGCACGGTCTTTGGCCAAGCTGATTTTGCCATGAGCGGCGCGGCACAAACAGTTGATCCTCGGCCACGGCGGCCAGTTCGGCTATTCCTGTGCGGCGACGTCATGACGGGACGAGGCATCGATCACGTGCTCACGCACCCATGCGACTCCAAGCTCCACGAAGATTACGTGGCCTCGGCAAAGGACTATGTCAGCCTTGCTGAGCAAGCCAATGGCCCAATTCCGCGACACGCCAAACCTGCCTACGTTTGGGGCGCAGCACTTGATGAATTGGATCGGATGCAGCCAGACGTTCGTATTATCAATCTGGAGACGGCCATTACCCGTAGCGACGACTACGCCCGAAAGGGAATCAACTATCGCATGAGTCCCGAGAATGCCGACTGCCTCTCCGCTGCAGGCATCGACTGCTGTGAGCTCGCCAACAATCACGTCCTCGATTGGGGACCGAGCGGCCTGTTGGAGACGTTAGCGGCGCTGGAACGCCTGAAGATCAAGACTGCTGGCGCGGGGCGAAATGCCTTCGAGGCCGCGGCACCGGCTACGCTGGGCCTTGCCGACGAAGCGCGGCTGCTTGTCTTTTCCTTCGGCGCTGTTACGAGCGGCATTCCCCGCAGTTGGGCCGCCGCAACAGACATTCCCGGTGTCAATCTCCTGACCCGGCTTTCCGAGGCGGACGCGCGACACGCTGCGGAGTACATCGTCGGTATCAAGAAGCCCGGCGACTTGGTGGTTGTTTCGCTCCATTGGGGATCGAATTGGGGCTATCAAGTCCCCGCCGATCAACGCCTCTTCGCACACACACTCATCGACCAGGCGGACGTATCTATCATTCATGGCCATTCATCGCATCACGCCAAGGCTATCGAGATCTACCATAAACGGCTCATTCTCTATGGTTGCGGCGATTTCCTCAATGATTATGAAGGCATCCGCGGATACGAGGAATATCGCAGCGACCTGTCCCTTATGTATTTCGCGGACATCGAACCGACGACTGGAAATCTCGCGGCGCTCGAAATGATTCCTCTTCAAATCAGGAACTTCCAGCTTAAGTACCCGCAGAGACAGGACATCGAATGGATGCAACGGACGCTTCAGCGGCAATGTCTGCGGTTCGGGGCAGGCATGGTACTCAATCCAGGCGGCCGGCTCGCCCTTGTCCACTCCACTCCGGCATAGCGTCGGCGACGATCAGCATTGATCCAGGTCAAGACGGCTCCGCAGGTTCCGGTGCATGAATTATTTGCCGTTGTGTGGAGGCAAGATTGGCGAAATACGGCAGTGAACCGTCTACGGGCGTGGATCTGCTTATGCCATGAACCAGTCTGTCGACGATGCATGGCGGAAGGGCCCGTAGCCTTTCCCGTCCGAACACCCCGGAGGAGACTTCGGTTCGACGGATGGGAGGCGCGGGCCCTGCGCTTTCCGAAATTCGGCGATGATGCTTGTTCGGAGGATATCCCGAATGGAACCATTTCCCGTAGATGTTGATCCCAAACAGATTGTTCGCTGGGTTGTTGCGGAGCATCGGGTCTCCCCGTCGTCTTTGAAGACCTTGGCACGCCGCACGAGCGAGGTGCGCCAAATCCCCGCCCGCGCAGACCTTCACCTCGGCGATGAGGAGCGCGAAGACCTCAGCGAAATCGCCACGATTGCAACGCTCGAGATCACGCCCGCCCACCCATCCGACGGCTGGCGCATGACTGTCACCGTCGAAGATGAACTCGGACCGCGCGGGCCCGGTCGGGGCTCGAATGTGGCGGATGAAGAACAGATTGATCTTGAAACCTTCAACGGCCTGTTCATTCGCCCCGAGCGAGGAACCGCAACCGTCGTCGCGCAGGCCGACGATGCCGCAGCCGAAGTACGCTTATCCAGCCTGCTCGCCTCCATCGAAACCAATCGGCACGGCCCCGTACGCAAGATCTGACTCAACTTCATTGCCGCGTATTCTGTGCGACACCGGCGTAAGGAATTGTTCAAATGGGCGCCTCAAAAATCCTCGTCGTGTTTTATTCGCGCTCGGGAACAACGCGGATGATCGCTGAGGCTCTGTCGAGAACCCTCAAATGCGACCTCGAGGAAATCACCGAGCCCAAGCCACGGACTGGTTTTCTTGGGTACGTACGGTCGCTGCTCGAGGCGAGCCGGAAGCGTCCTTCCACAATCTTGCCGAAAAAGCATGATGTCTCGTCATATGATTTGGTCGTGATCGGCACTCCCGTGTGGGCCTGGTCGCTAAGTTCCCCGGTTCGCGCGTATCTAATGGCGACGGCGAGCGATTTGCCGAAAGTCGCATTCTTCTGCACCCTTGGCGCCAGGGGAAGCGAAAGCGCCTTCGCGCAAATGACGGCCATTGTGGGAAAGAAGCCTCGCGCAACATGTGCAATTGCGCAACGAGAAGTGTTGTCGGGAAGCTATTCCGACCGGCTCTCGGCCTTTGAGAAGGCGCTAACTATCAATTGAGTGGAGGGAGCTGATGGAAATCGCGACGTTCCGAAATTGGTTGGTCAAACAGGGCTGTCGCTTCGATACGCAGCACGAAGGACGCGGAGAGGGTCACGGCACTCTAACAATTCGCCGCGAAGGCCGGACGGCTGAAATGGTCGTAGTCGGTCCACACCAGGAACTTGACCCGCGTTCGGTTCGCCAAGTGTGTGAAGCACTCGGCCTCGAGCTTTCCGAACTTCCCGGACCGCAGAGCCGGGTCTGAGGCATCCGGGCGCCGCCCGGAATGGCCGGCCTCATTCTGAATCACTGTTGCGATGCGCTGCGTCGATGATTCCGCCTCCGCCCTTTCTCCTCACTGGCATACGGCTTCGGCGGGAGTCTTGCGGCCACCGTCGGCCAGTGCTGGAATGCCAGGGCCATTTCGTTGAGACCGCGCCGTAGGAAGTTCGGCGGACGCCGAATCGACGCGGGACAAGCCTTGATGCAAGTCAAAGAGTGCGCAGCCATTTCGCCTGAAATGCGCCATTGGGTCAGGAGCATCATCACGTGGACGCTGCGGTCACTACTGCAGAGACAGCCGTTCAGCCGTTAACGGCCGAACAACTCTATCGTCCCACCGATCTATCGGGCCTGACGTTCTCAACCACAGCAGAGTTGCAACCGGTCGACGGGCTTGTCGGCCAGGCCCGCGCCGTCGAAGCGATCCGGTTTGGAACGCAAGTAAGCAAGACCGGCTTCAACCTGTTCGTGATCGGTCCCAACGGGGCCCGCATGCAGGACGCCGTCAAGGCCATGCTGACCGCGGAGGCGGTGAGAAAACCCGGACCTTCCGACTGGGTCTATGTCAATAATTTCGCCGAACCGGACAAGCCGATCGCTATCGAACTACCGGCGGGCCGTGCACGCAATTTTCACGACGCGATGCACAAGCTGATCGACGATCTCAAATCGGCTCTCCCCGCAGTGTTCCAGGGCGAGGATTATCAGCGGCGCCAAGCCGCCATCGACGAGTCATTCCAGAAGCGGCAAGGTGAGGCCTTTTCCAAGCTCCATGACGAGGCTGCCGAAAAGGATATCGCTGTCTTGAGGACGCCGCTCGGCTTTGCGCTGGCACCGACCAAGAACGGCGAGGTGGTCCCGCCCGATGAATTCAGCAAGTGGCCTGAAGCCAAGCGCCGCGGAGTACAGGCCGTTATCAAGGCGCTGGAGAAGGAGCTCGAGCATATTGTTCGCCAAATCCCACGATGGGAGACGGAGCGGCGCGATGAAGCACGTCAGCTTGGCCGCGATTCGGCGAAATACGCGGTCGACCAGTTGATCGAGGATACCAAGGAAAGTTTCAAAGACATTCCAAGGGTAGTGCAACACATCGAGACGGTTCGCACCGATCTGATCGAAAACTTCGGTATGTTCGTCATCAAGGGTGAGGATGACGGCAGCGAGGCGCGCGATATCAGAACCGGCGGTCCATTCGATCGCTACGAAGTCAATGTCCTCGTTACTCAGGACATCGACAGGTCGGTTCCAATGGTCGAGGAGCTGCATCCTGCGCTTGGTAACCTGATCGGGCGCATCGAGTATGTCGCCTTGCACGGCGCGCTGCTGACAAATTTTCGCCTCATCAAGCCAGGGGCGATCCATCGCGCCAATGGCGGCTATCTCCTGCTCGACGCCCGCAGCGTGCTAATGGAGCCGTTCAGTTGGGCGGCGCTTAAGCGGACGCTTCGGCGGGGTGAAATTGCGATCGAAGATATTGGCCGGTTTCTGGGCCTGACCAGCACGGTGTCTTTGGAGCCCGATCCGATCCCGCTCAAGTTGAAAGTCATCCTGTTCGGCGATCGCCTGCTGTATTTTCTGCTCGCTGCTCTGGATCCCGAAATGGCGGAGCATTTCAAGGTTCTTGCCGATTTCGAAAACGACCTCCCGCGAACCCCAGAGAACGAGGCAATCCTCGCGCGACTGCTCGCGACCCTCGCGCAGCGCGAGGGTCTGAACGCGCTGGATCGGGACGCAGTGGCCCTTATGCTCGAACATGCGGCGCGCTCGACTGAACATTCCAGCAAGCTTTCACTGGTCGTAGAGCAGCTGCGGGATATTTTGGTCGAGGCGGACTTTTGCGCACGAAAAGCCAACCGCAGCGTGACCTCGGGTGTCGACGTCGATAACGCCTTGACGGCCCGTATCCGGCGCGCCGCCCGCCTGCGCGACCGGACGCAGGAAGCCATCCTCGAAAAGGTGGCGCTGATCGACACGGTGGGAACACATGTTGGCCAAGTCAATGGGCTGAGCGTCACCGAACTTGGAGGATTTTCCTTTGGGCGGCCTACCCGCATCACCTGTCAGGTGAGACCCGGCAGCGGAAAGGTTGTTGATATCGAGCGCGAAGTCGAACTTGGTGGGCCACTCCACTCGAAGGGCGTCCTCATTCTTTCCGGGTTTCTCGCAGGGCGGTACGCGCTTGACACCCCAATGTCGCTTTTCGCCAGTTTGGTGTTTGAGCAGTCCTATGGCGGCGTCGAGGGAGACAGTGCATCGTCTGCCGAACTCTATGCCCTCCTGTCGGCCCTCGCAGACGTCCCGCTGCGGCAGGACCTCGCGGTGACGGGATCCGTGAACCAACATGGCGAAATTCAAGCCATCGGTGGCGTCAACGAGAAGATCGAGGGCTTCTTCGACATTTGTGAGAAGCGCGACCTGACTGGCACACAAGGCGTCCTGATCCCGCGGGCAAATGTCCAACACCTGATGTTGCGCAAGGATGTGACTGAGGCCTGTACGGCTCGCCGCTTTGCTGTCTATCCGATCGCTACTCTCAATGAGGGGATTGCGCTCTTGACCGGGCTTTCCGCCGGCACGCGCGACTCGGACGGGACTTATCCGCTCGATAGCGTCAATCGGCGAGTTGAGGATCGGCTGCGGGCCTTCGCCGACATCCGGAGGAATTTCACCAGTCAGAACACCGGCAACGGAGTACCCGCCAGTTAGCCATGTCGAAGGAACCTCACAGCTTCAAGCGGCTCGTACTGGGACTTCAGCCGGGCGCGCACGACCGCACGATGCAGCTGGCCGTCGATCTTGCCGACTTGCTTCATCTCGATCTGCTCGGGCTGTTCCTCGAAGACACCAGTCTGCGTGACCTGGCGAGCATTCCCTTCTCACGCGAGTTCAGGCCGCTCGGAGGCGGCTGGCAGACGATCGATCTCGATCGGCTGTCGCGCGACTTCGAACTTTCCGCCAGCAGCATCGAGCGAAAGTTTATAGACGCGGCAAAGCGCCTCCCCACGGGATACCAATTCGAGATCTCGCGGGGACCGATGGCCAAGACTTTCTCGTCGGTCTCGCAGACAGGCGACATCGTCATGATCGTCGAGCCCCCGAGCCCGGTCGAGCGCGCCACCCAGCAATTCTCATGCCTGCTGGAAGCAGCCTTCCAGTCAGCCGCGGCCGTCATGCTTGTCCCGCGCCACATCGTTCGAACGAAGGGGCCCGTTGCCGCGATCGTGACGTCGCCCGACGATCCAAGCCTTCAGGTGGCTGCGGCCTTCGCGTTGGCGGCTAAGGAGGAGTTGGTCATCATCGAGGCCGACGACCGCGATGCCGAGGATCCCGGCATACGCAAGCTCGCCGCTGATACCGGCCTCGCCATCAAACGCATCGCAGCGGCCAGTATCGGACTGGCCGATCCGGCGGCCTGCGCGCTCGCCTTCCGCCAGAATCGGGAGCGTCTGATTGTCATGACCCGCGGCGCCTTCGCCGATGGAGCGGCCTCCGCGATTGCCGCGGCACGACGGGTTCCCGTGCTGGTCGTCGAGCCAGGGGGAATGGCGGCAGATAGGATCATCCCGCGGCCGACAGCGAAGCATTGATGCGGCGGCGACGCGCATAACCGGCGCCTAAAGGCCTCGCGCGCCCGCGGAAAATTCCGGATTTCCGCCGAACCGCGGAGACGCCAGAACCTTGTAGCCGCTCTCGCCGGGAGGGGGCGATTGCATCAGCTCGACCGAGCCAACGCGTTGCGCGAGCGCCAGATCCCGGTCGAACGGATATTTCCGCGCGATGGCGGCTCCGTTGCCGCGAAGCCGGGCCAGCGTGACATGCGGCCGAAATGGCCGCTCGTCTGTTTGCCCAAATGTGAGAAGAAGCCCGGCACGCAGTTGCGCCAGATCGGGCCCGGCCGCGCATTCCGCCCATAGAAAGCGCGGGCGTCTAGGCTGCGGACCGTATCCGACATGCCGCAATTCCAGGGTGAAGTCGCCAAACCCATCGGCGACGCGACGAAGCTTCCCAGCCGCATCCGGGATCGAAACCTCATTCCATGGCGGCACCAGCGTAAGATGAATGTCGGCAGCGACAATGAGGCGAACCGGAAACTGCTCCAGTTCCCGCGCGATCCGCGCGAGTTCATCGGCGATCTCAGGCGCAATCTTGAGCGCGACGAAAACGCGCGCCGGCCGCGGACCGCGTGGGCTTGCAGTTAAGCCGCTGGTTTCGTCCGATCCGCTTTCCGATGCCATGGGAACGTCCCGCGCAACGCGCCTGAACATTGGTTTGCCCATGACAGTCTAGACTAGCTCACAAAGCATCGCTCGGAAACTTCAGGCGTCGACGATCAGGACTAATCAAGCGCCGTGCCGGCCAAGCCCGATTGATCTTGATCAAGACAACCGATGTTCAATCTGGTCATTTTGGTCAGCAAACGCTTAACTCGGGAGGCATCGATGCCAAAATCCAATTCCGGCGAGACCGCGTTGGCGACACCAAGTGATGTCAAGGGCCTCTTGGGCGATATAGATTCTGCGGAGATGCTGGCGATCATGTCGCTGCGACCGACAATCGCGGACATCGAACAAGCATCAATGTGGCTAGAAGGCGATCCGGATGTGTTCGGCGCGGGCGAGGCCGTACAAGGCGTTGCATCAGAGATTATCGCGATCCTCACGGAGAACGAAGAGGAGGAGCCACCGCGCGCGGGATAGCTGCGAGCTGGCCGCCGCGGCTATGACCTTCCAAGTTTTGGTTGACGTGCGGGCGAGCTTCCAAATTCCTGGAGCGTCCGCAGGAAAGTTATAACGTCTTCCCGGCTCAACATGCCGATGACATGCCGATCCCGGATAACGGGCATTTGGTTGACTCCATTCCGGTCCATCATCTCGAGGGCAGACCACAACTCGGTATCAGGCTCGACGCATTTTAACTGTTCCATGGGAAGCATGACCTGGCCGGCGCTTGTCGTCGCCCATTCGGGACGTGGCACTGTCTTGATCCGATGCAAGGTTATCAAACCAATGGTCTTGTCTCCTCGGTTAACGAGGAAACTGCGTTGCCCACCACCGAGGATCTGCTCGTCTACCAATTGCTGGAGCGTCAGATTTTCCGGGATGATGACGCAACGCGTACTCATGGCTTCCGAAACGCGACGACCCGTCAGCAGACCCCGCAACATCACCTGCTGGATCTGGACGGAAGCCGCATTGTCGAGGAACCAGCCGATGAACGCAATCCAAAGCCCCCCACCAAGATTACCGGCGAACATCTGCCAGACACCGGCAAAGATCAGCAAGAAGGCAAAAAACCTGCCGGTGTTTGCCGCGATGAGCGTCGACCGGTCCATGTTTCCTGTGATCGCCCACATGATGGCTCGCAAGACGCGACCACCATCGAGCGGGTAGCCCGGGATCAAATTGAAAAGCACCAAGGCCAGATTGATGTAGGCTAGATATTTGGCCACGCCCAACAGTGGCTCTACGCCGGCGACCAACGGCTGCACTGCGTAGAAAAGAATCGCCAGGGCGAGACTGACGAGCGGGCCTGCGACCGCAATGAAAAACTCGGCGATCGCGTTAGGCGGTTCTGCCCCAATTTGTGCGATACCGCCGAACAGGAAGAGCGTAATACTGCGCACGGGTATCTTGTACCGCAGCGCTATCACGGAATGCCCGAGTTCATGGAGCAGCACGCTGACAAAGAGCATGATGGCCGTCGTCGCGCCAGTCAACCAGTACAGAAACAGCGGCCACCCCTTGAATTCTTCGGGATAGTAGCTACCCGCAAGCATCCAGGTGAGCAGCGCAAAGATCACAAACCAGGAGTAATCTAGGCCAATCGGAATCCCGAAAATCTTGCCTAGCGGGATGCCATGTTGATTCATGAGATGCCTAACTCTAGTTCAGCGAACAACGCTGGTGCTGCTTCCGCTGCTGACTCTTCTCATTCAGCGCCAGCGCCACCTTTGCCATCGGCAAGCTCGGAGGGTCCGCTTTGTCGGAAGGGGTCATCGCGATAACACGATGGCATGAGCTGCATAGTGTCGTTGCGATCTGGCGACCATACGCTGGGTCAGCATCACCAGGCTGAGCAAGCACTGGTGACTGTGCTGCTAGGAACACCGAGGCGACGAAGTATTCTAGATTGATCAAACGCATGTTGGTCACCAAATCTGAACATCGCCTAACATCGACCGCCTTGGGGTGAGCTCAAACTTGTTCCACTAAAAGTGGTCCTTTGAAACGTGTTACTGATTCAAGCGTCCAACCCTCGTCCTCCAATTCCACTTCCGAAAGGGCCAGAAGACGTTCGCGCTCTTCTGCGGGTAGTTCGTCTGGCAAAACTGAGGCTTCTTTGGAGCCATCGTAGAGTTGATGCTCATCAAACTCGAATTCTTCAAAAATGTTGACACCCTCGTCTGGATTGTAGCCGCTCAAATCCGGCAATTGGTCGACGATAACCCAACCCGTGCGATAGACCTTCACGTGTTCAATTTTTAGGTCATCCTTTTTCCAAGCATCTATTTGAAAAACAGACTGACTAATTTCGGGGCTGATTCTCCAAGCTGTCTTCTCTGTAGGTTTTTTTGGAACCCGCTTAATAGCAGCTTTTTTTGACAACTTTTTTGCCGGCTTCCTCCTGCCGTGCGTTTGTTTCTTGACGGTCTTCTTGGCTGGAAACGTTTTGGCGACTGCCTTCTTAGCAGTTTTCCTGACAGCAAGCTTCCTCGCTTTTTTTGCCTTCTTAGTTTTCGTCGTCTTTTTAGACTTTACGGGCATTGATCTACTCCTATTGAGTGAAGCGCATTGCCAGTATCCCGATACAATACGAAAGAGATTTGCGTCAAAAAAGCTACATCGTCTCCTCCTACCCGATATTGACGCGGATCAATTTAGCTTGGAAGAGCATGGCAGCCGGGCGTTCTGCCTGTCACTCGCCTGAGAGCTTCATCGGAACAGGCCGGTCCACTATCTCAATGCTGCCGCGTCGCGCTCTTCAAAACTGACCTAGATCAAAGGAGCAACAGGCTAAGCGAGCCATACAGAATTTAAGATCCACCATACTGGCATTGCGGGAACTGGCATGCTGAAGACGACCAAATCGATGTTGTTATTAGGCCTGCTGCTAGCCGCCGCCGCTGGTTTCGCGACATATTGGCAGCGAGATACGATCATCGGTTGGATGAGACCCAACAATCAGAATCAGATGATCCTTCTCTCTGGCAATATCGAAGCTCATCAAAGCGTGCTCGGCTTCAAAACCGTTCAGTCTCGCATTGTCGAATTACCCTTCAACGAAGGCCAATGGGTCAAGGCCGGCACGTTGTTATCGCGCCTCGACGATTCAGATTACCGCCAGCAGGTGGCGATCTCCGAAGCGGCGCTCGACGTGCAGAAGCGGCAACTTGCAACGGCCGAGCAGAACTGCGCGGCCGCCCAAAAGCTTCTCGAAAGCGATGCCGCCGATCTTGAACTGGCGAAGCTAGAATTCACCCGCGCGGACGACCTGATGAAAAAGGGTGCGGGTACGATCGAAGCCCGCGATCTGACCCGGGCCGCATTGAAGAAGGCAAACGCTGGGATCGAGCGCGACGAGGCCTTGGAGCGGGCCGCGGAACGTCAGATCGAGCTTGCAAAGGCCAATATCCTGAACGCAGAAGAGGTCCTCAAGCTCGCCAGGATCGTGCTCGATTACACGGTTTTGGCTGCACCATTCGACGGCGTGATCACAGTGCGCCAGGCGGAGCTTGGGGAGATCATGGTCCCGGGCACGCCGGTGCTGACACTCGCCGATCTCGATCATATTTGGCTGCGCGCCTATATCAACGAGACGGATATCGGGAAGATTCGGCTTGATCAGACCGCGACGGTCAAGACCGACACCTATCCGGGGAAAAGCTACAAGGGCCGCGTCTCCTTTATTTCCTCCGCTGCCGAGTTCACGCCGAAAAGCGTCGAAACCCACGCCGAGCGGGTCACGCTGGTCTACCGCATCAAGATCGATATCGACAATCCGACCCACGAGCTGGTTCCCGGCATGCCGGCCGACGCGGTGCTGGAGGCTATGCCCGCAGGCCAGTCATGACCGCACAGCCTCCGATCATCCAGGTTGACGGGCTGATCAAACGTTTCGCGGAATTTACAGCAGTGGACCGGCTGAGTTTCTCGGTGAACCGAGGCGAGATTTTCGGTCTCGTCGGGCCTGACGGCGCCGGGAAGACCGCAACCATGCGAATGCTGGCGGGCGTGATGCGGCCGAATGGCGGCGCCATCATCATCGACGGCATCGATGCCGTGGCTGATCCGGAGGAGGCAAAACAGCATGTCAGCTATATGCCGCAACGCTTCGGTCTCTACGAAGACCTCACGGTCGATGAAAATATCCGCTTCTATGCCGATCTGTTCGAGGTCCCCCCGGCAATTCGCCGCGAGCGCGCGAGCCGCCTGCTTGCGGCATCTGGCATGAGCAATTTCGGTGGATTCAGGGCCGGTCAGCTATCCGGCGGAATGAAGCAGAAGCTCGGGGTTACCTGCGCCCTCGTGCATACGCCGAAGATATTGCTGCTCGATGAGCCCACCACGGGCGTCGATCCGGTATCGCGCCGGGACTTCTGGCGCATCCTCTATGGGCTGCGCGAAGACGGCGTCACCATCGTGATATCTACCGCCTATCTCGACGAAGCCGAGCGCTGCAACCGGCTCACTCTTCTGCATGGTGGCCGCGCGCTTTATTGCGACACGCCAGCTGCCCTAAAAAAGCACATGCCGGGCAAGCTGATTGCGATTTCATCCAGCGACGGACGCGCCGTGCGCCGTGCAATCAGCGGCCAGGCAGGAGTGAGTCAGGTCCTGCTCGTCGGCGATGGAGCACATGCTGTCGTGGACGATGCGGATGTGCGCATTCCTCAATTGCGCGAGACGCTCCGCCTTGCCGGCGTGCCAGTTGCCGACATCGCGGTCGCTTCGCCCAGCATCGAGGACGCGTTTGTGGCACTGCTGGAAACCGGAGAAGCGCCGTGAACGAGGCCGGGCAATCCCTGCAGGCGAACAGCACCGATCAGGTTATCGCGGACGATCTCGTCAAGCGTTTTGGCGACTTCGTTGCGGTCGACCATATCAGCTTCCGGATTTCGCGCGGCGAGATCATGGGTTTTCTCGGTCCGAACGGTGCGGGGAAATCGACGATCATTCGTACCCTGTGCGGATTGCTCCGGCCCAGCAGCGGCCGCGCGATCGTCGCCGGGATCGATGTCTCGCGCGATCCCGAAGGCGTGCGCCAACACATCGGATACATGTCGCAGAAATTCTCGCTGTACCGCGACCTCACGGTTGCAGAGAATCTGAATTTCTTCGGCGGCATCTACAACGTGCCGCGCGCCGAGCTCCGCGACCGCATGCGTTTCGCGGTCGACATGGCGGGTCTTGCCGGCCGCGAGCATGCGCTGGTCGGAACGCTTGCGGGCGGATGGCTGCAACGGCTGGCGCTGGGCTGCGCGGTGATGCACCGGCCGCCCATTCTGTTCCTGGATGAACCGACTTCCGGCGTCGAACCCGCCTCGCGGCGGCGTTTCTGGGATCTGATCCATAGCCTGGCGAGCGAGGGCGTCACCGTTCTGGTGTCGACCCATTACATGGAGGAAGCCGAATACTGCCATCGCATCGCGCTGATCAATCACGGACGCCTGATCGCGACCGGCAGCCCCGCAAAACTCAAGCAGACCGCGATTGGCGGCGAGCTGCTGCTGCTGGAATGTGACGCGCTCGGCCAGACGCTCGAAGCCCTGCAGGACGCGAAAGACGTGCGCGATTGTTCGGTTTTCGGCAATGCGCTGCACGTTCTCGTCGGCAATGCGAAGAAGAGCCTCTCCGAGCTTCCCGAACTGCTTGCCGCGAAAGGGTTGCGTCCGCGCCATATCGCGCGAATTTCTCCATCGCTGGAAGACGTGTTCGTACAGCTTATCGCGGCCGACATCGCCCCGAGGAAAGCCGCATGAGGATCCGTCGGTTCAAGGCCATCGCGCTCAAGGAACTGCTGCAGATCTGGCGCGACCCTCGCAGCCTGATGATCGCGCTCCTCATGCCTTTTACACAAATGTTCTTGCTGGGCTATGGCGTAACGCTGGATCTCAAGCACATCCCGATATGCACGTTCGACCGCGAGGCAAGCCAAAACAGTCAGGCGCTGCTCAAGCGTTTCGAGGCCTCGAACTATTTTACGATTTCTCGCAACCTCCAGGCCTATCCCTCCCTGGTTGCGGCGATCGACCGGGGGGACTGCAAACTCGCCATCGTCATCCCGCCGGATTTCTCGGAGCGCCTGAACGATACCGGCCGGTCGACCGTTCAGGCCATCCTGGATGCGACCGACGACAACACCGCCAACATCGCCTTCGGCTATGCATCCGCCGTCGTCTCCTTCTATTCGAGCGACGCCGTGCTCGACGCCCTGGATCGCCAGGGTCAGCAGTTTCAACTCATTCAACCCATGACCGTCCAGTCGCGAGTCTGGTTCAACGAAGACTTGGAGAGCCGCAACTTCATCATCCCCGGATTGGTCGCGGTCATCATGGCGCTGGTCGGGGCGCAGCTCACCTCGCTCACCATCTCACGGGAATGGGAACGGGGAACCATGGAGCTATTGGTATCCACGCCGGTCACGCCAAGCGAGGTGATGGTCGGCAAGCTTGCGCCTTACCTTGTGCTTGGCTGGATCGACGCTGCGTTTTGTCTTGTGATCGCGACATCCTGGTTCGGCGTGCCGTTTCGCGGCACCCTATTTACCCTGTTCGCCACCACTACCTTGTTCCTGATCGTCGTGCTGGGGATCGGCTATTTGCTGTCGGTCCTGATCCGCAGCCAGATCGGCGCAAGCCAGGTCGCGCTGTTGCTGACGATGCTGCCGACCACGCTCTTGTCCGGCTACGTGTTTCCCATTGATCAGATGCCGACGTTTATCCAGGACATCACGTATCTGGTTTATTCCCGATACTACGTGACAATCATCAAGGCGATATTTCTCAAGGGCGCGGGCATCCCGGCGCTGGCCATGCCCATTATCTTTCTTCTGGTTTACGCCGCCGCCGTCATGACATTGGCCGCGCGGGTATTCCGCAAGAGCCTGGACTGAGGCATTCGATGCTGAACCGGGTCTCGCACATACTGGTCAAGGAGTTCATCCAGCTCTGGCGCGACAAATGGGGCCGCTTCCGCCTGATCGTGCCGCCTGTCCTCCAACTCCTCCTGTTCGGCTACGCGGCCACCTTCGAGGTTTATCATGTCTCGACCGCGGTGCTCGACCTCGACCACACCCAGGAAAGCCGGGAGCTGATTGCAAGATTTACCTCGAGCAACAGACTGAATATCGTGCAGTCGGCGACGACCCAGGATGAGATCGATGCCACGATCGACCGCAGCGACGCCGCCGTCGCGCTGGTGATCCATGCCGGCTTTGCCAATCTGTTGCGCAAAGGTCAGGCCGCGCCCCTTCAAGTGATCGTCGATGGCACCAATTCCAATACCGCCCTGATTGCGCTCGGCTACGTCAATACGATCGCCGCCGGATTTTCGCAGGACTACGCGACCGATCTTGCGGAAAGAACCCAGGGAATAAATGGCACGAAGCTGGTGCAGGTAAGCATTGCGCAACGCCCCTGGTATAACCCGGACTTTAACGGCCGCTGGTTCTTCGTGCCCGGCCTGATCGCGACCATCACCCTGGTCATGCTGGTTAATCTCACCGCCTTCGCTGTCGTGCGGGAGCGGGAGGTCGGCACGCTCGAACAGATCATGGTGAGCCCTATTCACCCGGCCGAATTCATCCTCGGCAAGACGTTACCGTTCTTCGTGGTCGGAATGGGCATCGCCGGAGTGATCACGATGACGGGCATTTTGTGGTTCCACGTTCCGTTCGTCGGCAACCCGTTAGTGTTCGTTTTCGGTACCACTCTGTATCTTTTCAGCCTGCTCGCCATCGGGCTTTTGATCTCCACGATCTGCTCGACCCAGCAACAAGCATTCGCGACCAATTTCTTTGTCGTCAATCCGCTTTTCACACTGTCTGGCTTCAGCTTTCCGATCTCGAGCATGCCAGAGGTGTTGCAGTGGCTCTCGTATGTCAATCCACTGCGCTATTTTCTGATTGTAATCAGAGGTACCTTCCTTAAGGGTATCGGTTTCGCTGTTCTGTGGCCGGAATTTCTGGCCATGGCGATGATTGCGGCGATCCTGCTGACCATCAGCATCCTGAGGTTCAGGAAATCGCTGGAATAACCGCGCATCCCCGCCGGGATTTCAGTTTTGACCTAAGTCCAAGTGATAAGCAGCGCGGTGGCCTCGGTCCGTGCGATCTTGATGCGGATCAATGTTTTTCCCGCGTAAATCCGCTCCCGAAGTCCCGCGACACCTTGATTTGGATCAATCAGAGGAACACCAATAGCCTCCATGAAGCCCCATGTTCTGCTGCACCAACCAGGCCTGGAGGGCTGCTGTCGCGGGTTTCGTCGCCTTCGTTAGTGTCTGTTCATCGTCTGCGGCGCAGCCCGTTGCAGTACCCGACGCGCCGCCTCTGACCGCCGCGCAACTCGATCGCTTGGTCGCGCCGATTGCGCTGTATCCCGATTCGCTGATCGCGCAGATCCTGATGGCCGCGACCTACCCGCTTGAGGTCGTGGAGGCTGACCGTTGGTTGCGGCTTCCCGCCAACGCTGCGCTAAAGGGGGACGCATTGACAGCGGCGCTGCAGCAGCAGCCCTGGGACCCGAGCATCAAGTCGCTCGTCGCGTTTCCTCAGCTCGTACACACGATGGACACCAATCTTAACTGGACTGAACAACTCGGCGACGCCTTTCTCGCGCAACAGCCGGACGTCATGGATGCGGTTCAGCGGTTGCGCCTGCGCGCTCAAGCCGCCGGTTCACTCGCCTCAACGCCGCAGCAGGCGGTCTCGACTGAGAATCAGGAAATAATGATCGAACCGGCAAGCCCCGACATCGTTTATCTGCCAACCTATAATCCGTGGTGCGTTTACGGCGCGTGGCCCTCTCCAGACTACCCACCTTTTTTGTTTGCGCCCGCTGCCGCAAATTGCGTATCTGGAGGGCAGCTCATTGCCTTCGGGGCCGGTCTCGCGCCGTTCGGTTTCTGGGCGTGGGGACATTTTGATTGGCATCATCACGCCATTCGTATCAACCATGATCGCTTCCAACAATTCCGCACCGGCGGTGAGCCGGTCGGGGAAATCTGGCAGCACGATCGTACCCATCGCCATGGTGTGCCATATCGCGATCCGGCCACAACGGCACGGTTCCTCGGCCCGACCGGCGCGGCGTTGCGCGGCTACCGCGGATTCGCACCGGCGCTTGTGCCGCCCGCGATTGTGCCGCCCGCCAAGCCTGAAGTCCCGTTGGTCGGACACGGACCGGCAGCGATCGTCCGCCCTCCTGCGGGACCAGCGCTGCCGCCGCGTCCAGTTCCGCCCGCCTTCGAATCGTTCGGTCGAGGTGCGCAGGTCCGCGGCGAAGCGGCGCGCGGATTTTCCAGCCGCATCACGCCAACACCTAGTATGCCTGCACCAAGCTTTCATGCCGCGCCGCCGCCGAGCTTTCATGCGGCGCCGATGCAAAGCTTTCACGGTGGCGGCGGCGGGCGCCGATGAGGTTATGTCGATGAGCTTAAAGAGAGCGATGCTGAAACACGCGGCAAAGAGGATCGCACTGCAATTTGGCGCTGCGGCGGTCGGCCTCATCATGATCGCCGCGGTCCCGGCAACGGCGGCTCCCACGTCGCAAAAGACCTTTGCCACACCCGTAGCGGCAGTCGATGCACTGATTGGGGCCAACCGCGCTGATCACACCCGCGAACTCCTCGCCATCCTTGGGCCCGAGGGCGCGAAGTTGATCCACTCCGGCGATCCCGTCGCCGACAGACATGGCAAGACAAGATTCGTTGCCGCCTATGACGAGGCACACAAGATCGAGCTCGAAGGTGACAGCAAGGCAATCTTGATCGTCGGCAAAGACGATTGGCCGTTTGCGATTCCGCTGATCCGCGAGCCCAGCGGCTGGCGCTTCGACACCAAGGCCGGTGCGGATGAGATTCTTAATCGCCGCATCGGCCGCAACGAGCTCACGGTGATCGAAGTGTGCCGCGCCTATGTCGTGGCCCAGCGCGAATATGTGGCCAAAGGCTTGGGGCCTGGCGGCTCTGCGGACTATGCACAACACTTCATGAGCAGGGCCGGACATCGCGACGGGCTCTATTGGCCCGCCAAACCGGACGAAGATGAAAGTCCGTTGGGCCCGCTCATAGCGTCCGCTCGGGCCGCCGGTTACAACCCTGGGACACCGCATATTAAGCCGCAGCCCTATCACGGCTACTACTTCCGGATTCTGACCCAACAAGGCCAGAAGGCACCCGGCGGGGCCATGAACTATATCGTCAACGGGCACATGACCGGTGGCTTTGCGCTGGTCGCCTATCCCGCAACTTATGGCGATTCCGGCATCATGACTTTCATTGTCAATCAGGACGGCATCGTCCATCAGAAAAATCTAGGACCTGCCACGCCGCGCATCGCCGCTGAGATCACGCAATACGATCCAGATCAGAGCTGGCAAGTCAGCAAGCCATGATGGCAACCTTTCCTTTTGGTGGTTGCCGGCAGCCGGAAAAATGGCTTGCCGACATAGTCGCCCCCTGGGCTATGGCGCACGCCAAATAGGAGGGAGGAGATTTGATCTACCTCAGAACATCTTAGGGACAAGCGTGGGATCGTTGAAAACAATTGAATGCGGGAGGCATGTGATGCGTGCGTTATTTATTGCATTATTGGCGCTCGGCGCATGTTCTGCGCTTGCCGCCGCGCAGACGCAGCAACTCAATAACCTCTCTGATGATGTGCAGAACGGTCATTACTTGGCAGTCATCATTTGCTCGAACTGTCATGTTGCCAGCCCCGATCAATCAATCGAACCAGTTCTGCAGCCACCGGCGCCATCGCTTGAATCCATTGCTAGACGCAGCACCACCACCTCCGAAACAATACGAGCGTTTCTGACCACAACGCATCGGAACATCAGCAACCCCGCCGGTATGCCGAACCCCGAACTCCTCGACTTTCAAATGAGGCAAGTGGTGGCCTATCTTTTGAGCTTGCGCAAGCCGTCTGCTGCTGCACTTAGTCGAAAGCCGCCTGCGGTCCAGGAAAGATCGTGTCGCGCGGAAATCTCGCGCCTGGAATCGGTACTGAGCCAGGCGCGCGCAAGCGGGAAGGCTGTCGGAAGTGCACCCGAATCGTCCGCCGCACGGCTTCACCATCAGCCTACGGTTCAATCCGTCGAGCAGGCGGCGCGTGAGGCCGAAAAAACGGTCGAAACGGCGCTTGCGCTCGCTCGTAAATTGGAGGCGGAAGGTCTGGAGGCCGAATGCGTCGCAATGCTCAAGAAAGTTGAGCCGCCGGGTGGGTCGCAGTGATCGGCATATTAGGGACGCCAAGATGACGCAACGCCCGAGTGCGTGATGCGCGATGGAGGCACCAACAAAACCAATGGATCGCCTTCGACGAACTCAAAACGCGGGGATGGTGGGCATCGACTTTGACCCAAGGAGACGGAAAGTGAGCATCACGACTTCTGACTACCTTACAGAGAGACATCTGATGCTTTTCGGCACCATCGTTCAATGGTTTGCCCGGTATGAGGTACTTATGCAGCAGATCATAGCAACGGTTATCGGAACGCACTCTGCTGATGTCATGTTGTTGACTAAACATCTTACGCTAGGTGAAAAGCGCATTGCTTTGCTCGACCTGCTTCGCCACCGCGTAATACCTCTCGACCAATTTGACGCCGTCTACAAATATCTGACGATTCCAGAGACGTTTAGTTTGCTGGTAAGCGATATCAAGCATTCGGCATGGGCTGCAGGCAGGTCATCCAACTCAATTCAACCAGACTGGATCCTCCGGCCCACGCCGACAATCAAGCCGGTGCACGGCGGAGTGGATGGACGATCTGATGGTGTCCTGGAGGACTATGAGGATACGGTCGAATACACCTTGGAACAGTTGACTGAGACAGCAAAGACACTGGGCGAGAATTATCATCGGTTCTTTGCATATTGCCGGTCGTCCGGACTTTTGGTGGAGAGCGACAAGGAAGAAGTGGGCTAAGTGAGTCGGTATTCAGAAACGAGCTGTACTAGAAGGACTTGTCGACCAGCCGATTCGAATGGCTGCAGAGCCGATATTGGCAACTTAAAGATACGATATCTTGCCATTACCACGCCAGTGTCGCCATCAAGCAGGAGGCGCGTCCTTGACTTACTTGGGTGCCTTTTTGACACCCCTCGCCATTTCCAGACATGTCAGCAATTCGACATAGCTCGGGGTGCCACCCATGCTGGTTTCCCCGATGCAAGAGTTTTTGTCAGCCGCACTGAATTGAATCCACAACGGTTGGAGCTCTTCGCGCGCTGCCGACTCATCCTCAATGCATTTTTCCAGCACGGCCTTCGAACCGACACTCCTGCGCTATGTTGAATTTCGGCAAACCATCTGCGACGGTGATGAAAGGGAGAGAAGCAAATAGAAAAAATTGAAGCGGCATAAGCATTGTTATTTCTCCCAATCTTGGGACATCTGTATTTTCGTCCAGGGCAACAGATACATGCGGACCCGAAGGGCCGTGTTGATCCGCATCAAGAGTTCATGTTCAGAGGTTAGAGATGCCGATCTTGAGCCGCAAGCGCATCAGCACCACGCCGAAAACAGCCCAAAGCCTATCGGATCGTTCGATAGTCCGGGCATCCAATTGGGACGTCGGCCGCATCCACCCGCTCGCGCCGCTCTTGATCATCTCTCAAATTCAGCCCGTCGAGCCCCACCACAACACGTCTCCTCTATGAGGAGGGATACCGTGTTCTCTTCACTCGCGGCCTCAGCGTTCGCGGAATCTGTCAAACTTCGCCTTCTGCCGAGCGTCAAGGCTGTTGTAAAACGCGATCAGCTTCGGATTTTCTGCGCTCAACGCCATTAGTCGCGCCTTGAGTAAGGTCTGACTGAAAACCAGACGGGCTTCGAAGGACGACAGGTCCGGCTTGTTGGCACAAAGAGTGGCTTTCGCCTCGATGCAATCCGATATCCAGGCTTGATCAGGATCAAATGGGACGAATCGCCATGTGCTTAGAATGATTTAAATTCATGACGCTCGGAGGAGATATGGAGCTCAAGGAGGCGATCTACACACGACGCTCCGTGCGCGAATTCACCGACGAGCCGGTCGATGAAAACACCTTGCGCCAACTCGTTGACGCGGCAATTCAGGCGCCCAGCGCGGTCAATCAACAGCCGTGGTCATTCTGTGTCGTGCGCGACAGAACTCTGCTCGTCCACATGTCGGGCGAAGCGAAGCCGCACATGCTCAGGACCTCGCCGGCGGGACTGTCACAACATTTCCAGGAAGTTCTGAGCGACCCCAAGTTTGATGTTTTCTACCATGCGCCCGCGCTCATCGTGATCTCGAGCACAACGGAGAGCCCGTGGGCCGTTGAGAACTGTTCGCTTGCAGCTGAAAACTTGATGCTGACGGCCCGCGCCGCTGGATTGGGGACATGCTGGATCGGATTTGCGCAGACCTGGCTCGGAACTCCTGATGGAAAAATGGCGCTCGGCGTTCCGGCAAATTATGTACCGATTGCACCTATCATCGTGGGGCATCCGAAGTCCGCGCCACCGCCGGTTCTCAGAAAAGAGCCGGAGATCCGCTGGATTGGCTCGTAGGCCAATCGAAGTTCGCCCAACAGTTCCCGCTCGGTCGTTTGCTCATGTCGGATGTTAATGCGATCGCCGCCGTTGCCGGTGCTGCTTTACAGGCGTCCGCGCTAACTCGAAAGTTCGGCGATCTGGCGGCTGTTGATCAGGTGACGCTGACGATCAATCAGGGCGAGATCTTCGGCCTGATCGGTCCCAACGGTGCGGGCAAGAGTACGTTTATCAAGATGCTGACAACGTTGCTTCCGCCGACGTCCGGGTCGGCGACAGTTGCCGGCTACGATATCGTCACTCAGCCTTCCGACGTGCGCCGCCACATCGGCTATGTGCCGCAGCTGCTTTCGGCCGACGGCTCGCTGACCGGCTACGAAAACATGCTGCTGTCCGCCCGCCTTTACGGCATCCCTCGACGGGAACGGGCGGAGCGCATCGCGGACTCTCTCGCGCGCATGGGGCTTTCGGAGGTGGCGCACCATCTCGCCGGGAAGTATTCCGGCGGCATGATTCGACGGCTCGAAATTGCTCAGAGCTTTCTGCACCGCCCCACCGTGCTGTTCCTCGATGAGCCCACAGTTGGTCTCGATCCGGGTGCCCGAGAGACGGTTTGGGAGCATGTCCTCGACCTCAGGGACAGGTTTGACCGGACGATGATCGTGACGTCGCATCACATGGATGAAATCGACGAGTTCTGCGACCGCATCGCCCTTATTGATCACGGCCGGATTGCCGCTATCGGAACGTCATCCGAACTCAAAGCGCGCGTTGGACCCGATGCCACGCTCGATGACGTCTTTCTCCGACTCGTTGCTGAAGCGGGCGAAACGGAAACCGAGGGAAGCTATGGCGAAGTCAGGCGAGCACGCCGCGCCGCCCGTGAGCATGGTTGACAGGTCCGTCGGCCAAGCGCTCGGCGACTATGTGAATCAGACCTTGGGGGTGGCGGCTGCCGAGGTGCAGAAGCTCTATCACGATCCCCTGGAGCTGCTGACCCGCGCGGTCCAGCCGGTATTGTGGTTGATGCTGTTCGGCGAAGTGATGGCTCGGGTTCGCGGCGTCGCTCCCGGCAATATTCCCTATCTCGACTTCCTCGCCGCTGGAATCCTGGCGCAAAGCGCGTTATTCGTGGCGATCTTCTACGGCATATCTGCGATCTGGGAGCGCGACCTCGGCGTCTTGCAGCGCTATCTTGTTAGTCCCGCGCCGCGCTCGGCGCTTGTGCTCGGCAAGGCCCTTTCGGCCGGCGTCCGAGCACTATCGCAAGCATTGATCGTCTATGTGCTTGCATTGATTATCGGCGTCGGCATCAATCTCAACCCCCTCAGCATCCTGGGCGTAGCCGCTGTCATCATCCTCAGTTCGGCCCTGTTTTCAACGCTGTCGCTGATAATTGCGTGCATCGTAAAGACGCGCGAGCGATTCATGGGGATCGGCCAGGTCCTGACCATGCCGATATTTTTCGCCAGCAACGCGATTTACCCGGTGTCATTGATGCCGGCCTGGTTGCGCGTGGTATCCCACGCGAACCCGCTGACCTATGAGGTCGATGCGCTGCGAGCGTTGATGTTGACCGATGGAGCATCGGAATATGGTTTATTGCTCGATTTTGCCGTTCTGTTGAGCGTAACCGTCGGGCTCATCGCGATCGCCGCAAAAATGTACGGACGCATGGGCTATTGACCGGCATCAGTCCGAGCGTGTTTTCTCAGCGGTCCTCGGGAACTGCTATTGCCGCATCTCGGAATTAACGGGCCGAATCTACGCGAAGATCGCCACTTCGTCTTAGATCAATTAAGCGAGGATAGGACGAATGGCCCGTCGTGTTCTGCAACCTTTGCTGCAGCGCGCTGACGAGGTGATCGAATAACGTCGCACCCCCCCGATAGCGACGCCCGGACTATCGAACGATCCGATAGCTTTGGGCCGTTTCCGGCGTGGTGCCGATGCCGCTTGCAGCTCAAGGTCGGCATCTCTGACCTCTGAACATGAACTCATGATGCGGATCAACACGGCGCTTCGGGTCCGCATGTATCTGTTGCTCTGGACGAAAATACAGATGTCCCAAGGTTGGGAGAAATGACAATGCTCATGCCGCTCCAATTTTTTCTATTTGCTTCTCTCCCTTTCATCGCCGTCGCAGATAGTGTGCCGAAATTCAACATTGTGCGGGAATGTCGGTCCGAAGCTGGATCGAAGGGCGTGCTAGAAAAATGCATTGAGAATGAGTCGGCAGCGCGCGAAGAGCTCCAACTGTTATGGATTCAATCCACTGCGGCTGACAAAAACTCTTGCGTCGGGGAAACCAGCATGGGTGGCACCCCGAGCTATGTCGAATTGCTGACGTGTCTGGAAATGGCGAGGGACGTCAAAAAGGCACCCAAGTAAGTCAAAGAGATGCCGAATGCTTGATATCGCTTACCAGCAAACTAAACGTCTCTGGAATCGTCAGATATTTATAGACGGCGTCAAATTGGTCGAGAGGTATTACTCGGTGACGAAGCAGGTCGAGCAAGCAATGCGCTTTTCACCTAGCGTAAGATGTTTAGTCAACAACATGACATCAGCAGAATGCGATCCGATGACCGTTGCAGTAATCTGCTGCATAAGCACTTCATACCGGGCAAACCAGTGAACGATTGTGCCGAAGAGCATCAGATGTCGCTCTGTAAGGCAGTCAGAAGTCGTGAAGCTCATTTCGGCCCCCTTGGGTCAAAGTCCTGTCTTTGGTTTGGCACAAGAGAAAATCTCCGAACTGCGCACCAAGGAGTTGATGCGGATCAAGCTTCCGCAGCCGGTTTAGCGCCTCAATTCCCTGCCGCAGTCATACAAGTCTCAATCGTTATGATTTCGAACCTCATTTTGCCGGCACTTTCAGATTTGAAGTTGCCTCGCCATGTCGCCCTTTGGCACCTTTGGGACATGCTGACGGGCACGAAGAATGTCCGGAGTCGGGGGCAGGCCGGAAGTGATCGATGGCGAGCCTGTTGGCTCGCTGAAAACACAGCTTACGTTTCATAATCTGATCTCGTGGCCGGGGCTCGACATCGGTCGTGACCGCGGCAGCCCCGTTTCGCATTATGCTGCGCCCTTCGAGTTCACCGGCAAACTTTTCAAGGTGACGGTCGCCATGGACGACGATCAGACGCTTGACGGCAATACCATCGGGAAGGCGCAAATGGCGCGGCAGTGACGGATCAGCGAGGCCAGTAGATCAGGCGAGATAGGTGCGCTGATGTGGGAGCCGTTACTCGGCTGCCTGCTCGACCTGCTCTTAGCCAGCGCCTTCATCCAGGCCCGAGCGACCCACCTGGACCGACGGCATCCAGAGGACTGAGCGAAACCAGCGGCGCGACTGCGTCAGCGGTATTGACGACCGGGAGCGTTGATCCGACAAACTAGACGGCCCGGTCGTCCTTTCTCCGACGCGCAGGAGTGGGCGGCGGCGCTGTGGCGGACCAAACTTGATCTGTATCAAGCCGTCCGAACCGAAGTCGCGGGACAAATGTCGCTGCGCTCCGCTGCTGGTTTCACGACGAATGCACACTCCATGGAATTTCTGTCATGAATAAACATCTGCTCGCTATACTGGCAGGTTGTGCTTGCCAGTTGTTGGCCACGGCTGCTGAGGCTCGCTCTTCGTATGACGGCCAGTGGAACATTACTTTTGTTACGCAAAGCGGAGATTGCAATCCGACTTACAACTATTCGGTCAACATCGAGAACGGCGTGATAACGTCGCCTAGCGCGGGGACCTTTAGGGGCAATGTCACGAGTTCGGGAGCGGTTCGTGCGTCTGTTACCGTGCAGGAAAAACACGCATCTGGGTCCGGCAAGCTAACGGGCGTTTTAGGCCGAGGGACCTGGATCGGCTGGTCCGGAGACCAGCGCTGCGTGGGATCCTGGACAGCCCAGCGGACCTGGTAGTCACCCTAGTTGAGAGTATAGTTTGACGCTCGACCCGCGCCGCACCGAAGCCTTCTACATCGCGCTGCAGGCTGCCGGAATGCCGCCCGTGCCGGACGAATTTTCGGTCGTCCCGCAGCATCAGATTATCCCCACCTCCATCCTCGCCGAGATTGCCAACTTCATTCGCGCTTTCGACCGCGTCACCGGTCGGGTCGCCTGGCAGACGGCGGCCTTGCGCGATGCGCCTGCCATTGCGCGGCTAAGAAGACCGGAAGTCTGCTTCTTCAGCGCGTGGGATTTTCATCTTCCACCAGAGGGCGGCTGCCAGCTCATCGAGTTCAACGACAACGGGTCGGGCTTCCTGTTTGCCGCCATCATTAATGCGCTCTACCATGACGCCGCAGGGCTGGGGCGGGAGCAGCAGATTGCGGCGCCAGCGCGCCTGCCCGTATTCGAGCAGCACATCGCCGACTTGATGGAGCAGGAGGCCAAGGCTTTCTTCGGCGAAGATCCTGCAAACCTGCGTTTTGTCCTCGACGATGCCGACTCCTTGCAGCAAGGCAAGTTTCGACGCGAGCTCGCGCTTCTCGTTGAGCTTCTGCGCAAGCGTGGCTGGCGGGCCGAACTCGGATGCCCCGCCGAGCTTTGTTGGGACGGCCAGCGCCTGCGGTATCGAAAGGAGGTGGTGGGATTCATCATCAATCGCTCGACCGATTTCTTCTGGCAGGGAGATTGCTTTTCGGCCTTGCGCAGCGCCTATCGTGCGGGTTCCGTCTATGTCGCGCCCAATCCTTTCACCTATGTGACGCGCAGTGACAAGCGGCTCTTGGAGTGGCTGTCATTGCCAGATTGGGACAAGGGCCTCGGAATTGAGCCGGCGGAACGTCGGATCCTGAGCGAGCATGTGCCGGAGACGCATCTCATCCGCAGCGAAAATCTTGACGCGCTGGTGCAACGAAAAGCGGACCTCGCGTTCAAGCCGCTGCATGGATTCGCGGGACGCGGGCTCCTCGCGAGCGCCACCGTCGGGCGTGCGCGCCTGCGCCGGCTGCTCACCCATGGCGAGGACTATGTCGCGCAGCGATGGGTGGCAAAACCCCGCCTGCAGATCGACGGGACGCCGGTGTGGACGGATCTCCGCGTCTGGGCTTATCGCGGAGAAATCTTCCACCTGTCCGGCCGCGCCTCGCGGCGGCCCGACCGGCTGGATCTAGCGCGCCCTGCCGGATGGTTGCCAACCTATGCGGCAGTTTAGCATGCTGTGGCCCAAGCGAGCGGTTGGGAAGCCGGGAAGAACTCATTGTACGGACGTAGGCGTCCAGATTTCAATAGCGCCTAGTCGAAATTTTATGGACGGCGCCGCAGTTGATCTGACGGCGGCACCGGAACTTCATTGCTTGATTTGACCTAACGCAAGCTCCCCTTCATCGCACGCAGTATTCATTACCCGTCTCTTGATGAGGAAAATGATATGATGTTTCTGGTTATCGTAGCTTTTCTCTCCGTTTCAACGCTTTCATCACTATCGCATATGTCCCAAGTGCAGCGATTGGTTGCGGTGCGTCATTCGCGACAACGGTGCGCCTAAATCGGTATTCAGTCGTATGAACTAACATGGCATGTGGAGGCAATCCTATGAGAGGCGATGCAGGCTTGTCTACGCATAAGCCGCGCCACAGATTGCGCGGCTTTCGTCTGTTGGCCGCGCATCGCTTGGTTGCTTTAGCGCTTGGCGCTGGGATAGTAGTCGCCGGTGCGGGGTTGATACCGGGTTACCGAGTCCTTGCAGCTGCGGTGGATGCAGCTAATGCACCTTCTCCCACAGGATTCGCCGATATCGTCGAACGCGTTAAACCCGCCGTCGTCGGTATTCGCGTGAAGGTCCGGGAGTCAGTCAGTTCTGGCGATAGCCAACAGGAACTTCCATTTCCTCCCGGATCGCCGCTGGATCGCTTCTTCCGTCAGTTCGGGGTTCCGGTTCCCGACAATCCCTCTCCGAAATCAGAAACGTCGGTGGCATCTGGATTTTTCATTTCCGGAGACGGTTACGTCGTGACCAATAATCATGTCGTCGCGAATGGGAAAAGCTTCGAGGTGACGACGGATGACGGAAAAACCTACCAGGCAAAGCTAATCGGCGCTGACCCGCAAACCGACTTAGCTCTCATCAAGGTCAACCTGCCGACTGACTTATCATATGTGAGGTTCGCGGCGAACGAACCCCGTATCGGAGATTGGGTCCTTGTCGTGGGTAATCCGTTTGGGCTCGGCGGCACGGTCACAGCCGGGATCGTCTCGGCGCGCGGACGCGACATCGGCGAGAGCCCCTACGAGGATTTTATTCAAATCGACGCGCCCGTGAACAAAGGCAATTCAGGAGGGCCGACATTCAACATGAAAGGCGAGGTAATTGGTGTCAACACCGCGATCTATTCCCCATCTGGCGGTTCAGTTGGTGTCGCTTTCGACATTCCAGCCGAAACAGTGAAGCTCGTTGTCCAGGAGCTTAAGGAGAAAGGTCACGTCACACGCGGCTGGATCGGCGTACAGATTCAACCGGTCAATCGCGAGATCGCTGATGCCATAGGTTTGAAAGAGGCGAGTGGCGCTCTCGTGGCAATTGCCGAGTCCAGGGGCCCAGCTGCCAAGGGCGGCATCGAAACCGGCGACGTCATTACTTCCTTGAACGGGCAGGAGGTCAAGGATCCTCGCGACCTCGCCAGGAGAATTGCCGCGATGGCACCTGGCACTTCGGTCAAGCTTGGCGTTTTCCACAACGGAAAGGAAAAGACCGCTGTGCTAACGCTCGGCGAGCTGCCCGCTACGTCGTCGGCGCAGGATAAAGCCGAAGAAAAGAAGGCGCCAAGCGAGCCATCGATTCTTGGTCTGACGCTTGTCCCCGCAGGTACCGTAGCAGGCGCTGGTGAGGAAGGTGTCGTCGTCGTTGAAATCGATCCGAGCAGCCGCGCGGCAGAAAGCGGGCTGCAAGCTGGCGACATTGTTTTGGACGTCAGCCACCATCCGGTTAAGACGCCTGCCGACGTTCGCAAGTTTGTGGAGGAGGCCCGAGCTCAGTCGAAACGCGCGGTTCTGCTTCGCATAAAGCATCGTGATACGACCGGCTTCGTGGCGATTCCAATCGGATAAGGGCCACCAAGACTACCGCCCCCCAAAGGCCCCACTTGGCGGCCCTGATACTTAACGCCCGATCTGCGACATCATCATGCGAAGAATGTCTGGCTTCGAGGTGCTGGATCATTTGATCAAGATTGATCCTCGCTTCGCGCACATGCCATTCATTTTTCTGACTGGCCTGACTGATCAGGATAACGAGTTCAGGGAACGGCACCTTGGCGCCGACGAATATATCATCAAACCGATAGATTTTGACGTCGACGATCCGCGCCTTGTCATCCTGCGACCAGCGCCGCCGCCGCTCCAACCCGCCCAAAACCTCGACCCGCACCGCCTGATGACCTTAAAGCTAGACTTAAGGTCACACGCTTCGCGAAATACCGCGCGTCAGACAAGACGGCGCTCGTCGGATGCGTACCCTCGGCGTCTCGTTCCTGGACATCCTGATCGACTGACCGATCACGTCTACCCGACGCCCCTTGAAGGCGTCGCCGTCGTCTGGGTTGCGTCCGAATTTCGATAGTCCGAAATCGTGTTCGCCGCGCCGCCGATATGGAAATGCGTAGCTGCGATCCTCTTCAAAGAAGCCCCATAGGTCGAAGTCCTGAACGCCGCGATCATGATGGACGTAATGACGAGCGGCGCCTTGGCACAAACAGATCAGCCGCAAGCGGTGGGCATATTGACTGGCATATTTCTGCCGTCGGCAAAGATCGGCAAAATCGTCGTTAGCAATTTTCGCAAGTCGAGCGAGGTCGGTTCGTTTGATACGTGCGAATGACCGATGCGGCGAATTGCTCACAACGTCAGTCCCGACCTTGCTCCATCACCTCGTCCGGATTGCTGTCCTCTTTGAACAGCGATCTCAGCAACCGCCACAGCTCGCGGTGCCCGGCAGTTTGGCCACCTTGCTTGAGATAACCCGCAATATCCATTGTCGCTGTTTGGTAGTCGACCGCGCCCCCAACGTTCGCCTCTAAGTGCGTCACCTCACGCTCGACATACAAACTTTTACTGTCTGTATCGAAGACAAGGGTACAGCAATCCCCGTGGGTGATTTCCGGGCCTCTTACCTGACGATACAACTCTCGTTTTAGGAGAGCCATTTTTCACCTCCTGTCAGCGTGCCAATTTAGTTGCATAGTCAGGTGCCGGACATTGCGCGAGATCAATATGCTCTGCGATCCGACTAGCTAAATTAACTTTGTTTCGGTTTTAGTAAGGCACCGGATGATCCCTTTGTCCCGGTCCCCACTTTTTCCAATTAGCCACGATCTCCGTATCGTGGTCTACACGGCTCCGCCGTTCCCACCCCCCTCGGCGGGGCCGTGGCTTTTCTCCCCTTGCAGATGCACCCACTAAACGAGGAC
>Ga0209517_10001590_pt1 | contig 33881 bp, 25 predicted proteins | sample PeaSoiMetSII2010_FD_187695 | JGI IMG/M metagenome (GOLD analysis project Ga0209517, IMG submission 187695) | Peat soil microbial communities from Weissenstadt, Germany - SII-2010 (SPAdes) (version 2) | ecosystem: Environmental > Terrestrial > Soil > Wetlands > Peat | place: Germany... | reverse complement strand
CCGCCCGAGGCTGCTAAACAAGGAGCCTATACTCGCACGGAGTGCCGCCGCAGTGGCACGCGCTGGATTGGCACAACCCGCTTTCTACTCCCATTCCCTTGTCCTCCGCCGAATGGAAAGCTAAAGATGTGTCCTCTGATCTTGCGGTTCGAGGTGGACTTCATCTCCCCCGACCGCATCACCGGAGGTGGAGAGAGCCTGAGAGGTTTTGATTGCAGCACCTGCGAGGTAAAAGAGACGGCTTGGCGCCCGTTTACCTGGACGCCGAAAAAGCAGTGACGAGTGACGAGCGTGAAAAGCTCTGGCGAGCGATGAGCACAAGTGAGGCATCGGAACCTTATCAGGCAAACAAAGCAGGGTTCCCCGTTAGTGGTTGCGTGTGGGTCGGTGCTGTCGTAACATGGGCTAAGGTAGTCCGGGGTGAGGCAACGGGGGATCTGCGAATGGCAACGACAGGCATCAAGGAAGAGGCTCGAAAACTTATCGAAAGAATGCCGGACGACTCCTCCTGGGATGACCTGATGCGTGAGATCTACGTGCGGCTAGCCATCGAATCGGGGCTGGCGGATAGTCAAGCGGGACGCACGACCAGCGTTGAAACGGTCCGCGCGGAGTTTGGGCTCGACAAGTGAAGGTTCACTGGACGGACACCGCTCGAGACCATTTGCGGGCCATTCACGCCTACGTCGCAAGGAACTCGCCTCCATACGCCCGGCGCGTTGTTGACCGCCTGACTAGGCGCTCGCAGCAAATTGCTGAGTTTCCCTTGTCGGGGCGGGAGGTCGCGGAATTCGGCGTCCCGCAAATTCGGCAAGTTCTGGAAGGGCCCTTTCAAATTATCTACTACATCAAGCCTGATCAGATCGGCGTGCTCGCTGTCACTCACGGCGCACAGCAGATTCCACCCAGAGAGTAATAAGCGCTCCTCTCTGTGGTCTCCGCGCACTCTGTGGTGGAGCTTTTCTTCCCTAAGAGTCGGGGTTAAATTGAAGCCTTGAGCTTTTTGATTTCTTCCGTCAGCGCCGGCACGATTTCGAAAAGGTCTCCCACGATTCCGTAAGTCGCGGCCTCAAAGATCGGCGCTTCTTTATCCTTATTGATCGCCACCACCGTCCGCGAGCCCTTCATTCCCACCATATGCTGGATGGCGCCGGAGATTCCCAGCGCAACGTAGAGCTTGGGGGCCACGGTCTGCCCCGAACTTCCCACTTGGCGGTCCATGGGCAGCCAGCCGCTATCGCAGATGGGGCGCGAAGCGCCGATTTCGGCGCCCAGCGCTTCCGCCAGTTTCTTGGCCAGTTCGATGTTTTCGGGGGCCTTGATGCCGCGTCCGACGGCGACGATGATTTCCGACTGCGTCAAGTCCACGGCCTGTTTGGCGCCGCGAAAACGCTCGCCCGGCTTGGTCCGGACCTTGTCCGCGGAAAGAGTCGTTGGCACCGAAGTAACTTCGGCAGGAGCAGCCCCCCGCCGAACTGAGTCCTGGCGGAATGCCGCCGCCTGGAAGGAGACGAAGTGGGGTGGTGGTCCCGCGAACTCCACATCCGCCACAAACTTCCCCTGGAAAACCTGCCGCACGAAGACCAGCCGCTCGCCTTCTGAGCGGTAGCCCAGGCAGTCGCTCACCAGCGCCTGCTGCAGTGACGTGGCCAGCTTGGGAGCGAAGTCCCGCACGAGATAGGTATGGCTGAAGACCACCAAACGCGGTTGCTTTTGCTGGACAACCTCACGGAGCGCCTGGGTGTAGCCGTCTGGCGTGTAGTCGGCCAGCAAGGGGGAATCGACGCACACAACCTCTTCGAGCTCGAGCGCGGCAAGTTCTGAAGCCAGTGGGGCGATCTGGTGCCCCAGGAGAACCGCAGACACCGTTCCGCCGAGCTGCTGCGCGAGATTTTGCCCGGCGGCCATCGCTTCCCAAGTAGGCCGACTTAACTTGCCTTCTTGATGCTCCGCGAAAACCAGAACCGATTCAGGCATATTCGTTTCCTGTTCCTTACCACAGTTGGGGCGGACCGGAAGGGCGGGGCTAAAGAATCTGTGTGAAAACTCGATTAGTCTGTCATTCCGAAGAGCCGCAGGCGACGAGGAATCTCGCACTGCCTTGAACACATTCAGAGCGAGATTCCTCGCTGCGCTCGGAATGACAGTCCAGGGCAGGTTTTCACACGGGCTCTAAAGCCTCGCCCTTCCCGAGGCGTGTGAAAAGCCCGCGCTAGGCGGCACGCCCGGCATTCTTCTTCGCCACGCGAGCCGCGCTTCCGCCGAACGAGCATAAGCACTCGCACACCAATTCCAGCGGAATGGTCTTGTAGAATTTCCCCGCTTCAAACTTCCTGATCTGATCCCGCCAAGCGGGATTTGTGCGCGCCGCTTCCAGAGCTTTCTGGTCCCGCCAGAATACCACCCAGAGATAATCCGGTTTGCGGGCCTCGAAGACCTTAATAAAGTAAGCCTGCTGGCACCCGTCGATCTTCTGAAGCGCCGCCAGCGTTACTTGGCGTCCGAAGGTCTCGTAATCCTTGGTTCTCTTTTTGCGCGCGCGCATTCTCCAGATATGAGCAAACATGGCAAGCCTCCTCAAATCACGCGTGCCTCATTTCTAAGTTTGTCGACCAAGAGGGCGGAAACTTCCTTGGGATTGCCTTGCAAAAACTGCGTTTGATTCGTCTTGGCCGGCGCATAGACTTTCCTAACGCGCTGTCTTGGCGCAAGGTCCGCCACGCTCAATCCCAGGTCGGCCGCGTTCAACTTCCTAATCGGCTTTGTCTTTGCCGCCATGATGCCTTTCAGCGTGGCGTAGCGCGGTTTATTGATGCCCGACTGTATCGTCAGCAGCGCCGGCAGAGGCATTTCGATCCACTGAAACCAGCCGCCCTCGAGTTCCCGCTTCGCCTTGAGTGCTCCACCTTCCAGTTGGATTTCCATGATGATGGTGGAGTAGGGAAGGCCCAGCAGCTCTGCCAGGATGACCCCAGTTTGAGCAAAGCCGAAATCGTCGGACTGCAAGCCGGTCAAAACGAGATCCGGCTGCTCCTTCTGAATAGCCCTGGAGAGGGCAAGCCCGACGCCGTAAGCATCGAGGCCCTCGAACGCCGGGTCGTCGAGATGCAGCGCGCGGTCGGCGCCCTTAGCCAATGCTTCTTTAACGGCCTGCTGCGCGCGCGCCGGACCCAGGCAACAGAGTACCACTTCGCCCCCCTGCTTTTCTTTCAGGCGCAACCCTTCCTCGAGGGCATAGATGTCCGGCTCGTTGATCTCAAAGCCCAGGTCGGCTTCCTGGATCCAGGTTCCGGCCGGGTTAATCCGGAGATTGGAGTCGCGTGCAGGAACTTGCTTGAGGCAAACAACGATCTTCATGGCAGTGATCAGCTCCGATGCGAGTAGTGTGGTGGCGAGTTCGCCTCGCCCTATGGCGGCGTAAAGCCGCCTCTACTGAGGGTTATATTATATCGTGACGGACGAACCCCCTCACCTGGCGCTGCGCGCCACCCTCTCCCCCAAGGGGGCGAGGGCATAGACTCAGGATACTTCTCCCCTCGCCCCTTTGGGGGAGAGGGGTCGGGGGGTGAGGGGGTGAAGTCACTTAATTCTGCAATCCTCAATCGGTCATACTGAGGAACAGCCTAACCCTGATAACGCCTGAAAAGCAACGCAGCGTTTGTGCCACCGAATCCAAAAGAATTCGAGAGCGCGTACTCGACTTCCGCCTTGCGAGAATGGTCCGGGACGTAATCCAGATCGCAATCCGGATCCGGGTTTTCGAGATTGATGGTAGGGGGCATGACTTGATCGCGGAGCGCCAATGCCGTGATGCCTGCCTCGAGTCCCCCCGCGCCGCCCAGCAGATGCCCGGTCATGGACTTGGTTGAGCTGATGGCCAGCTTCGAGGCGTGCTCGCCGAACACTTTCTTGATCGCCAGCGTTTCCAGCTTGTCGTTGTAAGGCGTGGACGTGCCGTGCGCGTTGATGTACTGCACTTGTTCGGGCGAGATGCTGGAGTCTGCCAAGGTGCTTTGCATAACGCGGACGGCGCCGTCGGCATCTTCCGCCGGAGCCGTAATGTGGAAAGCATCGCCGGACATGCCGTAGCCGACGACCTCCGCCAGAATCCGCGCGCCGCGCTTCAGGGCCAAGCCCAGTTCTTCCAGGATGAGAATACCTGAGCCTTCGCCGATGACGAACCCATCGCGGTCGCGGTCGAAGGGCCGGCTGGCTTTGGTGGGCTCGTGGTTGCGGGTTGAGAGGGCTCGCATGGCGGCGAATCCGCCCACGCCCATGGGCGTGATCGCCGCCTCCGCGCCTCCGCAGATCATCACGTCCGCAGCACAGCGCTGAATCAGCTTGAAGGAATCGCCTACGGCGTGCGTGCTGGACGAGCAGGCCGTGCAAGTGGCCGAGTTGGGGCCTCTGGCTCCCCACCGGATCGAGACAAATCCGGAGGCGAGATTCACAATCGCCGCCGGTATAAAGAAGGGAGATATCTTCCGAGGCCCCCCTTGCATCAAGGCGGTGTGTTCCCGCTCAATCACGTCGAACCCGCCAATGCCTGAGCCGATATACACACCCGTGCGGTCGGCGAGGTCCGGAGTGATCTTAAGCTGGGCCTGCTCCATGGCGAATTGGCTGGCCGCCAGGGCGAACTGAATGAACAGGCCCATCTTCTTTACTTCCTTCTTCTCAACGTACAGGAAAGGATCGAAGCCCTTGACCTCCGCGGCGATCGTCGCCGCAAAGCCCGTCGTATCAAAATGGGTGATCGGCGCAACGCCGCTCCGCCCGGCCAGCAGGCTTTGCCAACTCTCCTCCGTGCCGATGCCAACCGCGCTCACCAATCCTACGCCTGTAACGACAACTCGACGGGTCAAGCTTGACTCCTTTTGAGGGCGCCACCCCGGAGTCCCCTTCTCGCGGAGGAGGGGATGCGGGCCGCGTCACTACTTCGAGGCCTTAATATGTCCCTGGATGTATTCCACCGCATCTTTCACGGTCTGAATCTTTTCGGCGTCTTCGTCCGGGATCTCGATCTCGAACGCCTCTTCAAAGGCCATGACCAGCTCCACAATGTCGAGCGAGTCCGCTCCCAAATCGTCCACGAAATGTGCCGTGGGAGTGACCTCAGCTTCATCCACGCCAAGTTGTTCCACGATAATTTGCTTAACTTTCTCTTCGGGCGATGCCATCGCTCTCTCCTTTTCCGATTACTTGCGGGCGGACATTTTAACAGTGACAACTGTTGAGTGACAAGTGATTATACCAGTCTGCTGCGGGCTTCGGTGAATTCTCTCCCTCCGCCTGGGGCCCAATCTCAAGGGGCACGGGGACGGCGGCGTTGCAGGATCGATTACCTGCTCCCTTCACGCCATAAACATTCCGCCGTTGATATTGAGAACGTGTCCGGTGATATAGCGAGCTTCCTCCGACACCAGGAAACGCACTCCGGTGGCAATTTCCGCGTCGGTTCCCATGCGGCCGATGGGGATAATGCTCAACATCTTCTCCTTAATCTCCGGAGGCAGATTCTCCGTCATCGGCGTGGCAATGAAACCAGGCGCCACAGCATTCACGGTGATGTTCCGGCGAGCCACTTCCGCCGCCACCCCTTTCGTCAAGCCGATGATCCCTGCCTTCGAGGAAATGTAGTTGGCCTGGCCGACGTTCCCGGCCTGCGCGACCACGGAAGCAATACTGACGATGCGTCCGTAACGCTGGCGAACCATGCTGGGCAGAACTGCTTGGATGCAGTAGAACGTCCCGTCCAGGTTGGTTTTCAGCACCGCTTGCCAGTCCTCGACCTTCATTCGCATGACAAGACTGTCGCGGGTGATGCCCGCATTGTTTACCAGGATGTCGATCCTCTCCCAGGCTTCCAAGCTCTGATCCACTACCTTCCGCACAGCCTCGCGGTCGGTCACGTCCACGACGAATCGAATCGCCTTACCACCTTGCGCCTCAATCTCTTTGACCACTTCATCGAGCTTGGGCTCGCGCATATCCGTCAGGACAATGCGGGCACCGCCTTGCGCAAGGTTAAGAGCTATGGCCCTTCCAATCCCCTGCGCGCTTCCCGTCACCAACGCCACTTTTCCTTCAAGATCAAACATGCCTCTCACCTGCTTTCTGATTTGTGGACATCGACCTTACACCTGGAACACACAGCGCGGCAGAACTGCAGTCAAAAGCAGATTCTTCGCTTCGCTCAGAATGACATGTCAATGCAGATTCTTCCCTTCGCTCAGAATGACATGTCATCCTGAGCGAAGCGAAGGATCTGCTTTTCTTCGCGCGTCGCGGTGGGGTGGAAGCCGCCCACGGTGGCCGACAGGGGCGGCCGCGAGAGCCCGCCCTACGCGCCCAGCCGCGCCAGCACTTCGTTCAATGTAGCCCTGTCTTCAATTCGTAAGCATTCGGCTTGCGGATCGATTTGCCGGAGCAATCCTGAAAGTACCTTTCCGGGTCCGACCTCTATAAAGCAATCTACGTTCTGGCCTCGCAGAACCCGCATGGCCTGCTCCCACCGGACAGGCGCCGTCACCTGGCGTTTCAGCCCCACGCGAACCCGATCCGCCGAGTAAGCCAACTCCGCGTCCACATTGTTTGCCAAGGGGAACTTCGGGTCGCAGATTGCCGCGCCATCGAGGTCTTTCTCCAGCCGCTCCTGGGCAGGTTTCATCAAGGCGCAATGAAACGGCGCGCTGACATTCAACAGAATGGCGCGCTTGGCGCCCCGCCCTCGGGCCAGCGCCACGGCTCGCTCCACAGCTCCCTTGTGTCCGGAGATCACGACTTGCCCCGGGCAGTTAAAATTGGCGGGCGAAACCACTTCCCCCAGCGCCGCCTCGCGGCATACCTCTTCAACGGCAGACGCCTCCATACCCAGCAGCGCCGCCATGGCCCCTTGGCCAACCGCCACGGCCTCCTGCATGTATTCGCCGCGCTTGCGCACCAAACCAACCGCTTCCTCGAGCGGGATGCTGCCGGCAGCCACCAGGGCGGAGTATTCGCCCAAACTGTGACCCGCTACAAAATCCGCGCGGATGCCTTTCTCGCTCAAAACCTCCGCCGCGGCCACCGACATGGCCAGAATCGCGGGCTGGGCGTTTGCAGTGAGTTGCAACTCTTCCGCGGGCCCTTCGAAGCACAACTTGGAAAGTGCAAAACCCAGCGCCCGATCGGCAACCTCGAAGGCCTGCCGCGCGCGCGGAAACTCCTCCGCCAGCTCGCGGCCCATGCCGGGATGCTGAGAACCTTGACCGGGGAAGAGGAATGCGATTTTTCGAGCCATGCTGTAAGGAGTCAGGAGTCAGGAGTCAGGAGTCAGAAGTCAGAAGTCAGAATGGAAACGCTAGCTATCAGTTCTCAGCCTTCAGCTATCAGCATTCAGCCCGACCTCGCTCGTTTGCTGATCGCTGACGGCTGAGAGCTGATGGCTTATGGCTTTATTCTGACTCCTGACTCCTGACTCCTGCTTTTTCACCACCGCATCAGGACCGCGCCCCAAGTGACGCCGGCGCCAAAGGCAGCCATCAAGACCAAATCGCCCCGCTTCAGGCGTCCGCTGCGGACGCACTCGTCGAGGCAAATCGGGATGGACGCCGAAGACGTATTGCCGATGCGGTCGATATTCGAGTAAACCTTCTCGCGCGCCACGCCCAACCGCTCGCGCACGGCCTCCGTGATGCGTTGGTTGGCCTGGTGGGGAACAAAGAGGTCGACTTGGTCCGCGCGAATCTGCGCCTTCTCGAGCACCCGCCTCGACACCTCCTCCATGTTTCGAACCGCCACCTTGAATAACTCGTTCCCGCGCATCTTGATGTAGTGGCCGCGCCCCGACACCGTCTCTGCGGAAGCCGGACACGCGGTGCCTCCAGCGGGAATGTACAGGTGGTCCGCATAGTGGCCTTCGGTGTGCAAGTCGGAAGCCAGGATCCCGGAGGGAGGAGCAACCGGACCAAGTACGGCCGCCGCCATTCCGTCTCCGAAAATCACGCAGGTTTCGCGGTCCTTGTAGTCGACGTAGCGCGAAAGCAACTCGGCGCCGATCACCAGCACGCGTTTGCATTTCCCGGTGCGTATGAATTGTTCGGCCACCGTCATGCCAAACAGGAAGCCTGAACATGCCGCCGCCAGATCGAAAGCGCAGCACGAGCGCGCCCCGAGGTCCCGCTGGATCAAGGCGGCGGTGGACGGCAGCGGCATATCGGGGGAGATGGTTGAGCAGATGATCAAGTCCAGGTCTTGAGGCGTTATGCCCGCCATCTCAAGAGCTTTTTTCGAGGCCTTTACGGAAAGCGTCGAGGTCGTGTCCTGAGGACCAGCCATGTGGCGTTCCTTGATGCCGGTCCGCTCCGTAATCCACCGGTCGGAGGTCTCAACCATCTTCTCGAGGTCGAAATTGGTGAGCACCCTCTCGGGCAGCGCAGACCCGGTCCCCAAAATTCCAGCCGCAAGCTCCATAGCACTCCCCTACGACGACACCTTCTCCGCTCTTGGCGTTCCGATGGTGGTGGCGGCCAAGTGGCCTTCGATCTTTTCGTTTACCTTGCCCTCCGCAAATCCCGCCGCCACGCGAATGGCGTTTTTGATCGCATTCGCGTTCGAGCCTCCGTGGCAAATAATGCATACGCCCCGCACTCCCAGCAGAGGGGCGCCGCCGTATTCCGAATAGTCCACACGTTTCTTGAACTTCTGGAAGGCGCGGCGGGACAGAACGTAACCCACCTTGGCGCGGACGGTACTCGAGAGCGCTTCTTTCAAGAGGCTCGAAATCGTCTCCACCAGGCCCTCACTGATCTTGAGCGCCACGTTGCCGATGAAGCCGTCGCAGACGATAACTTCCACGCGCCCGTTGTAAAGGTCCCGCCCTTCCACGTTGCCGACAAAGTTGAAGGGAAGCTGTTTGAGCAGTCCGAAGGCCTCGCGGGTCAGGTCGTTCCCTTTGTGTTCTTCTTGGCCAATGGAGAGCAAGCCGATGCGGGGCCTCTCCACACCAAAGATCACCCGGTAGTAAACCTCGCCCATCACGGCGAATTGCTGCAAGTGCTGAGGCTTGCAATCCACGTTGGCGCCCACGTCGAGCAATACCGCAGCGGTCCTCTGGGAAGTTGGGAAGACAGCGGCCAGGGCCGGCCGGTCCACTCCGGCGAGCGGGCCCAGCACGATTTTGGCGGTCGTCATGACCGCGCCGGTGTTGCCGGCGCTGATCAGTCCATCGGCCTTGTGCTCCCGCACCAGACGCGCTGCGACGCGGATGGAGGAATCCCGCTTGCGACGAAAGGCTTTCGCCGCGGCATCCTCCATGGTCACCGCTTCGCTGGCATGGACCACTTCGATGGGAAGGCCGCGCGCGTCCCGGCGGGACAGTTCGTGCTTCAGAACGTCCTGTGGGCCTACCAGCAAGACCTCGGCCAGCTTCTCCCGCGCTGCCAGAACCGCTCCCTCAACCTCCGGCCCCGGCGCGGAGTCGGTACCCATGGCGTCAATAGCGATGCGTCGCATGAAACTCTTTGGAGTGCGGCAGCTTGCTGCCGCTTTTCTGCCGTGAACTTGCTCGCGCTTTAGCCGGTGCACGGCCAGCAAGCTGGCCTGAGCGAAAGCGGCAGCAAGCTGCCGCACTCCAGACTCGCGTGCCCCGAGGTTTGTCGCATCCCACCTTAGGCGGTTTCCTTCACCAGCATGACCTCTCGCCCGCGGTAGTAACCGCAGTACGGGCAGGCTTGGTGAGGCATTTTCTTCTCGTGGCAGTGGGGGCACTCGGCCAGCGCTGGCGCTTCCAGGAAGTCGTGCGCTCGCCGGCGACTCGTCCGTGCCTTGGAATGTCGTCGTTTGGGGTTTGGCATAGTTATTCAACTCTCTTCAGCAGCAAAGGCTGTCTTGATTTCTTGTAGTGCTGACCTTCAGGTCAGCATGCCGACCCTTCGCCACGCTCAGGGCAGGCTCTAAAGGTCGGGGCGACCTTAAGTGAGTATATCTCGCCTAGCTTTTCTTTAGAGAAGAAAAGGGAGAGATCTCCGCTGTGGCCGAGCAGCCGCATTTTTCGACGTTCAAGTTCGACCCACAGACGGGGCAAAGACCACGGCAATCCGTCTTGCAGATCATCTTCATGGGCACCGACAGGATTACCTGCTCTGTCACCACGTCGTCGAATTCGAATCCATTTCCGGAAAAGAACCCGACCTCTAGCTCATCCTCAGGCAGCTCAACTTCCTCGGCGCGGGCGATAGTCGAAACAGGCCGATAGTAAAGGTCGAAATCCCGCTCCACAGGCATGACCACCGGCCCAAGGCACCGGTCGCAACTAGCCTCCAAGTTCGTCCCCAGGTGTCCGCGAACGTGGATCTCCGCGCCCCGCAGCTCCGCCACCGCATTCACCTTGAGGGGAGCAGCCTGGCGGAATTCAACCCCACGGTAATCCAGGGCTTCCGGGGAGAAGGTCTTCGAAACCACGATCGGGTGAAGCTCCAACTCCTCCAGGGTAATGCGCACCACAACCTCCATGGGGCGAATCCCCTAATTTATAACCAGAGGTGCGGAGATGTCAAGGAAGGCTCAGAAGGTCAAGTACTTACGTTCTATCCCAAATCAGTCGACAAATAACCCTGCTGTAGGGGGACGGCTTGCCGTCCCCGCATTTCCGCTTGCCCCGACGAGGGTAGGGCAAGCCCTACCCCTACATTGGCGGATTGGGAGGCTACCTCGAGGCGAGTGCATCCTGGGCCTTCCGCTTTTTCATTTGCGCAATCTGGTCGTCAGCGTAGGTCTTTATTAACGTGCCTTGCCCAAGCCCACCGGCCTTCTTGAAGGCTTGGATGGCGTCGTCCCACTTGCCATCCAGAGCATAAGCCTCGCCCAAGCGATAGCAGTCGCGGGGATCGGGATTGGCGGACGATGACACGGCGCTGCTCAACTCTTTTTCAGCCTTCGCCAACTCGCCTCGGTCAGGGCCGGCAGGGCCTCCGGAGGCCAACTCGAGGTGGACGGTGCCAAGAGGTCCGTAAATCTCGCTAGTAAAACCATCCAGGCGCTTCTGATACTGCGCATCAGATTCATGGGGCTGCTTGGGAATCTGGGCGGTGAGCTGCAGCGCTCGCTTGGCATCATTCTCAGCTTCCTGCAGGATCTTGGTGCGGTCAGCCGAGTGGCTGCGGAGGTATTGCGGCAAGGGCAGCATCTCAATCCGCAAGATCAATGAGGTCAGATTGTCCGGGTTCAACTGCAGGCTTCTGCCTGTGTAAGCGACGACTTTCTCTACATCGCCCTTTTGTTGATAAGCGTTGGCTCCGAACGAATAGACCATGCTGAGCAAGGGGCTGTCGGGATACTGTTTGGCGAAGTCATCGACCAGTTTGATGGACTTGTCAGGATCCAATTCGGTCATAATCGCCGAGAATGGCCGAGCTTCCGCGCTCCGGACATTTTGGGCCCCAACGGGGCTGGGTCCCAGGATCATCTTCGAAATCTGCGCGCGTACTTTCGGCCCCGCCTGCCGTACTGCTTCGATTACCTCGTCGCTCGCATTGGCCTTGCGGAGCTTCTTCTCGATGCCGTGAGTCAGGTCAAAATCCACGCCGCGCTCATGTACCTCTTTGACCACTGTTTCCGCAGGCCCACCTTCTACGTTTTTCATCACTTCCTGCTCGGTCATCAAGGCAGGCGCCTGCCCCTGGTCTTCGAGTTGCCGCCGCATTGCGGCTTGGTTCAGTATTGCTTTCTGGGTCGAGGTAATCGGCGCCATGTAATCGTCCCGCACCACATCGCAGCGCGCCCCGGGGTGCTCCCGGTCTTGCGCAGCCGGGTCCTGGGGCTGTTGCGCAGGCGACTGCCCCGTTTGCGCATAGAGAATGCCCGTCAGACCAAAAGTCACCACCACCCGAAGGATTTGCTTCGACCTCATACCCGTCTCCAGATTCCCTCAGTTTACCCTGATCGGGTCCCCGCCGGATCCGATAGGGACAGTATACAGGAACGGCGACATTACGTCAATCAAACTAGTAGCACAGGCACTCTTGCCTGTGTCTCGGCGCGACGCGATTTGGCGAATGGCACAGGCAGGAGTGCCTGTGCTACTTGGCTGGTGGCAGAAACAAAAAGCCCTTCGGCCCACCCGAACTTCCGAGTGAGCCGAAGGGCAGAAGGAATGCTAGCGGCGAGTCTAAGCCGCCACATCCCGCGTTAGAAGTGTAGCCGCAACGAGCCTTGCAGCTCGCGGCCGTAGTTGGCGCCGTTCGAGCCGCCTGCCTCTTGTAGGCTCAGGCCGTCGGACGTTCCGCATGAAGAGCCGACGCAGGGGTCGCCGGGGATGAACTTGTTGGGCATGTTGTACATCTCCAGACGGAACTCGAGGTTGAAGCGCTCGTTGATGTTGAAGGTCTTCGAGGCCGTCGAGTCAAGCTGCCAGAAGCGCGGCCCGCGCAGACCCTGGTAATAGGGAGGTGCGGTGGATATCGTGTAGGACGGCGGGGTGGTGATGCAATTCGGATTGAACCAATACGCCCCGCTCGGCTTGTTCTGCCTGGGATCGCAGACCATGCCGGACGTCGGGAAGCTAAGCAGATCGCCGCCCATGAAGTAGAAGATCTGGCTGGTGGACCACCCGCCGATGACTTCATCCACCCACTTGGGCACCGTGCTGAAGTAGGATTTGCCCTTGCCAAAGGGGAGTTGGTAGGTGCCGGACAAGCGGATATTGTGGCGCGGCAACTGACGGTCCCACTGAGTCAGGTGCCGGTCGAATTGGTCGATGTCGTCGTAGTACGCGGAGTGACTCTGGAGGCTGTAGTTGTAGGTTGCCAGGAGCGTCCAGCCGCGGGCGAAAGGCCGTGTGACTGAAACTGCCGTCCCGTAGTAGTGATCTCTGTAGTTAGGAATGCCATTGAGAGTGAGGTCACCGTACTGCGGATAGGGCCGCAGCAACTGGCCGATCGATACCTGCGACGAGGTGCCCAGAGAGCCGGGCATGATCGGTAGTCCCGTGTAGCTCGGACCGACAGAGGATACCCCCGCCGCCCCAAGGCTGGTTGGGAACTGGCCATAAAAGGGATTGGGAACGCTTTGGCTCAGCAAACCCTTATAGGTGTAGTAGTACATTGGGTTCGACTGATTGAGGTTCTGTGTGTAAAATCCCCCCCACATGCTACCGTCCTGGGCGTTGTGCTCGAACATAAGGAACTCGGTTACGTCCAAACGGAAGTTCGCGGGCAACTCGCGCTGAACGTTGAAGTTGAACCGGTCGTTCATGGGCACCTTGTATTGCCGCATGTCGTAGAAACTAAAGCCATTGCCTAGATCCTGGTAGGGTCCCAGAGCATTCCCGACCGCCTGAATGACCGGGTTGGGATAGGCGCCTCCGGACGGGAACGGGTCTGAGAGGTAGGAGCGCGGGATGCCCGCCAGCGGAGACAGGGCACTGGTGCTTTGCGAATAGCCGTTGGCCTGAATGATGCTGTCGTCGGAGGAATTGCTTAACCAAGTCACAGCAAACCGGGAATAGCCAACGCGCAACGCTGTCTTCTCGTTGAGGCGGTAGGCCAAGCCGGCGCGCGGCAGGAAGGTGCCATTCACCCCGTAGTACACGTTCGGATCGCTGTTGCTGGTACGGACCGCAGCGCCGTTGTACTGCGGCGTGACCAGATTCGGCAGGTCGGACGCGGTGGCCGGCAAGTTCGCGGCGGCAAGCACCTGCGGAGTCCAGAGGTTGAACGACGAGGGCCAGTTCTGAATATTCTGTTTCATATCCAGGGTTTTGATCAGCCAGCGGTTATCGTCCGACGGACCGGACTCTTTTTCCCAACGAATGCCAAGGTTCAGGGTGGTGCGAGGGTTCAGCCGGAAGTCGTCCTGAATAAACCCTGCGTAGAGGTGATTGTGAACCTGGTCGACAATGGGATAAATGGTGGCGGACGCGCCACCCACAACGCCGAGCAGCGAGGTGGCATACTGGTCGCCGCTGTTGTCGGGGTTGTAGGACCCCGAAACCACGCCGGAAGTGTCCTGAGAGTTAAAGCCGATGTACCCCGGCCCGACGGATTGGAAGTTCTGCATCCACTCGTAGCGATACTGCCAGCCTAGCTTTAAGTGGTGCCTGCCCATTTCATGGGTCACGATGATCGAGGGCGAATAGGTGCGCAGATGGTCGTACCACCATCCCCCGGCCCCCATATGGGCGCCCGTGCCAATGCCGGAGGTACTCCCGCCGAAGTACTCATTACCCCAGTTGAAAGCGGGGAAGTAGACGCCGATGCTCGGGGAAAGCACGGACTGATACCAGCTGTTGTTCGGCCACATGCTTGCCCACACGTCGCAATTGGTGCTGGGTGAGTTGCCCGAGCAGGGCGTGCCCGTCTTCAGCTTGTAGATCGCCGAGTTGTAGTCGTCGTCGGTATAGTTGACGCCCAACTTGATATCGATGGTGGTGCGCGGATTCATCATGTACAGCGCATCGATCCCAGAACTGGTGGCGTCCATGATGCCGCCGTTGTCCGAAGGCCAAGCGATCGAATTGTCGCCCGAGGCGTTGTTGTTGTCCAACCGGGTGCGGAACCAACTGTAGCGTGCGAACATGCGCAGCTTGTCGCTGGCGTTGAAGTCAACCCGCTCGGAAACGTTATGGTACTTGGTCCACCAGGGGTAGGTCACCGAGAAGTTGTTCAAGCCGCTGGGATTGTCGGGCGAACGATTGGGAGCCCACAGATAGTTCATCGCCAAAGCGCCGACGGGGTCGATCCGGTTGCCCGGAATTACGTTCCCAGGGAATTGCTGCCGGGTGTACGTGCCCGTGGTCGGGTCGAAGACTGTCGTGAGAGGATCGTAGATAGGCCTCGGCTGACCGCTGCTCTGTAGAGCGTCGGAGAAGTCACCCGCCCTCTCTGCCATGGTCGGTACGGTCTCATATACCGTCTGGGGCTGGGTGGCATACCATCTCTCGTACGAGAAGAAGTTGAAGAGCTTGTTCTTCAGGATAGGGTTGCCGACCGCGAAGCCATAGATGTTCTGCTTGACGATCTGTTTGGATCGCGTCACGCGATTGGCCAAGGCGTTGAAGTTGGGCTGGCGCCACATGCCATAGGCATCGCCATGAATGTCGTTGGTGCCCGACTTCATGGAAATGTTCACCGCGCCGCCGCCGCTCCAGCCGTGCTCGGCGTCCGGAATCTGTTGCTGCACAACCACTTCCTGCACTGAGTCCATGGACGCGTTATAAGAGCCGCGCGCGGCCATGTCCGTTCTGAAGCCGTCGATGATCTGTTCGTTCTTGCCGCCCGTGGGGCCGCCGATGTCCAGGCCGCCGTCGGACCACATATAGAACGGCAGACGGTGCGCTTCGTCCCAGTACTCATTGATCACGCCCGCATCGAGCAGGGCCAGCGTGAAGGGATTGCGCGCCAGGATGGGAAGGTCCTTCAGGAAGGACTGCTGAACGGTGTCGCTCATGGTCGAAGTATTGAACTCGACCTGGCCGACCGTCGTGGTGACCTCCACGGTCTGGGTCACGGCGCCGATCGTCAGAATCGCGTTGACGGTGATGTCTGACGCAGTCTGAACGACAACGTTCTCTTGCACGAATTTTTCAAACCCCGGGGACTCTACGACAACTCGATAGGTCCCGGGGATTACCGGATCAAACACGTAGAACCCGCTGGTGTCCACCTGCTTAATCACCTCCACGCCGGTGAAGGCGTTGTGCAGGGTGACCTTTGCATTCGGTACCGCCGCGTGCGTGGGGTCTGTTACTTCGCCACGAATCGTGCCGCGGGATTCCTGGGCAGACAGGGGCTGAACGAAACAGGCTATTAATGCCACCAGCAGGGCTCCCGCCAAAAGGAACGGAAGCTCGTATCCGGAGGCCCTTCTCGCGTACTTCCTCATTAGGTTTTCCTCCTTGCTCTAAGTCAACAGGGCCCGATGCCCTGGTTGCAGCTCCGCTACGCCTCGAGCGTGTCCAATGGCAAGAGGCAATAAAGCATCGCCTTCGCCTTTGCGTCGCAATCAAGAACTCTTTCGGAATGAAGCTCGATCACGGGATGAGCATGCGACACTGAGCGCCCCCTCAGTCTTGTACACGTCACGGTTGTTAGCGGCCAATGAAACATGTGGGATTAGAACTGGCAAGGCTTGCTACTGTCCTCGCCAACCGTTCAAGAGGTGCCCGCATTAGCATATGGGTGCTTGCTATACTATTTTCAGATACGTTATCTGGTAGACCTAACCAAGATCCCAATGGACAAACTACCAGGGAGGTGTGGAGCAAATGCACTTCCAAACAGTTTGCAACCGTAAGTCCCTGAAATGCATACTCCGTTGTGATTGGCCGGAGGCTAAATTGTCAAAGAATCCTGAAATCGGTATATGGTTTTCGGAATCTCTCCGGTTCCTTGTAGCGACCATTTACATTTAATGACAAAATTACCTATACGTAATCCTTACATAGCCCGAATAGTGGGTGCCTGTCGGCGGATACACAGGTACAAAATGTCGAATTAACGCGCTCCCCCGACGCTCCAACCCGTGGACTCTCAGGCCACACAAGTATCAGGGAGAACGACCTTGCCACTCCGCCAAGCTTCGGCAAACTAGTGGTACAATGCCTCCCTTCGTATTGCGGACTTAAGCGTGCGATTCTGGCGCGATTAGAAATACAAAACGGATGAAAGTTCAGGAGGAAGAATGCGGCTAAAGCACGATCACAAGAAGGCGTATCTAGTTGTTCTCGCGCTGACGATGGTTGGCGGATTTCTGCTTTCAATCCGAATACCGGTTTCCGCACAGCAGGCCACCAGCGAGGCCACTGGTCCTTCCGGGGCGCTGATCCTGCAAGCACACATGTACGATTCGGGTTTTCCGCAAGGCACCGAAAACTACAACGCCTGTTACTCTGCGAGTGATGGGCGTGTCTACTACGTTCTCTGTTCCTCGTCCGTCGAAGTCGGCGGGCAAATGTTCTCCCTCGACCCTTCGACCGGGAAGATCCGGCACCTTGGCGACTTGACCGAGGTGGTTGGAGAAAAGGGAATGCATGCCATTCCCCAAGGGAAGTCGCACGTCAACTTTGTGGAGTGCCAAGGGCGGCTCTTTTTCGCGACCCATGTCGGGTATTACGAAAATTATAAATACCAGGGCAAGCAAAAGTTTGCCACCGCTCCGGGATATGCCACATACCCGGGCGGGCACTTTCTGGCGTACGACCTGCGTAGCGGCAAGTTCGAAGTCTTCGCTAAAGCACCGACGGGCGAGGGCATTATTGCCATGACCATGGACCCGCAGCGCGAGCGGCTTTACGGGCTTACCTGGCCATCGGGTTTGTTCGTTCGCTACGACCTCAAGAGCAGGGAGTTCAAGAATCTGGGACCTGTATCCGGCGAGGCGGAAAACCCTACGGGTCCGAACTTCGAAATGCTCGACCGCTGCCTGGTTGTCGATCCGACTGACGGCTCAGTCTACTTCACGAGGGCAAACGGGGAGATGCTCCGTTACCGATACGATACGGAGTCGGTGGAAACAGTGCCTGGCGGAAACCTCAGGAAGGACTATTTTGGACACATGGATCCCAGCAATACCGACGGGGACATGGCGTACCATTGGCTCCAGGCTGGGTGGTGCCCGGCGGGCCGGGGTATCTATGGCATCCATGGAAAGTCGGGCTACCTCTTTCGCTTTGATCCAACGTCCCAGCAATTGGAGGTTCTGTCGCGATTGGTCTCCGACGCCTCGCTGAAGACCGGCATGTATGATCGGACACCGTACGGATATCTCGGCTTCACGCCCGGGCCGAGTGGACAGACGCTTTATCACCTGACGGGAGCGTCCCTGGCGCGCGAAGGGATAAAGGACGCAGAGGCGCTGGATTTGGTCACCTATGACATTGCCTCAGGGAAACGTGCGGATCACGGCGTTGTGATCCTGGAAGATGGCGCCAAGCCTTACCAGGCGCAGTGCCTGGCCGTTGGCAACAATGGAATGGTCTATACCGTAGCGTTTGTAGGCAAGCCTGATCATTCAAGGATGGACCTGATAAGCTTCCACAACCCGGAGAGCAACCCCTGAGGCGCCACTTCCTCGTTGCCCGAAGGGAGGAATGGTCTTCACCACTGAGACACAGAGGCACTGAGAACTGCGAGAAGAGTCTCACTCTGTGGCTCCGTGCCTCTGTGGTGTGGTTTGTTTTCTACTTCGGCTCCGTGATTTTGAGGGTTTGGTTCGCCTCAAGCCCATCCGTCACCACTTGTTTACGGCCGGAGGGCCAATCGATCTCGACGCGTTCGATCTTGGTTGCGTCGCCCAGGCCGAAATAGAGCGGCAGAGCACTCTGGGAGAGATAGCCGGACTTGCCGTCATTATACTTGGTATAGACTTGACCACCGGAGTGCACGCGCACGGTCGCGCCCAGCCCGTTGCGATTCGAAGCGGTCCCCTCGAGCACTATTTTGAGCCAGTGAATAGCTTTGCGTTTGGCGAGGTCGCTGATGAGCACTTGCGGTGGGGCGTTGAAGTCGTTGGTCACGATGTCGAGGGCGCCATCGTCATCGAGGTCAAAGATAACTGAGGACCGGCTGGAGAGCGGCGCCCATATACTGATCTCCCCCTTGTGTCCCTTGCAGACAATCCTCGAGGACTCACGCAGTTTTGCCAAGTCGGAGCAGTCGACGTCGAAATAATAAGTGTGAGTCTTTCCGGAACTGCGGGGTTCGATGCCGAGCAGGAATTCAGCGTCTAGGAACTTTTTCCCCTGGTTATTCAGAAGCAACGAGTTGATGCCGTAGCGATAGGGGAAGCTCATGCCGGCAGTGATGAAGATGTCGTCCCAACCGTCGGCGTTGACGTCGCCCACGCTCACTCCCCACGGCCAATAAGTCTCGACTCCCAGTTGGTCTGAGATTTCCTCGAACTTACCGTTCCCGAGATTGTGGTAGAAGGCATTGCCGAAGATGAAACTCTCCTTGGGCCCTCCCAGAAAGTCCGGTCCCGGAATTCCGGCAGCGTGGGACTTGTGCTTCTCCTGGTCGGGCGGTTGCGGTTCCCACATGTCGGAGTGCATGTCTGTGACGATCAGATCCATCAGTCCGTCGTTATCGAAATCGAAGAACTTGACGCCCATGGCGCCCCACGGCGTCCTGGGAAAGTACTGGTCCGTCTTGTCGACGAATCTCTTGCCACCTTGATTTTCAAAATAGTGAGAGTGGCCCTGCATGTTGAGGATGAATAAGTCGGGATAGCCGTCTCCATTCAGATCGGTGAAGGTTGCATCGCCCGACCAGACGTTAGGCCGCAGGCCGACTTCCTCAGTCACATCTGCGAACTTATTGTTGCCCAGGTTCTTATAGAGGATGGGATACTCGTAGCGTTCGGGATATCGCTGCCCTCCGAACGAGCCTTCCAGCCCTACGTACGCCCCGGAAGGCCATTTCAGGTCGATCGTGTACTGTCCCACGTTGGACACCAGGAGATCGAGCAGGCCGTCGTTGTCGTAATCAAAGAAGACGGCTCCGGAGGAGTGGCCCACCCAGCCGACACCCGCCTCTTTCGAGATATCCGTGAAGTGACCGTGTCCATCGTTATGGAACAGAATGTTGCCGCCCTTCACGGTGGTGACGTAAAGATCCTGGTGGCCGTCGTTATCGATGTCTGCGAAAGATGCCGTGACGCTGATCCGTCCGGGTACGCCGACTCCCGCCTCCTCGGTGATGTCCTTGAACCTACCGCCTCCCAAATTCTTCCAAAGCTGGTTGCCGCCCACCTGGTTCACAAAATAAATGTCGTAGAGCCCGTCTCCGTCGACGTCCGCCACGGCGACGCCGTTGCCGTGATCGTAGTGCACTTGCTTGTAGTAAATGCCCGCATCTTCAACAATGTGCTGCTGGAAAGTAATGCCGCTCTCCTTGAGCTTGTCGGTGAAGTTGAATTGGTAGAAGACCTTGAACTGGTTCACCGTCTCCAGTTGCGCTTTTTTCCGGGCTGCAAGAGAATTTATGCCGACGTCCGGGTCCGGAAAACGAACCACTAGCGGGGACTGCGCTTGGTTCAGAGCTCCGCCCAGAGGACTATTGAGGCCCGCCGGCAACCACAATCCCCTGCCGGCTCCCCAGGAATTGACGGCAAGGCTCGCGCCAGCGGCCGCCGCTCTGGAAATAAAGGTTCGTCGTTTCATGCTCTCCTCCTTGCGGGTACCATTCGTGGGTCAAGTCGCTGGCCGGCCCAAATCACCTGCGTGCGGCTCGAGCACGATCTCCGTTCGCCTCAATCGCAACTCTAAAAGCCGCTAACGGCAATTTTCAAGTGTACGCCATTTTTATGCCTTAAGAATCCCGTTGTCAAGCCGAAATCAAATCTACGGAGCGGTGGGAGCGGTTGGCTCACCTTCAGATCAGAGCCGGGTTTCCTGTCGCCTGCGGCTCCTCAGCATGGCAGATGAAAGTGGACACGCTTGACAAAAACGGAGGGGCAGCATAACTTGGGCTCTGCTGTGAAAGCGCCTCGAAAGTCATCGAAATCCCTTCCACTTCATCGCTGGCCGCGCCCGCGGGGTTTCGGACATTCCCGTACCCCTTTGTCTTTCCACTTAGGCTCTTGGACGGAGGGACTTGCTTGCCTCGCGGCCCTGTTCATCTTGAGCCTTGCCTGTACGGCTTTTGCGCAGGCGCCTGATCCGCAGCAACTCTTCCAGGAGGCGGCCGAGGCCCAGCAGCACGGCGATGCCGCACTCGCCGTGCGCAAATACCAGGAACTCCTCCGGTTGCATCCGGAGGTCTTAGCGGCTCACGCGAACCTGGGCCTGGTTTTCGGCTCGCTGGGCCGGTTTGACGAAGCCGTGGCGCAGTTTCGCGCCGCGGTCGCGCTCGCACCCGGCGACCGCAGCTTGCGGACCAACCTCGCCATGGCGTATTACCAGAAGGGCGATCTGCCCAATGCCATCCGGGAGTTCAGTTCTTTGCTAAAGGATGCGCCCGGGGATATTCAGACGGCGACCCTGCTCGGCAACTGCTACGTGCGCCAGGGCCATCCCGCCCAGGCTGTGTCGCTGCTTACGCCTCTGGCGGTGTCGCATCCAGATGACGTCAGCCTCCAGTTGACGCTGGGGTGGGGGCTGGTTCGGGCCGGGCGTACCAAGGAGGGCTTGGGACGAATCGACGAACTCGCGCAGCGAGCGAATAGCGCAGAGGCTTACATGGGGGCTGCCACCGCCCAGCTAAGACTCGAAGCCCTCGATCAGGCGCGCCGCAACGTTGATGCGGCCTTGCGGCTCAACCCGCACCTACCCGGCTTGCACACCCTCAGCGGCATGATCGCGGCTGACTTCGGCGATTACGAGGGGGCGGAGGCGGCCTTCGAAAAGGAGCTGGAAGCGAACCCCAGTGACTTTCAAGCCCAACTGAACCTGGGTAGCGTCCTGTACAGCCAGCGGAAGCTGGATGCGGCCCGCGAGCATCTTGAGCGTGCTCTTGAACTCGCCCCGGCTTCATCGCAGGCGCTCTATGACCTCGCGCTCGTCGAACGCGCTCAGGGGCACCCGGAGGCTGCCGTCAAGGACCTCGAAAAAGTGGTGGGGAAAGACCCGCAATGGCTGGAGCCGCATGTCGAACTGGCGGCGTTATACTATCGCCTGAACCGGCCGCAGGACGGCGCCAGGGAAAAGCATGTCGTTGACCACCTCGCCAATGAACAGCGGCTGCCGTCAGAAGGGCGTGCCGTCAATCCGCTGACTCCTTGACCTCGATTAAGCGGTCGCCGGCGACGTTGCGGAGGGTCTGAACGATGCCCGAAGGCCAGTGGATCTCGACCTCGTCGGCCCGGGCTTCCGCGCCCAGCCCGAAATGCAGCGGGCCGTGGCTGGACGAGGCGTAGCCCACGCTTGTGGTCATGTGATTGAACTGGGCGCCCGCCCGGGTCACCACCTTCACCCGCGCCCCGATGCCGTCCCGGTTGCTCTTTGTCCCCTCCAGCGCGATGCCCAGCCAGTGCCCGGCGGGTTCGGTGCGGTTCATCCAGATCTCAGCCTCTTTCCCGATCGCGGTGGCGACCACGTCCATCCTGCCGTCTCCGTCGAAGTCAGCGAACGCACATCCCCGGTGGCGGGCCGGGGAGCAGGCGTTGAGGCCCGCTTCCTCCGTCAAGGCTTGCCATTTTCCGCTGGCGCCCGGGTTGTGAAACACCGTGTTGTACTGGTCAACCGCAATCCCCGGAATCGAGTGGGCGCGCACATGGCCGCGCGTCACGAACAGGTCCTTCCATCCATCGTTGTCGAAGTCGCAGAGGCCCGGGCCGTAGCCTCCCATGAAACGGCTCAACTCGCGTATTCCGCTCGGAAACGTGATCTCCTCAAACTGGCGTCCGTCCAGGTTCCGAAATACCGGGAAAGTCTCGTTGTTCAAGGCCACCGTCACGATATCAGGGTAGCCGTCGTTATCGAGATCCCGGAAATCCACGCCCATCCCCGAGATGAATCCCCCGTCCTCGACCAGACCGACGCCCATCGGGAGCGCAACCTCTTCGAACTTTTTCCCGGTGTTGTGAAACAAAAAGTTGTAGTACCCGTCGTTGGTGACGAAGAGGTCAGGGCGCCCATCAAGGTCGAAGTCCGCCACGCCGATGCCCATGGCCTTGCCTACGTGAGCGCGAATCCCCCACTCCGCCGACACGTCCTCGAAGGTTCCGTCACCCCGATTCAGAAACAACTGGTTGGGCTGCCCCTTATAAAACTTCGGGCTGCAGTAGTCGTATCGTTCGCCAACCTGGCAGAGCGGCTCTTTCTGGTAATCCCACTGCAAGTAGTTGGCGACGAACAGATCAAGAAGGCCGTCATTGTTAACGTCCACCCAGGCGGCGGTGATGCTCCAGAGGGGACCGTATTCGGGATCATGGAAACGGTCCAGACCCGCCTTGGCCGTGACATCCGTGAAAGTTCCGTCGCCGTTGTTGTGATAGAGAGTGCGGTGGTGAACGCCCGCCACGAAAATGTCAGGGTATCCATCGTTATCGTAATCACCGACAGCCACGCCGGTGTCGTATCCGGCGCCCGCCAAGCCCGCCTGCCTGGTGACGTCGGTGAAGACGCCGTGATCCTCGTTGCGCAAGAGCCGGTTCGAGAACTTCGGCGAATCTTTCTTCAATGTAGTGATGTTTGCGCCGTTGGTGAAGAAGATGTCAGGCCGCCCGTCTTTGTTGTAGTCGAAAACAGCCACGCCGCCGGCCATCGTGGCGGGAGTGTGGGGCACGCGCGTGGTTTCGTCAGTTTCGAGGCGGAAAGGCAAGGATTGCAGCGCGAATCGGATACTCGGAGGGACGGCTCCGGCGGTTCGCGGAGCGGAGCCGCGGCCGGCACGGGGCACGAGGGACGCCCCCAAAACCGCCAGCACCTCCCGCCTGCTGATACTCCTCTGCGCGTTCAAGACGCGACCGCAGCCGGCAAAGTCCAAGGTGATTCCTCAACCAGCAGTCTATACGATTTCACAAGCTTTCAGCCAATTCTCGAACATCCGCCGGGCATGGGAGTGCAGCGTCTCTTTCACCCGCAGGACATCGCCGACTACCTTCCTTGCCGCGCCCGCGCCAAGTGCTCGTTCCAGTGCCGCCGCATAATCCGGCACCTGGGACCATTGCTCCGCCATATCCGCCGAGATCTCCACATGGAATTGAACGCCATAAGCCTTTTCCCTCCAGCGGAAGGCTTGGTTCGGGTAGGCCGGCGAACTGGCGAGAAGGACCGCCCCCGCGGGCAAGTCAAATGTCTCTCCATGCCACTGGAAGGTCAGCAACTCCCGAGGGATTCCAGAGAAGACTGCATCGTTTTGCGCCGCTGAGCTCAAATACACCGGCATGATCCCGATTTCCGGCATGCTGCCGCCGTAGACGCGCGCCCCCAAGCTGGCGGCAAGCAACTGAGCCCCGAGGCAAACGCCCCAGAAGGGTTTGCCGGCGAGCACGGCCTCACGGACCCAGCGCTTCTCCGCACTCAACCAGGGCAAAGCGTCATCGTCGTTCACGCTCATGGGGCCGCCCATTGCAAGAATGGCATCGCCGCCATGCCACTCGGGTAGTTGCTGCGCCGCGTCGAGCTCCACCCGGTGGATGGCGGCGCCTCTCTCGACAAGGATGTCTTCGTAGACGCCCGGGGGCTCGCACGCTATATGCTGGAGAATCAAGATCTTCACCGCCGGTCCTCCTTGTGACAAGACTAACATGATCCTGTCTACCCGCCTAGGAGCGCAATGCCCGAAATCAGTTTTCTGACCCAATCTCGCGCGCTTGCCTAGTCCCCGGCCTGTGCCCTTTGACTCACCACCCCCTCGTCTGGTTGATAAGCCGCCTAGAATCAATCGCTAGAAATAGACGTTTTGGACCTAAAGTTGCTCAGCTCTTATGCCCGTGTTGTAAAATACGGGAAGAGTGGGCGCGATGATAAGCCATTCATACTCTGCATGGCTCCGGTCTGCCTACCGCAACTAGTTGAAGGAGTCTAGTGTTATGGCTTATGTTATAACAGGCGATTGCACGAAAGATGAGAAGTGCGTAGACGTTTGTCCGGTTGACTGCATTCATCCGCGCAAGGATGAACCCAAGTTTGCGGAAGCGACCCAGCTTTTCGTAAGCCCGGTCGAATGTATTGACTGCGGTGCTTGCGTTCCGGTTTGTGAAGCTTCGGCGATCTATTCGCTGGATGAGCTGCCTGAGAGTCACAAGAACTTTGCCGAGCTGAACGCGCAGTATTATCAGTAGAGCGTAGACCAAAGGCGCTGATCAAGGGCCTCCGCGGCGAGCCGGCTTCTGTTTGTCCAGGCGCCACGAGGCGAGATCCATTGCGGGTTTTTCCCCTCCTCCGCAAGAGCTCTCGTTGTCGTGGCGCCTTTCTTGCTTTAGACCCTTCGTGTAAGAGTGTCCTGATCTGACTCTTAGCCGCGGCCTTCATGCCACATTTGCCGAACTACAGGTCGGCGCCGGATTCGGTTTAGGACACTGCCCCCCTTGCTTTCACGCGTTCGTCAACCTTAACATACAGACACTATGAAAGCGCTACTGCTTAAAGAGTACGGCCAATTTGTGTATGCAGAAGTACCCGACCCTCAGGTCGCCGAAGACGAGGTCCTGATTGAAGTGCGTGGCTGTGGCATCTGCGGCAGCGATGTGCACGGGATGGACGGCTCGACCGGACGCCGCCGGCCGCCCATCATCATGGGTCATGAAGCTTCGGGCGTGATCGCGGCGGTAGGCGGCAAAGTCACCGACTGGCGCCCGGGCGACCGCGTTACCTTCGACTCGACAGTTTATTGCGGCTCATGCTGGTTTTGCCGGCGCGGGGCGATCAATCTGTGTGACAACCGGCGGGTGCTGGGCGTTTCGTGCGAAGACTACCGGCAGCACGGGGCGTTCGCCAAATATGTTGCCGTGCCGCAGCGCATTCTGTACCGTCTCCCGGAGGCTGTCTCCTTTGCACGCGCCGCCATGGTCGAGGCCGTGTCAGTCGCAGTCCATGCTGTTGAGCGCACGCCGGTTTCTTTAGGGGACACGGCGGTGGTGGTGGGCACAGGCATGATCGGCCTCCTGGTGGTGCAGGCTTTGCGGCTGGCAGGTTGTGCGACCATCATTGCGGTCGATTTGGACGCTGAGAGGCTCAATCTGGCGCGGAAACTCGGCGCCGACGTGGGAGTGAAAGCGGATGATTGCGATGTCTTGAAGGAAGTGCTTCACCACACGCAAGGACGGGGTGCGGACCTCGCCATGGAAGTTGTGGGAACCAGCCCTACAGTCAACACAGCGCTGGCCTGCGTGCGCAAGGGAGGCGCGGTCACTCTGGTTGGGAATTTGAAGCCGGCGATAGAACTTCCTCTTCAAGCCGTGGTGACCCGCCAAATTAGCCTTTACGGCAGTTGCGCTTCGAGCGGCGAATACCCGGCCTGCCTGGATTTCATGGCGCGCGGGGCGATCAACGTGGAAACACTGATCAGCGCCACTCCGCCCTTGGCTGACGGCGCAGCCTGGTTCAAGCGTTTGTATGACCGCGAACCGGGACTTTTGAAGGTGGTATTGATTCCGTAGGGAGGCTGAATGCGCTCACTCAGAACCGCCATCGTGGGCTGCGGGAAAGTCGGCCATCTTCATGCCAAGGCGCTCAGCCGGTTGTCTCAGTCCGTTTTCGTCGCTGCCTGCAGCAGAAACCTTCAGCGCGCCAGACAATTCGCCGCTCAATACAACGTCGAAGCCTATTGCGATGTGGAGGAGATGATCTCCAAATCGCGAGTGGAAGCGCTGACCGTCTGCACCCCGCACCCCCAACATGCCGGGCCCGCGGTCAAGGCTGCCAACGCTGGCGTTCATGTCCTTATCGAAAAGCCTCTAGCTTCTTCGCTGGCAGACTGCGATGCCATTATCAATGCCGGCAAAAAGAGCGGAGTCAAAATAGGAACGGTGTGCCAGCGGCGGTTCTACGCACCCTGCCGGCGAGTGAAGCAAGCCATTGAAGACGGCAAGCTGGGCCAGCCCATCCTGGGGTCCGTCGCCATGTACGGCTGGCGGGACGAAGCGTACTACAAGAGCGATCCGTGGCGGGGCCTCTGGGAAGCCGAAGGTGGAGGCGTCCTGGTCAACCAGGCGCCGCACCAGCTTGACCTGCTCCAGTGGTATATGGGGCCGATTGAAGAACTGTTCGGCTACTGGGGCAACTTGAATCACCCCTACATCGAAGTGGAAGACACGGCGATGGCAGTGCTGCGCTTCAAGAACGGCGCGCTGGGCAACATTGTGGTCAGCAATTCCCAGAATCCAGCGTTATATGGGAGAGTCTATGTGCACGGCAGCAACGGCGCTTCCGTGGGTGTGCAAACGGACGGAGGCGCGATGTTTATCGCCGGAATGTCAAGCATCACCGAGCCGCCGGTCAACGATTTGTGGACGGTGCGCGGGGAAGAGGACAAGCTGAAGTCGTGGCAGAAGGAAGATGCAGAGTTTTTCCGGAGCATTAATGCCATGGAGTATTATCACCAGCTTCAGATTGCTGACTTTCTCCAGGCCATTATCGACGCAAGTGAACCGCTGATTACGGGCGAAGAGGGAAGAAAGACGGTGGAAATCTTTACCGCCCTCTACCGTTCTCAAACCGAGCGCAGACCCGTCAAGTTCCCACTGGGGGTGTGAGGGAAATGTTAGATCAGCAACCCTCTCCCCTGGGCCGCGAGCCCAACACCCAGAATTTTCTCCAGGACTTCGGCCCCTCCAGTCCAATATTCAGCCTCGCGTCGTCCTCGTGGCTCGAGGCGATCGCAGCCGTGAGACGACAGGCCGATTTTCAAGCCACCTATGCAAACTGGCGCAAGTCCTTGTCCATTGCTTACGGGACCTCAGTGGGTGACGAAGTGCTTTTCGTTCGTCACACCTACCTGGCGACGCTGGCCAAGCTGATTGCCCACCAGCGCATCACCGGCGCGCAGACGCCGCCGGACGTGGCCCAAACCCACGCGATCTTGCAGGGAAGGTTGTTCGACGAGCAGCAGATCGTCAGCTTCCTCGGCGAGGATTTCTTCGCGTGGGTGGCGCGCGCGCCCGTATTGGCCTGCACGCAGAAGATCGCCTCCCGTTTTGCCGAACTGCTCTTCACCTACCGGCTGAAGGATCTTTCCGAAGATGTTCTGAAAGAACTTTACCAGGCGCTCGTCGACCCCAAAGACCGCCACGGTCTCGGCGAGTATTACACGCCAGATTGGCTCGCCGCGCGCATGTGCGAGACGCTTCTGAGCAGGAAAGGCACGGATGTCGTCCTCGATCCGGCGTGTGGCTCCGGCGCCTTCCTTTACCAGGCCATTCAGCACAAGAAGCGCTGTCTGCGCGCCACTCGAGAATCCTTAGGCAGGATTCTAAGCAGCGTGGTGGGAATAGACATTCATCCTCTGGCGGTCCTCGTTTCGAAGGTGAACGTTCTCCTGGCCCTGGGAGATCTGCTCGACTTGCGCTCCGGGCCTGTGTCCATTCCCGTTTACCTCGCCAATTCCATTCGCTGTGTAAGGGCACGCCAGGGTGTGCCTTTCCGTCACCACTTTGACGTTGTCATTGGCAACCCTCCCTGGGTCTCGTTTCGTTTCATAGAGAAAGGCGAGTACCAGGATTACTTGAAGAAGCTCATCGAGAAGGAGTGCGGGTTGCTCGAGGGCTCGGCGCACCTCGTCACGCATCTGGAGTTGGCCACACTCTTTTTCGCGCGCTGTGCTAACCTCTACCTCAAACCTTCAGGGAGAATCGGCTTTGTTCTTCCCCGCAGCATCTTTGCCGCCGACCAGCACGACCGCTTCCGCCGCTCCTGCGGCATGGGTAATACAACCCTCACCCGGATTTGGGACCTTGAAGGCGTGTCACCCCTGTTCAGTGTCCCGGCAGCGGTGGCCTTCGGGGACCTGAGCGGCCGTGCCAGCCAGACACTTCCGGGCGAAATACTGCGAGGACGCTTGAGACGAAGAAATGCCTCATGGGAAGAAGCCGGCCGGGACCTGAAAACTGAAGCCACAGAGTTCCAGGTTGTCCAGCAGGGCCGGCGCAGCTTTCTGAGCGCGGGAAGCGATGAAACGTTCAACCGGCGTAGCTACTATCGGCCTCACTTTCGGGAAGGCGCCACGATTGTCCCGCGCAGCTTCTGGTTCCTGGAACTCAAGTCTGCTCCTACGCCCCGCGCCTTGACGGAATCTTCGCACCTCGCTGTCGCTACCGATCCGCGCGCTCAGGCCGAGGCCAAGCCGCGCTACAAACTGGTCCGCTTCGAGGCCGACGTCGAGGCTGACTTCATTTACGCCACGCTCCTTTCCACCGACCTTCTGCCCTTTGGACATCTCGACTTCCGGCCCGTGGTTCTTCCCTTGGTCGAAGATGGCCAAGGATATCGCCTGCTGAACGCGGAACAGGCCCGCGACACGGGACATGTTAAGCTGGCGGAGTGGCTGGAGCGTGCGCAAACAATATGGGCAGCGATACGCAAAGAAAAAGCTGCCAAGGCCAACGCACTGGCTTGGCTGAACTATCGAAACAAGCTGACAGAGCAGAACCCGAAGGCGAAGTACGTTGTCCTCTACACGCGGTCTGCAACCTTCCTGTGCGCCGCCGCCTTGCGAGTAACGCAGACCTGCTTTCCAAGGTCTGCGGCTCTTGTAAGTGACCAGGAAATCGTCCCGCAGCATTTCGTAGCCGCGGACGCCACTTACTATTTCGAAACTGAGGACCCGAAAGAAGCCGGCTTCCTGGCCGCCCTGTTGAATGCGCCCAGGATTGACTCACTGATCAAGCCCATGCAGGCGCGCGGCCTCTGGGGCCCGCGCGATATTCACAAGAAGGTTTGGGAACTGCCCATTCCTCAGTTCAACTCTGGGGACAAGATGCATCTCCGCCTGGCGAAGCTTGCGGAAGCCTGTGCGCAAAAAGTGAAAAGGATGGTTCCCGGCTTGAAAAAATCATTTGAGGGGGTTCGCGGGCCGCGCGTAATCGGGCGCGTCCGAACCGCCGTCCGCGATGCCCTGAAAGCCGAACTCACCGAAATTGACGGCATTGTCAAACACATCCTAAACTAGACGGCTGTCATTCCGGGCGCAGCGAGGAATCTGGCTCTGCTCCGGGGCGTTGCGCGAAGCAAAGAATCAGAGCAAGATTCCTCGCTGCGCTCGGAATGACAGTCTGCGCTTAACTCCTGGAATCGCGGAGTTCCCATGAAATCGTCTCGTCGGCAGTTCATTCAATCCACGCTGGCCGCTCCTCTGATGGCCCGCTTCGTCGTCGGCCCTGCGGGCGCGGCGCGCGTGGAGACCCTCCTGGCCGCACCCGCCCAGATGGAATTCGAGAACCCGCAGATCGTCAAGTACGACTCGAGCTGTTTTACGCTCTACCGCAAAGACACGCTGATCGTCAGCGGGGCGTTCCATTACACGCGTTGTCCGAAGCCGCTCTGGCGCGACCGCCTGGCAAAGTTCAAGGCGGCAGGTTTCAACACAATTGAAAGCTACGCCTTCTGGAACTATCACGAGCCGGAGAAGGGCAAGTGCAACCTGACGGACTTCGAGGATTTCATCAAGCTGGTTCACGAAATGGGTTTTTACATGATCGCCCGTCCCGGCCCCTATGTCTGCGCCGAGTGGCAGCGTGGCGGATTTCCCGACTGGGTGGCGGCGATGCGGTTTCCTCTGCGCAGCAATCACCCGGAGAGCATCAAAACCTCGCAGCATTGGTTCGACCAGGTTTTGCCGGTGATTCAGCACCACCAGGTCAGCGTGAACGGCCCCATCATCATGGTGCAGGTGGAGAACGAATACGACTATAGCCCTGACATGCCCGACGCCGACAAGCGCGAATATGTTCGCGCTCTCGCCAACATGGTCTGGAGCGCTGGCATCAGTGTCCCGGTGATCACTTGCTGGACCCGGCAGGCGCGCGAAAACTCCGACCCCGACATGGCCAAGATCATGGACACGTGCAATTTCTATCCGGGCTGGAAAATTGTGAAAGAGGTTGTGCCGGAGCTTCAGAAGCTGCGCAAAGAAGAACCTGATTCCCCGCTTGCCATCAGCGAACTGCAAGGCGGTTGGTTCAGCGAGTTTGGCGGAAAGCTCTCCATCAACCAGGATGGGGTGAATGCCGAGCAGCTCGACACGCTTACCAAGACCGTCCTGGAACAGGGTGTGACCTCATTTAGTTACTATATGGGTTTTGGGGGAACGAATTTCGATTGGGCCGCGAAGAACCTGACCACCTCTTACGATTACGCCGCGCCGATTCGCGAGCCCGGCGGCTTGTGGGACAAGTATTATGCTGCCCACGGGATTTGCGAGTTTCTGCGCTTGCACGGGGGCGTGCTGACCCGGGCTAAAGCTCTGGAGGGCGGCGCCGAGTCCACGAATCCCAACGTCAGCATCACGGAGCGGGTGAACGGCCAGAGCGGAGTGGTATTCATTCGGGAAAACGCCAACGCCGAGCAGCGCTGTAAGGTGAGCTTCATCGACCCCAACAGTCCTACGAAACGCCGGATTAGCGCGCCGCGCGAGGGCGAACTAGTGCTCGGTCCGCGCGAAATGAAGATGCTTGCGGTGCAGGTGCCCATCCCGGGAAGCCAACTTCGCTATTCGACCGCGGAAGTGCTGGCCCACGGAACCAACCTCGATCGCCATTTCCTTATCCTGTACGACATTCCCGGGCGTGCAGCGGAAATCTCTCTGGCGACTCGCGGCGAGCCCCATGTGGAGGGCGACACGCTTTACCAGTACTGGGACCAGGAATACGAATCAGCGGTGTTTGGAGTGCGATTCGAGCAGACCGAGAAGTTCCTGCTGGTGAATGAGCACCTGCTGGTCATCCTGTTGCCTCGCGAGCGCGCCTTGCGAAGCTGGGTCGCGGAGTTTCCTTCCAAGGTCTTCCCCTATTTGGATGAGTCGGATCCCAAGACGTTCACGGCAGCCTTCATTTCGGACGCTTATATGTTTGCGGGCAGCGGGACACAAAAGAACCGGCTGTGGGCCGAAATGGATTTCCTGCCCGGCCGACACGAGCTGATGCTGCTGCTTCCAAATAACCCCGCCAAGACGTGGGTTGACGGCGGGTTGACGGAGGTTACCTACGAGCGCGAGCATAGGACCGCCCGCCTGAATGTCACGACGCCGCCCTTACCCTATCGGCCAATCGAATTAGGCAGCGGCCAGGCCTGGGTAGAAAAGTTTGACACAAATTCCGGCCACTGGCAGAGCGGCCCGCTGGGCGCTCTGGAAGACACCGGTCCCGTCCCCTACGGATATGTGAAGTATAAGGCTCAGTTCGATTTCACGAACCAAGCGAAGATGTTCATCTCGACTTTCGCCAAAGATGCGTTGAAGGTCTTCATCAACGGGAAGCTTGTTGAAGAAGCCTTGAAAACGGCAAAGTCCATCAGCTTCGATCTGGCCAAATACGCCCAGCCGGGCGCAAACACGCTGGAGATTACCTATGAGGCTTTTGGAGCGGAGAACGGCGACACGGCAATGGGCGACTTGAAGGGCATTGAATCGGTGCGGCTGGGGAGCGACGCCCAGAGCGGCACGGCCGTCACCACCTGGCAGATCCAACGCTTTGCCGCTCCCATGCGGGGACGGGAGGTGAACCCGGCTTTTGCCGGCCCCGCCTCCAGCCCGGCAACTTTCCAGGGTTCCGGTGTAACGGACCCGCTGCTTCCGGCCTTCACCTGGTGCCAGACGAAATTTGCCCTGCCGGCCATCGACCCAGGCTGGCTGGTGCCCTGGAAGCTGACCTTCGACGCCGACCGCGACGCTCTGATTTATCTGAATGGCAAGTTCGTGGGACGCTACGTGACCGTCGGCCCGCAGAAGGAGTTTTACTTGCCGGGGCCGTACTTCGCTTCCACCGGGGAAAACACCCTGACTTTCATGTTGGCTTATACAGACAGGCCAACACATTTGCACGCCCTGTGCGTCGGTCCTTATGAGGAGTTCTCCGCCCGCCGCTCGCGCTTGGAGTTTCAGTGGTAGGGGCGCTTCCGGACTCCCAGAGGGAGAGGGCCCTTGATCCGAGGGTGGGTGATTCAATTAATTGACGGACCAGGAAGAAAATGCCAGAATGATTGATTGGGGTGTTGTGGGACAGGACTCCGCTTGGTTTCCCCCCTGGATGAAGCCCCATCCCATTCTATTTGAGGGATTGTTCTTATGAATGCCAACGATCTGCGTCCCGGTATGGTCATCAGACACAACGGCGAACTTTTCACCGTTCACAAGGCTGAGCACCGCACGCCGGGGAACCTGCGCGCTTTCGTTCAGGCGCGCATCCGTAATCTGCGCACCGGCGCGCTTTTCGAGCACCGCTTCCGCTCTGAGGATAACGTCGAGAAAGCCAACCTCGACGAAGTCGAAATGCAATACCTTTATTCCGATGGCGATACCTATTTCTTCATGAACATACAGTCCTACGAGCAAATCGGCCTGCACAAGACCGTGATCGAGGATCGAGCTTCGTACCTGGTCCCCGAGGTGGTGATCAAGGTGATGTTGTTCGAGGGGAGGGCGGTGGATATCCAACTTCCCGCCACCGTGGACCTGAAAGTGATCGAGACGGAGCCCGGAATGAAGGGCGCTTCCGCGACTAACGTGACCAAAGCGGCTAAGCTCGAAACCGGCCTTACCGTGCAGGTCCCGCCGTTCATCGGCGAAGGCGAAGTCATCCGCGTGGACACCGCCGAGGGCAAATACCTGGAACGCGCCACCGGGTAATCGGTGTAGGGGCGGCCCTTGTGGCCGCCCGCGGGCAACCGCAAGGGGTGCCCCTACGTTTATTCAATCGCCACCCGGCGCAGCAGTTGGAAGTCCGTTAGCATCCTGCCCGTTCCTTGCACCACTGAAGCTAAGGGGTCTTCGGCGATGGAGACGGGCAGTCCGGTTTCCTCCCGTATCCTCTTGTCGAGGTTTCTCAGCAGCGCCCCCCCACCCGTGAGCACAATGCCGCGATCGGAGATATCGGCCGAGAGTTCCGGCGGTGTGCGCTCCAAAGCCACCCGGATGGCGTTCAGGATCGTCCCCACGCATTCGGAAAGCGGGTCACGAATCTCCGAGTCGTCGATCGTGATCGTCTTCGGAACGCCCTCCAGCAAATGGCGTCCTTTGATTTCCATGGTCAGAGGATGATCGAGCGGATAAGCGGAGCCGACCTCGATCTTGATCTGCTCGGCCGTGCGCTCGCCGATCAGCAAGTTGTACTTGCGCTTGAGGTAGGAGGAAATTGCCTCATCCATCTCATTTCCCGCCACCCGCACTGAGCGGGCGTAGACAATGCCGGCGAGCGATAACACGGCGATGTCCGTGGTACCTCCGCCGATATCCACAATCATGCTGCCGGAGGGCTCGGTGATGGGCAGGCCGGCGCCGATGGCCGCCATCATGGCCTGCTCGACCAGGAAC
>Ga0209517_10001589_pt1 | contig 33912 bp, 36 predicted proteins | sample PeaSoiMetSII2010_FD_187695 | JGI IMG/M metagenome (GOLD analysis project Ga0209517, IMG submission 187695) | Peat soil microbial communities from Weissenstadt, Germany - SII-2010 (SPAdes) (version 2) | ecosystem: Environmental > Terrestrial > Soil > Wetlands > Peat | place: Germany... | reverse complement strand
GCCCCACGTTGGCAACCTCGGCGCCGTGGACCCGTGACCCCGGGATCGGCCCCCCGGGGGTCTGCACCAGGGATCTTACCGGGCGCGACGGGCAGGCGCGGAGATCACCGTTGATGACATCACCAATACGAAGACCCATTGAGGGTCTTCCTTCTGAAAGAAAGCGTCATGCAAGCAACACAACCCAGGAGGCAGCCATGAGCGCCACTGAAGTACACAGCGCCGGCCGCGACGCGGCCGTCGGGAAGGTCGACATGCACCTCGAGGTCGAGATCATCCCCGTGTCCGACGTCGACCGATCCAAGGAGTTCTACCAGCGCCTGGGTTGGAGGCTCGACGACGACGTCGCCCCGCTTGACGGCCTTCGCATCGTCCAGTTCACCCCCCCGGGCTCCGGTGCCTCGGTCACGTTCGGCACGGCACTCACGACGGCGGCGCCCGGCTCGACCCAGGGGGGGCTGATCGTCTCCGACATCGAAGCGGCCCATGACGAACTCGCCGGCCGTGGCATCGACGCGAGCGAGATCTGGCACGGCCCGCCGTTTCCCCCCGAGGCTCGGCAGCCCGGTCCCGACCCCGAGCGCACCAGCTACGGGTCGTTCTTCTCCTTCAATGATCCCGACGGCAATACGTGGCTGGTCCAGGAGGTCACGACGCGGCTCCCCGGCCGGATCGCCGCTGACACGGCATACGCATCCACGGCGGACCTGGTAAGCGCGCTTCAGCGTGCCGAGGCCGCCCACGTCGAGCACCAGAAGCACACGGGGCGGTCGCACCTTTTTCACCGGTCAGACCAGGACGAGAACTGGCCCGCCTGGTACGCCGCCTACATGGTGGCGGAGCAGGCCGGGACGGACATGCCCACGTGACCGATTTCGGGTTCGCCCGAGGGTGTCTCGGGTGCAGCGACCGGGGCAACGAGGCCACAGGAACGGGTCCTCGGTAAGCAGCGGCTGACCCTAATGTCAGCGCGGGACCCGCGGCTGCGGGTCCCGCGCTGCGGATCGGCAGCTGCGGCCAATTCACGACAACTGGCCGCTCGCCCACGCACGGCAGGGCTCGAAGCCGCGGGTGATGCGCCGATCCTCCTCGCCGCAACGCGAACAGAGCGTGTCGCGCGCCCTCCCATTGTCACGGACGGTGACCTCCGACGGGGCCGGGCCGCACGACGACTACCTAACGCGAACGCCCAAGCGTCAGGCGAGGACATGACCGGAGGAACACCGCACTCACTGCACCATGCATGACTGATCGAGGCAACCGAAGGCAGTCACGGTCGCCGGAACCGCAATGTAACAGACCGATCACTGAATGGAGAGCTTCAATGTCATTTGTCAAAGTCGGAACTGAGAACAGCGCCGACATCGAGATCTACTACGAGGATCATGGCGCCGGCCAGCCCGTCGTGCTGATCCACGGCTACCCGCTCAGCGGCCGCGCCTGGGACAAGCAGGTCCCGGTCTTGCTGGAGGCCGGGCACCGGGTCATCACCTACGACCGGCGCGGGTTCGGCCAGTCCAGCCAGCCGGCATCCGGGTATGACTACGACACCTTCGCCGCCGACCTCAATACCCTGCTGGAACACCTGGACCTGCGCGACGCCGTGCTGGCCGGGCACTCGATGGGCACCGGAGAGGTCACCCGCTACCTAGGCCGCTACGGGTCGGCACGGGTGGCCAAGGGCGTGCTGGTCTCCCCGATCCCGCCGTACCTGCTGCAGGCCGGCGACAACCCCGACGGGGTGCCGCAAGGCCTGTTCGACGGGTTCGCCCAGGCCGCCCGCGCCGATACCCCGGCCTGGATGAAGGGATTCCTGGACACCTTCTACAACATCGACACCCTGCGCGGCACCCTGGTCAGCGACCAGGCCTGGCAGGCCAGCTGGAACCTGGCCGTCACCGCATCGGCCACCGCTGCGGTGGCCTGCATCGGCACCTGGACCACCGACTTCCGCGACGACCTGCCCAAGATCGACGTACCGGTGCTGGTCGTGCAAGGCGACGCCGACCAGGTGCTGCCGCTGGACAAGACCGGCCAGCGACTGCCCGGCCTGATCAAGGACGTGGAGCTCGTCGTGGTCGAGGGCGCCCCGCACGCCATCGTCTGGACGCACGCCGGCCTAGTCAACACCGCCCTGCTCGACTTCCTGCGGACCTGAAGCCCGGCCACCCAAGCGCCCGGGTGCGCAGGCCACGCGGAGCGTCCCGCAACAAAGAGATGGCCGCCGCCGCCCCTGTCGTGCCATCGCGGCCCGGACCCTAGCCCACGCCGGTCCGGGCCGCAGTACCGCCGGACCTCGCCACCACCACCAAAGGAGCCACCATGTCTAACCATTTCAGCGCCGACAATCTCAAGTTCCCCGGCGACGACCGGCGTCTGGATCTCACCGACGTGTACATATTCACCTCGGCCGACGACGCGGACAAGACCGTGCTGATCATCGACTCGAACCCGACCAGCGCACCGCCCCCGATCCCGGCGCCGGTGACCGGCCCGGAGTTCTACCCCGGCGCGTTCTACCGGATCAACATCGACAACGACGGCGACAATCACGCTGACATCGCGTTCACGTTCGTGTTCTCCGAGGTCGAGAACGGCAAGCAGACCGGCACCGCGTGGTACGCCACCGGCGCCGTCGCCCGCCAGCTCGAGCCGGCCGGCGAAGTGCTAGCCGAGAACATCCCGGTCAGCTTCGACAGCACGGCGCAGCCCATACTGGCCGGCCGGATCCGGCTGTGCGCCGGGCTGCGCAGCGACCCGTTCTTCGCCGACGTCGAGGGCGCCCTGCACGGCTTCGTCTGGACCGGGCACGACGACTTCGCCGACAACAACGTCGACTCCATCACGCTGGAGGTGCCCAGCGACATGCTCGGCGGCCCGGTGATCGGCGTCTGGGCCACGGTCAGCCGGTACCAGGACGGCGCGCTCGAGCAGCTGGACCGCGGCGGGAACCCGACCATCAACCCGTTCATCAACCCCGACGGGGAGAAGAACCTCTACAACTCCCGGCAACCGGCCGACGACGTGGCCAACTACCTGGGGCCGTGGTCGGTGATCCTGGAAAACGCCGGCGGCTACTCACCCGAGGCGGCCAAGGCGGCGGCCCTGGAGGTACTGCCCGACATCCTGCACTACGACCGCACCAAGCCCGCCACCTACCCCAACGGCCGCATCCTCACCGATGACGTCTACAGCAAGCGCTTTGCCTGGCTGAGCAACGGCAAGATCCCGCCGGCCGGCCTCAAGCCGCACGACAACCTGCTGGCCGCATTCCCCTACCTCGGCCCGCCCGCCCCAAGCCACTGAGACGGCTCTTCTCCGCGCCAGCTGCCAGGACACCGGAGAACCTGAACCCAAAACTGACCCGGCCGACACGCGGACAGGCGACAAGCGCAAAGGGGGTCAAACAGAAACACGCACCGCACTGCTGCCGACTCAGGAGGCGCTCACCATGGAATACCTCGTCATCATGACCACCCGCGTTCCGGACGGAACCTCAGGGGAAGCCATCGACGACATCCGCACCCGCGAGGACGCACACTCGCGTGAACTCGCGTCCCAAGGCTACCTGCTTCGCTTGTGGCGCCCGCCGCTACAGCCAGGCGAATGGCGGAGCCTCGGATTGTTCGCCGCCGACGATGGCGATGAGCTCGAGAGAGTCCTCGCCTCGATGCCGCTGCGCGTCTGGCGTACCGATGAGGTCACCCCGATCTCCCGGCACCCGAACGACCCGGCACTAGAGGCCAGTCCGGGAGCCAGGGAATTTCTGACCACCTTCACCGTCACGATCCCGGAGGGCACGCCCGCCCAGACGGTGGAGGACACCAAGGCGCGCGAGGCAGAACGCGCGTACGAGCTGGCCGGGCAGGGACACCTGCTGCGGCTGTGGGCGCTGCCGGGCGAGGGGCGCTCGCTGGGCCTCTGGCGAGCCCAGGACGCGGCCGAGATGCAGGCGATCCTGAAATCGCTCCCGCTGGATGCCTGGATGACCGTGCAGACCAGGCCGCTCACCCGCCACCCCAGCGACCCGGCGACAGCCAAGACCTGACCCACGCCATGACCGGAGCCGGCCAGCGGGTCGCCATCATCACCGGAGGTTTCGGTTCTGGACGTACTCACGAAGGGCGCGGTCTCGCTTCGGCCACCAAGTCACTGGCGATCGAGTACGCCTCTCGCGGTATCCGGGTCAACGCTGTCTCACCGGGCGTCATCCAGACGCCGATGAATGCTCCGGGAACCTACGAAGCACTCGCCGCGCTCCACCCCGTCGGCCGGTTGGGCCAGGTCAGCGACATCGTAGACGGCATCCTCTTCCTCGAGTCATCGCCCTTCATCACCGGCGAAATCCTGCCATCGACGGCGGCCAGAGCACCGGCCACTGACCAGGCATCCGGCGAGACCCGGCAGGGCTCATCCAATTGCCGGCACCGTGGCTCCACGGCACGGTAAGCATGAGCTTGCCGATGTTCTCGCCGGTGAACAGCTTGGGCAAGACATTGGGAAGGCGCGAACGACCTCCTCGACGATGTCTTCGCGCGAGACCAGCCGACGGGCAAGTTGACCACGAGTCGGGCCGGTTTCGCTGGCTAGCCGGCGGCGGCCGGCCGGTCAACCGCTGCTGCTGCGGTCATGATGACGTCAGCGACAGTCTGGGGCTGGGAAACCATGATCACGTGCGAGCCTGGGCCTCGGTAATCGTGGCTCCGGCGCGCTCGGCCATGGAGCGGATCACGTCCGTGCCGCGGCCTTGTCACCGGTCGCAATCACGGTCCACGAAGGCAAGCTTGTCCACGCCGGCGGACCCGACGGCCGTCGGCAAGCCGAGGAGCTGACCTCGGTCACCGACCTGGCCCGTGACCGATGTTCATCGTGGTCGCCGAGCCATCCACCTCGCTGGCCGCAAGCGGCCGTTCAAGGCGCGGATGGGCCGGACGTTTCCGTGGTACTCCTCGCGCCGCAGCGACTTCAGCTACGACTTCCACGCCAGCTTCGCCGAGTCCCGTGCCCCGATCGAGTACAACTACCGGGCAAGGCCGAGCTCGAGGCGGCCGGGGGTACCGGTCGGGGAGTGGGACCAGCCGTTCGGCCTGCACGCGATCAGCGTGTTCCTCCGCGACGGCGACCGTGTCTTCCGCACCTACTCCACCTATGCCCGCGGCACCGACAACCTCGGCTTCATCAGCAACTTCCTCGACCTGACCCCGCTCGGCCGGCAGGAACCGCGGGAGGAGCCGAAGGGACGCGCCACCGCGTTCCGGACCGGGGCCCGCGATACCCTGCGCTACCACGACGAGTACGACGACTAGCCGCTTGAGGGCTCAGCGACATAATGCCCAGATATGGCCGGTCCTTGCCCTGACCGGCATCCAGTCAGTGCTCGCGCATAAGGCGGGTCGGCAAGCGGTTATCAACCGGGCTTCGCGTAGTTGACCGCCTGGCCGCCCCCGGTTATGGTCCAACGCGCCAGCGGCCGATCCGTATATTTATACATCGGCACTTCGGGGTGAAGCCGTCCGCATCTGCCGCGTGTCGTGCGTACGGCGCGAGCACCGTACAAGATCACTCCCGCGGACCTGGCATCATAGGAACAAATGAGCAAGTCAACTTCCCGCTTTCCTGTGACCGTTACCCAGCTTCCAGTCACCCGCTGCCAGATCTGCGACCGCACCGTCGCCTACCGGCCCCGGCACCCTCACTGAGGTCCTGACCGGGCCCATCCCGAAGTACTCGAACTAGCACCCCGGTAGCCGGTCACGAAGACCCCCGGCACTGTCCCCGCAGGCATCCGGCCGATGGTCCCTCGTTACCGTCCGTGACAGCTCGGCGAGCCGGCGGCACGCGATATCCGTTATGCGCGCCAGCTCACTCGGTCGCCGTGGCCGTCGGCGCCGCGCCGAAAGAACGTTCTGTTGCGCCTACCATCAGGTGATCCGCGGGCTGGGGCTGCAGTCCACGCTGCTCCATGCGAAGCCCGGCAGGGAGGGCCGGCTTGGCGGCGGCGTCCAGGCTCAGTTCCAGCTCGGCGACCGGCCCGTCGCGGATGTCGGCGGCTCGAGCAAGATCGCCTTCGCGTTCACATCTGGCTGTGTCCGCCTTCTTCAGCGCCAGCTCGGCCTTGATCTGCCGGATAAGGGAGATCGCGTCCTTCTCCGATTGCCAGTGGGCGGTGATGGCCGCGGCTTGCGCGCGCAAAGTGGCCAAGCTGGCAAGCCCATCCGGCTGTCACTGACCCGCCGCCGCGAGGGTACGAGCGGTGGACTGTGCTTTACCAGGTCCCGGCGGTGCCGGGCAGAAGGGCCTCCCGCCGCGTCGGCTGATCTGACGGATGCCGACAGGAAGTGACCACGGGGCGTCTTTCTTTGCTGTCTGCCCGGTCAAATGGTTTGCGCACTCATCCTGCTCTCCCGGCCGGGGGCGCGCCCGGGGCGGGGAAGATCGTGCTGGCGTACCCTTGGCCGCACGGCCGAGACCAGGACGACCCAGCGTGTGGATGGCGGGGAGACACTGGCTGGGTGAGGGTCGTGGTCACCGAGATCGGGTGGGATGGGAGCATGCGCCGCAGGGCGCTCGACACCTCCGGCCTCACCAAGGCTGGCCGCTGGGAAGACCTGATCGAGCAGGTCCTGGCCTTCCCCCGCCGTACTGGACGGCTCCGGGCAGCCCGGTCTATGTCATCCACGCCGGTAACCGCGCTGTCTTGGTGGGTGAGCAGGACCTCACCGGCCCGCTGCGCGACCTGGTGACGACGATCCTGGCGGCGGGCGACCCTCCATAGCGGCGCGGCAGGTCTATGCGCAGGTGGCGCGGAGAACGCGCCCTGACCAGGATTCTGGCCGGGCGGCCATGCACGCTCGCAGTGCAACGGGCTAACAGCCGGACCCTCCATCCTTGGCGGAGCACCTGCTGAGGCGCCCTCCAGGTAGCCTGCGTGAACTGGGTCTGAGCGAGCGCCTGTTCGACGTGGATCGGCCGGTCGTCACCATGTGACGTGGGTGTGCGATCACCCAGCGAGCACCTTGCCAGGCCCGGTCTGATGATCCGTTCGGATCAGATCACGCTCAGCTCAACGCCAACGACGCCAATTGACAGCCTCAGGCTTAGAACCAGCGGTGACTTCGCCCTTCCATCCGGCGAAGGCGTCCAGGACTTGGTCCTTCTCGCGCTCGGGTACCTTGAAGTGATCGAGGGTGAGGCTAAGTTCCGCAGCGACTTCGTCGAACACGGCGGGTGAGATCTTCAGATCGAAATGGGCATCACGCAGCTCTCTGCCGGTGTATTGAAATGGCCCCCCCGCCAACGAGGCGAGCCACAAGGTTCTTAGCCACTTGAGGCCCGGCAACCGTCCGGGGTACGTGACCGTATGCCATTCGGTCAACTGGGGGTTTGCCTGCACGATCTCTGGGTTCTTCAGTAGCCGGTCGCTGAAGTTGTCTACGACGGCGGCGATGGCGAAGATGCCACCCAGACGTTCATAAAGAGTCGGCTCTGCCATGACTTCGTCCTCCTTGTGGGTCTGCCCCTTTGCTGTACCGCCGTCTTCCTTGGCGGCGATTTGTTAAGTAGATGCTCTCTTCTCTTTTAGAGGGCCGGGGCCGGGATCCGGCCGGCCGCGAGGCCGGAATACGGACCAGCGGGCCTACCAGATGATGCTGCAGCCGAACGCCTCCGTCTCCTTGATGCCGACCGGCCGCCCGGCGACGACGTCTGCCACGGCGGCCTCGAGATCACGGCTGCGTACTCCCGCACCGGTGCGCGAGTCGTCGATCCGCCCGCTGTAGACGATCGTCAGGTCGCTGTCCAGCACGACGGCGTGCGGGTTGCAGGCCACCTGGTAGCTGCGGGCCACCGCGCCGCCGGCGTCCTTGAGGTAGGGGAAGTTGAAGCCCCGCATGGCTGACCGGCTGGTCATCGCGTCAACAGTGTCCGGTGGCGACAGGTGCGGATTGTTGGAATTGATCGCCACCAGCCGGACCCCCGCCCGGTGCCAGCGGGCGGCCAGCCCGATCAGCCGGTCCTCATAAGACCGGGCCGTCGGGCAGCTGCCGCTGATGAAGACCAGCACGGTGGCCCGGTGGCCGGCCAGGGTGGTCAGTGAGTGCCGCTCGCCGTCCACGCCCGGGAGATCCTCGAAGGGCAGGCCCGCTGCCTGCGCGTTTCCCCCGGCCGGCTGAGAGACCATCGCCGGGCCCTCAGAACCGGTCCGGGAACTGCTTGACGATCCCGGTGCTCAAGACATCGGAGACGGTCAGGATCTCGGTGAAGATCTGGTCGAACGCCTCGATGTCATCCTCCCACCGCTGCTGCAGCCGGGCCGTCGCCTCGTCCTTGGTCAGCTTCAGGTGCTGGCTGAGCAGGTCCACCACGTCACGTTCAGGCCAGTTCGGATTCGCGGAGCTCAGGAACGACGCGATGTCGCGGGCGTTCTGATCCCAGCGCCGGTCGGCGTCGGCGAACTTGTCCTGGTCGCCCGTCTTGGCCGCCTCGATGAGCTCGACCGCCACCATGATGTGCTGCCTGAGCAGGCCGGTCAGCGCCTGGCCGGCTTGTTCGCCGTAGAAGGGGACGATCGCGCTGCCGATGTGCTCCTGGTTGGCGAGCAGCCGGCCGGCGACCGCCTGCGCGTCGGGGGAGTTCGCGATCGCCGCGACGACGTACTCCCGGGTCCAGATCACGTGATCGGCCCAGAGCCGGCGCAGCGCCAGCTGCAGCGAGAGCGCCTCCGGGCTGGCCGGAACCGGCTGCCCGTGCTCGCCGCGGAAGCGGTCGAGAACCCGCTTGAGCAACGGGGATGGCGCCTGCCTGGCGCCCGGTGTGCTGGCCATGACCGCTCCTTGGACTGGGCTTGGCTAGCCGCTGTAGACGTAGATGTCGGGGCACTGCCCGGGATGGTCAGTGAAGTTCACCTGGTCATTGATGCTGCAGGTGCTGGTGTCGCCCGGCCCCAGGTTCGAGGCGAGGGTGAAGAACGCGACCGTGCCGCCGTCGCCGCTGATCGCGGGGTCGGTGCTCACATCGTTGGACTGCCCGCCCGTGCGGCTGACGCTGACCCGCACCTCCCGCACGCCCCGGGTCAGGCCGGGCGGTGGGCGGCTGGCCGCGGTCGGCCCGCCACCGTGGTCTCGGTCGTCTCGCATGGCCATCGCCTTTGCATGCGCCGGAAAGGACCTGCGCCTTACCTAGTGCGCGAGGGGAGCTACTTCTTACCTGCCGCCCGGGAAATAACGCCCTGCCGGTCTGTACTGTCACGGCGAGTCCCGGAACCGGGGATCGCCGAGGTCCTCGCCAAGGACGCTCCGGGCCGCACAGGTCGCGGGCACCTCATGGCCGGCCGGCACGTCGCGGCCGGATTGCCCGGGCCAGCTCGTGGTTCACTGGAGGTCTTCCGGCTGGACGGCCGGGCGGCACGGATCCGCTCGGCCGAGCTGCGTCCGCACTGTTTGCGGGCACGTCGTTAACACCGAGTGTGGACGCCCGCCGGGGCTGACTGGCTGGCGGCGACGCGGGGCTGGCGCCGGCACTCTCGATTCGATTTGGCGTGATCCGGCGCGCCGCCTGGCGGTCGGCTGCGGTCCCGCGCTGCCAGTGCATGACCAGCGCCCCGGCGAGTGTGATCAGCACAGAGACGCTCAGGAATCATCCCGCCGGACCGGGCCGGCTTTCCGTAGCTCATGAGCGCGATCACCAGGAACACGTCGAACGGCATTCCGGCGAACATGAGAGTCATGCGGCCGCGACAGGACAGGCGCCGGGGGAGGTGGTCGGCACCGGCCATTGGCCACCAGAACAGGCACCCGAACGCGACCATCAGGACCTGGCTGGCGTTGTGCGCGAGGTCGTGCCGCAGTAAGCACCGGTAAAACGCGTGAGGAGCTCCACATTCATCGGCGCGTTGGTACATCAGCCCGGCTACTAGCGGCATCCTGGAGGGGCGCACCGCGGGATGCCGGATCAGCCGGGAGATACGGCGCTTCATCGGCCGCCTGGCCGCCCGGATCGCGAGCGTGACGGGTGCGCTTAGCGCCAGCACGCCGGCCCGCCAGTGCTTGCGCTGAGGAATGGCCGGCTGCGCCGAGGCCTAGGAGCAGCCGTGCGGCTGCGGCGCACCCGGTGAGCAGGGTTCTCACCGGTGCCTGTGTGGGCCGTATCGGAGGGCGGCCAGCCCGCGACCGGCAGCCACCGCGACACGGCCGGATTGCGTCTGCTGGCTCCATCAGCCGGCAACAACCACGCTCGACCGACACAAGGGCTCTTGCCGGAAGCCCAGCTGGCCTGCTGGCCGGCCCCAGCGGCTTGCCCTGGCGGCTCGGAGGCGCTTAGCTGGGACGATGACGGTTCCGGTACCCGGCGCGGGCGCCTCACCGCAGACCGCGAGCCTGCCCGATGAGGTGTCCCGGGCGTGGATTGAGCGGCTCAGCTCGAGCGGCGCCCAGCGGGATGCGGCTGTCAGCGAGCTGTTTGCCCTGTTGCTGCGCGCGGCGCGTTTTGAGGTCGGGCGCCGCCGCCGTGCGTTCCCGCACCTGGCCACGACTGACCTCGACGACCTGGCCCGGCAGAGCGCCGGCGACGCGCTCGTCGCGATCCTCGGCAAGCTCGGCGACTTCCGCGGCGAGAGCCGCTTCACGACGTGGGCACGTAAGTTCGCGGTGTTCGAGGCAGGAGCCAAGGTACGCAGGCACGCCTGGCAGGGGCGGGAGATCCTGCTGGAACCGGGAGCCTGGCTGCTGCTAGCCGACCGGGTACCCACGCCCCAGCAGCATGCCGAAACGCGGGACCTGCTCGAGGCGCTGTTGGAAGGGATCAAGAGCCAGCTGACCACCCGCCAGCGCGAGGTGCTGGTCGCGGTGGCGGTCAACGATGTCCCCATCGACGTGCTCGCCGAGCACCTGAACACCACTCGCGGCGCGCTCTACAAGACGATGCACGATGCGCGGCAGAAGCTCAGGGCAGTGCTCGCCGCGCGCGGGCTCAGCATTGACGAGCACCGGGGCGGCAGGGCAGGTGAGCGCACGTGAACGAAGGTGACATCGCCCGGGCGGATCAGCTGATAGGGCGCCTTGTCGGCCCGGCCGGACCGGAGCTCAACTGCGAGGAGTGCTTCGACGCGCTCGACCGGTACGTCGAACTTGAGCTCACCGGCACGACCGTAATCGCTGACACCCTCGTGCCAGGCATGCGCGCGCATCTCGAGGGCTGCTCAGCGTGCCGTGCAGATCACGAGAGCCTGCTCGCGCTGCTCCTGAGCGATCAGGACAGCGAGGCCTAGCGCAGCCCGTGCTGCGCAGAGGCAGCCGGAGGCCAGAGGAACATGCTCCACGCTCGCAAACTCTGTACCTTGGTGTCTGCGGATGTCCGGCGCCAGCCACCGGATGCTCTTGGCCTGCCCCAACTCACTCGCCTGCCGCGGGCTGCGGCCGGCCGAAGCACCGCCCGAGCTGCGCCGTCAGGTCGTGTTCCGGTCGAACGACAAAACGCCACCATCTTGGGCCTGGCCACCGAGGGCACCGGCGCTGCCCTGGGGCAGGGTCCGCCGGTCGCCGAGGCCGTAGCTGACGTGCAGGAACGACAGCGCAGCTTGATCACCGGAACCCTGCACACCGGGCACCTTGCCAGTCGGACCCATATATGCCCGCAACATGACCCTGCACATCGCCCGCACCCATGCTCGCACGCTCATCCCTCATGTCCTGGCCCTCATGGCTGACGGACGCCTGCATCCGGAGGCCGTTACCACAACGGTGGCCTCGCTTGATAATGCGCCCCTCCAACCTTCATGACCACCCCACCGGCGACTCCGCCAAAGACAATCCTGACCGTCTGACCGGACCCTGCCCACCGGCCCACGCGTTGCTGGCAGGGATCGCCGCCGGAGCGCTGGCCGGGTTCTGCGAAGAACTCGGCTGGACCGGGTTCGCCTACCCGCGCATGCGGGCCAGGTTCGGCTGGCTGCCCGCCGCGCTGCTGCTGGGCGTGCTATGGGGACTGCGGCACCTGCCGGTCGTGGACTCCCTACGTGCGGCCAGCCCGCACGGCCGCTATTGGCCAGAGTACTTTGCCGCCTTCATCGCCGTGCTGGCCGCCATCCGGGTGCTGATCGCCTGGACCTACGTCCACACGGGGAGCCTGCGGATGGCCCAGCTGCTGCACGCCTCCTCCACCGGCTTCCTGGTGATCCTCAGCGCCCCGAGGGGTGGCCCCCGCCCAGGAGGCCTTCTGGTACTTCCTTTACACCGCCGCGCTGTGGGCAATTGTCATCACCGCCGTCTCGCTCCAGCACAGGCCGGGAGCCGACCGCCTCCCAGGTCACTCTCTGTGGTCGGCGTGGCCGCCGCTGGACGCGCGAGATCCGTTCTGGGCGGGCTGGCGGCCGACGTCTGGCTGCCGACCCGAACCGATCGATCGTTATGGCGCGGTGGGGGTCTCCAGGGGCGCCTCTGTCTCTTCTTCCTCGCGCGTGGCGCCGTGCTCGCAGGAGCGCGGCCGTGGTGAAGATCACTGGCCGGCAAGTGATTCCAGTGGTGTTTCCGGGTCGCGGAGCGCGGTCTTGTCCACCGGCTGGCCCGCGCGCACCAGTGCCTGGATCGCGTCGGTGGCGTCCCAGACGTTGACGTTCATGCCAGCCAGGACCCGCCCGCCGGCTCCGGTCCAGAAGGCGATGAACTCGCGGCGGCCGGGGTCGCCGCGGAAGATGACCTCGTCGTAGCCGCCGGGCTCGACGTAGCCGGAGTATTCCATGCCCAGGTCGTACTGGTCGGTGAAGAAGTACGGCATCCGGTCGTAGGCGACGCGCTGGCCGAGCATCGCCCTGGCGGCGGCCGGCGGCTGGTGCAGCGCGTTGGCCCAGTGCTCGACCCGGATGTGCTTGCCCAGCAGGGGGTGGAAGGCGTTGGCGACGTCCCCGGCGGCGTAGATGTCCGGGTGGGAGGAGCGCAGCTGCGCGTCGACCCGGATGCCATTGTCGACCTCCAGGCCTGCCGCGGCGGCGAGCTGGCTGTTCGGCGTGATCCCGACCCCGGCGATGACCGCGTCGGCCTCGATGTGGCGGCCGTCGGCCAGGCGTACGCCGGTGGCCGTGCCGTGGCTGCCGGTGATCTCGCTGATCTGCACCCCGCAGCGTAGGTCCACGCCGTGCTCGCGGTGCAGGCCGGCGAAGACCTGGGCGACCTGGCGGCCGAGTACCCGCAGCAGCGGCAGTTCCGACATCTCCAGTACGGTGACCTCGACGCCGGCGGCACGGGCCGCGGCGGCGGTTTCCAGGCCGATCCAGCCGCCGCCGATCACCGCGACCCGTGAGGCGCCCTGCAGAGCCGCCTTGATCTGGTCGCTGTCGCCGACGCTTCGCAGGTACAGCACGCCGTCCAGGCCGGCGCCCGGCACCGAGAGCCGGCGGGGTGAGGAGCCGGTGGCCAGCAGCAGCTTGGCGTAGCCCACCCGGCTGCCGTCGGCCAGGCTCACCTGGTGGGCGGCGGGGTCGATGCCGGTGACGGTGACGCCGAGGCGCAGGTCGACGTCGTGCTCGGCGTACCACTGTGGCGGGTGGACGTAGATCGTCTCGCGTCCGGCCTTGCCGAGCAGGTAGTCCTTCGACAGCGGCGGCCGCTCATAGGGCCGTTCGCTTTCGGCGCCGATCAGGATGAGCGGGCCGCCGAAGCCCTCCTCACGGAGCGTCTGGGCGGCTTTCGCCCCGGCCAGGCTCGCCCCGGCGATCACGTATGTGGTGTCCGTGGTCATGGTCAGCTCCTGTGCTGTTGTGCTGGCTGGACCCGCAGGGTGGCGGCCAGCTGCCCGCCGAGCTGCTCCCAGGCGGCGTCGAACTTGGTCACGGCGTCGTCCTCGAGGCCCTGCATGATGTCCTCGTAGCCGATGCCGAGTGCTTGCAGCTGGTCCAGTACCTGCCGCGCCTCGTCGTAGTGGCCGCGGATCGAGTCGGCGGGGACCTGGCCGTGGTCGGCGACCGCGCGCAGGGTGGCCTCGGGCATCGTGTTGACCACGCCGGGGGCGACCAGGCCGGTCACGTAGCGGGTGTCGGGATAGGCCGGGTCCTTGACCGATGTGGAGGCCCACAGCGGCCGCTGCGGCCGCGCCCCGGCCGCAGCCAGCGCGGCCCACCGCGGGGAGGAGAGCACCCGCTCGTAGTGCTGGTAGGCCAGCCGGGCGTTCGCGATCGCGGCCCGGCCGCGCAGCGCGGCCGCCTCGCCGGTGCCGATCTTGTCCAGCCGGGCGTCGATCTCGGTGTCGACCCGGGACACGAAGAACGAGGCGACCGACCCGATCGACGGCAGGTCGCGGCCGGCCTGGCGGGCGCGTTCCATGCCGTCGAGGAAGGCGCCGGTGACCTGGTCGTAGCGGCGCAGGGAGAAGATCAGCGTGATGTTGATGCTGATCCCCTCGGCCAGGCACGCCGCGATCGCCGGCAGGCCTTGCCGGGCGGCCGGGATCTTGATGAACAGGTTTGGCCGGTCCACCGCCCACCACAGGGCCCGCGCCTCGGCGATCGTGGCCCCGGTGTCGTGGGCGAGCCGCGGGTCGACCTCGATCGACACCCGTCCGTCCACGCCATCTGTGGCATCGTAGGCCGGGCGGAGCACGTCGCAGGCCCAGCGCACGTCGAAGGTGGTCAGCGCGCGCAGCGCCTCCCCGACATCGACGCCCCGCGCGGACAGGTCACATATTTGCGAACGATAAGCGTCGCTGCCGGTAATCGCCTTGGCGAAAATGCTGGGATTGGTGGTCACCCCCACCACATGGTCGCGGGCGGCCAGGCCAGCCAGGCTGCCCGAGACGAGCCGTTCCCGGCTCAGGTCATCCAGCCAGATCGAGACGCCGGCCTTGCTCAGCGCCGCTAGTGCGTCGGTCATTACGATCCTCTCCTTCCCGCCTCGCGGCGGCATCATGGTCAGCCCGGCAGGCCGGCCAGGGCGAAGAACTCCGCCCGGGAGCGCGCATCGGCGCGCAGCGTGCCCAGCAGGGCCGAGGTGACGGTCGTGCTGCCCAGCGCCCGCACCCCGCGCAGCGTCATGCACGTGTGCTCGGCCTCCAGCACGACACCCGCGCCCCTCGGGGCTAGGCGTGCGGCGAGGCAGTCGGCGACCTGCCTGGTCAGCCGTTCCTGGGTCTGCGGCCGGGCCGCGAAATGCTCGACCAGGCGGGCCAGCTTGGACAGGCCCAGGATGCGCTCGCCGGGCAGGTAGCCGACGTGTGCGACGCCGGCGAAGGGCAGCAGGTGGTGTTCGCAGACCGTCCGGAACGGGATGGCCCGCGCCAGTACCAGCTCGTCGTAGCCCTCGTCGTTGGGGAAGGTCGTCAGCCGGAGCGGCCGGGCGTCGAACAGCTCGGCGTAGGCGCGGGCCATCCGGGCCGGCGTCTCGCGCAGACCCTCACTGTCAAGGTCGATCCCCAGGGCGGCCAGGAAGTCCCCGGCGGCCCGCTGCGCCGCTCCCAGATCGGCTTGCGCCCTGCCGGCCGCCGCCCGCTGGCCCGGACGGGGCGGTCCTGCCCGGCCGGATACCGGCTGCGGCAGCGCCGGCGTCAGCTCAGGCGAATCAAGGATCAGCTCGTGTGTCATGGCGCTTGCGTCCTCCTGGTTTCGCCCGCTGGCGTGCCGGTGCCGGTGCCGGTGCCGATGACGGCACAGCAGCGTCCCGGGCCGGGATCAAGCGCGGGACGCATCCCGCCCGCGCCGAGCCCCGCGACCAGACCTTGGATCAGCGCCAGGTTCATGCCGCAGACGAGCTCCCGATGCCGGGCGGCCAGCTGATGGAACGGGCAGTTGCGCAGCCGGATGGTGCCTTCCTCGTCGTGCCACGGCTCGAATCCGTGCTCGCTCAGCACGCTCTCCAGGGCCTGCCGCGCACCCGCCTCGCCGGCGCCGCCGGGCCGGCTGCGCCTGCCGAGTCCGGCGCCGTACTGCCGCGCGGCGTCGTGCAGCGCGGCCCGGCTCGCGCCGCCCGGGTCGGACTCGACGGCCTGCGCGAGCAGGCGCGCCGCCAGCTCATACTCCCGGGGCGGCACGGTCACCGCGAACTCGCGTCCGGAGCGGATGTAGACCTTGGCCGGACGGCCGGCCCCCGGGCCTCCCCGGCCCCGGGGTCGCTGGTAGGAGGCGGTCAGCAGCCCCAGTTCGACGAGCCTGTCCAGGTGGTAGGCCGCCAGCGGACGGCCGATCCCGGCCGCGGCAGCCGCCTCGTCCCGCCCCACCGGCTCGTCCCGCCCGGACACGAACTCATACAGGCGGCCCCGCACCGGATCGCCGAGACCGCTCAGCGCCGCGAGCCCCGGGCTGTCCTGCGTCATGCACCCACTCTATCATTAATCAAAATTAGCTAAATATGCTCCGATCTGGGAGCCGGACACCTTCATGCTCGCCGCCGCCGTCCGGCGTTCAGGCTGCCTGGCGCGCCGCCATCGGGTCGTCCGGGACGATCAGCATGGGCTGGCCGCGGTCCACGAGGCGATGCCGGGCGCCGGCATGCTGGTCACCAGCGGCGGGGTGAGCATGGGCGGCGAGCAGGATGTCGTCAAGGCTGCCCGTGCAGAAACGAGGCACAAACACCTTCCGCGAGGTGGCCGTGCAGCCGGGCATGCCGCAAGGCTCCGGCACGGCCGGGCCGTCGGGCATCGCGGTCTTCATGCTGCCAGGAAATCCGGCCAGCGCGTCCGTATCGCTCTGCCTCTTCGTCGCGCCGCCCTTGGACGCCCTGGAAGGTCTTTCACCTGAACCGCCCGCGACCGCCCGTGCCATCCTCACATCGCCGGTGCAGTCGGCGCCGGGCAGGAGATCCTTCCTCACCGGGATTCTCGCTGCTCGGGCGCGGACGGTCACGCGCGTGACCGGCCCGGCATCCCACCGGCTCACGGCACTGGCCAGAGCGAACACGCTGATCATCGTCCCGGACATGTGGCCGGCCTGACGGTCGGCGACGCCGTTCGTAGAACATCAGTCTGGCGGCAACGAGGGTCCCGGCAGCAGCATAGAGAAACACCCCGACTGACCAGGAGAACACGGCGAGCAGCGCTAGCTCCGGGCGCCCCGGTGGCGGCGGCTGGTTCGAGCACAGCGGCAAGCGCCGCTACCGACTGGCCGGCCACGACCCAGATGAATCAGATGCCGTTCGCGTCTTGCCCGACCGGGAAGCGCGAGTGGCCGAGCACGGCGCTCCACGGCACCACGTATCCGGGCACGAGCCACGCGAGCCAGCCGACCGCGAGCAGGACGACCGCGGCACGGTGGTGTCCGTCGGCGGCGAGCCGGGTGCCGAGTACGTCGCTGCCGGCGATGAAGGCGAAGAACCCGAATCCGGGACCCGGGTCGGCGAGATCGGCGGCCACCGCCACGCGGCAGGCCAGTATCCGCCGCACATGCAGCACGACCAGCACGGTGCAGGCGACGCCGGCGACCCGCATGAGGAAGACCGAGATGGCGTAGGCGTGGTGGTTGCGCGTGGCGATCGAAACGGTGGCGCTGGCCATGATCAGCGCGAATTAGCCGGGGCTGAGTGTCCGGATGGCCTCGCGCGCTCTGCCGCTGTGATCGTCACCCGGGGGGCTCGGCGCGCTTAGTACGGGGCACCGATCTTGCGCCATTTGCGCCCGCCGGTACCCGGCTCGCGGGGCGGGACGGGCCGGCGGCTGCGGTAGACGATGTAGGGTCGCCACAGGTACCACAGCGGGTAACTCCAGGCGTGCACGAGCCGGCTGAACGGCCACAGCGCCCAGATCATCCACGCGGCGGTCGCGTGCAGCTGGTAGATGAACGGCGCGTGCGCGATCGCCTGCACGTCCGGGGAACCGGTGAACAGGCTGCGGAACCACGGCGCTACGGTGGTGCGGTAGTTGTAGCCGTGCCCGAATAGGTTGATCCCGATCGTGGGGGCGATGCCGGTGAGGATCACGATCAGCAGCAGGATCAGGGTGACATAGTCGATCGGCGCGGTCGTGGCCCGCACCCGCCGCACCAGCAGCCGCCTGGAGGCCAGCACGATCACGCCGCCGATCACGAGGACCGCGGCCAGCGTCCCGGCGCCGGCGGAAAACCACCGGTAGACGTTCTCGGGGATGCCGATCGCCTGGGTCCACCGCTCCGGGATGAGCACGCCGATAACGTGCCCGCCGATGGCGGCGAAGGTGCCGTAGTGGAACAGCGGCGACCCCCACTTGAGCATGCGGCGCTCCTGCAGCTGTGTGGAGCGGCTGGTCCAGCCGAACTGGTCGTAACGCCACCGCCACACGTGCCCGACGGCGAACACTCCGAGCGCGAAGTAGGGCAGGGCGACCCACCAGAACACCTGCGCGGCGGTGGCAGTCACGTCGGGGTTCCGTAACCGGTCAGGTACTCCGGCGGGGCAAACGGCTCCAGTCCGACCTCCTCGCGTGGCGGGCCGGCCTCCCACGCGGCATGCACGAGTCCGGCCTCGCGGCGTCCCAGTCTCGGCAGCAGAGCGCATACGGCGACGACGACATCGACGTAGGGCGTGGCCGCCTGCTCGAGGGCGCGCCGCAGCAGTTCGACGTCGGCCCGGTGCGCGCGCAGCAGGCTTTCCCCGCGCGGGGTGAGCGCGGCGAAGTCGAGCACCATGGGCAGGTAATCGGGCAGCTCGTCGTCGCTGGGGTGCCAGCCGGCAGCCCGGTAGGCGGTCTTGAAGGTGAGCATGGACATGCCGCGCTTGCGGGTGTCGCCGTAGCGGTAGTAGCTCAGGTACAGCGCGCAGCGGCGGCGCAGGTCGAATGTCTCGACGTAGTGCTGGCCCACCTCGGTCGGCGGCGTTGCGCGCAGCCAGAGCAGGAACCGCGCGAACGCATCTCGGCTCGCCCTCGGGGAGGCCTGCGCAGCAGCCGCGTCGAGCTCGCTCATGCCGTCGAACAGCGCCGCCGTCGGGTACTGCAGCAGCACCGAGGCCAGCTTGTACGGGCTGACTGCGCCCTGGGCGGTGCTCACGAGGTGCCGCGGTCGGGGAACAGGCCCGGGGCGCTGTCTTGGCCGTTCCAGCCGAGCAGGTTGAAATGAGTCCGGCCGTCGCCGGCCCGGAAGCTATGGTCCTCGCCGGGCGGGGCGGCTGGCTGGTAGCTCTGGATGCCGTGCGGGCCGGCGCCGCCCATGCCGGGCCCGCCGTCGGTATCCAGGCTGCAGAACAGCTGCTCGTGCTGGCCCATCAGGCGCCCGGCGTCCTCGGCGTGCGCGGGCGGGATGACGTAACGGTCCTCGTACTTGGCGATCGCGAGCAGCCGGTAGAGGTCCTCCAGATCCCCGACACTCGCGCCGACTGAGGCAGGCAGGTTCTCATCGAGGTTCAGCCCGAGCTGCCCGGCCCGCATGATCGCGCGCACGACGGCGAGCTTGCGCAGCACGGCGCGCACCGTATCGGCCTTACCCGCGGTGAACAGGTTGGCCAGGTACTCGATCGGGATCCGCAGTGAGTCGATGGTGGCGAACACCTGGTCGGGATCGCCGGGGTCGTAGCCCGCGGCATGGACGACGTCGGCGACCGGCGAAAGCGGCGGGATGTACCAGACCATCGGCAGCGTGCGGTACTCCGGGTGCAGCGGCAGCGCGACCCGGTGACGCACAGCCAGCTCGTAGACCGGTGAGCGCTGCGCTGCGGCTATCCAGTCGGCGGGGATGCCGGCGTTGCCCGCCTCGGCCTGCACTTGCGGGTCGTGCGGGTCGAGGAAGACCGCGAGCTGCGCCTCGTAGAGGTCCTGCTCGTCGCGGGTGGCCGCGGCGCCGAGCACCCTGTCCGCGTCGTAGAGGAACAGGCCCAGGTAGCGCAGCCGGCCCACGCAGGTCTCCGAGCAGATGGTTGGCTGGCCGGACTCGATGCGCGGGAAGCACAGCGTGCACTTCTCGGCCTTGCCGGTGCGGTGGTTGAAGTACACCTTCTTATAGGGGCAGCCGGACACGCACATCCGCCAGCCGCGGCAGCGGTTCTGGTCGACCAGCACGATCCCGTCCTCTTCCCGCTTGTACATCGCGCCGGACGGGCAGGATGCGACGCAGGACGGGTTGAGGCAGTGCTCGCAGATGCGGGGCAGGTAGAACATGAAGACCTGCTCGAACTCCATCTTGACCCGGTCTTCGAGCCCGGCCAGGTTCGGGTCGCCGGCGGCATGCTCGGGGGCGCCGGCCAGGTCGTCGTCAAAGTTGCTGCCCCACTTGACGTCCATGTCCTTGCCCGTCAGCGCGGAGATCGAGTGCGCGCTGGGGTTGCGGGTGCCCGGCGGGGCCTGGATGAGCGTCTGGTAGTCGTAGGTCCACGGGTCGCCGTAGTCATCGATCGTGGGCAGGTCCGGGTTGTAGAAGATCGAGGCCAGCTTGCGCGCCCGCCCGCCCGCCTTGAGCTGCAGGCGGCCCCTGCGGTCCAGCGTCCAGCCGCCGTGCCACCGCTCCTGGTCCTCATACCGTCGCGGGTACCCGACACCCGGCTTGGTCTCGACGTTGTTGAAGTAGACGTACTCGGTGCCCGGCCGGTTCGTCCACACCTGCTTGCACGTCACCGAGCAGGTGTGGCAGCCGATGCACTTGTCGAGGTTCATCACCATCGCGACCTGCGTCATGATCCGCATCAGCTGCCCCCCGCCTGCCGCCGTATCACCGCAGCCCGGCCCCGCATCAGTACTCCACGTCCTGGGAGCGGCGGCGGATCACCGTGATCTCGTCGCGCTGGTTGCCAGTGGGCCCGTAGTAGTTGAACCCGTAGGACAGCTGGGCGTACCCGCCGATCATGTGCGTGGGCTTGATCACCAGGCGGGTGAGCGAGTTGTCGCCCCCGCCATGCCAGCCGGAGACCTCCGACTTCGGCGTCATCAGATGCCGGTCCTTCGCGTGGTACATGAACACCGTCCCCTCGGGCATCCGGTGCGACACCACCGCCCGGCACGCCACGACGCCGTTGCGGTTGTACGCCTCGATCCAGTCGTTATCGGCGACCCCGATCCTGGCCGCGTCGCCCGGGCTCATCCAGATCACCGGGCCGCCGCGGAACAGCCGCAGCATGTGCAGGTTGTCCTGGTACTCCGAGTGGATGGACCACTTCGAGTGCGGCGTCAGGTAACGGACGGTGATCTCGGGGCGGCCCGGCTCACGCAGGCCCTGCTCGCCGAAATGACGGGCGTAGTCCAGCGGCGGCCGGTAGGTAGGCAGGCACTCGCCGTACTCGGCGATCCAGTCATGGTCGAGGAAGAAATGCATCCGCCCGGTGAGGGTGTGCCACGGCTTCTTGCGTTCGACATTGACGACGAACGGGGAGTAGCGCCGGCCGCCGGTCTCGCTGCCCGACCACTCCGGCGAGGTGATGACCGCGCGGGGCTGCACCTGGGTGTCGGCGAAGCTGATCCGGTCCCCGGCGCGCTCCTGCGCGAGGTCGGCCAGGTCTACTCCGGTGCGCCGCTCCAGCTCCCGCCAGCCCTGGATGGCGACCTGGCCGTTGGTGGTGCCCGACAGGGCCAGGATGGCCTCGGCCAGGTGGACGTCGCGTGCCAGCGACGGGCGCCCGTCGGCAATGCCGCCGCGTACCCGCCCGTTCGTCCGGCCGAGGAGGTTGACCGCCGCGGCTGGTTTCCAAGTGACGCCTTTGGCGCCGGTGCCGAGCGTGTCGACCAGCGGGCCGAGCGCGGCCATTTTCTGCGCCACCGCGCCGTAGTCCCGTTCGATGACGGCCAGCCGGGGCATCGTCACCCCCGGTACCGGGTCGCACTCGCCGCGCTTCCAGTCACGGACGATCCCGCCGGGCTGGGCCATCTCATCTGGCGTGTCGTGCAGGAGAGGCGCGGCGAGCACGTCGGTGCGGGTGCCCAGGTGGGTGGCGGCAAGCCGGGAGAACTGCTCGGCGATGAGCCGGAACGCGTCGAAGTCGGTGCGGGTCTCCCACGGCGGCGCGATTGCGGGGTTGAACGAGTGCACGAACGGGTGCATGTCGGTGGTGGAGATGTCGTGTTTCTCGTACCACGTCGCCGCCGGCAGCACGATGTCGGAGTAGGTGCAGGTGCTCGTCATCCGGAAGTCGACGGTCGTGACCAGGTCGAGCTTGCCGCGTGGCGCCTGTTCCCGCCAGGTCACCTCCTTCGGCCGCAGCCGCTCCGGCGACTCGCCGGCCCGCACCGCGTCCTCGACGCCGAGCAGGTGCCGCATGAAGTACTCCATGCCCTTGCCGGAGGAGCCGAGCAGGTTAGCCCGCCAGATCGTCATCACGCGCGGGAAGTTGCGCGGGTCGTCTGGGTCCTCGCCGGCGAAACGCAGCCGGCCGGCCGTCAGCTCGCCCACGACGTAATCGTTCACCGGCTTGCCCGCGGCGGCCGCCTCGTCGGCCAGGTCGAGCGGGTTGCGGTCGAACGCCGGGTGCGACGGTGTCCATCCCATCCGCGACGCCTGGGCGAGTGCGTCGGCGAATGCGCGCCCGGTGAACAGGCCGCGGCCGAGCGGGCTGGACAGCTCGCCGGCGCCGAAGCTCTCATACCGCCACTGGTCGGAGTGCAGGTAGAAAAACGACGTGCCGGTCATGTGCCGGGTCGGGCGCTGCCAGTCCAGCCCGAACGCCAGCGTCTGGAAGCCGGTCAGCGGGCGGACCTTCTCCTGGCCGACGTAGTGCGCCCAGCCGCCGCCGTTCACGCCCTGGCAGCCGCACAGCATCGTCAGGGTCAAGAACGTGCGGTAGATCTGATCGGAGTGGAACCAGTGGTTGGTGCCGGCGCCCATCGCGATCATCGACCGGCCCCGTGACAGCTCGGCGTTGCGGGCGAACTCCCGGGCGACCCGGGCCGCTGCGGCCGCGGGTACCGAGGTGATCGCCTCCTGCCAGGCCGGCGTATAGGGCTGCGGGTCGTCATAGCTGGCGGGCCACTGCCCGGGAAGGCCGTCGCGGCCCACCGCGTACTGGGCCATCAGCAGGTCGAAGACGGTGGTGACCAGCTTCTCACCCAGCCGCATGACCGGCACGCCGCGGCGGATGACGCCGCCGCCCTCGGTCTCGCCCGCGTCGAAGCGGGGAAGGTCCACCGTGACCGCGTCCTCGTGCGTGCCGTAGAGGGTGAGGACGGGGTCGGTCCCGCCGAGGTCGAGGTTCCACCTGCCCTGGCCGGCCTCGGAAAAGCGCGAGGCGAGCGTGCCGCCCGGCAGGAACGGCTCACGGGTCGCCGAGTCCAGGAGCACGGTCTGGTGGGCGGCGTCCTGGCCGGCATGGCCGAGATCGGCGGCGGTGAGGAACCGGTCAGGTACGTAGCCGTCCCGGCGCTCGCGCAGGGTCACCAGGAACGGCAGGTCGGTGTAAGACTTCACGTAATCGGTGAAGTACGGCACCTGCCGGTCCCGGAAGAACTCGGTCAGGATCACGTGGCCCATCGCCATCCCCAGCGCGCCGTCGGTGCCCGGCGCTGCGGCCAGCCAGTCGTCGGCGAACTTGGTGTGATCGGAGTAATCGGGGGAGACCACCACCACCTTCTGGCCCCGGTAGCGCGCCTCGGTCATGAAGTGCGCATCCGGGGTGCGGGTGATCGGCAGGTTGGTGCCCCAGATCATCAGGTAGGAGGAGTTCCACCAGTCAGCTGACTCCGGCACGTCGGTCTGGTCGCCGAATACCTGCGGGGAGGCGATCGGCATGTCCGCGTACCAGTCGTAGAACGACAGGATCGTCCCGCCGATCATCGACAGGAACCGGGTGCCCGCCGAGTAGGACACCTGCGACATCGCCGGGATCGGGGAGAAGCCGACGACCCGGTCCGGGCCGAATACGCTGATCGTGTGCACGTGCGCCGCCGCGATCAGCTCGGTGACCTCCGGCCAGCTCGACCGGACGAACCCGCCCATCCCCCGGGCGTCCTTGTACCGCGCGGTGCGCTGCGGATCCGCGATGATCTCCGCCCACGCGGCCACCGGATCGCCCAGCCGAGCCCGGGCCTCGCGCCAGATACCGAGCAGCTGGCCGCGCACGTACGGGTAGCGGATCCGGGACGGGGAGTAGGTATACCAGGAAAACGACGCACCACGCGGGCACCCCCGCGGCTCATACTCCGGCGAATCCGGGCCCGCCGACGGGTAATCGGTCTGCTGCGTCTCCCAGGTGATGATCCCGTCCTTGACATACACCTTCCACGAACACGACCCCGTACAGTTCACCCCGTGCGTCGACCGCACCACCTTGTCGTGCCGCCACCGCTCACGGTAGAACTCCTCCGCGCCCCGGCCACCCTTGCGGTGCACCTCACGGAAATCGCCCGACGGCTCGCCCGGCACGAAGAACTGGGCCCTGCGAAGCAACTGCTCGACCGGCTCGCCGCCCGGCAGCAACGGTGCCAGCAACTCCCGGTCAACCCCGCCTGCGGGAGGACGGGCCGGCCAGCCGGCGCTGCCTGCCTGCCGCGCGTCCGGTTCGGTCACCTGACCACCTCGCCTAATCGACGATCAGCCCCGTCCCCTCGTGACTAGCCATACCATCACGGCAAGCGACCGGGAACAACCTCTCGCGCGCCGATTGCCGGCTTGGGATGCCGGGCGCTCGCTGGCAGCCGCCTGCTCGGCTCGTCGCTGGCATTCGCCATCATGACCGCGACTGGAGGCATGATCATCACGGCCAGCGATGTCATGATCGCCGCGGTGGTGGGAGAAGATCCGCACGACCGTAGAAGGTGCACGTCTGCGCGGGCGAGTCCGGTTGTCGGCCGGTGAGCAGTCCTGGGATGGTCGGCCCGGTGACCTGCTTGTCGTGCCTGACGCGCGCCACAGCCTCGAGGCGCTGGAGGCCTCGGCTGTGCTGCTGACGGTCGCCAAGCTGCCGTGATGGCGTCATGCGTCCGGTCCGGCAGCTTAAGCCGTGGAAGGTCGGGGCGGATCAGCCGGACGCCGAGGCCGGTGGTGACCAGGTCCTCGAAGTCCCGGCCGGCGGGCCCTTTGTCGCCGATGAGGGTCAGCCCGGGCCGCAGCGCATCGGTGCGGCGGGCGTGCGCGAGCAATGCGGCGGCTACTTCGCGTTCCCCGATCTTCGGGCTGGCCTGGAAACCGGCTGGGAGACCGCGCTGCAGGCAGTGGCCGAGGCCCAAGCCGAGCTTGCCCGTCGCCAGGCCCTCCGGCCCAAGACCCTCACCAGCGCCGAACGTGCCGCTATCCTGGCCCTCGGCGACGACCTGCACCAGGTCTGGGACGCACCTGCCACCACCGACAAGGACCGCAAGCAACTACTGCACACCCTTGCTGGATGAAGTGAACATCACCGTGCACCGCGACCGCGGCCAAGGCCACGCCGACCTCGTCCGGTGCTGGAAAGGCGGCGCGCTCAGCGAGCTCACCACCCCTCCAAGCGCAAGCCATCAGCGATCGGCACCGATGAGGACACCGTCGGCCTGGTCCGCCGCCTGACCGCCCACTACCCCGACGCCAAGATCGCCTGGATCCTCAACTGGCAAGGCCGCAAGCATGCCTGGCATGGACGCGAGATCCCGTTGGAGCCAGCGCGCTGGCCGCTGATCGCCGACGGCGCGCCCACTCCGCACCAGCATGCCGAAGCACGTGACCTGCTCGCGGCGCTGCGGGAGGACAGCGGGAGCAGGCTGACCGCCCACCAGCGCGAGGTGCTGGTCGCGATCGCGCTCAGCGATGTCCCGATCGATGTCCTGGCTGAGCGGCTGAACACTACCCGCGGCGCGCTCTACAAGACGCTGCACGACGCACCGCAGAAACTCAGGGCCGCTCTGGCGGCCCGGGGACTTGGCATCGATGGGGACGAGCGGGGCGAGGAGCCGTGATCGAGAACGTTTCAGATGACGCCAGGCGCCTGGCTGAGCGCCTGGCCGGGCCAGCTGAGCCTGAGCTCGGCTGCGAGGAGTGCTTCGAGGCGCTCGATACCTACGTCGAGCTCGAGCTGGCCCGGGAGGACGCCGATGCTCAGGTGCCGCGAATGCGCGCCCACCTGCAGGCTGCTCGGCCTGCTGCGGTGATCACGACAGCTTGCGCTTTGCTGCTGAACCATCCCGAAGACGGGAGATAGGCGTTCTTGCCAGCCCCGCCAGTTCTACCCGGCTCGCTAAGATCGCAGCTGGCGTGGCGCAGCCACGGAGCACCGTTCCCGTCGCAGGCGAAGGGATGTGTCCGCAGGGATGCTGCCGGTCAGCTGGGATACCGTCCGGCTGTTTTTCCATGTCCTCGCGGCCACTGTCTGGGTGGGTGGTCAGCTCACGCTGGCCGCTTTGGTCCCGGCTCTGCGCCGGTTCGGCGCTGAGGTGCCGCGGGCGGCCGCCCGGCGCTTCAACCAAGTTGCCTGGATCGCGTTCGCTGTCCTGATCGTCACCGGGATATGGAACGTCGCCGCCGTTTCGTCCGAGATCAGCCACAGTGCCAGTTACCGGGACACGCTGATCGTCAAGCTCGTGGTCGTGAGCATCTCCGGTATCACCGCGGCACTGCACGCGCGGGCGCGCAGCACCGCCGGCCTCGCCGTTTTTGGCGTACTGACCGGCGTCAGCGCCCTGGCCGCGTTGTTCCTCGGCGTCCTGCTAGCCGGCTAAGCCAGATGCTGCGGCTGCTGCGCTGAGGGCGGTAGAGGCACGACCTCGGGTCAGCGAGGAGGCCTGGGCGTCTCGGTCATGTCGCCGTGGTTGCCGCACTGGCTGACGCCGCTGGTGCTCCGGATGCGGGTTCGCCCGAGCGGCGGGCGAGCCGGACCAGAAACGCGACGGCCACCACTACCCAGGCGGCGACGGCCACCCAGAGCATGAACCGGCCGAGGGGTTCCATGAAGCTGAGATGCGCGACTTTGCCGAACGACAACGTGGCCACGCTGTACATGCCGAGGGGGAAGACCACGGACCACAGCGTCGGCTCGTAGGTGAAAGGCCAGTGCCGCCGGACGTGCCGCCAGAGGCCGAGCACGATGAGCAGCGGGATCCACCAGGTGCCGAACGCCCAGAGGGTAAATGAGAATCCCCCGACGAATCCGGCCGTGGCCCGGGTAACAGGGAGCGCGGCGGGAAGGCTCAGGATCCGGGCGCCTGCCAGGACGGTGATCGCCGTGGCGCCCATCAGGATCCAGTAGGGCGGCCCGAGGGTGGCCGGGGTCATGGCAACTGTCAGCCACCGCAGCATGATCAACGCGACGAGCAGCAGATACAGCACCAGCCCGACGCTCCACAGGCCGACAGCGGCCGGCGCGAGCAGCCCGGCTTGCGAGGGCCACACGGGAACCAGGGCCGATGCCGTGACCGAGAGGGACTGCGTGCCGACCACCCACAGCAGCCAGGTGCCGTTGACACCGCCGAGGACCGAGTCGCGCTCCCGCGCCAGCAGCAGGCTGGCAGGCACGCCGTACGTCAGCACGAGCCACACCACGGCCGCCACGCCAGCCAGGATCGCCGTGGCCAGCGGATGACCCGCGGCCCCGAGCCGCACCCCGAGTACGTCGAGCCCGGCCACGATCGTGAAGAAGCCGAACACTCGCTCCGGCGCCCGGATGTCGGCCGCGACGCTGGAGCGGAAGACGGCCAGCCGGACCACCAGCGCAATGCTGAGCACGACGAGCCCGGCCGATGCGGCAGCGAGCAGCGCCCGCGACAGCCACGCCGGTCCCAGCAGGAACGTACCCGTCGAGATGATGCCCGTGGCCATCACAAATGCGAAGTAGCCAGGGTGAAGATCCCTGATAGCCATGGCTGTCCGGCTCAGGGATCGTGCCTGGCCTCCCGCAGCGCCGGTGCCCATAGTCGAGACCATCCTTCCCAGAATCGTGATCAGCCGCCCGCTGCGTCTTGCCGCGTTGGAGCCCCACAGCACCAGGTAGGAGGCATCCCACCAGTCACCGGACTCGGGCACGTCGGCCTGGTCACCGAAGACCTGCGGGGAGGCGACCGGCAGATCGGCGTACCAGTCGTAGAACGACAGCATCGGCGCGCCGATCAGCGCGTGGAACCGGGCGCCCGCGGCATGGCTGACCATGCTCATCGCCGGGATCGGGCTGAACCCCGCGATCCGGTCCGGACCCCAGGTGCGGATCGTGTGGACGTGCGCGGCCGCGGCGAGCTCCACCGCCTCGTCCCAGCTCGCCCGGACGAAGCCGCCCTTGCCGCGGACAGACTTGTAGCGGCCCGCGAGGCCGGGGTTCCCGGTGATCTCGGCCCAGGCCTCGACCGGGGTCGCCGTCATGGCGGGCCCTGGCCTCCCGGAACAGCTCCAGCAGCACGCCCCGCACATAGGGATAACGGACCCGGGTCGGCGAGTAGGTGCACCAGGAGAACGCCGCGCCGCGCGGGCACCCGCGCCGCTCGTAGTCCGGCCGGTCCGGCCCGGCCGGCGGGTAATCGGTCTGCTGGGCCTCCCACGTGATGATCCCGTCCTTGACATGCACCTTCCACGAGCACGAGCCCGTGCAGTTCACCCCGTGCGCCGAGCGGACCACCTTGTCATAGCTCCACCGGTCCCGGTAGAAGCTGTCCGCTTCCCGGCCACCAGACTTCTGCAGCGTCCGCACGTCAGCCGAGACCACGCCCCTGCGCAGATAACTCCCGGCCCGCACCAGCGCCTCGTCAAGCTCACTGCCGATACCGGCCGGCCCGCGCATCGCTGCCATCTCAGCGCCTCCCGCCATATCGGGCCACAATCAGCCGACCCCCGCCAGTCTGTCAAGGATCACCATCGACCAATAGGACTAAAGGCATTGGCGGCACCAGCCCCGCGATGGCCGCAGGGCAATCTGGTTTCCCTCAGCAAGCTGCCGGGCTCGCTGCCAGGAAACGCCGCGCATCCCCTGTGCTGGTAAGTGCAGCACCTGAGCATCCCCGACCTGCCGGTCAAAGATGGTAACTGGACCTCAAACTGACTTCACTTGGCTGGCACCGCCCCATGCAGGCTCCAGCAGATGGCTGACTCGCTGCCAACTCCGGCTGCGCCTGTTCTCGAAGGCCGGCACCTTGTGCCTAGTAAACGGGAAAGGCCGCCCCGCATGCCTCGCACGCGTCCGGGTGCTCCGCCTGGTTGAGCCGACCGCATTCCGGGCAGACGCGGTGCGCCCAGCAGGCCGGGTCGCCGCCTTCCTTATGCTCGGTGGCTGGAGATGAGGAGATGCTTGCCCGCTCCTCGTCCATCGATGCCGTCATCCGCTCCCTCCTCGTGTGTGCGCTTCAGGCCAGCCCGCGGCCGGATCACGCCTTGATCACCGGCGATTCAACGGCCTTTTGTTCCTACTACGATCCGCGGTGAGCTGCAAGACCTCAGCCAGCCACACGACAGTCAGTCCCGGCCCGCGAGGGCGCAGGCCCGCTGGCCCTGCATCCTGGCCGGCGGGCTGGCGGCGGCGGGTCTTCGCCCGGCGGGCGCGACGGACGTCCACCTGACCGCCGGGCACATGCAAGAACACTAGATCCCGGAGGCAACGATCAGGCCGATGGCCGTGGCGTGGTGGTCGTGTTCGTCGCGCACCTGAAGATGCCGGCAGAGGTTCAGCACGTTCATCACGACGATGACTCCGGCGCGGGCCTCCTTCGGCCTGCTCCCGCATCCGGCAGGTTCGCGTAGCCGGGTAGCGGCCCTGGCCCCGTTGCGTCGCGTTCACCGAAGTCCCGATGCCACGCTCTTCCGTCCGATACTCCGGGGCACCCGACGACGTGGATTGCGGAATCAGGATCCGCTTGGCGGCACGCGAACGTGGAACCACCAAAATCCGGCATCCCTGGCCGGACGGCTAGCGAGATCGCCTGGCACAATCGGCCGGCACGCGGGCACCACACACCTACGCGAAAGGGCCCCGCCCAGGCGCCGCCATCGTGGGCGACATCCCGCCCACGATGCACAGGCGGAAGCGACAGCCGCAGGAATGCCCACCGTCAGCTCCGAAACGCTCAGGCTGTCCTGCACGGCCACCATCTGATTCGGCGGCCAGCTCACGCTGACCGCGCTGGTAGCCGTGCTCCGCCGCCCCGGAACCCAGGTAACGCGTGCTGCGGCCCGCCGGTTCAACCAGATCGCCTGGCCCGCCTTTGCCGTTCTGGTAGCCACCGGCATCTGGAACACCGCCGCCGAGCAGGACAAGATCACCAGAAGTTACCGGACGACGCTGATCGCCAAGCTCGCCGCGGCACTGGTGCCGGGTGTAACGGCCTTCTCGCACGCCCGCTCGCGCAGCACCGCCGGGCTTGCGGTCGTCGGCGCCGTGACCCGCGCCAGCGCGCTGGCTGCCCTGTTTCCCGGCATCCTGCTGGCAGGCTGAGCCCAAGTAGCCAGGGGGCGTCCCGTGGGCTGCTCGTGACTGTCACCCGGCGCTCGGCCAGTCCCGGAGCAGCCTGGCGAGAATGGCCGCTTCGCTGATCTCGGGCTGCCTGGTCGCGGTAAGCAGCGTCACCCCCCGGCCCGACGCAAGCTCCCGCAGGTGCGCCAGTGCGCCGGCACGTTCAGGCTCGGCCAGTTCCGCCTGGTAACGGCGGCCGAATTCCCCGAAGCGCTCCGGATCGTGGCCATACCACTTGCGCAGTTCCGTTGACGGCGCGATCTCCTTGCACCACTCGTCAAGGGCCGCCCTGGCCTTGGTCAGCCCTCGCGGCCAGATCCGGTCGACCAGCACCCGAGTGCCGTCGCCCTGCGCCGGGTCCTCGTAAGCCCGGCGCACCTGTACCTTTGCGTTCGCCATCAGCCGCCCTCCTCGGGCCTGGAGCTCAGCTTCGATCAAGGCCGCTGTGCCCGGCGCGGATCGTGTCCGGGGACCTCCGGCAGCCAAACGGCCCGCTGGACCTGTGATGCGGTCACGGCAGCCTGGCGACGGTCAGCAGCACCGCCGAGGCCTCCAGCGCCTCCAGGCTGTGACGCGCGTCCGGCACGACAAGCAGGTCACCGGACCGCCCCTCCCAGGACAGCTCCCCGGCCGACAACCGCACGCGTCCGCGCAAGACGTGCACGGTCGCCTCGCCCGGGTTCTCATGCTCGGCCAAGACGGCGCCCTGGACCATCGCAATGACCGTCTGGCGCAGTATCCGCTCATGGCCGCCGACAACCGTCTCGGCGCTGTGACCTCCGCCCGCGGCGCCGGCCCGTCCCAGCAGCTGACGACCCAGGGCCTCCAGCGAGAACTTCTGCATGTCCTGTGACACCTCCAATCTGCTCAGAGGCCGTGACCGCGTCCGAAGAGCAGCCGCCCAGGCCGGCGGCACATTCGGCTCATCGGGCTCAGCTGACCTTCCGCGCGGAAGGTGAGCCCCTTCCGCAACGTACTCCCCGCCGTCTGCAAGATCGTATTGAACATCCCGGAGCATGGTTGCCGTCCCCGGGCGGCGGGCCGGGATCCTGTCACGCTCACTGCCTCGCGGGGCTGAAGGCGTCAGGCATGTTCCGGGACCACAACCCGTCGCTGTTTCTGCTCATCTGACGACCACTGGCCCGGGCGCGGCGACGGTGAGCGGATGCCAGGCGCCAGCAAAGCAGCGCTATCCATCGGCTTGAGCCTGCCCGATGGCCGTCTCGCCCGCAACGCGGCGTGGTTCCCCTGATCGCAGAGCGAGCCGCGCTTGCGATTGAAAGGCACGCCAGCTTCGCTCCCACTGCCCATCCCGCGGCGTGGCGAACGCGAACCTGCGAAGCAGCCCGGCCAGCGACTGCTCAACCTCGCGATCGACCGCGGCCCGCGACCGCCCGGACTCATACGAGTCCGCATCCACCCAGTCGGCCGGACCCCAGATACACACATCGATGCACTCCTGCGGAGCATCAACGCCCCCGCAGTCCTGGCATCGCCAGACGATCACGGTCTCCGCAGGCGAAAGCAGCTGATCATCGCCGCCCCCATCAGCGGGCCTGAAACGTCGCAGCGCCGAACGCGCCGATCGCTGAAGCGCCTCGTACGCGACCCGCCACTCGCCCGGGCCTGGCTCTGCGCGCGCCAGCTCCCCGACGACGGCCCAGAGCCCCTCGATGCGAACACCACAGGCCGCCGCGGCCGCCGTCAGCTCGTTGTAATCGCCGCCGCTGACGAGCTCAAGCCTGCGCTCGCGGCAGGCCCCCACGCAGCTCTCATACTGCCTCATCGCCCCGCAGCCGATGCAGCCCGGGATCGACAGGCGACGGGGCGGCCTCACGGAGTCACTATAAGCCCGGCGCTGGCGGTCGGCAGCTGGCCAATGCCCGGTCCGGCGCGTTCCTGCCCGGCCCGGCCATGTCGCCGGTCCGGCCGCCTGGCGAACCTGGGCGGCATGAGGAGGCCGTGGCCAAGGCCGGGGAAGCCGCCATCGGGCGGCCGTGGTCACGGGTGCAGGCATGCCGTTTCTCAGCGAATTGCTGCCTGAGCTTGATGGCGGGCACGACGCGCGGTAGATCGGCGTGCAACGTGGGAGGTCAACCTACTCCCGGTTCCCATGACGGACCGGCCCTCGGCTCAGTGCCCGTGTGAGCCGCGGGAATGCCCCAGGGTGAGCTGACCTATGGTTGCGTCCACATCGAAGAGCTCGCCGTAACGTCCCAGTCGAGGCGGGGGCCACCAGGGGCGGGCGGATGGCTCTGGCTCACGCGTCCCCTGCGCCCCCGCCGCGCGATGTCCGCGGCCGAGCGGCGCAGCTGGCGCATGCCGCCGCTCGCGCTGCTCAAGCCCGTGGCCTGGTCGCCGGGACCAAGCTCGGCATGCTGATGCTGCGTAGCTACCTGCTGATCTCAGTCTTGCTTCTCGTCGTCAAGGCCGTCCAGCTCCGCGGCGGCTGAGCCAGCCGCACGAAAGCCCCGCGCGTCGCGGCCACAGCGCGCCGCCCTCGGGCCGGCGGGATCATCAACATGGCCATGCTGACCGTGGCGGCCAGGCTCTTCCGCAACCGTGCCCATGCCGAGATCAGCACCAGCCAGCAGGTCCATGCCGGATGCGGCCAGCTCTTCGGCGCCCAGCTCCTCACTGGCTCTCCGGCTCTCCCAGCTCGCACCTTCCGAGTCCTGACTCCCGCGAGCCGTCGAGCTGCAAAGAGCACCGACGACGCGTCAGCCGGCTCCCCGGCGGACGCTGCCCAGCCGCGCAGAACATCCCGATCGGGACGCAACCTTGCGTTCGTCACCCGAGTCAATGGCCCGCGCGTAATCGGCGTTCTGATCCCCTGGCCAGCCACAACGTACCCTGATTTGCCACCCTCCGTAACGAGCAGAGCTATGTGGCCGCCGACCGTGAAAATGTCTTGCGCACAGACGCGCCCAATGGCCGCCTCTCGGGGTGGAACTACATGCCATCCGGCGGCAGTACGTCCAGCCGCGTCCGTCTGTGCGGTCACGTCCCTGCGCGAACGCAGCAATCTTCGAGGAGCGGTTCGTGGTCAGCCGCACCACGACGAACGTACCTGGCCGTGCGTCGCCGGGCTCGCCACCGTCGGTTCATGGCCGGGGTGTCGTTTTGCTGCGTCGCCGGCGCCATCTCCGGCGGCGCTGCTTTTTCTCGGCCGGATGCATCACGCGGATTGTGCCCATGTCGCAGGTGGCGCTGAGCCGCACGACGGGAAAGCCAGGAACTGGCGGCTCGAGGGCGGTATTGACCACGCCGCTCCGGCCCACCGGCCGGACCTCGAGGCCACGGGGAACGATGACGGTGATTGCCCCCATATGGGTATGGACGACAATCTCGACGTCCCAGTCATCGAACTCGGCCTGGCTCAGATCAATCGTCACGGAGCCCATACCTGTGTCGATCCTGGTGAGACGGCTCACCTGCCAGCGGCCCTCGAGGCGAACCTCGCCCATCGAGGTAGAGATCTCCAGCGGCTCTTGACGCCGCCGCGCGGGCGAAGTGAATTCGACGGGAGGCGGCAGGCTGCGGACCACCGAGGCGAAGTCAGCCTGGGTACGGGCCCCGAGCAGAGCATCGAGGGCTTTTTGAAAGCGGCCGAGATCCACCTTGCCGCTGGCCAAGAGTCCCTGCAGGAAGTCGATCCCGCGTTGCTGGAGGTCCTCAGAGACCGGGGGCTCGGTCTCGGCCGGGAGCCCTTCGTCGTCCACGC
>Ga0209517_10001588_pt1 | contig 33950 bp, 24 predicted proteins | sample PeaSoiMetSII2010_FD_187695 | JGI IMG/M metagenome (GOLD analysis project Ga0209517, IMG submission 187695) | Peat soil microbial communities from Weissenstadt, Germany - SII-2010 (SPAdes) (version 2) | ecosystem: Environmental > Terrestrial > Soil > Wetlands > Peat | place: Germany... | reverse complement strand
GATCGTGCGTCATGGGCCGCGGCGTCTGCACTTTCTCGATTTCGAGCGCGATGGCGTTGGCTTCGTAGATGCCCACCCAGATGGGCAGCACGCCGCTGCCTTGCGTTTCCTTGAGGACCACTACAGGCATGTTGGTCACTGGATCCATCATCAGACCGCGAATCTTGACCTCGAGTTCCATGGTACCTCCCGGAGACTCAGACCAAGTGCTCGCCGACCAGGCTGTTGGGTCCCGAGCGCGTGACCTTTACTTGCAGGCATTCTCCCAGAAGATTTTCGCGCCGCGAAGTGAAATTTACAACTCGATTGCATGAGGTGCGTCCGCCCCACTGATTGCGAGCCGAGTGGTGGGCGTCCACGAGGACTTCGAATTCTTCGCCGACGAGCTTTTCGTTGAGCGCGATTTGAATTTGACGCTGGTGCTCCATGAGCGCCGCCAAGCGACGGCTCTTCTCTTCCTCAGGGATGGCGTCAGCCATCGACTGCGCCGGAGTGTTGGGCCGCGGCGAATATTTGAAAGAATACACGCCATCATACTGGACGCGGTCCAGTAGCGAGAGAGTTGCCTCGAAATCGGAATCGGTTTCGCCGGGGAAGCCGATGATGATGTCGGAAGTGATGCTAATCGGGCGGCGAGCGCTGCGAATCCAATCGATCTTCTCGAGATATTCTTCGCGCGTGTAGGTGCGCAGCATGGCCTTCAGGATAGGCGTCGCGCCGGATTGGACCGGGAGATGAATGTGATTGCAGAGGGCGGGTGTTTCCTCGATGGCGCTGACGATTTCGCGAGTGAAATCGTTGGGATGAGACGTCGTGAAGCGCACGCGGCGAATTCCTGCCACGGCGGCTACCTCGAGGAGCAGATCTACGAAATTCAGCTTGCGCGGGCCGGGATCGCGATAGGAATTCACAGTCTGGCCGAGGAGTTGAATTTCGCTGTAGCCCAAATCGGCTAAGCGGCGCGTCTCGGAAAGAATCGCGTCGCTGCGGCGGCTGCGTTCCGGGCCGCGGGTGTGCGGCACGACGCAGTACGCACAGGCATAGTCGCAGCCTTCGATGATGGTGAGATAGGCGCGAATGGGATTGTCGCGGCGCGTCAGCTCGGTCTCGAAGGTCTCGTCGGTATCGAGATCGAGGCCCATCACGCGACGGCCGCCGGATTCGAGCCGCGCCAAAAATTCGGGGAGCTTGCGATAGCTGGCCGAGCCGCAGACGAGGCTGACCCACGGCGCGCGCTCGAAAATGTCCTCGCCTTCCTGCTGCGCGAGGCAGCCGAGCACACCGATGATCTTGTTTTCGCCCGGGGCGCCGCGAAACTCGCCCAGACGCGAGAAAACTTTCTGGGCGGCTTTCTCGCGAATGCTGCAGGTGTTGTAAAAAATGAGATCCGCGTCGACGAGCTTCTCGACCTGCCGGTAGCCCCGTCCGGCCAGCACGCCCACAACTTTCTCCGAATCGTGGACGTTCATCTGGCAGCCGAACGTCTCGATATAGAAACTTTTGCCGGATCCTGGCGTCACCGAGGCGAGGGAAGCCGCATCATATTGAAGAGCGGGGGTTTGCGCAGCCGCGCTGGACGCATTGCTTCCCGCCGCAGCGCGCGAAACCAGCGATTCGAGGGAAATGTGGATACTCTCGCTCATGGAAACTCTCATCTTAGCACAGCGATTCGCGCGCGGCAGACAGAGTAGACTGTGACGCGTAAGACGGCACCGCGAAAAGCAATTGCGGGTGGCTGCTTTGACCGCGCTTTTCGCATGTGCTAACTTAAAATTCGGTCGGATTACGATACAATTTCTGGGGGGACACAATTTTCGGAATCGCTGCGCTGTTCTATCAAGGAAGGATTCAAGCTCTAGTCGAGCAAACAGGCTGGATAGCAAGAATCGTCCTCGCAATCCTTCTCTTCCTCTCTCTATATTCTTGGGCCATCATCCTTGCGAAATCGCGGCTGTTTAGCCGCATCGAACCGCAAACGAAAAAATTTCTGCAAGTATTTCGCTCCGGCCGTGGGCTGGCTGATCCGCGGACGCTGCGCGCCGCGGCGGGCGGTTCGCCGCTGGCGAATCTATACGAAGCAGGCTTTCGCGAATTGCAGAGCCAAGTAGTCGGTACAAACCCCAGTGGCGGGAAGCCGAAGAACGTGAATGCCATCGGCGTGGAGATGAAGTTAAGTTCCGCGGAAGAGGTGCGCGCGCTCGAGAAGTGGATGCCCGCGCTGGCGACGATTGGATCGGTATCGCCGTTCATCGGGCTTTTCGGAACGGTGTTGGGAGTGATGGACGCATTTGAAGGCTTGGGCACCGCGGGCGCGGCGAGCCTTCGCGTTGTGGCGCCGGGCATTGCCGAGGCGCTCGTCACCACGGCAGCTGGACTCTTCGCGGCGATCCCCGCGGTGATTGCCTACAACCACTATCTGCAACGAGTGCGCTCGGAAGCATCGCGGATGGACAATTTCACTATGGAATTCGTCTCGCGCATCGAGACGCTTTATAGCTGACGCTATGCCGCAAACTTCGCGCGAAACCGGCTCGACGCTCTCCGATATCAATATCGTTCCGTTTGTGGACGTCGTACTGGTGCTGCTGCTGATCTTCATGATCACGGCGCCGATTTTGCAATCGGGCATCGAAGTGGATCTGCCGAAGACCAAGACGGTGAAAGAAATCTCGGAGGCGCGGCTGGTGGTTACCATCGACCGCTCGCAGCGCGTCTATCTCGGAGATACGCCCATCAATATTCATGACCTGGGCAACCAGGTTCGTGCAAAAACAACCGACCCAGCTCATCAGCCCGTTTTTCTGCGCAGCGATGAGACCGTGCCGTTCGGCAGCGTGACCACGGTGCTCGACGCGCTGCAGCAGGCGGGCGTGCTCAACGTGCAGATCGTCACCAAACCCCTCACCGAGCGCGCTCAATCGCAGTGATATGGACGCCTTCTACGAACCTCCGGTCGAAAGTCTCAAAGGAGCGCTCAAGCTCTCCGCGATTTTTCATGTGGCGCTCTTTGCCGGCATGGTTTTTCTGATGAAAGCGACGCCGCACGAGGGCGATTGGGGAGGGCCGGGCGGTTCGATCTCCGTGGGGATCGTCGGAAGCGTACCGGCGGCTGTTCCAGCTGTGCCGCTGCCGCAGCCGGATACGGTCACGGAAAGCCGCGTGGTGGACGAGAGCAAGGGGCTCTACAAAACGGAGCCACAACCAAAGCCGAAGGTGGAAGACGCAACGCCGATTCCGAAATTTGAGAAGAACAAGCCGTCGAAATATGTATCGAAGCCTTCAAAGTTGCTCGAGAACAAAACGCCGCCGCCGCAAAACGCCGTGCCATACGGCGGCGGTGGAACGCCGGCAGTTCCCTACTCTGCGGCGACCACATTCACGATGGGCACCGGAACGACGCAGGCCGGTATGGGTTTCAATGGCGCTGGAGGTGGAAATTTCGGACAAAAGTACTCGTGGTACGTGGAAGCCGTGCAGCGGCGAGTGAGCGGCAATTGGTTACAAGCAACCATCGATCCAGGGATACACGCGGCACCGCGAGCGGAAATAAGTTTCACTATCACCCGTAACGGCTCGATTACAAATATTCAGGTGACGCAATCCAGCGGAAACGCTTCGGTGGATACATCCGGGATCCGCGCGCTTCGCGCTTCGGACCCGCTGCAACCGTTGCCCGGAGACTACAGCGGCGGCTCTGTGAATGTGACGTACTGGTTCGATTTTCGACGCTAGTAGGCCGGTATCCAGCGTGCGCGTTCGCGGGGAGCGAGACGGCTGTGGGGTTTATGGCGAATAGGAGAGCGGGAGTGAAAATGGAATCGCGGGCGGTGATTCGATTCGGGATTCGTGGCGTGGTGTTGCTCGCCGCGCTCGTTACCATGCTTTGCGTGGCGCGGCCCGCAGCGGCACAGGATTGGTTCAAGACCGGCACGGGCATCGGCGTCGCGAAGGCGCGGCTGGCGGTCGCGGACTTCGGCGCGAGCGCGGCGCCCGCGCAGCCACTCGAAAAAACATTTCACGATGTGCTCTGGAACGACCTCGAGTACAGCGGCATCGTCGAATTGGTCAGCCCGAGCTTTTATCCGCCGAGCGTTCCGACGCAGCCGGGGCAATTGCGGCCCACCGATTGGAGCGCAGCTCCAGCGAACGCCTTCATGTTGGCGTTCGGCAGCCTGGACACAGAAGGGTCGAATCTTGCCGCCAACGGAAATCTCTTCGACGTTCGTTCCGCGACTGGCCAAGCCGTGCTGCAGAAAATCTATCGCGGCGGCGCCACCGACGGCGACGCGCGTAAGCTCGCGCACCAATTTGCCGATGACATTATTGCGCGCCTCAGCGGCGGGCTTCCAGGCATCGCCAGCACGCAGATCGCGTTCGTAAGCGGCCGCAGCGGAAACAAGGAAATCTGGATGATGGATTACGACGGCGCGAACCAGCACCAGATCACGCACCTCGGCACGATCGCGCTGACGCCGCGCTGGTCTCCGGATGCCACGCGCATCGCATTCACGTGCTTCGCGCCGTACCAGAAACTCATTTCACCGCAAATTTGCCTGTACTCTGCCGAATCGAACCGGCTCATCAGCTTTCCAAGATTCAAAGGCACCAACAGCGCACCGGCGTGGTCGCCGGATGGGTCGAAGCTGGCATTTATGTCGAGCGCCATGGGAGATCAGGGAATCGTCGTGACGGACGGAGACGGCGGGCACATGCACCGCCTCACGTTGATGAAAGCAGTCAGCACTTCGCCGGTGTGGAACCCGAAGACCGGACAGCAAATCATATTTGTGAGCGACCGCGGCGGCGAGCCGGTTCTCTACCAGATGAACGCGGACGGCTCGAACATTGAAAAGATCGCCATGCCCGACATGGGCTACGTCGTCGATCCGGCATGGTCGCCGAACGGGCAGCTTCTGGCATTTGCCTGGCGGCGGCCATCGGGAAATTTCGATCTCTACATTATGGATATCGTGAGCCGCGCGCTCGTCGAATTGACGCGCGATGCCGGACGCAACGAACGGCCGAGCTGGGCGCCCGACGGCCGGCATCTCGTGTTTGAATCCACGCGAACCGGGACGCGCCAAATTTGGACGATGCTTGCCGACGGGAGCGAGCCGAAGCAGCTCACGTTCTCCGGCCAGAACGAATCGCCGAATTGGTCTCCAAAGTGACAAATACGCTTTCCAACTCGCCGCTTAGCGCTTGCAGATACGGAAACACGCTGCGGCGTCAACGATTTTCATGGGCCCAATCGTAGTACAAATTTCCGGCGCGGGTTCCAGCCATCGCCGATGATAGAGGTAGCGCCGAAGGAGGACTTTTGATGAAGGACTATTCTTTGCGACAAGTTGCAATGGTGTGCTGCCTGGCGGGATTCGCTTTGCTCGCGGGCGGATGTAAGAAGCAAGTCGGTGCCGCGCCACCCGCTGCCGCGCCGGCGCCAGCTCCGGCTCAGCCGACCGTAACGATCAACGCTTCGACCACCTCCATCAATCCGGGCGAAGCGGTGACGTTGACCTGGTCGTCCACGGACGCGACGGATCTTAATCTCGCTCCGGGAGTCGGCCGCGTGGCGCCTTCAGGCACAACGACCGTAACGCCGGCGGAATCGACCACGTATCAAATCACGGCCAATGGTCCAGGCGGCTCGGCCACGGCCAGCGTGCGCATCACCGTAGCGGCGGCCGCTGCGGAAGCGCCTCCTGCAGCGCAGCCGGGGATGGACGAGCTTTTCCGCCAGAACGTACAAGACGCGTATTTCGATTTCAACAAGTCGGACTTGCGGGCTGACGCGCGTTCCGCGCTGACGCGAACGGCGGAATTTTTGCGCTCCTATCCGCAGATTAAAGTGAGCATCGAGGGCCATTGCGACGAGCGCGGCTCAACCGAATACAATTTGGGTCTCGGCGAGCGGCGCGCGCAGGCGGCACGGGATTTCCTGATCCAGCTCGGAATTCCCACTGATCGCATGACCACGGTGAGTTACGGCAAGGAGAAGCCATTCTGCAGCGAGCATTCGGAAACCTGCTGGCAGCAGAATCGGCGTGCGCACTTCGTGCGGTCGCAGTAAGCTGGAACGGACGAAACGGTTCGCCGGGCGTCGAAGGGCAGGAAGCTCCACGACGCCCGCGCGACGGCAAGGAGGACGGATGTCGCGCAAGGGAACGGTAGCACTGGTTGTCGCGGCGGTATTTCTTGGGGCGTTCGCGGGACAATTGATCGCGCCGCAGCCTGCATCGGCGGTGGCGCGTGAAATCATCGAGCTGCAGCAGTCGGTGGCCCAGTTGCTGCAGGGCCAGCAGGACATGCGCAGCGCGATGGATCAGCGCTTGGCCGAGCTTCGAACGCTCGTGAACCAATCGCTCGATTCGGAAAATCGCGTCAACAATCAGATGGGCGCGCTGCAGAAGACTTTCCAGGACGCGCAGGCGAATACCGGCGCGCGCGTGGATACGCTGGCCACGCAATCGCAAGGGCTCTCCGACAACATGCAGGACATGCAAGCGCGCGTCGGCAAACTTTCGCAGCAGCTCACCGATATACAAAACTTGCTGCAGAGCATCGACGCCAAGCTGCCCGGATCATCGACGGCCGGCGGCGGTGGCGCCGGCGCGGGGTCCGCGCCACCCACTTCGATGGCGCAGCCGCCGTCAGTTCCGTCTCCGATTTCATCGGATACGCTCTATCAAAATGCGCTGCGCGATTTCAGCAGCGGCCGGAACGATCTCGCGCGGCAGGAGTTCGGCGATTTTCTGAAAAATTTTCCAAGCTCCGATCTCGCCGGGAACGCACAGTTCTATCTCGGCGAGATCAGCTACGCGCAGGGCGATTATCCGAACGCCATGGCGGCCTACGATCTGGTGCTGGTGAATTATCCGAAGAGTTTCAAAATCGCCGCGGCATCGCTGAAAAAGGGCGAGGCCATGCTGGCCACAGGCCAAAAGGCCAGCGCGCTGCGGCAGTTTCGCACTGTGGTCAGCAAATTCCCCGGCACGGATGAAGCGCGCCGCGCCGAAGCGCACGTTCGCGAATTGTCGCCGCGCGTGCCTGCGGCTACCACCCCGCACTAAACCCGTTTCCCAGCGCTCCGCGGCCTACTTCGGTTATACTCGCCTCAGCGGAAACCTCCGCAGTCTCTAAACAGGCAGGTGTTTTTATGTCCGTCAACAAAGTGATTCTCGTGGGCAGGTTGGGCAAAGATCCGGAAACGCGCTTCACCGGGACAGGCCAGGCCGTATGCAATTTCTCGATGGCTACCGATGAGACGTTCACCGACCGGTCGGGCCAACGGCAGAAGCGAACCGAGTGGCATCGCATCGTCATGTGGTCAAAGCTGGCCGAGATCGCGCAGCAGTATCTGAAGAAAGGGCACCTCGTCTACATCGAGGGCCGCATTCAATCGCGGCAGTGGGAAGACAAGCGGGATGGACAGAAGAAGACCTCAGTCGAGATCGTCGCGAACGTGATGAGAATGCTTACGTCGCGCGCGGAGAGCATGTCCGCGGGCGCCGGAGCCGGAGCGGGTTCAGGAATGGGTGGAGGCTCGCACGGTGATATGGACGCGCCGGGACCGGATGATTCAATGCCGCAAGCCGGCCCGGAAATCTCGGACGAAGATATTCCCTTCTAGATTTCTCTCTCGTGGGAGAGGGTCGTCAGACCCTCCCGCATTTCGGCCTGCCGTTGAAGTTTTCTGCCGATATCACGTCACGAATTATCGCCACAAAGAAACGGAGCTGCCCCTCGGCGGTGTCTGAAGACCCTCCCCTGCAAACACCAACGGCGTCGCGTCGGTAAAGATGACGCGCGACGAGGCTTAGCGCTGGCTTTCGGCTTGGGCACGATCGGCGTCGAGTTGCTGCAGGAACTTTTCGTACTTGGGCTGCTGCTCGGGAGTGAGGAGAGCGCGAATCCGCTGGCGTCCTTCGGCGCGGATCGCATCGGCCTGAGGCTTCTGCTGCTGCGAGAGTTCGTGCATGCGTGCGCGGACGTCGTCGACGACCGCGGTGACTTGTTTCTCCTGATCGGGCGTCAAGCCGACCTGCAGTGTGAGCTGCTTGATGACCTCGGCATGCTTGGGATATCCGGAAATGGTGTGCGCTCCGTTGGTCCTGACTTCCAGGTAGTGCGCGCCCACGCCGCCGAAGACGACACCGAGAAGAAACACCGCCGCCACCAGAATCCCGGCCTTCCGCTGTACGCTATTATTCTCCATGGCGCGTGTCCGTAATTTTCATAAACATCTCATCTTGGCTCGACGGCACGGTCATAGGATCGGCGAACAATCCACCCTGATCCGCGGAGCGAACCTCAGCAACCGTCGGTTTCGTCGGCACGCCGGCTAAGTTCCCGTAGGCCACGAGCAAGGTGATCGCAGCTGCCGAAGCCCACACGGCGCGCAGCGCCAATATCTCGAGCGGCTTCCAGAAGCTCCTCTCCGGCGCGGAGCGCTGGTCCAGCGCCTGGATCCGCGACATCACCCGGCGCGTGAAAAATGGCCCCGGGTCCTCGGCGGCGTCTCCAGCCAAACGCAAGATCGAACGGCCGTGCAGCGTTGCATCAACCGCCGCGGCACAACCCGCACAAGCATGCAGGTGAGCCGCGACGCGATCCTTCTCCGCGCCGACCAGTTCATCCGATACATAGTCCTCGAGGACGGCCTCGTACTCCGGACAGGCTTGATACTTCGTTCGCTCGTCCATATGGCTCATCCCCTCCTTTCTTTCGCTTGCACCCGGCCGTCTGCGCCGAAGCGGCGGCGGTAAACATCCATCATGGCCGCCCGGGCGCGAAACATCCGGACCTTGACTGTATTTACGTTCAATCCAAAGATCTCGGCGATTTCCTGTACCGACAGCCCTTCCACTTCCTTCAGCAACAAAATCCGCTTATCTTCTTCCGACAGGCTCGATAGCAGTAGCTCCACTAGCTCCCGTGCCTGGGCCTGCTCATCCGGGCCGGCTGGGCTTCGGCCGACCGTCGCATAGGAATCGAGGCGCTGGACCTGCTCTTCCGAAAGGTCTGATTCGTAGACCAGTGGCCGTACTTTCTTTTTCCTCAGGGAATCCCAGCACTCGTTCACCGCTATCTTGTACAGCCATGTGGAAAACGCCGAGCGCATGTCAAACCGGCGTATGGAGACGTAAGCCTTCAGAAATACTTGCTGGGCAATCTCTTCCACGTCTTCGCGTCTATGCAAAATTCGTGCAACGACTGCAAACACCCGCTGCTGGTGCCGGCGGACAAGCTCCTCAAAGGCTTCGACTGTGCCATTTTGGGCCAGTCGGACCAGTTCCCTCTCATCTTTCTGACCAGCGGTCAGAACCCCGAGAGCGGGAATCGCTTGGGCAGATGCAGCCACATCTTTTGGGACGTTGGGCATGAGGTTCTGGTTACACCCAGATTGGACGCGAAAAATCGCTTAAAAGTCGCACTTTGTACTTGCAGCCAGCTAATGGCTATGTTAACACTACACGCATGATTATCGGCGATCGGCTACGTCTGTTACGCGAAACCAAGAAACTATCACAGGGCGACATCGAAAAGCGCACCGGCTTGCTTCGTTGCTACATCTCGCGCGTCGAGAACGGCCACACCGTTCCGGCGATCGAGACGCTCGAAAAGCTGGCGCGCGCGATGGAGATCCCTCTCTATCAACTGTTCTACGATGGCGAGGAGCCTCCTGAGCTGCCGAACCTTCCCAAGCGGAAGTCGGCTGATGATATCGCCTGGGGCAGCAAGGGGAAAGAGGCGCGTTTCCTGGGGCGGATGCGGCGTCTACTGGGACGGCTCGAAGAGCCGGACCGGCGGCTGCTGCTGTACATGGCCCAGAAAATGGCGAACCGTTAGGGCGTACGACTTCTGAGTCAGCTGGTACTCGGCCCTTTCATTCCCACTCGATAGTGCTCGGCGGTTTCGAACTGATGTCGTAAACGACGCGGTTTACTCCCGCGACTTCGTTCACTACTCGTGTCGAAATTCGCTCCAGCACTTCCCTGGGTAATCGCGACCAATCGGCTGTCATCGCGTCTTGCGAATCCACCACGCGCACGACGACGGTGTCGCCGTACGTCCGGCCGTCGCCCATGACCCCGACGCTGCGAATGGGAAGAAGAACGGCGAACGCCTGCCAGACTTTCTCGTAAAGCCCCGCGCGGCGAATCTCTTCCACGACGACTGCGTCCGCAGCTCGAAGTGTCTCCAGGCGCTCCGGCGTGATCTCGCCGAGCAGGCGCACGGCGAGTCCCGGGCCTGGGAACGGGTGTTTCACCAGAATCTCCTCGGGTAAGCCGAGTTCCCTGCCGATGCGCCGCACTTCGTCCTTGAACAAATCCCGCAGCGGCTCGATCAATTCGAAGGGCATGTCCTTCGGCAGGCCGCCCACGTTGTGATGCGTCTTGATCGTTGCCGAAGGGCCTTTCACGGAGACGGATTCAATCACGTCGGGGTACAGCGTCCCTTGCACCAAAAAGCGGATTTTGCCGGCGCCGTTCACCGATTTCTCCGAAAGCTTGCGCGCCTCTTCAGCGAACACCGCGATGAAGTCCGCGCCGATGGTCTTGCGCTTCGTCTCCGGATCGGTGACGCCCGCCAGTCGCGAGAGAAATCTCTGCGATGCATCGACACCATCCACATTCAAGCCGACGCGGTTGCGCAGGAGATCCAGCGTCTCCTGGTATTCATTCTTCCGCAGAAGGCCAGTGTCCACGAATACGTTCGTTAGTCGATCGCCGATCGCGCGGTGAACCAGGGCCGCCGCGACCGCCGAATCCACGCCTCCGCTCAGCGCACATAGGGCGCGCGCATCGCCTACTCGCCGCCGGATCGCGGCGACCGTTTCGTCGATGAAGCCGGCGCGGCTCCAATTCTTCTGCGCGCCGCAAATTTCAAAGACAAAATTCCGCAGAATCTCCGTGCCGCAATCCGTATGCAATACCTCGGGATGAAATTCGACCGCGCACAGTTTCGCGGCCGCATTTTCGATGGCGGCCACGGCATTCGATGTCCGTCCCGTGACGACGAATCCTTGCGGGAGCCCGACGACGTGGTCGCCATGGCTGTTCCAGATCTTGAGGCTGCGTGGAACGCCGCTAAACAGCTTGGACTCGCCCTCTCGCTCGAGTTGCGCGCGTCCATATTCGCGGCGGTCAGCTTTCTGCACGTCGCCGCCGAGCGCGTGGGCCATCCACTGCATTCCGTAGCAAATGCCCAGCACTGGAACGCCGAGGCGCAGCACTTCCGGATCGCAAACGGGCGCGTCTTTGTCGTAAACGGAGCTTGGTCCGCCTGAGAGCACGATTCCGATCGGATCGTGCCGGCGAATTTCCTCCAGCTTCGCGTTGCACGGCAGGATCGCGGAGAACACTTCCTGCTCGCGGATGCGCCGCGCAATGAGTTGCGTATATTGCCCGCCGAAATCGAGGACGACGATTCCTTTCTTGACGCTCACTGCGCTCCTTTCACTTCAACACGATATTGACGAGCCGCTTCGGCACCACAATCACCTTTGCCAGCGTTTTTCCCGCCACCAGCGCCGCGACGTGCGCATCTGCCATCACGCGCTCGCGCAATTCATCTTCACCGAGACCGTCGGCCACCAATAGTCTCGCGCGCACCTTGCCGTTAATCTGCACCACGATTTCGTACTCTTCTTCGGCGGCGAGTTCTTCGCGATAATCAGGCCAACCCCGCTTCATGATCCCGCCGGCGTTTCCGAGCATTTCCCAAAGTTCCTCGGCGATATGCGGCGTGATCGGCGCGAGCATCAGCACCATCATCTCGAATACTTTCTTGATCACCGCTGGATTCGCGTCCTCGCCGAGCGGCTCCCGCGCGTGCAGCTCGTTGAAAAGCTCCATGATCAGCGCCACCGAAGCATTGAAATGCCAGCGCTGCTCAAAATCGCGTGTGATTCGCTTCAGCGTCTGGTGCGCCTTGCGCAGCAGCGCCTTTTCCTTCTCCGTCGCGCGCGCGATATCGAAACCGTCGTAGGTAAGCGACTTTACGCCGCGCAAACGCTCCGCGTGCGCGTCCACAAGCCGGTAAACGCGCTGCAAGAAGCGTGAGCAACCCTCGATCGCCTGCTCGCTCCACTCCAAGTCTTTCTCCGGCGGCGCAGCGAACAGCGTATAGAGCCGCCCGGTATCGCAGCCGTACTGCTCGGCCATCTCGATCGCGCCGACCACGTTTCCGCGCGACTTCGACATGGCCACACCGCCCTTCTGCACCATCCCCTGCGTGAAAAGGCGCGTCACGGGCTCGTTGATTCGCACCAATCCGATATCGCGCATCACCTTGGTGAAAAATCGCGAATAGAGCAAATGCAAAATCGCGTGTGTGATTCCGCCGACGTACTGGTCGATCGGAAACCAATGCCGCACGATTTCTTTGTCGAAGGGCGCTTTGTCGTTATGCGGATCGGTGTAGCGATAGAAATACCACGATGAATCGACAAAGGTATCCATCGTGTCCGTCTCGCGCCGCGCCGCCTCGCCGCATTTCGGACACTTCACGTTCACGAAGTCGGGCGCGGTGGCGAGAGGCGATTTCCCCGTCTCAACGAGCGCCACTTTTTCTGGAAGCTTCACCGGCAACTGATCGTCGGGCACGGGCACCAGGCCACATTTCGGACAGTAGATGACGGGAATCGGCGTGCCCCAATAGCGCTGCCGCGAGATGCCCCAGTCCTTCAACCGGTAAGTGATCTGGGCATTGCCGAAGCCGCGCGCCTCGGCATCGGACGTCATTTTCTCGATCGCCCGCTCTGGAGAGAGTCCTGAGTACGCCCCGGACGCGACGAGCGTGCCCTGATCGTGCTCGACGAACGGAGCAGTCATCGTTTCCCCGTCGAGCGGCGCAGAATTCAGCGGCTGCACGACAACGCGCACCGGCAATTTGTATTTCCGAGAAAACTCGAAATCGCGCTCATCATGCGCCGGCACGGACATCACCGCGCCCGTACCGTATTCCGCCAGGACGAAATTAGCCACCCAGATGGGAGTTTTCTCGCCCGAAAATGGATTCAGTGCGTATCGGCCGGTGAAGAAGCCCTCTTTTTCGGCGGTGGCAATTTCCTCAGTCTTCAAAACGCGCTTGCGCAGGCGATCCCATTCCTCGTGCGCTCCGGGCGGCACCGAAGCTCCGCCAAGCAACTTCGGCACCAGCGCATGTTCCGGCGAAAGAATTACAGCCGTAGCGCCGTAAATCGTATCGATGCGCGTCGTGAACACTTCGATCGTCGCGTCAACGCCCTCGACCGCAAATCGCACCCGCGCGCCCTTCGACTTTCCGATCCAGTTCCGCTGCATGGTCAGAACGCGCTCGGGCCACCCCTCCTCGATCTCCTTCATGTCCTCGAGCAACTGTTCCGCATATTGTGTGATCTTCAGAAACCACTGCTCGATCTCGCGCGCCTCGACCAGCGTATCTTCGTGCCGCCAGCAGCAGCCGTTCACCACTTGCTCGTTCGCTAGCACGGTCTGGCATTTCGGGCACCAATTCACCCGGCTCTTCCGGCGATACGCGATTCCGCGCTCGAGCATCCGCAGGAAAAACCACTGATTCCAGCGATAGTATTCCGGCTCACAGGTGGAAATTTCCTTGCGCCAGTCGTAGCTGAAACCGAAGCGCTTCAAGACGCGCTTGAATTCGGCAACGTTCTGTTTTGTCCATTCGCGCGGATCGATCCCGCGCTGAATCGCCGCATTTTCCGCGGGCAAGCCGAACGCGTCCCAGCCCATTGGGTGCAGCACGTTATAGCCGCGCATCCAGCGGAAGCGCGCCACGGCGTCGCCGATGGTGTAATTCCGCATGTGGCCCATGTGCATCGTGCCGGAGGGATACGGCAGCATTTCCAGCATGTAATATTTCGGGCGCGAAGGATCGACGTCGGCGTAGAAGGCGTGCTGCTCGTCCCACACCTTCTGCCACTTCTCTTCAATCGCGCGTGGATCGTACTGGCCCAAGATCAGTTCCCTCGTCTTCGTGATTTCAGCGCGGCGCGGCGTGCGGCGGCCTTCGCGCGAGCCGCTTTTCGTGGTCGCTCGCTCGGGTGCGCGCGGCCGGTTCGGCGTGCCGTTCGCGCTTTCACGCGGTGCCGAATCGCGAAGCCATCGCGCCCCCGCCGCTGCTTCGGCACTTCCCTGCCCAGCAGCTTCCAGAGCGCCGCGACGTTGCGGCGGTCGTCGCCGGGCTTATCAATCGGAGTCTCGAGAATGAACGCGCGCCCCGCAAGTAGCGGATGATTCAAAATGCGCCCGAATGCTTCCAGACCAATATGCCCTTTGCCGATGTGATCGTGGCGATCGACTCGCGATGCCAGTGGCGTCTTCGAATCATTTGTGTGAATCACGTACACATTCGCAAGCCCGATCGTCGTCTCTACATGCTGTAGCGTCCGTTCGAGTCCCTCCGCCGTGCGAATGTCATGGCCCGCAGCAAATATATGCGCTGTGTCCACGCAGACGCCCATCGCCAAATCGCCGCAAAGATCGAGAATCGCGCGCAGCTCCTCAAATCGCGAACCCACCGAGCTGCCCTGCCCCGCCGTGTTCTCGAGCAGAATTCGCAGCCCTTCGAGCTTCAGCCCGCGCGCCGCTTGCCGCAATCCATCAGCAATCGCCGAAATAGCGTCTTGCATGGAAGATCCGCAGCAGGCGCCGGGATGTGCCACCAGAAAATCCGCGCCCAGTGCCTGCGCGCGCACAAGCTCGCCGTGAAATGCCTGCACAGATCGGGCGCGAAGCACGCGGTCCGGCGACGCCAGGTTAATCAAATAATTGTCGTGGATGACCAGCGGGCCGAGACCTAAAGCCGCGCGCCGCTCACGAAACCGCGCCGCATCGGCGGCCTGAATGCGCGAGCTATCTCGATCGCGCGACCACATTCGCGGGCTCGAGGAAAAAATCTGCAGCGCATTTGCGCCAAGTCCGTGCGCGATATCCAGCGCTCCAGCTATGTCACCGGCAATCGACGTGTGAATCCCAACGCGCGTGCTGCCGTCCTTCCACGCAGGCGGCGCAAGAGGCAAAGTCGGTTCCGGGCGGTATTCGTCCTCGTCTTCGTAGGCGGGTACTATGTTCTGTGGTTCTTCGGCCATTCCCTCAGAATTTCCCGGAAAGCAAACGGTGAGCGCCGCATCGACCTGCAGCACGAAGTAGTGTAACGGAATTCGCGAAACGCCGCAAACGCGTCTGAAGTGACTCAAAATCGGCAATGGTTATGTAGCGCCGGGCTCTTAGCCCTGCATCTTCGAGCATAGTCCCGACATCGATCGACCGCTCGTCTGCAATCACAAATACAACCTCTCCCGAAAATTACGATTCCTAGTTGCCCAGAATTGCGGTACACCTCTCAGATTCGTTTCTTGCGCGCGCGCAGAAGAGAGGCCACGAAATGATCGAATTCGCCCGGCGTCTCCGCAGAGTTGCCGGCTCTCTAGCTCTGCTGCTGACGCTGGCGCTCGTTGCCGGCTCAACCAGCCGCGCGATTCCCGCGCGCGAGCAATCTCCTCTCTCCCAACAAGCCCGCGTCGACATTTTCGAGACCGTCTGGCGCGATATTCGCGACTTCTACTACGATCCCTCATTCCACGGCGTGAATTGGGATCACATCCACGATCAATATCTCCCCGAAGTGCGCGCCGCAAAGGACGACGAGGCCTTCTACGCGACCGTCCGCCGCATGACCGGCGAACTCCACGACGCCCACACGCGCTTCTATTCCCCCGATCAGTGGAAGCAGATCAAGCTGCACGAACACGCCGGCCTCGGATTCACCGCCGCTGAAGTCGAAGGCAAGACGGTGATCACCGCGGTCGAACCGGATTCCGAAGCGCAACGCGCGGGCTTCCAGCCGGGAATGATCGTCCTGAGCGTGGACGGCAGGCCGATCGCCGAGCGCCTCGCCGAAGCCGCTGCCAAGCGCGAGTCGTCATCCTCGGAGCGCGCCGATCAATTGTTCGTCTATCGCGACGTTTTTTCGGCGCCAATCGGTTCAGCCGTCAAACTCGGGCTTGCCCGCTTCGACGGCTCAGTATTCGACGCGACCCTGACGGCGCAGATTTATCCGAATGTCCCAAGCGTCGAATCGCGGCTCCTGCCTTCCGGCGAGGCCTATATCGAATTTAACGGCTTCAATCACAAAACAGCGAAGGGGTTCAAAGCCGCGTTGCAAAAGTTTCGAAACGCGCCCGGCGTAATCGTGGATCTGCGCGGCAATGGCGGCGGAGAGCTCGATCCAGTCATCGCGATAGCCGGCTACTTTCTGAACGACAAGACCTTGATCGCAAAATATTCGACGCGCACGGGCAAGCCCATCGCCTGGCTCGGCGGCCTCGTCAAGCTGAAGCTCGACGTCGAAGCCGGCCAGCGCGGCGCGGCGATCTATACAGGACCCGTTACGCTGCTCGTCGGTCCGCGAACCGCCAGCGCCTCCGAGATTTTCTCCGGCGGAATGCAAGAAATCGGCCGCGTCAAAGTAGTCGGCACGCAGACCTGCGGCTGCGTTCTCGGCATCACGAAACCGAGAGAAATGAAAGGCGGCAGCGTTCTAGAGATCAGCGAATCCATGTGGATGACGCCGAAGGGACGCAAGCTCGAAGGCACAGGCATAATCCCCGACAAAATCGTCGCCCCGACGATCGCCGACCTACAGCAGAAGCGCGACGCGGCCCTCGCCGAGGCCGAGAAAACCTTGCAACAGTCGCAGCCCGCGGCATCCTTCAATTCCCCGGAAAACCGGCCTACGCTGTCATCCCGAATCCGCCGCGGCGGATGAGGGATCTGCATTTTCCGAATTCCCGGCAATTACACAAGCTACCGCCCTCCGTGTCAGCTCTGCCGTGGAATTTGCAGGGCTCGAAACGATGAAGTAAACTTTTCGTTTCGCTGGGCGGCACTTTCGCAAGCAGTGGCACGATGCGAAGGGGCCGAACGGCGGGAGGGCTAAAGACCCTCCCCTACGACGGCCAACCCAAGGAAACTTTCGACAATGCTTGTGGTGATGCAATCTCACGCTACTGAAGAGCAGGTGCGGGCGGTTTGCGAGCGCATCGAATCGCTGGGATTCAAGGCGCATCCGATTCCCGGCTCGATTCGCACTGCTATCGGCATTACCGGCAATACTGGCGCTGTGGACATCGGCTCGCTCGAAGCCATGTCCGGCGTCGTTGAATGTATTCCCGTCAGCAAACCCTATAAGCTCGTCAGCCGCGATATCAAGCAAGAGAACTCGGTTGTCCGCATTCCCACTCCGCTCGGCGACGTCACCTTCGGCGGCCCGGCGGTCGGAATCGTTGCTGGTCCTTGCGCGATTGAAACTTGCGAGCAAACTTTCGCTGTCGCCGAAGCCGTGAAAAAAGCGGGTGCTCGCCTTTTTCGCGGCGGCGCTTACAAGCCACGCACTTCGCCCTACAGCTTTCAAGGCCTCGGCGAGCCGGGCCTGAAAATTCTCGCCTCCGTGCGCGATAAATTCGGCCTCGGCATCGTCACCGAAGCCATCGACAATGAAAGCCTCGATCTCGTCGAGCGCTATGCCGACGTGATCCAAATCGGCGCCCGCAACATGCAGAATTTTTCGCTCCTGAAGCGCGCCGGCCGGGCCAAAAAGCCGATTCTGCTGAAACGCGGCATGTCCGCGACGCTCGATGAATTCCTGATGGCCGCCGAATACATCATGGCCGAGGGCAACTACAACATCATCCTCTGCGAGCGCGGCGTGCGCACGTTCAGCGATCACACGCGCAACACGCTCGACCTGAGCATTATTCCGGCCGTGCAGCTCCGCAGCCATCTGCCTATCGTCGTTGATCCAAGCCACGGCACCGGCCGCCGCAATAAAGTGCTGCCGCTTTCGCGCGCTGCCGTCGCGGTGGGCGCCGACGGCCTGCTCGTCGAAGTGCATAACGATCCTGATCGCGCGCTCTCTGACGGCATGCAATCCATCGTGCCATCGGAATTCGTGCAACTCATGGCCGAAGTGAATCAGATTGCGGGCGTGCTGCATCGTTCGCTAAATTGAGCGCCGCGCGCAGCGCGCCGATTAGCCGCAGGCCGCGCGCCTCCTCATGAAGAAGCTTCGCCTGAACTATCGCGTCGTAGTCGTCATCGCGATACTCGCACTCATCGGCCTGCAACTCATCTGGGTCGAAAAACTTCCCGCCTATCTGCGCCCCGGCCTGTGTCTGAATGCCTACATCGCCAACACCGCCGACGGGACGATCTCCGCCATCGATCTCGTCAGACTCGCTCCGATCGCAACCATCGCAGTAGGCTCCGAGCCAAGCGGCCTGCGCGCGCATCCCACTCGCCCCGAAATTTGGGGAGTCAGCTCCGCAGCGGGCGTGGCCTGGGTCCTCGACACGCGGACGAATTCCATCGTCGCGCAAATTCCCACCGGCGCGCAGCCTTTCGCGCTCGATTTTTCGCCCGATGGACGCCGCGCCTACGTCGCGTCCTCCGGCTCGAACGAAATTCTGGCCATCGATTGCGCCTCGCGCCAAATCGTCGCTCGCGGCCACGCCGGACAGCGCCCCTGGATCGCGCGCCTCACTCCCGATGGCAAAACTCTGCTGGTCTCGAATCACGATGACAGCAGCGTCTCGCTTCTCGACACCAAGTCGCTGGCCGTGCTCGGCGTCGTCGAGGTAGCGCCGCGCCCCGAACAAATCGCCATCGTGCCCGACAGCTCCAAAGCCTTCATCACTTCCGGCGGCTCGAGCCAGGTCTCGGTAGTAGATTTGCGCCGCCGCGTGCTGCTCGCCAATCTCGATATCGGCGGCGTGCCCGACGATCTCGATCTCAAAAACGACGGCGGCGAGCTTTATGTCACTTCCGCTGCGGCGCACGGCCTGGTGATTGTGAACACCGAAACCAACGAGGCGGTAGAATTTCTCCTTCTCGGCATGGCTCCCACGCAGGCCGCGCTCACCGCCGACGATTCCCTGCTCTTCGTTTCCGATGCGGCGGCGGGCCACGTCGTGCCCGTCGCCATTGACCAGCGCAAAGTCGCGCGCCCCATCCAGGTCGGCCAACAACCCGGCCCGCTCGCCTTCACTCCCGGCGGCGATATGCTGCTCGTCGCCGATACGCAATCGAACGATCTCGCCATCGTGCGCACTGCCACCGGCGGCCTCATCACGCTGATTCCGGTAGGCGCGCATCCGCGGGATATAGCCATCAAGGAGTTCTGAGGCCGGCGGGATGGGTTCTCCAGAACGGGCTCAATGCGTCCGGCTCGCTCGACTCGCTGAGGTGCCCCAGTGTCCCGATTGTTTGTGGGGCCGGACCTTTGTTCTCAGTGACTTACGGGTCACAACAATATTTTGGTGTCCCGATTGTTTGTTTGATTGTCCCCTTTCAACCTGAACGCCCATTCCGTACCGCGGGTCCAGGCTATTCTTTTCCACGCGCTTTTTTTTCAGCGACTTACGACGATTAATGCTCGTTGCCGTGCGTCGACTCGCAAAGCGGGGGTAGGGATGGCTTCCTGAGATGATTTTTCTTTGTGTAGTGAATGCGAACATTTGCAATTCCCCTCTGCAAGCTAGCAGCAATTTGCGGCGAACACGAGCCTACAAGTCGCGGAACTACGTAGGAGCGGCGAGCGATGTTCCGCTGCCGCTTTTCAGGTCGTGACGATCAGCTTGCGAACGCGCTAGACTTGTCGCGGGCTACTGCACAGCGAGCGTGAGCTGCAGAGTGCGGCTGACGGATTGCGTCGCGCCGCCGGGCGTGAACGTGCCGGTCACGGTGAGCGTGTAGGTTCCCGGCGGCGTGCCGGGCTGCGGCGAAGCCTGCGTCCCTGAACTAACGCTTCCGCAAGAAGTGAGCGCCACGGCTGCCAGCAGCACGAAGATATAAATCGATGCAAACGCGAAACGCGCCCAGGCCCGCCGGCTCTTAATTGCCGCGGCGCATAGCACCGCCAACACGAATACGACGATCTCCAGGCTTGTCGGCTCGCCCAACGCCACTCTGGGTGGCCAATGAATCCATTCCGTGACCCCCGGCGCGCGCGGCGCGGCGGCAACGGCCTGCTGCGTCGAGACGCTCACGCTAAAGGGCGCCGCTCCGGTTCCGGAAACCGCCACGGGCGAAGGCGAGACGCTGCACGAGGCTTGCGCCGGCGTGCCCGAGCACGACAGCGCCACATTCCCCGCGAATCCATTCAGCGAATTTATTTGCAAACCATAATTCGCTGTCGCACCCGCGGTTACCGCAGCGGTGACATTTCCGCTCGTACTCGCGGTCAGCGAGAAATCATCCACCGATCCAGCCAATGCAATTGTCTCCGGGCTATCCAGCGCGTTGTCGTTGATGCTCAGCGTCGCAGCAGCAGCTCCGGCCTGCCCCGGCTGCGGCTGAAACACAACGCTGACTGAGCACGACGCGCCCGGCGCCAGAATGGCACCGCAATTCTGCGTGGTAGAAAATTCCGTGGCGTTCGCTCCGCTAAGACTCAGACTCGAAATCACCAAGCCGCCGTTTCCCGCGTTCAGCAGTGTCGACGTTGCCGCCGCGCTGCTGGTGCCCGCAAGCTGAAGTGGAAAATTCAGGCTCCCCGGCGAGAGAGTGACCGCCGGCACAAGCCCCGTGCCCGAGAGCGTCACGAGTTGCGGGCTTCCCGCGGCCGAATCCACAAATGAAAGCGAAGCTGTACGCGCTCCCCCCGCGAGCGGCTGAAAAACCACATTTACCTGACAGCCCCCACCTGGATTCAGCGTCCCCGGGCAATTATTCGTCTGCAGGAAATCGCCGTTGTTCGGCCCAACCACCGACACGGCCGAAATTTGCGCCGCCGTCGTGCCAGGGTTTGAAAGTGTCACAAGCGAAGCCGCACTCGGCATCTTCAACGTCTGGGCCTGAAATCCCAAATTCGCCGGGGCTACCACGAGCGAAGGCGAACTAATGCCGGTTCCGCTCAACGCCACGCTCTGCGGCGAACCCGAAGCATTGTCCGAGAACGAAAGCGTAGCGGATTTCGCGCCGGTTGACGCTGGGGCAAAAACAACATTGACGTTGCAGGATGCAGAGACCCCCACGCTGCCTCCGCCGGCCGGGCACGTTGTCCCCGACGCGATCTTGAACTCCGACGCATTCGTGCCGTTAATCGCGATCGAGCTGACCTTCAACGGCAAGCTGCCCGTGTTACTCAGTCCAGCCGTCTGTGGCGCGCTCGAAGTTCCTACGCTCTGCGAGCCGAAATCGAGCGTAGCGGGCGCGATGTTGGCCGTAGGCGCCGCTGCTGTCCCGGTCCCGGTCAGCGCCACCAACTGCGATGCTGCAGAAACATTTCCGGAATTGTCAGTGAATGCGATGGTCGCGGTGAAGGGCCCCATCGTTTGAGGTGCAAATGCCACGTTCATGATGCAACTGGCCCCGGCCTGCACGATGGGCGGATTCGTGCACGTATTGCTCCCGGTAAATCGAAACTGTGCCACGTCCGGCCCGGTCATGTTCACCACCGAAATATTCAGCGCCAGATTCCCGCCATTCGTCACCGATAGCGTTTGTGAATTGCTGACGGTCCCTGCCGGCTGATTGCCGAAATTGATCGAAGCGGCGGAGAGAGCGGCTAGAGGCTCCTGCCCCGCGCCGGTCAAGTTGATGCTCTGTGGGCTGCCCACCGCATCATCCGTGAAGCTAATTGCTGCGGTCTCCCCGCCCGGAATGGACGGCGCAAAATTCACCGTAATCTGGCAAGTCGCCTGTGGCGCCAGCGTAGCCGGACTCAGTGGACAATCGTTTGACTGTGAGAAATCCGAAGAATTCGCTCCCGTAATTACGATTCCGGAAATCGTGAGCGCCGCGGGCCCCGCGTTCGTTAGAATCCCGATCTGCGGAGGATTCAGCGATCCGACTAGCTGATTTCCGAAATCCAACTGCGCCGCGTTAAACGAAACAATCGGCCCGGTCGCCGCGCTTTCCGCGAATGCCACGACGAAGGCATCCGGCTCCGCCGGGCTTGCCTGGCAACTCGCGCAGATCGGCTGCACTCCCGTCTGCGGATTGCCCGCCAGGGGAAAATCGTTCGACGTGGTGCTCCCCGCCACAATGATCTCCCCGGTCGGCAGCGCTGCGACGCCATTCCCTTGCGAATCGCTGCCCCCTCCGAGCAGCGTCGCATAGAGCAGCGACGCAGCGCCTGCCGCCGTGGTATCCAACTTCGCTAAAAATGCATCGCCGGTTCCGCTGAACGATTGCAGCGAATTCAGCGTGGGAAAATCGAACGATTTCGCATGCCCCGTCACATAGACGGCGTCCGTGCCTAGCGACACCACTCCCAACGCCGAATCGCTCGCGCTGCCGCCCAGATAAGTCGCGTAGCTCAACGACGCCACGCCCGCCTGAGATTGAGCCACTGCCGCCAGGAAAGCATTCGCCGTGCCATGAAGCGCGGATTGGTATCCAGTCACCGCCGGAGCCGTCAGAGCGTCGGAGGACGTCGTCGTCCCGACTACATAAGCATTGGCCGGGATCGCTTGATCCACGGCTACGGCGAAAGCCTGATCCGAACCCGTGCCGCCAAGAAAAGTCGAGTAGATCAAATCCTCTGAGCCTAGTCCCTTTGGCTTGAGCGAGAGCAAGAACCCATCGAACGTCCCGCCGCCATACGTGGTCTGAAACCCATTCGTCACCGGAAATCCGCTGCCAGGCTGGGAAGTAAATCCCGCGACATACGCGTGTCCGAGAAGATCAACCGCCAAGCCGCTCACGCCTACCGTAACGGTCTGCGCCACGCCGTTGATATCCGTGTAGCCGTCGATCCCAAAGTAGCTGAGATAGCTCAACGAACCCGCCGCGCTATATACCGCCAGAATTCCATCCGTGGTCCCGCCGCCGAACACTGTGCCGTACGCGCCCGCCGTCACCGGCAAATCAGCCGCGGTCGTATCCGCGGCAACGAGCACATTCCCGCTCGGATCAAAGGCTACAGTCGGCGAGGCTTCGGTTCCAAACGCTCCGGTGCCATCGAGCAGGGTTGAAAAGACAATCGAGTCGCCTCCGGGGCCCAGCAGCGTTAACGCCAGGTCGCTCGTGCCCTTCACCAGCTTCGTAGAGTCCGAAACGGGATAATCCGCGGACGTGGTGGTGCCCACAAGAGCGACGACGCCGCTGCCCGGCATCACCGCCAGCTTTTCGCCTTCTTCATTCCCACTGCCGCCAACGAAGGCGAGATAGGCGAGCGAAGCGGCGCCGGTCTGAGTCGGATCGATCTTGGCAACAAAGAAATCATTGCTTCCGCCGCCGGGCCCAAATTTCTTCGTCGCGCTTTCCGCAAAAGACGAGGCACTGGCGGTCGTCCCGCTGATGTACACCGCCCCGGAGGAATCGAGCGCGACGCTATTCGCCGAATCGGCTCCTGCACCGCCAAGAAACGTCGTGTAAGTCACAGCCACGGAAGGATCGATCACCAGCGGAAGGTTTCGGTCATACGCGCCAACCCGGAATCCGACCTCATGCGTCGAAAGCAGCGCATAGCGTCCTTCGACGCTCACGCGCCGCCCGCCGCTCATCTGATAAATCGCCGGACTCCGCAAACGGATGATGGCCGCGCGGCCCTCGATCAGAAGATCTCCCTCCGGACTCAGCCGCAAGTTCCGCGCGCCATTCACCTCCAGCCGCACTCGCCGCAAGTCCGCGCCGCGCGCAACGTCAAAATCCATTTCCGGTCCGCGCTCTCCGGCATAGACCAGGCAATCGACGCCTGGCCCCATCCCGAGCGCCCCTGCGCCCAAGAACAGCGGCACATCCTTCTGCCAGCGGCTTGGATCCTTTCCGTAAAAATAATTCGCGCTACCGGGAAGCTCATCCCGCCCTCGCCAAACTATTTCAGGCGCAACGCCCGCGAACCGCAAAGAGATGGAATCAGCGCTCGAAATACGCGATGTGGAAGCGGTCGCACGTCGAGTGGTGAAATGAATTCCATCGCGCTCGAGCAAGAGATCGAATCCCTCGCCTCTCGCGCGGTATTGCACGACCGGATCGGCCTGCCCGCGATTCACTTCAAACGCCAGCGGAATCCCGCGCGCCCCCGCACGAAAGTGCGCCGCGCGCAATCCAACGGCAGCAGCCGCCGCAGGATCGGCGCTGCTCGCCGTCGGCCGCTTTTCCGAACGAGCCACGCCAGTAGCCAGCGGAATCGCCAGACCCGCCGCAACCGCCCCAATGGAAAGATAGAGTGAAGTCCGATGCCACATGAGGCCCTCAGCCAGCAGCGTGCGCGGGCGGAACGGGCGAGGCTTCCGGACAAGCAAGCCCCAGAATATTTGTACCTCCCCCGCGATGCAGAAGGAGAGGGAGCCCGAGGAATGTCGCGCTACGAGTAAGTAATGTCAATCATATCGGGGGATGCATAAATACGTAGGTAAATCTGCGGTGCAGTTCCGTAGCGCCGGCGTTACTGAGCGGAAGTATCTTTCAGCAGCACCACGTCGGCCTGAAAATGTTTGTGTTGAACGCCGAGCGTCTTGGCATCGGGCGACCATCTGTAATCCCACAGATCATCGTCGTCACTTTCGGTGATGGCGTGTCCAGGGCCGCCATCCACGGGCTGGGCCCACAAACTCTTCGCGCCTTGATCGCTGATGACGTAGGTCACAGAGTTCCCGTCGGGAGCAATGCGCAGCTGATTCACGAAGCGCGGATCGGGAGTGAGCGTGCGCAGGGGCGCGTTGGAATTGTCGTCGAGCCCAATCACCCAGACGCGGCCGACGGCGGCAGTTGAGCCCAGCTCCGCACCACTGAGCGCCATCCATTTGCCGTCGCGCGAGATGCCCAGCCCGTTCAGCCCCAGCATGATTTTTCCGTGCGCTGGGAACGGCAGGCGCTCCGCTGCTCCGCCGTCAATGGGGATGCGCATCACAAACTTCGCGTCCGCCTCATCGTAGTAATAAACCGATTTCCCGTCGTGCGAGCAGACCGCCCATTGATCAAACTGTCCGTGGCTGATCTGTTTCGGGTTGCGGCCATCCAAATCCATGCGCCAAATATCCTGCGTGTTGGCATTGTTTTTGAACTGCCAATCCAGCAACGCATACGAACCGCAGTGCACCACATCCAACACGTTGGCATTCGGGTCGCTGGTGAGCGTCGTCGAGGCCGAGCCATCCAGTTTGATGCGGCTCGCGGAATGAATGTCGGCAATCAACATCTCCGCATCGTTCAGCCAATCGAAAGCCACGATCATTTCCTGGCTGGGCAAAGGTATGCTCGCGGTGCTCTTGCCTCCGGTTGCGTCCTGCAGCAGGATCTTGTCGGTCGCTTGCATCTGAACCGTGGCGATCGATTTTCCGTCTTTCGATACGCCTACTCCCTGGTAACCATTTAGATCGTTCGTCAATTCGTGCATCGCGCCGCCGGGAAATGACACGTAGCCGATCTGCCCGGCGATCGGCGGAGCCGTGCGCAGCCCGTAATTGATGAAGATTCCGCGGCCATCCGGCGCCCAGCTCAAAGCGCCAATATCGCGATCGCCGAATTTAGCCAGCACGCTGGTCTTTTTCGCCGCTAAATCGAATGTGCGCACAACGGTGGCGCCACCGTCTTTGGAGTAGATCACGTCGGCGATGCGTTTTCCGTCCGGCGACCACGAAATGGTGTTCGCCGATAGCGTTGGTTCGGCTAACAGGATCTGCTCGCCGCTGCCGTCCAGGTTCGCGCTCAGAATGTAGTATTTGCCAAGTTCGGGATCGTTCAAGCGGATGAAGGCCATGCGCTTGGCGTCGGGCGAGAATGCCACCCCGCCGTCCACATTGCGAATCACGGTTTGCTCCGCGCCTCCGAGAACCGGTGCGCGCAGCAAGTCAAACGATTCGAGGGTCTGGTCCGTAGCCCTGCGGTAGTAAACGTAGTCGCCATCCGGCGAAAACACGGGCTCGATAATGTAGAGCGGTTGGGGCGGTGTAATTTGCGTGTTGCTGCTCGTGCCGACGTTGAACAGCCACAGGCTCTCGCGCGCCTTATCCTTGACGACGTTGAGGACGTAGCGGCCATCCGCGGAAATGGCCGTCTTCGTGACTTTGCCGGAATTTGTGAGCCGCGTGGCCGCAAAACGCTGAAACGGCAGCGGCGGTTCGCGATGCATCAGCGGATAAATTAGGAGCGCAGCAGCACCCAAAATTGCGAGCAAGCCAAGTCCCACGCCAACCAGAACGCCCAAGCGCTTCCCGGGGCGTTTAGCGCCGGGTTTAAGCCCCGCACCTTCGTCTTTCGCTAATTCGACAACCGCCGCCCTGCCGGAGCCGCGCACCACCGATCCCGAATCGCTGTCTCTCTTCAATCTTTGCAAATCCGCGCCCAGGTCGCGCGCAGTCTGGTAACGCAACTTGAGATCCTTCTCCAGCGCCTTGGCAATAATGCGATCGAGTTCCGCCGGTAAATCCGGATTTACCTGCGCCGCCGGAACCGGCTCGCGCTCCAGAATCGCGTGAAAAATCGAGCCGGCGGTATTCCCCGTAAACGCTTGCCGGGCGGTGGCCATTTCGTACAGCACCAGGCCGAAAGAAAAGAGGTCGCTGCGCGCGTCCAGCGGCTCGCCGAGCACTTGCTCGGGCGACATGTACGCCACCGTGCCGAGCGCTGCGCCCGGGCTCGTGAGATTCGCATCATCTTCCATCGGCGCCGCATCGAGAGAGAGCGTTGCGTTTTCTCCGCGCTCCGAAATCTGCTTGGCCAAGCCGAAATCGAGAATCTTGGCCTCGTCCTCCCCGCCAATAAAAATATTTCCCGGCTTCAGATCCCGGTGAATGATTCCGCGCGAATGCGCTGCATCAAGCCCTTTTGCCACGCCAATGGCTATCTCCAGCAGCGCATCGAGCTTCAGCGCCTTGCCGCTCATGCGGTGCTTCAGCGTCTCGCCCTCGAGCAATTCCATGGCGATGAACGGCAGGCCATCCACTTCATCAATGTCGTAAATGGTGCAGATGTTCGGGTGGTTGATCGCCGAAGCCGCCTGCGCCTCGCGCCGGAAACGCTCGAGCGCTACGCGATCTTTGCCGACATTTTCAGGAAGGAATTTGAGTGCGACGAGCCGCTTCAGCTTCGTATCTTCGGCCTTATAGACAACGCCCATACCACCGCCGCCGATTTTCTCGAGCACGCGGTAATGAGAAATGATCCGGCCAGAAAACGGCTGCGCATCCGCCATAGCGCCGCAATCTTAGCACGCGAATCTGCAAGGCAGTTGTAGCGGAGAGTCTTCAGACCATCGCCTACTCGGTCTTCCACGAGCACGCCGCTTCACCCAGCGGAATTTCCAGATAGCCCTCAGCCGGAACCACATCCACAGGCAAGCCGCTCTCCCACACTGCCGCGCGCAGCAACAGCGACCTACGCCCCTTTATCTCAAACAGCCGCCGCTCCAGCGACAGCTCGATAATCTTTCCCGCCGCCGCTGCCACCATTTCTTCCGGATGCAGGAAGCAAACGCCGCCTTGCTCGAGCGTAATGCCGCTCAGCTTCCTCTCGCGGAAATTCAGCGTCAACCGCATTTCGCGCGCATCCCAAGCCGTCACGCGAATTTCATAATCCTTGAATTCCTTGGCCATTTCCGGAATCAGGTCGAGGCGTATGTAAAGATGGTCGTCGTCAAATCCCCACATAAATCCGCCGATGACAAACATGCGCCCGTGCATCGCGCTAGTCTGCCGGTCGCTGGCGTAGTATCCCGCGCCCAGCCATTCGAAATAAGTCGTCTCGCGGCCGTCCACCTTCACGTGCAAATATTCCGAAGGTTCCTCGCGCCGCGCAATTTCCGCGCGACGCTTGATCGGATGCGTCAGCTCGTCGGGAACTTCCTCGCCGAGCGCGGCGTAGACTTCCGTCAGATGCTTGCGGTAGAGCGCATCGAATTCCGCATCGTTCGCCGAGCCGTGCTCCGGCCCGTACCACCAGCACCAATCGCTGCCCTCCGCCGCCAGAATTGATTCGAAAGCATGCGCCAGATCGACGGGCGAGCGCTGCTTCCCGCCTTCGCGCGACACATCTCCCAGCGCCTTGGCATAAACCTCGCGCGCTCGCGTCAGCATTTCCCACGCGCGGACATCTTCGGGATCGCCGATCCACACATCGAAATTCGCGTTGATCCACGAGCCGGGGAAAATCCCCTCGGTCACCGGAATCTCGCCCGCCGCCTCGATTGCTTCGCTCGCCGTGAGCGGCTTGATGTCCGGATCGGCCTGCATGCGCGCATAAAACCGGCGCAGGAAATCGCGGCCATTTCCGTGGTAATACTCCCAGGCATTTTCCCCATCGAGGATCAGGCTCAACGTCGGCGGCCGCGCTGCCGTCCATCGCTCTCCAATCAGCCGGATGCGCCGGTGCAGATCGGCGGCAGCCGCTTCGGCATCCATGCGGCTATAAACAAAGCCGAGAAGATCCGAAAGGTAGTGATCGCGGAAGAATCCCACAATTTCGCGCCCGCCGCGCCGCCAGCGCCACGGCGAATAAAGATGGTCAGCGTTCTCGGGATAGCCGTGCGCATCGCGCCAGAAGCCGATGCTTCGAGTCCGCCCCAACACTCCCTCGTCCGTCGCGAACCAGCGGAAGCCCATCTCCGCCGCGATTTCCAGCGTCTGATCCGATACCGATCCCTCCGAAGGCCAGACCCCGACCGGCGGCTTCCCGAATCTCTGTTCGTGAAAGCTGCGCGACCGAGCAAGCTGCTCCCGCGCGTCCTCCGGATAACGGAACGCCGGCTGCGGCAAGGGCGAGTTCGCATTGGCCACGCGCGCGACATCCGAATCGCAGATCAATGGCAGAATTGGGTGATAGAACGGCGTGGTGGAAATCTCGATCTGCCCGCGCTCCGCCGCAATTCGATACTCCGGCAGAACGGCGGCCAGCAATTCCATCTGCTTGATCCGCAGCGAAGCCTTCTGTTTCTCGGTGAAATGTTTGCCTTTTGTAGAAAGTCCCGAAACGATCGGATCCCGCGCGAAATATTCCTCGTCCATCCACGCCAACTGCGACAGCACCTGCAAATCGCGCCAGTCCCCGGCGCTGAAATGCGCCGTCGCCGTCTGCGCTCCGGAAGTCTGCACCTGCCGGAACAAATCCACGTACCGCGGCCAGCGCGCCATCAAATTGTCGTGATTCAACTGAAACGCGCGCTCGAGTATTTCCGCCTTCTGCTCGCCCGTCAGCGTCTCCGCCGCCGCAAATGCCGCATCAAACCACGGTTCCTTGAATCGCCCGCTCGCATAATCCTCAATCTGCGCCGCGAGCGACGGCACCACGTTGAACGTCGCATGCACGCTGGGGAATTCCTCCATGATCTTCACCATTCCCCAGTAATCCTTCAGCGCGTGCAAACGCGTCCACGGCAGCACGTAGCTTCCCGTCGCAGGGTCGCGGTACTGCGGCTGGTGCATGTGCCAGATCAATACGACGTGAACGGTCCTCACCGCCACACATCCCGCAAGCCTGCCTCCTGCATCATGCTAGAATGACCCCGCGCTGATATGCGCATCCTCGACAAATACATCTGCCGCGAAGTCTTCTCCCATTCGCTCCTGGGTCTGGCCATTTTCACATTTGTTTTCTTCGTGCCCCAGCTCGTCCGGCTCATGGAACTCATTGTCCGCCATTCGAGCGGTGCAAGCAGCATCGCCCTGCTGTTCCTGTGCTCACTAACGCCCGTCCTCGCGTTTACGCTCCCCATGGCCACGTTAGTCGGCGTGCTCATCGGACTCGGGCGGCTTTCCGCCGATAGCGAAATCACCGCGCTCAATGCTTCCGGCATCGGCCTTCGCCGCCTGCTCGTTCCCGTCGGAGTAGTCGCCACCGGATTCGGCCTGCTTACGCTTCTCGTCACGCTCTGGCTCGGCCCGCTTTCCCTGCGCACCTTCCATTCCCTTGAAGCCGATATCCTCTCCGCCCAAGCTCCCTTCGCCGTTCAGCCGCGCGTTTTCGACGAACGTTTCCCTCACCTCGTTCTTTACGTTCAGGATGTGGAAGCGACCGCCGCGCGCTGGCACGGCGTCTTCCTGGCGGAATCGGATGCAGAGGCCGGCTCGCACCTTACGCTGGCCGAGGACGCCATTGTAATTGCCGGCAGCGATCGCAGCAACTTCGAGCTGCATCTCGGCCCCGGCACCACTCATCAATTCGATCCCCACGAGCCGGTGCATTACAACGTCACCACCTTCGGCTCGAGCGACCTTCCCGTCCAGGTTTCCTCGGCCGCGTCGCGCACACGCACCAATCTGAGCGATGCCGAGCAACCCACCCGGGGACTCCTCGCCTCGTCTGGTGCCACGCCATCGCTCACTGCGCAAACCGAATTTCAGCGTCGCATGGCCTTCCCCGCTGCCTGCTTGGTCTTCGCGCTGCTCGGCGTAACCGTCGGTGTCCGTCCGCGACGCGGCGGCCGCGCCGCAGGCTTCGTCCTCACCCTCGTTCTCATTTCGGGCTACTACTTCGTCTTCGTAGCCGGCGCCCACTACGCCCAAATCGGTAAAGTCTCGCCCATCATCGGCGTCTGGACCGCCAATATCCTCGCCACCGTTCTCGCTCTTTATCTCTTCCGCGGTATCGAGCAAGCCCGCGGCCAAACCGTATTCAGCCAGGCCTGGGACGCCTGGAGCGCGATGCGCCAGAAGCGCCAACCCGCTCAGCGCGTCGCCGCCGTGGCCACCTCCAATGGCCCCGTCAGCATCAGAAACGGCCTGGTAGCGAAGCACGCCGCCGTAGCCGGAGGCGCGCAAGCCGCCTTCCCCCTACTCTTCGACATCTACATCCTCCGCACCTTTTTCTACTACTTCGTCTTGCTTCTCGGCGGCTTCCTGGTCATCTTCGACGCCTTCACGCTCTTCGATCTCCTCGGCGATATCGCCCGCAATCACGCGCCGATCGCCTTGGTCGCAAATTATTTCCGCTTTCTGGTTCCGCTAATGGTCTATCAGCTCGCCCCGCTGGCCGCCCTGGTCGCCACGCTCGTCACTCTCGGCATGCTGGCGAAAAACAACGAAGTCACGGCGTTCAAAGCCAGCGGCGTAAGCCTCTATCGCCTCTGCCTGCCGCTCGTGCTCGCGGGCGTCGTTCTCGCCGGCGGAATGTTCCTCCTCGACGACACCTATCTCCCCTACGCCAATCAACGCCAGGATGCTCTACGGAATCAAATCAAAGGACGCCCCGCGCAGACCTACTTCCACCCGGCCCATGAATGGATATTCGGCGAGAACACTAAGGTCTTTAACTACGAAGTATTCGACGCGGACCACGATCTCTTCGGCGGCTTGAGCGTGTTCGAACTCGATCCTGCCACGTTCCAGCTTCGCCGCCGCATTTTCGCCACGCGCGCCCGCTGGGAACCACCGCTCAATGCCTGGGTCCTCGAAGCCGGCTGGATCCGTGATTTCGACGGCGGCCGCGTAAAAAGCTACGTCCCGTTCAAAGCCACGTCCCTGCCCGAACTGGTCGAGCCGCCCAGCTATTTCAAGCGCGAAGTCCGCCAGTCCTACCAAATGAATTGGCGCCAGCTAGCCGAATACATTCGCGGCCTGCAGCAAGCCGGCTTCGACACTTCGCGCCTGACGGTACAATGGCACAAGAAATTCGCCTTCCCGGTAATCGCCGCGATAGTGATCTTCTTGAGCGCCCCATTTGCCTTCCTGGTAGGCACCAGAGGCGCCGTGGGAGGCATAGCGTTAGCGGTGGGGATCACGATAGTCTACTGGGCCATCGCAGCCCTATTCGAAGCCATGGGCGCCGCTGGCCAATTACCGCCGCTGCTGGCAGGCTGGTCCCCCGACGCCATCTTCTTTTTCCTAGCCGTTTATTTCTTTCTAAAAATGCCCACGTAGATCTTGACGCCGCACTGCGCGTCTACTGATTCACCGGATAGACTTTCAACTCCTCCCAGCCGCTGCCTTCTTTGTCGAGCTCGCGCGCAAAGCGCACCCCTTCTATCTCCTCGAGCGTCACCTCTGCGGTGGTATAAATTTTGCACCCGCTCACGAGGTGCCCTCCAATGGTCTCGCCTTGTTCCGTGGAGATCGAAAGATGAACATGCTCGCCTCCCTCTTCTACGGTGCCGGTGATCGAAACGATTTCAAAGTGTCCGGTACGAACATGCGCATCCGGCTGATTGGCATAGCGAATCGACGCCTGCGTGAGGCTACCGACCGCACTCAGCACCACCGCCGCCTGAATATGCTTGGCCTGTACGTACGCGCGGATGGCTCCCAGCAAATCATCCCCGGGCCGCAACCGCAGGACGTGGATTCTCGTCTTCTCCGTCGAAATCGCCTCATGGCGGCCCGCAAGTTGGTCCGTCCAGTCCGGCGGGAGCGCCGCCGCGTGCGGAGGCTTTTCGGTCCCTGGGCCCGCCGGCGCCTTCTGCTTCGGAGCTGGCGCAAACACCCCTGCAGCGAGCAAAGCAACAAGCATCGCGAACACTCTCATGAATTCCTCCTAACGGTCATGCAGGATGAACGATCCTAATTTCGCAACGCGCGTTCGGTGCAGAATATCCGCGTCGCCAACGCGCCCTGCGCGTCGGGTACCCACGCGGCGCAGGTGGTGTGGGAGTTTTCGCCCCAATTTTGAGTTGTCCGATTAGACTCACAATCTTCCGACACATCGCTGCGCTGTTGGCCCGGTTCCTGACCGTTGCCTTCCAGTTCTGACATCGCACATCGATCAGTCACCTCCGAACTGCCGCACATTCTACCCTGTGTCAACAATGTCTATACGGATCGACAAGAACTGCCGGAAAGGCGGAGCCGTTGCATTCTTTTAACCTCCACGTCACGCGCTATTGACCTCCGCACGCAGTACCTCCGCTAGAGTTCGCCGCGCAACAAAATCCGCAGGAGGACTCTGCATGAACGTTTTCCGCAAAGCACTAACGGCCCTACTCGCAGCATCCTTGCTCGTGGCTCCCGCTGGCTTCGCCGGAGGCAACAATGACGGCGACCGCGATGGCAAAATCGAACGCGTACTTCTCATCAGCGTCGATGGCCTGCACGCCCTCGACCTCAGTAATTACGTCAGCGCCCATCCGAATTCCACCCTGGCTTTCCTTTCCGGCCACGGCGTCACCTACACCAACAACTCGACCTCATCGCCCTCCGACTCCTTCCCCGGCTTGGCTTCACTCGTGACGGGCGGCTCCCCGACCACCACCGGCTTCTGGTACGACGTCACCTACAACCGCGCCCTCTCCCCACCGGCCCAGTCAACCCCCCTCCCCATCACCGGCGGCTTGAATCTCTGCCCCAGCGTCATCGGCACCCCGGTCGCTATGGACGAATCCATCGATTTCGATCTCACCGCTCTCGACGGCGGTGGTGGCATCAATTCCAATTTCCTCCCGCGCGACCCCAGCACCTGCAAGCCGATCTTCCCGCACCAATATCTCCGCGTGAATACCATCTTCGAGGTTGTACGCGCCAACGGCGGCCGCACCGCATGGGTTGACAAGCACCCGTCTGACGAATGGACCAACGGCCCCAGCGGTAAAGGCGTACAGGACTTCTACGGTCCGGAAATCAATTCCATTCCCGTGCCCCTGCCGCAATTCGCCGGATGCAATCCCGTTCCGTTCCCCGATCCCGGCTTCGATGATGGCTGGACCACCGACCTCAACAACATCAAGTGCTACGATTCCCTCCACGTCGCCGCCATTCTGAACCAAATCGACGGATTCACGCATGACGGCGCGAAGAAGGTGGGTATCCCTACGCTGTTCGGAATGAATTTCCAGGCCGTAAGCGTAGGCGAAAAGTTGGCGGGCAACGGCTACAGCGACGTTTTAGGCACGCCATCGGAGGGCCTGGCCGGCGAGCTCGATTTCGTCGATCAATCCCTGGGACAAATCGTGAGCGAGCTAAAAAAGACGGGCCACTACGATTCCACGCTGATCATCATCTCTGCCAAGCACGGCCAGTCGCCGATTGACGTCCAAAAGCTAACCCCCATCGGCGGAGGGCAGCCAGCCACTCTTAT
>Ga0209517_10001587_pt1 | contig 33957 bp, 29 predicted proteins | sample PeaSoiMetSII2010_FD_187695 | JGI IMG/M metagenome (GOLD analysis project Ga0209517, IMG submission 187695) | Peat soil microbial communities from Weissenstadt, Germany - SII-2010 (SPAdes) (version 2) | ecosystem: Environmental > Terrestrial > Soil > Wetlands > Peat | place: Germany... | reverse complement strand
CCGGCATGGGGGCGTCCAAGTCCCTGGTAAGAGGGCTCACGGCCGAAGACACGAGAGCCGCCCCTCCCTTTGCCAGGGCTTCGAAGAAAGCAATGTACTTGTCGTCGATCAGGCCCTCGGGGCCGTCCCAGAAAAAGCCGGTCCCGTTCTTCATGATCCGGTTCTTCAGGCGCACCTTGCCTATGTAGATTGGTTCGGCTATGTATGGGAAATTCGTGTTATTCATAATCGCTTTGACCTCGATCCGTTATTTGAGAACCCTGGCCCACCTCACCCGCTCTTCCCTAACCTGAAGGCCTCCACGTTCACTTCATGGATGGCTTCCGGCAAATTGCGCTTGATGGCGGCAATCCACTGTTCGTCGGTGAACGGCAGATGCCGGCTCAGCGCGCCCAGCAGGGCCACGTTGATGCTGCGCTTATTGCGGAGCTTCTTTTCGTCCACGTTGGCGGGTTCGATGAGCACGCCTTCGCCGTTCTTGCGCAAAGTGGCGGCGTTCACCGAGACCTGGTCGGCCGAGATGACCACCAGGTAGTCCGCTTCGCCTTCGGGCACCATGGGGCTGAAAACCTGCTCGCCGAACCGTACGTCGCTGGAGACCGAGCCGCCGCGCTGGCTCATGCCATGAAGCTCGCTCTTTTTAACGTCCAGACCGGCGCTGACGGCCACGTCGGCCACGATGTCGGTCGCGGTCAAGACGCCTTGACCGCCCAGGCCGGCCACGACGATGTTGGTAACCTTATTGTTGGTCGTTATTTTGTCGGTCATTGCGCCTCGCACGTAACCCCTTCGCACTTATCCCATTCCTTGATGAACCGCGTCGCCAGCAAGCAAGTGCGGCGCGCGACAATCACGGTGAGCTCTGTCTTTTCCATGGATTCCCGGAGTAGTTGCTCGAAGCCTTTGGGGTCGGCCGTATGATCCAGCACGTGGACGTTCTTCACGCCCATGGCGCGAACCACGTCTTCGATCACGATCTTGTTGGTTTTGACATGATTCAGGTTGCGCCCGGTGCTGGGATTTTCCTGGAAGCCGGTCATGGCGGTAATCCCGTTATCCAACACCAGCATCACGTAGCCGGTCGGCGGCGGGTTATAGATCATCTCCGCCAAGCCGGTAAGTCCGCTGTGCAGGAAGGTGCTGTCGCCGATCACGCCGACCACGCGCTTCGCCTGTTCCGGAGGCAGCACGTGGCGCAGGCCGAGACCGACTCCGAACGAACCACCCATGCAAAGAATCGTGTCCACGGCGTCGAAGGGCGGCATCACCCCCAGGCCGTAGCAGCCGATGTCGCCGGACACGATTGCCTTCAGATTGCTCAAGGCTTGGAACGCAACCCGGTGTCCGCAACCCGGACAGAGCGCCGGCGGCTTGCCCGCAGCCGGCTTCTCCTCAGGAGTGGCGTCCCGCGCCAGAATGCGGCGCACGCGATTGACGTTCAACTCGCCGAAGCGATACTGCTCCAGCTTTTCTTCCACCACGATGCCGGCGGCGCGTGCCCCTTCCACCAGGTACGGATCGCCCTCTTCAACGACCACGCAACGCTCCACGCGGGCGGCGAACTGGCGCATCAATTCCACCGGCAGCGGGTGGCTCAACCCGATCTTCAGAACGCTGGCGTCCGGCGCCGCCTCGCGCACGTGCTGGTAAGAGATACCGGAGGTAATGACGCCGAGCTGATGGGAACCCTCGATGACCTTATTCAGGTCGGAGGTTTCGTTCCACGCGGCAATCTGTTTCAAGGTGGCGCGCAGCCGGTGGTGAGCCGGGCGGGCATAGGCTGGTACCATAACGCGCTCGGCAACGTGGCGCACGTAGTTGCCTTGGCGCGGCGCCGGCGCCGGAACCTGTCCCTGCTTCACCAGGGTCTTGGCATGGCAAATCCGAGTGGTCATGCGATACAGCACGGGTATCCGCCAGCGCTCGGAAATCTCAATGGCGCGCAGCAGGAAGTCATAAGCCTCCTGCGAGTCCGCCGGTTCCAGCATGGGGACGCCGGCGGCCACCGCGTAGCGGCGGTTATCCTGCTCGTTCTGGCTCGACGCCATGCCGGGATCGTCGGCCGAAATCACTACCAGCGCGCCTTCCACCGGCGTATAGGCAGCCGTGAACAACGGATCGGCGGCCACGTTCAGGCCGACGTGCTTCATGGTCACGATGGCGCGGGCGCCGGCGTAGGCCACGCCGACTCCAACTTCCAACGCCACTTTTTCGTTCGGCGCCCACTGCGCGTGTCCACCCAGCTGTTCAAAATATTCCAGAATTTCGGTGGAAGGCGTGCCGGGATATCCGGTCCCTAGATTCACCTTGGCATCGAATGCCGCTGTCGCAACTGCTTCATCGCCACTCAGAAACAACATCACGTTCTCCAGTTTGCTGCTGTGCAATCGACTCGGCGGCTAAAGCCGCCGTTGATTTTGCGATGCTTGCGGCACGCCTGAAGGCGTGCCCTGATACGAACCATACTGATACGAACCATACTACGAACCACACTGACACGAACCGCACTTACAGCACAGGCTGCTAACCAAGGTATTCTCCTGTGTATTCGATCGCCGGTTCTTCCTGACGCAGAACACGCAGTACGCCCTCGGTCAGGGCCAATAATTCGTCTTCGCCCGGATACACCAGGGTGGGAGCGATCCACTCGACGTAGGGGCGCACTTCCGCGATCAACCTGGTCGAGTACGCCATGCCCCCGGTAAGCAGAACGGCGTCGACGCGGCCCTGGAGCACCGCAGCCATGGCCCCCGTCCGCTGTCCAATCTGGTAGGCCATGGTATCGAACACCAGTTTCGCCTTGGCATCGCCCGCGTCGATCCGCTCCTCGATCTTCACCAGATCCTTGGTGCCCAGATAGGAATAAAGTCCGGCCTCGCGGAGCAGGAGGTTCTCGACCTCGTGTTGCGTGTACTTGCCGCTGAAGCACATCTTGATGATTTCGCCGGAGGGAAGCGAGCCCGCCCGTTCGGTGGCGAAAGGACCTTCATCGCGCGAATCGTTGTACTCGATCGTCTTGCCGCCTTCGTGAGCGGTAACGCAAACGCCGCTGCCCATGTGCACTACGATCAATCGCAAATCTTTGTAAGGCGTGCCCTGCTCACGGGCGTAGCGCTTGGCGATTGCCTTGGGGTTCAACATGTGCGAAAGGCTGGGACGCTGGATCAGGGCCGAACCGGACAAGCGCGAGCGGTCGGGCCGCTCATCTACGCTAACCGGATCGACGATGTAAGCTTCCAGTCCCGCTGGGCTGGCCAACGCATGAGCCAGCACGGCGCCGAGGTTGGAAGCGTGCTGCCCTTGTTTGGCCTCGCGCAGATCCGCCAGCATCTTCGCATTGACTCTATAGGCGCCACTGATCAAACGCGGCAACAGCCCGCCGCGGCCGGCAACGGCGCTCAACTGCTCCAACTTGTATCCCGCTTCGTGGAATTCGCGCTCTATCATGCGCAGGCGGAAATCCTTCTGGTCGAGGACCGGCCGTCCCCGAAACTGGTCCATTTCTTCTTCACTGTGCCGGACGTTCTTGACAAACTCGGGCTTCTCGTTCGCGTACACCGCGAACTTGGTGGAGGTGGAACCCGGATTGATGGCCAACACTTTAAAATCACCGGCTGGCAAAAATCACCCCCAGCGCAATCGAGTTCAATTTATCGTCGGCGCTCTCCACCCGCGACGGGATCAGCACCGGCACCTTGGCGCCCACGATGACGTGCGCGCACGCCGAATTGGCGAAGTACTTGGTCGATTTCCCCAGATGGTTACCGGCTTCGATGCAATGCACCACCATGCAATCGGCGTGGCCGGCCACCGGACTGCCAATACCTTTCGCCTTGGCGGCGGATTCCAGCAGCGCGTTATCGAGCGCCAGCGGGCCATAGACCTCGGCATCGCCGAATTCGCCGGCGGCTCCCATCTCAGTCAGCGCTTTGGCGTCCAGGGTAGACGGCAAATTTTCGGAAACCACTTCGGTGGCGCTCATGACGGCGATCTTGGGCCGGGTGAAGCCGAGGCCGCGCAGCGCTTCAATCGAATTGTCGACGATCTGTTTCTTCTGCTCCAGATTGGGGGCGACGTTGAGTCCGCCGTCGGTCAATCCCACCAGCCGGCGCTCGCCACTCAGCACGTCCTCATAGAAAAGAATATCGCTCAACAAGCGGCCGGTCCGCAGTCCATTCTGTTTATCGAGCACGGCCTTCAGCAGTTGGTCGGTGCGGATGTGGCCCTTCATGAGTATGTCAACCTTGCCCTCACCGGCCAATCGTCCCGCGACTTGAGCCGCATCGACGCCTCCGGGGACAAACTCCGCTTGAGCGGCCACTTGCTCCAAACCCAGTGACTGCGCCAGGGCGCGAATCTTGCCGGTCTCGCCGATCAGTACGGGCCGGGCAATTTCCGATTCCAGCGCGCCCGCCACGGCAGTGAGCGCCACTTCATCGTCGGCCACTACGACGGCCACGCGTTTCGGGCCCACCGCACGGGCATGATCGCGCAACTGTCGAAAATTGCGAATCGGCTCGGTCAATCGAACACGTTTCGGTTCGGAGCTTCCTGACATCGAGCAATCCTCTTGTCCAACTACTTATCTAACTATCAATTTCGAGAGCGAAACAGATCTTATCCCAAGCACTGGATCCACACGCGCGGCAGAACGCTTCACCACAGACAGCATCGCGGCGAAGATCGGGTATTTTCCTGCTAGGACGACCCATCGCGCCACAACTCAGGTTGCTGCACCAATTCGATCAAATTGCCGGCATTGTCGCGGATGAATGCGTTGGAGCCAAACTCGAAGTCTTGGACCCAAACGATGTCGGCGCCACGCCGCTTCAGTTCATCGGCGGCGGTGTGCACGTCCTGCACCGCGAATGCCACATGCTTGTTTCCGTGAGTCAAGATATCCCGGTTAGGATGGCGGCGGTCCTCCGCGGCGGGCGCGGCGTTTGGGACTTCGAACAGTTCCATCCTCATATTGCCGCGGCGGAGCATGGCAATCTTCGCCGGGATAGCATCAATGTTGATGCGTTCTTCCACCCGAAAACCCAACACCGCGCCATACCAGGCAATGGAGGCCTCAAGGTCCGGGACACTGATCCCGCCATGATGGAATTTCACTTCAAATCCGTCAGCGACTTCTAACGTGGTGCCGGATTTTTCGGCTGACATAGTTCAGGCTCCCGATTTCGTTCTCGCTGTCTAGCAGCGCCTATCAGGGTAGCCAGACCCTGGTGGATTGTGAAACGCTTTCTTTTGATGAGAAGATATTGGCGCTGCCAATATGATCGTGTCGGGCTCTAGCTGGCGGGTTCGGCCAACGGGTCGCGAGCGCGGTACAATTGTGTACTTTCGGTCTCACACCCCCGCGCTCGCGCCGCCATCTCTTAGGCTTTCGGGGAAGGCAGGACAATGCGATTCCATCAATTCGATCTGAACTTGTTGGTCTATCTCGAAGCTCTTCTCGCCGAGAAAAGCGTTTCCAAGGCAGCCGCGAGCGTGTTCATTTCTCAATCCGCGATGAGCCTGGCCCTCTCCCGCTTGCGCCAGCATTTCGGAGACGACCTCCTGGTCCAAGTCGCGGGAAGGAAAATGGTTCTCACGCCACTGGCGGAGTCCTTGGCAGCGCCCGTGCGCGACATTCTTCTCCAAATGCAGTCGGTGGCCACGGCCACCGCGAATTTCGACCCTTCGAAGTCAAATCGCAAATTCACCATCATGGCGTCCGACTACGCCGTTGACGTTTTGCTGAAGCCAGTGGTCGCCCAACTTTTTCAGAAAGCTCCGGGGATTCGGGTAGTGGTGCGGCGGCTGGTGACGACTTCCAGCGAAGAGATGAAGCGGCCGGAAGTCGACTTGCTCATCGCACCCGGAAGTTCAGTCTCCGAAGAGCTTCCCAGTGAGCCCCTCTGGGAAGATACGATGACCTGCATCGTGTGGTCGCGAAATCGCACCGTGGGTAAGGAAATCTCGCTCGATCAGTATATGAAGATGGGGCACGTGTGCAATTTGATGGACGGGCATACTCCTCCCGACCACGACCGCTGGTTCCTGAACTCGTTTGGAAGCACGAGGAAGGTGGAAGTTGTGGTCCCCGATTTCGGCATGGTCTGCCAAATGGTCGAAGGCACCGATCGAATCGCTACCGTCCACCTGCGCCAAGCCAAACTCTATGCCAAGCAGTTCTCGTTACGGCTGGTGAAGCCGCCCGTGGAGTTTCCGCGCTTCATCGAGCTCGTGCAGTGGCATCGCCACCAGGAACGCGATTCCGCGCTCGTCTGGCTCCGCGGTTTTCTCAAGTCGGTGGCGGCCGAAATCTGAGTCTATCGTCTTTCCTGGGGAATTCGGACGGTTCGGGTCCACTCCAACGCCGCGCGAGGCTTCACTCGCAACCTATTTCCAGCGCTAATACCTCATCATTGAAACAAACAATTCCATGACTTGAAGCAATCCCGCTTATTCTCATTCGGCGCGGCTGAAATGCAAAATGTCTCGACATCGTGAATGTAATATTGTATGTAATCATGGTCGTCCACGGCAAGGCTGCATCTTCGGCCGACACTTACCCGGTAAACGTCGATCGCTAGAGACCGAAATAACGGAGGGGCCCGATGAAAGCAAGTTTTCTTGCAGGAAGAACTATTGTGAGCCGGATTGCCTTGGCCTTGCTGCTGATGGCTGGCGTCCAGGTTTTTGCCCAACTTCCCACGGGCACAATCCTTGGGACGGTGAAAGACCCAACCGAGAGCGTGGTTGCAAACGCCAAGATTACGGCCACCAACGCCGACACCGGAGCCACACGTGCGTCCACTACCGGCAGCGACGGAGCCTACCGCTTCTCGGCATTGCCGGTCGGCAATTACCGGATCGAAATCTCAGCAGCGGGCTTCCCCACCGCCGTCCAGAAAGGTATTGCCCTGGCGGTCGGCCAAGAAGAGGTGCTGAATTTCACTTTGAAAGTGGGTTCCGTGACGGAAACGGTGGATGTCACCAGCCAAGCGCCGCTGGTGGACACGACCTCGAGCGCGATGAGCGCTCTGGTCGGCGAAACCACGATCGCGGAACTGCCGCTGAACGGCAGAAACTACGTGGACTTGACCCTGCTGCAGCCCGGCATCACCCAACACACGCAAGAGAACGCGGGTCAGGGTGTTACGGGCACCATGTATAGCGCCGATGGCGCCCCGATCCGGTCCAACACGGTCATGCTTGACGGCACGATTACCGTCAACCAGGTTGGCGCAAATGCCTCGTCGGTGGCGGGCACGACCTTGGGAATGGACGGGGTCAAAGAATACCGGGTGGTGACCGACCTGGCCAGCGCCGAGTACTTCTCGAGCATGGGCAGCCAGACCACGATCTCGAGCCAGAGTGGAACGAACAAATTTCACGGGGACGTCTTCGACTACCTGCGCAACAGCTCGCTCGATGCGCGCAACTATTTCGATCCCGCCCCCGCTGTGCTGGATGGCAAGCGCATTCCAGGGTTCAAGAGAAATCAGTTCGGTGGCGCCATCGGCGGCCCTTTGCGGAAAGATAAGACTTTCGTCTTTGCCAACTACGAAGGCGTGCGGTCAAGGACGGGCAACCCGCTCTATCAGGGAGTTGACAATACTCTTCCCGCCGCGTGTTGGTCCGGTCCCGGCCAAATCCTGATGACCAACAACCCGTGCGCGATGATTAACATTCCAGCGCCGTTTTTCGCAGCAATGCCGACTTCCTGGGGCGGTGTCATGGGGGATGTGAACCCCTTGATGCAGTCCTTGGCGAATTTGTATCCCTACCCGAACGTAGTTAACCAGCAAACCGGACTATTGAGCCAGTTCGTCTATCCGTCCGTCGAAAAGGACCGGGAGGACTTTGGGCAATTCCGCTTCGACAACACCTTCTCTGACAAAGACCTCTTCTTTGCCCGCTACACCATCGATGACGCCGCCTTGGATAGACCCGACAGCTATCCGCAGTTCCACGACGAGTGGAACAGCCGTTCGCAGTTCCTGACACTGGCCGAGAACCACATTTTTTCCTCGCAGGCGCTGAACGCGCTACGGCTTTCTTATGCGCGGACCAATCTGTTCACCATTACATTGCCCACTAGCCTGGGCGGGGACTTGGCAATCCCGGGCGAAACCTCGCTCATTACCACCAACGGTGTTCCCCAGATGGTTGGCCTGATGGTCGTTCCCGGTACGACCACGATGGGTCCATCAACCGTGGCCCCCGGCTACGTGATTCAAAACCTGCTCTCCTTCGGTGACGACTTGATCTGGACCAAGGGCAAACACACGATCAAGACTGGCTTTCTACTCAACCATTACGATGACCCGATGTACAACAACCTGATCTACGGTTCTGTCAACGTGTTGCCTTCCATCGGCCCAGGTTCCGGTGAATACCCTGGCAACCTCTTTTTGAACGGCTATGCGATTGGCCAATCGTTCGAGGAGCAAGCCTCCTCTTATACCTCTCAGGCCGATACCCACCGCGACTATACCTTCTTTACGGTCGGCGGCTATGTGCAGGATGACTACCGCGCCACGCATCGGCTCACGGTGAACCTGGGATTGCGCTACGAAATGGCAACTGTGCCATCGGACAAGCAGGGGAAGAACTGGAACTACTCGAATCTGGCTACCGGGGATCTCAATTGCCCTGGTCCCACCTGTGTCGCCCAAAAAGGGCCGATCTGGAAGAATCCGACGCTGAAGAACTTTAGCCCGCGCGTGGGCTTTGCCTGGGACCCGTTTGGGACGGGCAGGACTTCGGTGAGGGGCGGCTACGGCATCTATTACGACATCGCCAATCTAGGCAACAAACTGGGGCAACAGGCGCTATCTGTGCCGCCGCTTTCGGAGATCGAGAATATCTTCGCGAACTATAGCCCGATTTTTCCCGGACTCCCGCTGATTCCCTTCTGGCCGTTCCAAATTCCCCATCAGACCGGTCAGCCGTTGTGTAACCCGAGTTCGGGAGGAGCCCCCTATGGTCCTCCAGGTTGGCTACCTCCGGTATCGACCACGGTTCAATCGACCTGTCTCATTCCCCAGCTAACTGGGAATGATTATCGCCCCAAGACCACGTACATGGCGCAGTACAATTTGACGGTGCAACAGCAGTTGCCCGGCCGCATGGCACTGACGGTAGGGTACGCTGGCTCGCGCGGCATTCACCTGCGTCGGGTGGTGGAAGGCAACCCGGTTATTCCTTGCAACATGCCGGGCTCAAGCACGGCGATAGCCGACCCGGCCGGTTGCAACGGCCTCACCGGTAACTGGGAAAATGGCATGAATCCAATTTGGGATCCCGCTCGCATTCCGGGGAACTCGCCTCCGGGCAACTCGTTCCGGCGCAACCCGAACCTGCCGGCGTTGGTATGGAACTCGACCGACGGGGATTCCTGGTACAACGCTCTACAGACCTCGCTCGTCAAACAGGTGTCCAAAGGTTTGCAATTCGGTGCCACCTTCACCTGGTCGAAGGTTTTTGATACGACCCAAGGAGACATCGGCAGCAACGACGAGGGCGCGAACTTCCCTTCGGATCCCTTCAATTCGAGGTTTGACCGGGGCCCCACCGCCTTTGACGCCAAGTTCAATTTCCGCCTGAACGAGGTCTACACCCTTCCTAACATCCACTCCGACGGGTTCCTCGCCGGTTTGATGAAAGGCTGGAAGTGGTCGAACATCCTATCGGCGCAGTCCGGCTATCCCTTCGAGTGTATGGTGCAATACGGCGCCAACCCGTCCAACAGCGAAATGGGAATCGAAGACATCGGCGGCGACCTCTCCAACGACCGTTGCGACGTCGTGACCGCCGCTAACTTAGCGGACGCGACGCAAATGAACGGTAATGCGGTTGTTTTCAACCCCAAAACCGTCATCACCGGCACGTCGGGGCAATGGTTCAACCCGAATATGTTCACCTTGCCCCACCCCGCTTCGTACGCGGGATACCAAAATAACTCACCCAGTGGCTATCTGGGGAGCTCGGCACGCGGTCTGATGCGTGGGCCGGGTCAGTTCAACTGGGATCTGTCGCTGGTGAAGGATACCCATCTGAGGTGGCTGGGCGAGGGCGGGAATCTCCAATTCCGCGCGGAGGTCTTCAATATTCTCAACCACACAAACTTCGCGTTCCCGTATCAAAATAACTTCAACGCAAACTATCAAGCGATCGTTTCGGCGAACACCGGTGTGTTGACCGCCAGCGGCCCCAGCAACGTTAGCCCGACTGCGGGAGCGATTACCAACACGCTGATCAACGCCCGGCAGATTCAATTCGCCCTGAAGTTTCAATTCTGACGGCGTTCTGACCGGCATACAGGTGGCGGGAGAAACAGCCCGCCACTTTTGTTTGTCCCGAAAGTTCAGGAGGAGAACACGTGAAGATCTTTGGGGTCACCGCTGGACGAAAGATGGGGAATACCGAAATTCTCCTGCGGGAAGCGTTTCTTGCCGCGGAGGAACTGGGCGCCGAAGTCGAGATGGTGAATCTTCACGACGTGAAGATCGTGCCCTGTGACGGCTGCGAAAACTGCACGATTAAGGTCACGCGGGGTGGCCGTCCGCGGTGCGTCTATAAGGGCAAGGACGACATGGACCTCATCATGGACAAGTTTCTAAAGGCCGATGGGATCATCGTGAGCGTGCCTTGCTTCGTGCTGCAGCCGCAGGGGATTTACAAGGTATTCATCGACCGCTGGCTTCCGTATGAGGTCGCTCTGCTGCTCGAAGCCAAGATCATCGACAAGCCGCCGCAGCGGGTTGGCGCTGTGATCACGGCCGGCGGTTCGACCCAGAACTGGATGTCGCTGACGCTCCCAGCCCTGCAAATCTCCATGTTCATGCAGTCGATTAAGGTAGTGGATCAAATGATGGCGACCCGGGTAGCGCGGCCCGGCCATGTCGTGCTCAAACCGGAGTTGCTCGAACGAGCCAGACAACTCGGGCGCAACGTCGTGCAGGCGATGCAGACTCCATACGATCAGGTGAAATGGCTGGGCGATCCGAACGAAGGCTGGTGCCCCGTGTGCCACTCGAATCTGATGATGCAGGGCAAACCGCACTGGGACGGCACGGCCTACGACATCGAGTGCGCGATGTGCGGAGCCGGCGGCTCCCTGAAAATCGAGGACGGCAAGGCCGTGTTTGTGCTGGCTGGAAACGGCCTGGAGCATTGCCGTATTTTCTCAGAAGGCCGCAAAAACCACTTCTACGAGATTATGGAGACCCAGAAACAGGCGTTCCAGAATCTGGCGAACATCAAGGCCGGTTGCGAAAAGTACAAAAACCACGCAGTTCGGGTCCTTAAGTCGGCGGCAGACCAGCACGGCGGGCGAGGGCGAGCAGGACTTGCAACGCCTCGTGCGCGTTTGCGAAGGCAATAATCAGGATGAACCAGCCGCCTCCACGCGGGCTATCCCATGAGGCCGGGCGGGTTTTGCAATGTCCATCCCGTGGATAGCAGCTATCTCAACAATCTGTTTCACGGCGGCCAGATCGTGCATATAGACTGCTCTGTTTGCCGTTCTTATCTTTGTTGTTTTGCAGCTTGTTGTTTTAGAGAAATGAGGACACGATTATGAAACTCGCTCATCATCCCTTTGAAGAAGCTTTGAAACAGAAACGCATGGTAGGCAAAGTGGCGCTGGTAACCGGAGCGGGCGCCGGCATAGGACAAGGGTGCGCTTTGATGTTTGCCGCGCAAGGCGCCAAGGTCGTGGGTTCCGACATCAACGCGGCCTCCCTCGAAGAAACCGTGGCGCGGGCCAAGAAATTTGGCGGTGAATTCACCAGTCACGTGTGCGATATGACCAAGCCGGAAGGCGCGCAAGGCTTCATCGATTTCGCCGTCAAACGCCACGGCGGTTTTGATGTGCTAGTAAACGCCGCAGCCATGGCTGAGTTTAAGTGGATCCAGGACATGACGTATGCCGACTGGAGAAAGACGCTGACGGGCGAATTGGACATCGTGTTTCTGGCCTGTAAAGCCGCCTGGCCGCATTTCATCGCGCACGGTGGCGGATCGATCATCAACTTCGCTTCGGCGAACGCCTACGTTGCTCTGCCCGGATCGCCGGCCTTGGCCCACTGCGCCGGCAAAGGCGGCGTGCTGGCCATGACGCGGCAAATGGCGTTGGAGGGGGGGCCGCACCTCATCCGCGCTAACTCGATTTCGCCCGGCATGACGATCACGGCTGCAACCAAGGACGTGATCACGCTGCCTGGTTTTCTGGACAATGTGCTGAAAGCGGCGATCATCAAGCGCGTGGCACAGCCCGAGGATATCGCCTGGTGTGCGACCTATCTGGCATCGGATGAATCGAGTTGGGTCACGGGCGCGGATTTTAACATCGACGGCGGCGCGACCGCCTTGTAACAAAGAAGGAAGAACAGCCTCCGACGGCGCCGGCCAAGCGGAAAACTTGCTCGAGTGCGGTGCGGAGCAGCGCGAAAGAACTGTGTGGTGGCGGGGCTTCCCCCCGCTGGACGGGGCAAAGCCTCCGTCACCACACGTGCGAAAAGCCGTCAGCGCTTTCTCGAGGTCGAAGATGCCGCCGCGGTGTTTTTATCGAGCAGCCCTGCCGTCTCGCGCAGAACGCCGCGGAACCAGCGATGGCCCGGATCGGAGTCCCGGTATTGATGCCACTGCAACTTCTCGACCAGCGGCGGCAGCGCGACCGGAAGATCCACCATGCGAAGTGGTAATTGACTGGTGTAGATACTCGCCAGCCGCCGGTGCATGGTTGCCAGTCGCGAGGTTCCGATGACCAACTGTGGAACCTGATTGAAGTCCAGGGCGACAACTTCAATCCTGCGCGTGTTCCCGCTGCGGTTCAGAAAAGTCTCGTCAAACGTGAGCGAGCGCATCCTCCCAAAGAGGACGGCCACATGCCCCATCGAGAGGTATTGTGCCAACCCTATGGTTTCGCCCACTTCCCGGTTTTCCGACCAAAGCACGCAGGCGTACTCGTCCTCAAACAAGGTTTCGGAGGGATGCAAACTCGACATGTTGATTTCCGGGATGATGAGGAAGTCCACATCCCCTCTCTCGAGCGCTTCGGCGGGCGAGTCGATCAGAGGCACCATCTCCACCGAGACGGCGGGCGCCTCTTTCTGGATCCGTCGGATGGCCGCTGGCATGAGCACCGTGCCGACGTAGTCGGAAAGCATGATCGAAAATTTGCGCTTGGAAGTCACTGGTTCAAAGCGAGGGGTCCTGTCCAAAATCGCTTGCGCCTGCAAGAGCAGCTCGCGCGTGGGCGTGATGAGATCTTCGGCCAGTGGAGTTAGCACCATCTTGTGGCCGATTTGAACCAAGAGCTCGTCGCTGAAGAAGGAACGAAGCCTGGCCAGAGCACTGCTGGTTGCCGACTGGCTCAGGTGGATGCGTTCTCCCGTGTGGGTAATGTTCTTCTCCTGCAGAAGAACGTCCAGTGCAACCAGCAGATTGAGATCAAGGCCTTTGAAGTCCATAGGAAAGACGATTCGTTCTGACGCGAGGTTGTACCTGAGAAGGGATTCTACAGGAGGACTCATCGATCCAGCGTTGAAAGGTGTTTCGTGGCTTCGATCTGGCACCTACAGGTAAGCCACGCGTGAATCCCGTAGAAACTCGTCCGTTGGGCGTTCCAGAACGAATGTGCTCACCCATTCCTGACCCGGCACGAAGAATGGATACTGCGGACTACTCGCCCACTCGGGCTTGGTGTAGGACGGTGGGTTCGTCAACACCGACTCACGCCAGTCGTCAAACGTTTCGTACCAGAACTCGACCACCCGATCCCAGTGCGGCATGGCGTTTTTCTTCATGTGCTCCAGATCGCCCGGCCGCCAAGTACCCGGCAGAGGTGGCGCCGGCTTCACCGCCTTACGACTGAAAAACCTTGTCAGTTTCGGCTGGTTCAAAATCTCTTTGCTGTGCACATTCAGAAACCAATTCTCACCCTGCTCGAACGTGACGCCCTCTGGATAGCGCATGAGCACATACCAGCGCAGCACATTTTTTTCCCGAGGCAGTGTCTCCCAACCCATGAAGTCATCCACCGAATCGAGCGAAACCACACAAAATGCCGCTTTCGGCCAAACCGGAGGCGGCGTGAATGAGAGCTGGCCTTGCGGTCCCGGCATCGGAATTTCACGCCAAGTTCCTTCCGTCAGCCGCCAGTTGAAGCGGCCGAAGGCGTCAGCCTCGGGCGGCGCGGGGACCGGGAACCAACTCTCAAGCCGGCTCAGATAAGGACCATAGCGGCGCGCGATTTCAGGTTCGTGGTCGCGAAAGTACCAGCGCTCCATCGCCGCTACATGGTTCATCGGAATGTTATGCAGGACAACGGTTCTAAACATCTCGAAGTCCGCCGCAGCAATATCGGAAAAAATGAAAACAGAAACCCACGACAACGCCGATCACGCTAGGATGTCACCAAGTAGGGGCCCAGGTTTCTCTTGAAATCATTCGTCGGCGCCTCCAGCAGGAACTGGCTCACGAAGTCGACGTAAGGTTCCAGAAACGGATACTGGTCATGGCCTCCCCAAGGCGGCCTCGAATACTTGGGGGGCGCCTCAATGATCGCCTTGCGCCAGGCATCGGCGTTTTCATACCACTGCTCGGAAATCCGGACCCACGGTCCTATCTTCGGATCACACACCTTGTGGCTGAAAAATCGTTTCAACCCAGGCTGTTGACAAACTTCTTTGGCGTGGACGTTGAGATACCAATCGTCGCCTTCTTCCGCCGAAACACCTTCTGGATATTTCAGGGCGACGATCCAACGCAGTATTGTTCCGTCGGCGAGAGTCAGCCCTTTCCCTTGGAAATCTTCCGTGGGCCGAGCCGGAACGAAGCAGAACACGGGCGGATGCGGGCCTTTGGGAGTGCCCTCCCATTTGGCCGTTCGAGCTGGGCCACCTTTAGGTAAGCCGAGGATTTCGTTGTAGTCCTTCGGCCACTGCTCGACGAGGGCGCTGCCATGATCCATTTGGCCTTTCACCCACGGAGGTTCGCGCCACCAATGCTCCGTCATGCGCCAGTTGTAGCAGCCATACGGTTCAGCTCCGTCCGGCGCCGGCACCGCTCGGTAACTCACGTAGCGGTACAACCACATCTCGTTCTGGCTCAAAGTCTCCGCGGCATGGGTCTGGAGCAGCCAGCGCTCCATCAGAGGCAGGTAGTTCATGCTCTTGATGTTTAGGATCAGGTAGCTTCTCATCATGAAAACATCTCCCCTAAAGAACGAAGCTGTAAGGTTTTACAACCGCAGGACAAGAAGAAAAGTGCGACAGGGATTCCCGTGGCCAAAGCCTCCACAGTCTACGAAAGAGTACCTATGCCATCCCCGATTGGTGAAATGTTTTGTTTTGATGGAAAGTATTGACGCTACCAATGCCTAGCCGGTGGGGGCAACCCGGATGCCTTGCCTAGCCGGCTGGACTCGGGATCCAAGGCGGCAAACCACATGTGCTCCCCTTCGAAACACAAAGCTTTGCGATCGGGGGAACGGCGTCTGGCTCGGCCTAGTCGAGCAGCAGTGTATTGGCAGCGTTAATACTCATCCATCAAAACAAAGCATTTCACAATCGCGGAGGGCATCGGTACTCTTTCTTAGCCCCGTGGCAGCTGCGGAAAAACTCGATGTTGCACTTGATTTTGGGTCGAGCAGCGCTTCAGCGCTGCAGCGCTGCAATAATCCGCTTGTTTTCATCAACGGCTTTAGCCGCTGAGGGCCAATGCCGCATGGAACGCGACTTTTTCCGCAGACTGCCAGGCCGGCGCACAACACGGTTATGGAGGACAACATGGTGAAGCCCGCGTTCGGCGTTCAACTGGAAGCTCCTTACTTCACAAAAGACAAATGGGTCGCGCCGTATTTCTTTACGCCTGAGGTTCAGGCAGAGATTACGCCTCCCGCCAAGGTGCGAATCCACGACGTTACTCTTCGCGACGGCGAGCAGGCGCCGCGAATCGCCTTCCCGCCCGCCGAAAAGATATTCATCGCGCAGGCGCTGGACCGGCTGGGCGTAACCTCCATTGAGCCAGGACTGACCGCCACCGCGGAAGACCGCGAGGTGATCAAGACCCTGACGGGAATGGGACTGAAGTCCAAGATCGTGCCCCTGTGCCGCGTGAAGGCAGAGGATGTGAAGGCCTGCCTCGACCTCCATCCCGACGGCGCGCTGGTGGAAATTGCCATCAATCCGTTTCTGCTGCGCGACGTGTACAACAAGTCGCCGGAGAAGTTAATCGACGAGGTGGTGGAGTACTCCACGGAATTCCGCAAGCAGGGGATGTACGTGGAATTCATGGGTTGGGACGCATTTCGCATCCCCGACTTTGGCTATCTGGAGCGCTTCTTCAGCACCCTGGCGCAAAAGGCGCCCCTGGACCGCATCACCGTGGCCGACACCTTCGGCATGAGCCATCCGTTTGCCATGTTCAAGTTCATTCGCAAAATGCGCGCTTGGACAGGATTGCCGATCGGGTTGCACATCCACAACGATTTCGGGATGGCGACGGCCCTTTCGGTAATGGCGATCTCGGCCGGTGCGGACGAGATCCACAGCGCCATCAACGGCATCGGCGAGCGGGCGGGCAATGTGGCCACCGAGGAGGTGGCGTTCGCGCTGCAACACCTCTACAACATCGATGCCGGAATCGACTTGTCGCAGATTGCCAACGTGTCGGAAATCGTGGCCGAGACCTCCAAGGTGCTGCGCTCCCGCAACAAACCGCTTGTGGGATCGGGGCTGTTCGAGGTGGAATCGGGCATCATTGTCCACGTGATCGACAATCTGAGGAGTTCCGAAATCGGCCAGTATGGGTTCTTCCCCTACCGGCCGGGCATTGTCGGCCGCGACGAATACGTGGTGATTGCGGGGCGGGGCACGGGCAAGCGTACGGTGGAGCTCTTCCTCGAGGAGCGCGGACTCGATGCCGATCAGGACACCATCGATCGCATCGTCGGCCGTATCAAAGATGCCGCCCTGATCTTGAAGAACGGTCTGCCCAAGACCATGCTCGACCAGATCATCGCGGAAGAGGTTGGACGCGCTGACCGGGAGAAGGTGGTGGCCATGAAGTAGGCGAAAAAGAAAAGACGGAGTCCAACTGCGGCCGGGAGCGATGGGCAAGAATGCTCCCGGCCCAGCCTCATTTCGGGGGCAGGCCGCGAAGCGCCAGGTTCCGAAGAAGTTCCGAAGCGCTGAGACAATAAACGCTTGACAGACGGCGTGAATGTAATATTGTATGTAATGTAGGAAGAATGCATTCATCGCTTCGGTGCAGGAGATTGCTTCATGACTAAAGACGATTTCTTCATTATGGACTGCGAAGCCCACGTCATGCCGTGGGAGTTCCGAAAACACATCGGGTACTATCCCGCGAGCGCCTATTTCTCCAAACCGGGGGAATCGCCCACCGGGAAGTGGTGGAATACCAATCCCATCACCAAGGAGAAAAGGGAGAAACCTTCGGATTGGACGGCCGAAGGGCTCATCCAGGCGATGGACGAGGCCGGCATCGATGTGGCCTGCATGTTGAGGGAGAGCTTTCTCAACATGTCTTACAATGCCATCCCCTGCTCCACCAATTACCACACCATCGAGGCCATGCAAGAATACGGGGATCGCATCGTCGGGTGCTCGCAGGTCGGGCCGCACATGATCCGAGGCGTGGGAAATGCGATCAAGGAACTGGAAATTCTCCACAAGCAGTTCGGCTTCAAGTGCACCAAGGTTTACTCGCCCGAAGATTCTGGTCCGTTTAACCATCCCGACATGTTCCCGTTTTACGAGAAGTGTCTGGAGTTGGCTGCCGTCGTCTTTATCCATACCGGATTCGCCGTGGGCGGGCACTCCGAGTACTGCCGCCCCATGCTTCTGGACGAGGTGTGCCTGCGTTTCCCGGAGCTCAAGATCGTTGCCTACCACTTCGGCTGGCCGGAAAACGATGTCTTAAACGCCCTCGCCTGGAAGCATCGCAACCTCTACATCAGCATGAGCGGGATGCTGGGACCGTTCTACTATGCGCCGGTCAAGCTCGCACACATGGTCGGCAGCATCATGAACATACTGCTGGGGAGCGAAAAGATCGTATTTGGCACGGATTGGCCGGCATCGCCGGCGGATTTGTCGGTCCAGGCGGTATTGAATCTGCAGAGTCCGAAAGAGTTGCAAGAAGGCTGGGGATATCCACCGATTACGGATCAGGACAAGGCCAACATGCTGGGCCTGAACTTGGCGAAGTTGCTGAATGTGAAGGTTCCGAAGAAATATCAGGCCCTCACGAAAGCGGCGGCCACATCCAAGCGAAAACGGAAATAGGGGAGTAAAAGAGCAAAGGGTGGTAAGGTGTCGACCTTCTCCGCCTTACTCGGTTGTCAACGAGAGTCGTCTATCGGTTCGGGCCCATGAGTAATAACGCAGACGTTTGTGACTATCTCGCCCGACTTACTCATCAGATCGGTGAAACACGATTTGCCGCAGACCACTGCCTGCTGGTTCGGCAGCATCTGTTAGATGCGCTTGCCGCCGCTTTCATCGGATGCCGGGGGAAGGCGTTCGATGATCTGATCCGCCTGTGTCCGCGAGTCCCGGATGGTTGTGGCTGGCCCGGAAGTAACGGGGAAAGGATTCATCCGCTCGACGCCGGGATGGTCTGGGCTTTCGCCATTCATGGATCCGTTTTCGAGGATGGATCGCGCGAAGGGGCTTGCCATCCCGCAGCGGCAGTCGTACCGGCGCTGATCGCACTGGGACGGGGAAAAGACTGGCAGACTCTGGATCGGGCTGCCATTGCCGGATTCGATGTAATGGTGCGCTTGGCTCGCACCGGTAACCCTGCGTTCACAAAGAAAGGCTTTCATCCCACCTCCATCACGGCCCCCTTCGGCGCAGCGGCGACTGCGTCCGTGCTTTTGGGTCTTGACCTGTTACAGACGCAGAGCGCTCTTTGCCTGGCTGCAATGGGGTGTGGCGGACTCATGGCTTCCTTTAAGAGCGGTGAAACCGAACCGCTTCAAGTGGGCTGGTCGGTCCGCAATGGACTTATGGCGGCGATGATGGCTGGCTCGGGTCATTTGGGTTATCCCCGCATCATTGAAGAGGGTTTTTACAACGCGTATCTGGGAACCGATGGGGCCGTCCCCGATCATCCATCTCAAGATCAGCCCTTGGAATATGAGTACGCGATTCGTTGCTGTTATCTGAAGCCATACCCCGGGTGCCGGCATGTGCATCCCGCGATCGATGCGCTGGCTCAAATCCTGGAGGCCAACGAAATCTTTCCTGCTCAGATCAAGAAGATCAGAGTCAAAACCTACCGGGTCGCAGTCGAAACAGAAATTCATTCCCTGGATAGCCGCGGTGACGCGTATTTCAGCATTCCCTATGCGCTGGCAGCAAGGCTGGTGCTGGGAACGAGCGATTGGGATGCATTCCACGAACGCCATTTCAGCAACCCCGCCATTATCGAGACGATGAAGAAGGTGGAAATTTCCGTCGACCCCGATGTGGACTCGCTCTATCCGCGTCAACGAGGCGCGTTTGTGGAGGTGCATAGCGCCGACGGGAGTGTTCGCAGCGCAAAGATAAGCTTCCCGTTGGGCGAGCCCGAACATCCGCTGCCGGTTTCTGCGACCCGCGACAAATTCCGTTTGGCCAGTCGAGGCCTGCTGTCGAAGAGCGAAATGGATCGCGTCGAGGCGGTTCTCAATCTTGACGGCCCGCCAGGCGCGCTCGACGCGGTTCTCGATAGCGCGCTTGCGAACGTCGAGGCAGGGAGGAAGTGACTTCGATGACGCGCGCCGAATGGGAACAACAGTTAGCCTCCGATTACAAACACCGGGGACGGAGAAAGACAGATTTTTGTTCCGATTCAAGAATCTCGCTTCCAGACTTATACGATGAGGAGAGTCTCAAGAACTCGGGATTCGATTCACAAAGAGACCTGGGGTTCCCCGGAACATACCCCTATACGCGCGGCATTTATCCCTCGATGTACCGCGCCGATTTCTGGATCATGGGACAGTATTCCGGCTTCGGCAATCCGGAAGCGACCAATGAAAGGTTTAAGTTTCTTCTCTCCCAGGGCCAGACCGCGCTCGCTCTGGCTTTAGATCTGCCGACTCAATTAGGACTGGAGTCGGATCAGGAGTTAGCGGATGGCGAAGTGGGGAAAGCCGGGGTCGCCATCAACTCCCTGCAAGATATGGAGGCGATATTTGCGGGCATTCCACTCGATCAGGTCCGCCAGGTTTTCACCACGGCCAATGCCATTGGACCCATCATGCTCGCCCTCTTCCTCGCGCTGGGCGAAAAACAGGGAGTGGATCCGCGCCGCTTCACCATCGTTCTGCAGAACGACATCCTCAAGGAGTATGTAGCCCGAGGAACCTACATCTTTCCTCCTACTCCATCCTTGAAATTCACTAACGACGCGCTGGAATACTGCACCCGCCACTTGCCCCATTTCAAGCCGCTGGTCATCTGCGGGTCGCACATGAGGCAGGGAGGAGCGTCGGCGGTGCAAGAGGTCGCATTCACTCTGGCCAACGCACAAGCCTACATCGACGAGGCGGTCGGCCGGGGCTTGGACGTGGATGACTTTGCACCCTCCCTCGAGTGCCAGCTTTCCGTTCCCATGAATCTCTTCGAGGAAGTGGCCAAGTATCGGGCCTTTCGGCGGATGTGGGCTCGCCTCCTCAAAGACCGTTATGGCGCTAAGAAGCCGGAGAGCATGAAGTGCTTTATCCGTGTATACACAACCGGATATACGATGACCGCGCAGCAGCCCCTCAACAACATTGTGCGTGTCGCTATCGAGGCCCTGGCGGCGATTCTGGGTGGGGCGCAGAGCCTTTCCGCAAATGCCATGGATGAGGTCTTATCCATCCCGACGCGGGAAGCCGCGCAGGTAGCGCTGATGACCCAGCATATTCTCGCGAACGAGACGGGTATTGCCGATGTTGTCGATCCACTCGGAGGTTCTTACTACATCGAGTCGATGACTAACACCATCGAGGCGAGCGCTTTGGAATTGATGCAACAGATCGCGGACAAGGGCGGCGCGCAGAAGGCCATCGAAGCCGGATTCTATCAGGGAATCATACGCAGGGCCGCTGGGGAGTACCAGAAGGAGATTGAAAAGGGAGAACGCGTCATCGTAGGACTGAATCGATTCGTGGACGACAAGCACAAGATGAAGATCGAATCGTTCAAGGCTGACGAAGGCGTGCAACAGAGGGTGATCCAGAAGCTTCACGGGCTCAAGTCGAATCGCGACAATGAAAAGGTGCGTGGCTGCCTTTGCGCTCTGGAGCAGGATATACGGGCGGGGAAGAACACCGTTCCCGCACTGATCGATTGCGCGCGGGCCTACGCCACCATAGGAGAGATGTGTCAGGTTCTCGGCGACGTGTGGGGAACTTATAAGGAGGGGGCCTCGTGGTTATGAAATCTTCGCGTCGCATCCCGCGCGTTCTGATTGCCAAGATTGGCCTGGATGGACACAATCGCGGCGCCCAAGTCGTGGCCTACGGGCTCCGCGACGCCGGTATGGAAGTGATCTACACGGGGATTCGACAGATCGCCGCCGGAGTGGCCAAGACCGCGGTCGAGGAAGACGTCGATGTAATTGGAGTCTCCTCCATGGTCGGCGCTCATCTGGCCGTATTGAAGAGATTGAAAAGGGAATTGGAGGCACTCCACGCGGCCGATATTCCGGTCATGATGGGCGGGATTATTCCCGAGGAAGATTACGACGAGCTCCGCGAGTTGGGCGCCGGCGCTATCTTCCCTCCGGGCTCGGAAGTCAAAAATATTGTTCAATACATCTTGGGAGTAACTAATGGAATCATGGATAGCGGAAGTTCCGGGAACCTTGTCCGGCAATAACATTGAAGACCTTGTGCTCATAGGGACGAAATGCAAGGAATGTAAGCGTACTTACTTTCCAGCCAGAAAGAATTGTCCACGCTGTATGGACGACGGTTCCAGCGAACAAGTATCTCTTAGCCGCCAGGGAGTTCTGTATGCGTTTTCGGTCGCCAGCATTGCTCCCCCGGGCTATTCGGTGCCTCACGCCCAAGGCTACATCGACCTTTGCGAGGATGGCCCCCGCATTTTCTCTTTGCTTACGGATTATGGCGACGAGTCCCGCCTCAAGGGTGGCTGCGGAATGGAAGTGAAGTTCGTTGAACTGGGCAAGGACGCCCAGGACCGGGCGATTGTGGGATACCGGTTCCGGCCGCTTTAGCAGCCCGTGGTACAAGTACGGTTCGTATCAGGGCATGCCTTCAGGCATGCCGTCAGTGTTGCGTGTGAGAGCGCCTTTAGGCGCTGAGGCTGGAGATTGGAGTTACACCACGGTCGGTTAGGGGTTTGACAGGAGGAATGGCTTGAGAGACGCCTACGTGCTCGGAGTTTCCATGACGAAGTTTGGGAAACTCCTCGATAAGACGCTGAAGGATTTCGCTTATGAAACGGTGTGGAATGTCATCCGCGAATCGAAGATCGATCCCCACGATATCGGCATCGCGTTCGTGGGCAATGCCTATGCGGGAGTCATTACTGGGCAAGAATCGGTTCGGGGACAGGTTGTTCTCAGGGACGTGGGCATCAACCGCATACCTATTATCAATGTAGAGAACGCCTGCGCCTCCAGTTCGACTGCTTTCTATCTGGCGCGCAACGCGGTGGCCTCCGGGCAGTGCGATCTGGCCCTGGCGGTTGGCCTGGAGAAGCTGTTTTGCGGCGATCTGGGAAAGAGCCTGGCGGCGCTTTCGACCTCGTCCGACATAGAGATTGAAGGACGGATGGGCATCCTGTTCGCGGGCATCTACTCGATGCGTGTCCGTGCACATATGGAGAAGTATGGCCTGACGCGGCAGCAGTTTGCCAAAGTCGCAGTCAAGAATCACGACAACGGGGCCTTGAATCCCCACGCGCAGTATCGCAACCGTGTGACGGTTGACGAGGTGCTCAACTCGCGCATGATCGCCGACCCCATCACTTTGCTGATGACCTGTCCCATGGGAGATGGTGGGGCGGCTGCTTTGATCGGAACCAAGGAGATGGCCGAGCGCATGGGCAAACGGCCGGTGAGGATCGCCTCCTCGACCTTGGGGAGTTTCGGCTTTACCGGGAAGGACGAGCCCGGCATTGTTTGTCGAGTTTCGAAACAGGCCTATCAGGAGGCCGGAATCACACCGAAGGACGTGCAGGTCGCGGAGGTCCATGACGCGGTCGCTCCGGTGGAATTGTTCCTCTGTGAGGAGTTGGGATTCTGTGGGCCAGGAGAAAGCGGGCGCATGATTGACGAAGGTGTGACCTGGCGCGACGGAAAACTGCCGGTGAACCCCTCTGGAGGATTAAGTGCCAAGGGCCATCCCGCGGGAGCGACCGGCCTGGCCCAGGTGGCTGAAATTGTCTGGCAAATGCGGGAAGAGGCTGGAGAGCGACAAATTCGGTCAGTTCCCCACGTCGGACTCGTCGAGAACGGGGGCGGTAATGTTGCCGGCGAAACCGCAGTCGTGGGTGTTCATATTTTGACGGCCTAGACTTTGGCTGGTTAGGAGACCGCAGCCGAGCCCTATGAAGACGGTATAGTAACTACAAAGGTAATAACCAATGTTTACTGTAGCCCGCGCCCTCAAGAAAACTTTTACCCCCGGTCTTTTAGAATCATAGATCGGCGCGTTGCGCGGCATTGCTAGATGCAATCCAGACGGTTTTGTCCGAGATGGGCTGATCGAGTCTGTGCTGACGGGTGCGAGTGGGGAACAGATAGAGTCTTGGCTTCCGCCAGCGCCAGTACTCGCGCAGGGTTTCCAACAGGGTTGGACTCAGAGGCAAATCACGATCCTTGCCGCCCTTGCCTTCCACCACGCGGATGATCATCCGCTGGCTATCGATATCGCTGACCTTGACGTATTCGCCCTCGAATCCGAGCTGGTGCAACGTCAGCATCAGATTTTCCATCATCGCGCCCAGGGCATATCGTACACGAGCGCGGAATATCCCAGCGAGACATGAGCCTCGGCAAGGTCCTTGTCCAATGCAAGCGCTTGTAGGGCGCTGGCCTTCGCTTTGGTAAAGGCTTCGCTCGGCCGCAGAGCGGTATAGGGCGCGGACCCCAGAAGCGCGTAACAGTCCGCCAAACCGGCGTAAGAGGGGGCGTAAGTCGGGTCGTATTCGATTGCTTTCTGTTCTAGCCTTGGAGCGTTTCGATGTCTTCCGATGTTCCATACTGGCGGCCTCCCACGCCGCAGTCAGTATGGTCGTTCAGTTGGAGACTGACGGTCTCGAAGTGTCGAGGCCCGTTGCTGGCCAGTCACATGGTCGTACCTCTTTACAAGCCCGGTGGTTCATCCCCCTCGAAATGCGGGTCATATCCGCCAAAAAGGAGGCACTGCAGGCGCTCCGCATCTCGAAGAACGTCGCTTGGGACGCGCTTACGTTGCCCTTCGAGGCAATCGAGAAGTTCATTAACTGCACCCGCGACACTCCTATGAATCAGAGGATCCGACCTTGTCAACTCGGCGTAGCGCTTGGTGACCGCCCAAAAAGCCCGAAACTGTTGCACGGGATATTTCTGCTTGTCTGAGGAAAGGCCTTCCTGGAAATCGGCCCAGCATTGCATCGCCTCAGCAGCTAACCGATCCTTCTCTGGAGACGGCATGTTATCTGTTCTTCTTCCGGAGGCAGCCATTCGAACATCGTATAGTGTATCTTTCGGCACCAGTCTGATGGGATGCCCGACCGGAATCTGAGGCCGCGCACTGCCGGTTGTGCTAGCGACCATGAGGAAGCGCGGAACCGCTGCCAAAAGCCGAGAGGGCGAGACCACAATCCCCCGACCAGTCCGGTCGAGCGGTTGAGCCGAAGAATCATCGACTCCAAGCCCGTTTCTGGCTAGCTCTGTCGGGACGCGCTCTTATTGCCGCGTGGCTTTTTCGAGCAGGTGGATGAAGGAGCGATAGAGGTGGCGGGTGGCGCGGGTCATGCCGATCTCGCAGGTGCGACTGCTCGAAAAATATCCGTCGTGTTCGGCCGTTAGCAATTCAGCCGCTTCACGCCGCGTGGCGGACTCGGTCAGCTCGGGAAACAGGAAGCCCCGATCGCCCGCAAAACCGCAGCAACCCGCGTTCATGGGTACGACTACGGTGTCGCTGCACGCCCGCGCAATGCCCTCCAACTTGGGCGAGAGGTTCATTTTCACCACCGAGCACACCGGATGCAGCGCGACCGATTCCGCCTTCCGACGAATCGTCAGCTTGGGCAGCAACTCGTCGTGGACGAAAGCCACACCATCGACGATTCTGAGCCCATCGAACTTCTTCCGATTTTCCGGCTTCAGCGAAGCACGGCAGTTCACAAGCCCGTAAGTACAGGGGCTGGTATCCACCAAGACTGGCAATCGTCCCTGTTCCGACCATTCCCAGAAGCGTGCGATGGTCCGGTTCACCGCGATGCGATGTCCCTGGTCGTAGCCTTTGGAAGAGAAGGGTACCCCGCAACAGGTCCCTTCGACGTCTTCCGGGATGAACACCGGAACACCCGCGCGACCCGCGACCGTCACAAATGCTTCCATGGCCGACAGGTCCGCGGGTTCATCCGGCAGGGTTCCCATAACCCGCGAAATACAACTTGGGAAATACACTGCCTGAGCGCCGGCGCGCTGTGTCGCCGGACGGCGCCTCACGGGGCGCGGCATATCCGCTGTCCATTGCGGAATCGCCTTACCGGTAAATGCTCCGATCAGGTGTGTGATTCCGGCCATCGCGCCTGCGCCGAAAACCGACTGAACTGCGTGCCCCAGCCTCAAACCAAAGCGGGCTGCATGCTCGGCCATGCCGAAGTTCTGGGCAACACGCCGCGCCATGTTCTGTGCAGCAGCCGAATGCCCCAGCCGGCGGAAGCGCTTCGTGAGCTGCCCGGTGTCAATGCCCACGGGACACGCCGTCGCGCACAAGCCATCGACTGCGCAGGTATCCAGGGCCGCATACAGGAAGTCGGATTCCAGCGCCGCCAGCAGTTCCGCACTCCCGCGCTCGCTTTGCAGCCGCGCCATTTCCCTTCGTAACACGATCCTTTGCCGAGGAGTGGTAGTCAGGTCACGGCTTGGACACTTCACTTCGCAGTAGCCGCATTCAATGCACTTATCGACTTCCTCCTCGACCGATGGCATGGGTTTCAGCCCTTTGAGGTGGGCCTTCGGGTCGGGATTGATGATGACCCCGGGATTGAGCAGGTTTTCGGGGTCCGCCAGTTCTTTCAACCGCTTCATGATGCGGTACGCTTCCGCGCCCCACTCTTTCTCAACAAAAGGCGCCATATTGCGTCCCGTGCCGTGCTCGCCCTTCAGCGCGCCGTCGTAGCGCTCCACAACGAGGTTGACAACATCGTCCATGAATCGCGCGTACTGATCGATGGCGGCTTGGTCGTTGAACGACTGGGTGATGACAAAGTGCAGATTGCCGTCCTTCGCATGGCCGAAGATGATTCCGTTGTCGTAGCCGTGCTTGGCAAAAAGCTTCGTTAGGTCAATGGTTGCATCGGCCAGGCGTTCGACGGGGAATGCCACGTCTTCGATGATCACAGTCGTCCCACTCTTCCGCGCGGCGCCGACAGAAGGGAACGTCCCCTGCCTGATCCTCCACAGCAGCGCCTGCTCGCCGGGGTCGTGAGTAAACCCAGCGGGCTCGAGCAATTGCAGTCCCTGGACAGCCTCCCGCGACTGCTTTTCGAGTTGCGCGCTCTCGGACACATCCGCGCCCTGAAACTCGGCGAGCAGCCCGGCCGCTGGGGCGGGAAGCTTCTTAATCGATGGCGGAATGCCCGGCTGATCTTCAACTGACCGGAGCGACGCGCGGTCCATCAGTTCGAGGGCCTTGGCTCCCGCATCACGCAGCGGCACGATCGCGGCGCAGGCCGCGTATAGATCGGGGAAAAGGAGCAGGCCGGTGTATTTCACCGGAAGGTCGGGCACGGTATTCAGCACCGCTTCGGCGAGGAACGCCAGCGTGCCCTCGGATCCAATCAGCACGTGCTGAAAAATGTCGATGGGCCGCTCGAAATCCACGAAGGCATTCAGTGAATATCCGGTGGTGTTCTTCATCCGGTACTTGGCCCGGATGCGATCGCGCAACATGGCATTGGCGTCGATTTCAGCCTTAAGTTGCAGGATGCGTTGTGCCAGCTGTGGCTCGCGGGCGCGGAACATCTCGTCCGCGTTCGGGTCCGCTGTATCGATCGTGGTCCCCGAAGGCAAAACGAACTTCAGCGAATCCAGCGTGTGATAGGCATTTTGCGCGACTCCGCAGCACATGCCACTGGAGTTGTTGGCCAGGATACCGCCCATCATGCACGCATTGATCGAAGCCGGGTCGGGCCCCAGCTTGACGCCATACGGCCTCAGCAGTTGATCGACATGGCCGCCGATTACGCCAGGCTGCATGCGAACCTTCTTGCCGCCATCTTCCACCTTGACCGTGCGCCAGTGGCGCGCCACCTCGACCAGAATGCCGTCGGTAATGGCTTGCCCGCAGAGGCTCGTGCCCGCGGCGCGAAACGTCAGCGGAATGCGCGACTCGTGGCTGAAGCGGAACAGCGCCTTGATCTCTTCCGCCCCGTTCGTCAGCACGACCGCTTTCGGAACCAAACGGTAGAAGCTGGCGTCGGCAGCGAAGGCAATCAGCTCAATGGGACGCGTTAGTACGCGCTCTGGGCTGGCTATGCGGACGAGAGCATTTCGAAGCTCACTCGGGGACACGTTAGCGGATGCGCGCGTCATCTTGCTTGCGAGCCAACCAGGAAAAGCGTGCAACTGCGGGCGCCGTGCGCTCCGATCACGAGCGCCTGCTCGATATCGGCGGTCTTGGACGGCCCGGAGATGAAGATGCCGAAGCCGGGGCGCTCGAGACGGATGCGATCGTACGCCTGCTGCATGTTATGAACAATCTGGCCGGCCGGCACGACCAGCACGAGGTGCTGGGTAACCACGAAGATCGCCCGATGCGGACCGAGAGTGCTTCCGGGCACCCACACGGCGCCGTTCTCCGCGACGCCGAACTCGCCGGCAATGATGGCGATGTCGAGCCCCTCGAGCTCGTGCGGATCCTTTAGGGCGGCGAGATCAACATTGGCCCTGCCTACTTCTGGGATTAACGAGGCGATCTTGCGCGCCTGGGTGTAGGACTCGAATTTCTCGAGCTCGGTGTTGACCTCGGCGAGGCTGGTGACGCGAACGAATTTGCCGCCCACGGAGCTGAAGGCTTCGGCAAACTGTAGCTCGGGGTCGGTGTAGGTAATGGCAGTCGGCGCTTCCGGGAGCGGCGTCACCGGAGGTGCGTTGCGCCGCAAGGAGGCGAGGATAGCGTCCCGGCTGCTCACTTCGACTCCTTCTTAATAAGGTCACGAAAGCTCTGTCGCGGCATTGGCGGCAGCTCGCGCTGGCGCCCCCACGCGTTCCAAGGACCATACACGAAGGCCCGAGGCAGCCGCCGCGGCAGAATCCAGCGCATGAGGCTGCCTGCGAGCCGGTAGGCCCACGGCCTTACCAGAACGGCGCTCATTACGGCCATGCCGAGGCGCTTGTAAAGCGGCACTACTTTCTTTCGGACCAGCTCTTGGCGGAAGGCGTACAGTTCGTGGTGCAGATCGATCTTCACCGGGCAAACGTCGGAGCAGGAACCGCACAGGCTCGAAGCAAACGGCAGGCTGCCGAACTTGCGGGCGTCCCGCAGCGGCGCCAGTAACGAACCGATCGGGCCAGGGACAGTGTAGCCATAGCTGTAGCCGCCTGAGCGCCGGAACACTGGGCAGGTGTTCATGCAGGCGCCGCAGCGGATGCAGGAGAGCGAGCGGCGAAAAGTCTCCTGACCAAGAATCGCGCTCCGACCGTTGTCGACAATGACTACGTGCAGTTCGCCGCCGGGCGTTGAAAGTGGGCCGTGGAAGTGTGTGGTGTAAGAGGTCACCGGCTGGCCAGTTGCGCTACGGGCGAGCAACCGGAGGAAGATGGCGAGGTCCTTAGTCCGAGGTACGATTTTCTCGACTCCCATACAGGCGATGTGCACTGGGGGCAGGCTGGTTCCCATGTCGGCGTTGCCTTCGTTGGTGCAGACGACGAAGCCGCCGGTCTCGGCGATCGCGAAGTTGACGCCGGTGAGGCCCGCCTGCGCCGCCATGAACTTCTGCCGCAGATGGCTGCGCGCCGCCTCGGTCAGATACTTCGGGTCGGAAGCGCCCTCGCTGGTCCCGAGTTCTTTGTGGAACAGCTCGCCGATATCCTCTTTCTTCAGGTGAATCGCCGGAAGCACGATGTGGCTCGGTGGTTCGTGGCGCAGCTGCACGATGCGTTCACCGAGATCCGTGTCCGTCACCTCAATGCCGTGTGCCTCGAGGTAGGGGTTCAGGTGGCACTCCTCGGTAAGCATCGACTTCGATTTCACCAGCCGAGTGAGGCCCCGATCCGCGAGAATACGGTGCACGATGGCGTTGTGCTCCGCACCATCGCGCGCCCAGTGCACCTGGATGCCGTTGATCTTGGCGTTGCGTTCGAATTCCTCCAGGTAGTCGGCGATCCGTGACAAAGTGTGCGCCTTGATGGCTGCGGCAGCCTCGCGCAGAGCCTCCCATTCCGGAATGCTCTCGGCCTGGCGATCGCGCTTCAGCCGTACGAACCACAGCGCCTGATCGTGCCAGTGCACTCGCTCCTCATCCGCGACAAAGGGCGCAGCTTTCTCAGCGTGTCCGATCATGAGAGTCTCGCGCCTTCCAGGATTTCCGCGACGTGCATCACCCGCAGCGGCTTGTTCTCGCGGCGGATGAGGCCGTCAAGGTGCATCAGGCACGACGTGTCAAAGCCGGCAATGATCTCCGCCCCCGCCTTCTCGTGGTCGGCGATCCGGTCCCGACCCATCAGGCAAGAGACGGCCTCCTCGTTCACCGCAAAGGTGCCGCCGAAACCGCAACACTCGTCGGAGCGGGTGAGGTCGACCAGTTCGATGCCCCGCAACTGACCGAGAAGGAATCGTACTTTGTTGAAGGGCTTCACCATCACTTCCGAGGAGCGTCCGAGCCGCAGCTCTCTCAGACCGTGACAACTCATGTGTAGTCCCACCTTGCAAGGGAAGTCGCCGTCAACCTTGACGACCCGGGCGATGTCGACCAGGTATTCGCACAGCTCGAACGTCGCCGTGCGGAGGTGATCGAAGTCTGGCTTCCCCTCCAGCCATTGAGCGTAGTGGTTGCGCACCATCGATACACAGCTTCCAGAGGGCGCGACCACATGGTCATATTTGCCGAAGATTTTGAGAAATCTCTCGGCCAGCGGCCGCGTGTATTCCGCACAACCCGAGTTAGCCATGGGCTGGCCGCAGCAGGTCTGCTCCTCGGGAAAGTCGACATCGACGCCGAGACGGCACAGGACTCGCAAAGTCGCAAGCCCGACTTGCGGGTACAGCTGATCGACGTAGCACGGTATAAAGAGACCTACTTTGGACATCGAGTCCTCGCCACCATGAACGGTGTTACATGCGAATCGTTTCGCCTAAACTCTTGCCCAGATCGCCGAGCTTGCTTGGGCCAAACAACAGCAAGGCAGCCTTAGTCGGCTAGGGAATCGCTCGCAAGAAGAACTTTCTCTGTTTGAGCGATTCCGTCCCCTGGCAGCGCCAGATCACGCTCTTAACGCAGCACCAGATGCGTAAACGGATGTACATAGGCCTGGAGGGTCACAAAGATTCCCACCAATGCCGCGAGCGCGAGACTGTGGAAGAACACGTAACGCAGGATGTCGCCTTCGTGTCCGTACCACTGTGTCGCCGTGCTGGCCACGACGATGCTCTGGGCGTCGATCATCTTGCCCATGACACCGCCGCACGAATTGGCCGCAGCCATCAGGCTGGGCGGGACTCCGATCTGCTGCGCCGTGATCTTTTGCAGGCTGCCAAATAGTACGTTCGACGAGGTGTCCGAACCAGTCAGTGCCACGCCTAACCAGCCCAGCAGAGTTCCGAAGAACGGATAGAGCACGCCGGTGCGGGCGAAGGCGAGACCCATGGTGGCGTCCACGCCCGAGTAACGAGTCAAGACGCCGATCCCCAACATCGCCGCGATGGTCAATAACGAGAACCGCACCTTTACAATGGTGCGCCCGTAGATTTTGAAAATGTTTGGAATGCTGGTCCCCATCACCAGGCCCGACAGGATTGCCGCTAGCAGAATTCCAGTTCCGGTCGCACTCAGCCAGTTCAGGGCGAACACCGCCGGTTCCTTTGCCGGCTTCGGAACTACGGGCGGCACGCGCTGCACCAAATTGTTCAGGCCCGTTACTGGGAACGCGGGATTCGTGATCTTGCTCGGCAGCGTATGCCAGGTCGACATCGACGTGAACACCTTCTCCGGAGTGTTCATCAGGTTCTTGCCGGTCTGTGTGCCCCACAGAAACACGCTGACGCTGAGGATGACCCACGGTACCCACGCGCGTACGACCTCCGAACGGCTGTACCCGTGGTCGGCACGCGCGCTCTTGCTCTCTTCGCCTTCGAAGGTCCATATCTTCTTCGGATGCCAGATGAACAGAAAGCCAATCAAGCAAATCATAGAGATCACGGCCGCAACGATGTTCACCAGCCAGGGGCCGTGCATATTGGAAACGAGGAGTTGAGGCACCGCAAACGAAACGCCCGCAACCAGGATGGCCGGCCAAATCTCCATCATCCCGGAGAAACCCGCGAAAGCCCAGATCAGCCAGAAAGGAACCAGGATGCAGAAAGGCGCCAGAATGCGGCCAGCCATCGCGCCCAGCATGAATTCACTCATGCCCGTCACCTTGGCCAACGCGATGATGGGAGTGCCCAAAGCGCCAAACGCCACCGGGGCCGTGTTCGCGATCAACGACAAGCCCGAAGCCTGCAGCGGCTTGAAGCCCAAGCCAATGAGCAGTGCGGCGATCACGGCCACCGGCGTTCCAAATCCAGCGGCGCCCTCGAAGAACGCGCCGAAACAGAATGCGATCAATAATAGTTGCAGACGGCGATCCTGGGTAATTCCCGTCATGCTGTGTTGCAGCACCTTGAATCGTCCCGACTCCACCGTCAGTTGATACATGAAGATGACGTTCAGGATGATCCAGCCGATGGGAAACAGCCCATACCCGGCGCCATACACCGCTGTAGTAGCGGCTAAGCGCGCCGGCATGTGGAAGACAAAGATTGCCGTCGCCAACGCCGTGCCCAGTCCGAGGAGAGCGGCATAGTGCGCTTTGATGTGCAGCAGCGCCAGGCTCCCGAGCAGCACCACGACCGGCAAGGCAGCGACGCACGTCGAAACCCACCACCTGCCGGTGGGATCGTAGTTTTGCTGCCACGGTGACGTGAGCGCTGGGATTTTGAGGATGATTACCGCGGCAACGACCACTGCGAGGATTACGGCCGCCCATGCGATTGGGTTGGCAGAAGCCGGGGCGGAGACTTTGGCTGGAACGGGCGTGCGCCCAGTGGGAGAATCTTGCGATTTCGAGGCCATGCGGCCCTCCCTCATCAGACGGGGATGAGTGCCGCCTATTTATGCCTCAAAAGCCATATATATGTCAAGCATATTATCAGCTTGTCTGATAACTGTCCATATTGATTCCCGACGAAGACCCGTTTCCCCGAGCCGAAATGCCCCTCAGGGACCGCATTCCAGCGGACTTCTGCATGAAAATAGCGGCCTTGCCACTTGTCTGCTATTCTGATAACACCAACAAGTCGGCCCGCCGAAAAGCACACCGGAGTTCAGGCGGCATCGAGACGAGACTTACGCGTTGCTAGGAGTTCGTCCATGAACAGCAGCACGGCGACATTGAAACCAGTCTCCCGGACCACGCTCAGTGAACAGGTGGCCCTGCAGCTTTCCTCCGAACTGACCGCCAATCGCTGGAAACCCGGCGAGAAACTTCCTTCCGAAGCCGAGCTTTGCCAGGTCTTTCATGTGGGAAGGTCCACCCTTCGCGAAGCCTTGAAGTCGCTGGCCTTTATTGGAATGATCCGCATGCGTGCTGGCGGCGGCAGCTATGTGGCGGAACAAGGGTCCAAGTACATGCAGGGTTTCTGGCTCGCCAAGGGTGTACTGAATACCGAGAAGGATCTGGTCGATTTCTCTGAAGCTCGCCTCGTGCTGGAGACGGAACTAGCAGCTCTCTGTACACAGCGAGCCACGGATCGGGATATCGACGCTCTAGAAGGGCTTGTAACCGCGATGGAGCCGGAAATTGACCAGACCGGAGACAAGTTCTCGCAGCTCGATTTGGCCTTCCACCTCGGGATTGCTGCCGGCAGCAAGAACCAAGTCCTGCTCGAACTTTTGAAACATACACGGGAGGTGCTACTGGAATTCATTACCAAAAGCCTGCTCCTGCCGGCAGGCAAACAACTCGCCTATCAACAGCACGGCGAAATCCTGGAGGCTCTGAAGCAGCGCGATCGAGTTCGCGCCCGCAAAGCCATGCGCGCCCATCTGCGAGCTTTCCAGCGCGGCTACAAGGTCCTGTTCCAGCAGGATGGGCATAGCCGCGAAACGTGAGTCGCAATCACGGCTGCGTGACCCGTGCGGCGACGAGCAGCTCTGGGGGAGGGCTGTTCGACGAGCGCCCCACGACTCGAGCCAGAGTCTGGGCTTTCGTGTTCTTGCCCGAATTCAACAGTGCGGCGTTTTCAGTTTCCGCGCAAGGCGCGCTTCAGCAGGATGAAACTTGGGCCGCACGAGACGGTCCCACCTGGCCTGCAGCGTGGGATTCCTCCTGGATTACGGCCAGGGTCGAAAATCCCGCCGCCCGCCCCGGGCCTCATGCTGGGTTAGGGATATTTACTTGACGCCACCAGGCCCAAGATATAGTGTTTGCGGGCATGAGCGAGGATTATCCGCGGACTTTGCTGGAGTTGGAGCAACGATTCAGCCGCGATGAGGCCTGCGCCGGCTATCT
>Ga0209517_10001586_pt1 | contig 33958 bp, 31 predicted proteins | sample PeaSoiMetSII2010_FD_187695 | JGI IMG/M metagenome (GOLD analysis project Ga0209517, IMG submission 187695) | Peat soil microbial communities from Weissenstadt, Germany - SII-2010 (SPAdes) (version 2) | ecosystem: Environmental > Terrestrial > Soil > Wetlands > Peat | place: Germany... | reverse complement strand
GACCAATACCGAACAAGATGAGGGAACAAGAGGTAGAGGTCTGTGGTACCCACTCGTCGAAAACCGCGACGAGTGGGGCAGCCTAGCGTTGGAATGGCGCACGCGAAATAAAATCTATGAATGGGCCAGCCCCCCCCTGAGCTTGTCGAAGGGGCAGGCTCTTCGCAAAGAACACGAAGGAACGGGGCACCCACTGTGTTGGTAATGCCCGCAAGCTCGAAAGCCTGGGCCACCCGCGAATGCCCAAGAGCGAAGCGGGTGACTGCGTAACGACTTGGGATAAACTGTGTGGATGTTGAAGCGGGGCGAGCAATACAACTACAAGATCGTGAAGATCAATCATCGCACTCACGTTTTCTCCACCGTCAGTGTCGTGAAGGGCGAATCCACAGCGGCGCATATAGCGGATCGGCGTGCCGAGAAGCTAACGGAAGAGGAGCGGGCTGCCGGGTGGAGTTTCTATGCAGAGAGGACGACGGAACCCGTGTGGCACAAGAAACCGCGCACCCGCGTTGTTAGCAAACGAGTGGGAAGGCGCGACAGAGGCAGGAGCTAGATCAAATGGCGAATTGGATAGGCGTAGCGATCGGGGTCATAGGCGTAGTAATCACCTGCGTAGCGCTGCGCTTTGCCATCGATGAACGGCGGCAACGCATAAAAGTGGAAACCGTCGTCCGCAACACCCTTCGTCGTTTGGCTGGCGAGGTAAAGGTCGTTTACCAAAATGCAAACTGGGCTGAGGTACACTTTCGAGTCAGCGGGAACTCGTTTGCTGAGGATACTCCGGACTTAATCAAGATTCGGAAGCAAGTGTGCTCGCGATGCTGCTACGTGCGCTCGCCAGCTCTCACTCGTTCACTCGCAAATTAGGGGAATCCAGCAGTCGCTCTTTAACGACTTCGAAGAGATTTTTCCAGACATACTAGCTGATGATGTGAAGGCAGCCCGCGCAGCGTCCTTAGCTGAGCAGAAGAGTGATCCACAAACCAGCGCAGCCCCGGGCCGGGTGGAGACTCCCGTAGTCCCGGCTAGGCTATAGAGCGCAGCAGGTGGCGATGCTGCGTCTGCTATTTGATTTTGTCGTGAATACGTCAAACCCACTTGGCGCCGGCATTTCCGACTCCCGGGGCACCCCGCTGTGTTGGTAATGCCCGCAAGATCAAAAGCCTGGGCCATCCGCCGCGAAATTCGACTGGGAAAGAGGCTGTCTACGCGGATTTGGCGCTATCCGTGTCATCGTCGTCCGCCCGCCCGAACGAAGGGAGGTAGCGGCCGAAGTTCAATTCGAAGTCGCTCCGAACGCCGTAACCGATACTACGGATCTTGGCACGGGCGGGTGGCCCACCTTTAACGATCTTTGGGTGCACCATTCCCACTGAGGGTGGGGGGTGGCCCATACCGTCTGATTCTTGATTTTGATCGGATCACCACGGAAGAGGCTGCCCCACTCGTCGCGGTTTTCGACGAGTGGGCACCATGAACCTCGACGGGTTTTTCGCGGAGAGCTTATCATGCGATCCGGCGCACGCGCAGTTCAGCTTTCCCCGCTTCATTGACCAATACCGAACAAGATGAGGGAACAAGAGGTAGAGGTCTGTGGTACCCACTCGTCGAAAACCGCGACGAGTGGGGCAGCCTAGCGTTGGAATAGCGCAAGCGAAATAAAATCTATGAATGGGCCAGCGCCCCCCCTTTTTTGTTACGAAATCCGAACAAGGCTATTCTTGGATGACTTTCTAATTGACAGAGTTAGGTGCTGCGAGCTAGCCTCGCAGCTCCAACCAAGAAACACGTTACTCCGGGGCGTTTTCAAGCCGACCAACACGAACGTAGCTTATCAGACGTTCTAGCGGGGGACATCATGAAACTCTCAAACGTTGTATCTGCGGCCGTGATTGCGCTGGCGGCGTTGGCGCTGACAGCCCAAGGCCAATCTGCGGAGACCAGTGCCAGCAAGTCGAACAGCCCCAAGATCACCATAGCAGTTGACGGAAAGGACTGCACCACTAAGGGCGGCACACTCATCACGAACAAGGATGGCAGCAAGACTTGCACGATGCCGACCAACTGCAAACTGATCGCGTCGGCGGCTGCCGAGACCAATCGGTGCTCCGTCGCGAAGGTAACCGCCAAATCGGGGCCCGAGCAGTGCTGTTGCAGGGGTTGTCAGAATTCAACATTACCCCGATGTTCCTTTTGCTCAGGGCCGTGATATTTCCTATGCCCGAACTTGTTGACCTTCTTTGTTAGTCCTTCGATAAGTGAGGCGGCGGATGACCCACCTTTAACAATCTTTGCGTGCACCATTCCCACTGTATTGGTAATGCCCGCAAGATCAAAAGCCCAGGCCACCCGACCGAAGATCCTTCGCTAAGAACGCTCAGGATTTCGGCTGCGGGCTCCCCCTTCGGCTGCGCTCAGGGCACGCCCGCAATGCGCCTCAAGTTTGTAGACTTCCGGTTGGGACTGCGCCGGCACGCTCGTAATTCACGATAATGACGCCTTTCGAGGTAACTGTGCTTTCCGTCACCTTGAATGCCGCCGGGATCGTGCCCTCGGCAAACAATCGTTTTCCGCCGCCCAACGTTATCGGAAATATCTTCAGCCAGAATGCATCGACCAAATCATGCTTGAGGAGCGTCTGAACCAGATTTGCGCTTCCATAAACGTGCAAATCCGGCCCTTCCTGTTGCTTAATTTTGGTGATTTTTTCCGCAATATCTCCGTTTAGAAACACGGACGGCTGCCATTCGTGAGAAGTCATGGTATTCGAGGCGACGTACTTGGTCGCTGTCTTGACGGCTGGCCAAATGTCATAATGCTGCGGCCAGAATCGTGCAAACATGTCAAAGGTTCTGCGCCCTAGCAACAAGTCACACGGCATGTTCATTTGCTTTCTTATGGCCGTTAAAGAAGCAGGGTCGCGATGTGGACTTGTCCACCCGCCATACGCGAAGCCGCCACTGGTATCCTCCTCTGGCCCGCCTGGGGCTTGTATGACGCCATCGAGGGAGACAAATTCAAGCACATTGACTTTTCTCATGACTGAGTTCCTTCGAGTCCTATCTGATTTTGTTTCATTTACGGGCGTCCCCGGTTTTCGATGGGCCAGATTCGATGGGTGGCCCATGCAAGCCCGGTGTTGGCTTGCGTGGGGATTTAGCATGACTCACCTTAGTCTCGCTAAATCGGAAACGACTCCAAATTCCCACGCAGCGAAAACCGCGTTGTGTGGGCCACCCGGCCGGCATCGCCGGCAGTGTTGTCACTGCCGCTCAGTTGCTTCCGTGGAGTCTTCCGTCAGAGAAACGGGCGCACCTCGACCGGCGCCCGACAGGCGACGGCAGCCTTGCGTCCCCAGGCAAGTGCTTCGTCCAGGTCAGCGGCTTTCAGTATCCAGAAACCGCCGATGTGCTCCTTGGTCTCCAGGTACGGCCCGTCGGTGATGAGCACCTTACCATCGCGCTGCGCCCGCAGCGACTTCGCGTTGCGGGCCGGGGAGAGGCCGCCAGCGAAAATCCTGACACCGGCAGCCATCATCTCTTCGTTGAGCACGTCGATATCGCGGGCCATCGCTTCGGTCTCGACGGACGGGTCGTAGTTGTCGGGGTGGTGAATCGCAACTAAATACTGCGTCATGTATTTCTCCATTCTCCGGTGGCGGCTACATAGACGTCGTACGTGGCGTCGCGAAATCGACAAAGTGCGGAGAGTTTTTTTTACTACTGGCGCATCTCAGCGGCGACGTCGTCGCCAAACTTCTTTTGGATCTCCTTTTGGGTCTCGGGATCGAAGTCGGTCATGTCAAACATCCGGCGAACTTCGACCATTTCGTTATCCTTTCCGGGGATGCGCGAGGCCCATTCCAGCGCCTCTTCGCGCGACTTCACCTGGATGATCCAGTAGCCGCCGACCACTTCTTTGGCTTCGGTAAACGGACCGTCGGTCACTTTCGATTTTCCGTTTTTGAAGGTGACGCGCGCGCTCATCGTCGCGGGCGGGGTCAGCCCGTCGAGCGCCAGCAGCACCCCGGCTTTCCCTAGTTCCTCGTTGTACTTGCCCATTGCCTCCATGCTTTTGAGGTCGGGCGCCCATCCAGGTTTTGCGTTTTCGTATTCTTTCGGAAACATGATCATCATGAAGCGCATCGTGTTCTCCTTGAGTGTTGAGTATTGAGTGTTGTGCGGACACCGTATCCGGGCCGCTACTTTTATATAAGAGCCTGGACCGCGCTGGGCACAGAAATTGCGAGTTGCGAGGCGCCCAGTGCGCGGTGCGGCTCTACTTACTCGTCGAACGGGGTGGCCGGAAATCGACACGCGATTTGCAGATTTTTCGCGTAGCGTATCACCCGGGAAACACTTTCTGGCGGGCCGGTTGCCCGGCCTTCACCACATAGTCGAACGGCCGGCCGGAATTCGACAAGTCGCAGAGGAAATTTTAGAGGCGATCTTTCAGAACTCGTTCCACATTCCGGCGGCCTTGGAGGATGGCGACTACATGCAGAGGCTTTGTGTCGGGCCGGTAGACAATGAGATAGGAATAAACGGGAAAGAACTTCACTGCTTCATCCGTGAGGTCCTTGCGCCAGTGACCGATGCCTGGGTTTTTGGTCAGCGAGACGATCTGGTCGCGAATCGCCGCCTCAACCCGATCGGCGATCTCCTCGCTGCTTTCCTTCCTGATATAACGCCAGATTTGGACGAGATCGAGCGCGGCTTCCGGCGCAAGAATGTAACGCCTTTTCATTCGGGCTGGGTTTTCAATTTCGCCAGGTAAGCGTCGAGTTGGTCTTCTGGAATCCCTTCGCCACGGTCGAGTTGGGCGATGCCTCGCCGAATCTTGGCGTTGATCTCCTGCCGGTTCTCTAAGAGCCAGCGGTCCTGTTCTTCCTGCGTGTCCAGCAAGCGGAGCAGCACTTCCTCGACGCTGCTGGAGCCGGTGGCTTGGAGTTGCTTTCGGATTCTGGCCTCCAAAGATGCGTCGCGGATCTCGATGGTCATGTTTGGCTCCCTGGGTTTAAGGGTACGAGAAAGGGTGGGGCGAATTCAACAAGATCCCGGAGAGACGGCCGAGTGGAATCGCCCCCTTCGGCTTTCGCTCAGAGCTTGCCCTGAGCCTGCCGAAGGGGCAGGCTTTCTCGCAAGGAACCGAGAGTGGGGCACCCGGCGTCGCGGATTTCGATGGTCATGTTTGGCTCCTTGGCTTCAAGGGTACGAGAAAGAGTGGGGCGAATTCAACAAAATCCCGGAGAGATGGGCTCCTGGACCCTACGTCTCGCGAGGAAGCGAGAAGTGGAGCACCCGGCGATCAAAGCTTGACTCATATGCTGCGGTGGAGTAAGTAAGTTACGAACGGCCTAGCCATGGACGACGACAAAATCGATACTAAACGGGAGGCGGTAGCTGGAACGGTTGCCTTACTTTCTATTTACCTATTGGTGGGGACTTCCCTTTACCCCGGGTGGTGGCACTACTTTTTTTTTAGGGGAGGAGTTTTCAGCTTACCATTTTTGGAAGACGGCATCTCTCGGATCTTTCGCTTCCTTACCCCTGTCGTGTACTTTGGCGTTGCCGTTCTAGTCTTCGTTTACCTCATTGGGTTTTCTACGCCCACAAGAGTCCGCGCTTTTTTCGCCGCAGTTTGGTCGCGGTTCATCCGGCTTCGATTTATTAACTATTTCGCTGCGGTTTTGGTGATCCTAGCAGTCGGTTCAATATGGCTAACGCGCGGGCGTGATTCTGAGATCACGCTGGAGCAGCTAGAGAGCCTCCGAACACCGAAAGATGCGGCTCCCGGCAATTCACCGCTGGCAGAACCGACCACCTTCCTTTACGTCGAACAGAATGCTGTAGAAGCGCTCTACGGGCAGTACGAGCCTGATCTGATCGTGGCATCGGCTAAGTCGGCGATCGAGGACTCCACCGAGATCAAGGCGGGAGCATCTATCGAGGAGTTTTTAAGAACAGAGATCGGCCGCAAGACCCTGGCGCAAAAAGAAATGGAATACAAAGCAATCGAGAAAAAGCCAGAGCGGAAGCTCAAGGAACTCCTTCCCTATCTTTACTCGCGAAAGCTGATACACCAATTCGATAATCAGCCTGCATCCTCATCGGAAGAAGCTAAGAGTCTCAGTTCAGCCGTGGATCTCGTCAAGGCGTATGGCATCCCGATTGACCCAAAGAAACTCGCGGCAGCGCGAGACCGCCTTTTGGTGCAGCAATTGTCGAAACTTGAGGAAGACCTTAGGCAGCTTCAGGGTCTGGTCCTCATTCAGGGAGACTGGGCTGTGCAAAATGTTGGGGATCAGTACAGATTCACTCGCCCGTTTGTCGACAACATAAGCCACTCCGCTACGGCAAGTTTTGAGATTCCAAAAGCTCAGTTCTCACAAGGGAACAGGGTCATCATCGACAAACTTGGAGGCGGTACCATGAGACTCCGCTTATTTGGGAATGTACTCACCGGCTTATCCGACGGTTCAAGATCCGTAACCGTGAATCCCACGGCACTCTTTCAGTAGCCGCCGGGTGCCCCGTCCTCGCGCTATTTGCTCTGATCAAAGGCTTGCTGAAATGGCTGCGTCGTTAAGCAACGGAGAGCCAGGTGCCCAAACACGCAGAAAGTCTCGTAGACAAGTTTGTAGTGCGGCTTCGAGTCCTTCGATGTGGAAGTGTTCGCCTTGTACTTTGAGTGCCTCGATCAGACAGTTATGCGCCACCATCAAAGAGCGATCGGCAATTTCGGGTTGAGCCTCAGGATTCAGTTCCATGATTCCGTCTGCGATCTCTAGACGTTCCGTGAGCCCACCGAATGTCGGATGAGAGTGAAGCAAGGGAAGGAAATAGCCGGGAACAACAAGTCGACCCACGTCCGTTGTTTTCGCCATAGACACGAAGTCCAGCCTATTCCACGAGTGATTCAGTCGCATCTTCGCGTTCAGATGATCGCACTCGCGCACCATGAAATCTTCCTTGACCGCTGCGGCCTTCTCACGAACCTCTCTGAGAAGATCAGGGGCTAGAATGTCGGGTCCGAATGTTTCGATCAAACGATTTGCGAGCTTGTCCTGCTGAATGGCATGGTAGTCCAAAAATGTCGTGGCTTCGTCCGGGTGATGATGCAAGTAGCACAGAGTTACGGTTAGCTCATACATGCTGCGTAGGAGCTTGGACGCAGCGACGCCATAACCGTGCTGAGAAATGAGCGTGATCTCCATGAAATCTTCGTAGATCACGCGTCCGAAAAAGTACACGAACTTATCCACGGCCAGAGTCATGTCTTCCACACGAGTGAAGGCAACGTTCAAGGCCGTGACGAGATTGCCAATCATCTCATTCCACAGCGGATGACGTTCGTCAAAGTTTTTGCACTCCTCGGGAAATCCGTAGATAGTCAGATTGGTCGGAGTCGCCATGTTCCATTGTCCCACATACAAAACAGGTAGCGGCGTAGAATGGTCGCCCTATGGCTAATCTTTCCGGTCCTCAACCCAACGTGTTGTTCTGCCCTCGTTGCAAGGGTGATCTGCGCAACGTTGCCCGAGACGAGATGCGCTCGAAGGGGTACAAGCGAAAGGACGGCACAGTGTCGCAAGACACGCATACTTACGAATGCCGCAGCTGCAAGCACCGCTTTGAGATCAACCAAGAGCAATAAAATTTAGCCGAAAATCAACAGCCACTCCTTTTTTTATTTCAACTGCCGAATCCGCTCTTGCAGAAATTGCCGCTCCGGTTCCTGTTGGGTCAGCGCCAGAGCTTTCTCATAGGAAGCACGAGCCTCGGCTGTCCTGCCGAGCCTGCGGTACATATCTGCGCGGGCGGAATGCGCCAGGTAATAATTGTCCAATTCGCCATGTTCCAACACTGCGTCGATATGCGTCAGACCGGCCTCTGGACCATCGCGCATGGCAACGGCCACGGCACGATTCAGCTGTACAACCGGCGAAGGCTGAATTCGTAGCAATTGGTCGTAAAGCGCAACAATCTGCCGCCAGTCGGTCCGAGCCACCGATTCCGCCTCGGCATGAACGGCCGCAATCGCAGCCTGCAGTGTGTAGGAGCCGAAGCGGCGGGACTTCTGCTGGTGCTTCAGGGCCTTCTCCAGCAATGCCACTCCCTCCGCGATCTGCTCCCGGTTCCAGAGCGAGCGGTCTTGATTCTCCAGCAAAATCAGCTCTCCGCTCGGAGAGGTTCTCGCGGCGTGACGGGATTCCTGCAGCAACATCAGGGAAAGCAGCCCCATCACTTCCGAGCCCATGTTTTCCAGACCCAGGACTTCCGGCTCCGGCCGGAGTTCGGCGAGCAACCGGCCCAGTCGAATCGCCTCGCCGGTGAGCTCGGCCCGCGTTACGTTCGCTCCCGCCGCAGCCGAATAACCCTCGTTAAAAACGAGATAGATGACCTGAAGCACCGCGCCCAGTCGCTGCGGCAATTCCTGCGGCGTCGGCACCTCGTACGGAATCGGTGTCTCTCGAATCTTTGCCTTTGCGCGCACAATGCGCTGCGCCAGCGTACGCGGAGTGGTGAGGAAGGCCTTTGCGATCTCCTCGGTTGTCAGCCCGCACACCTCACGCAAGGTGAGCGCGACGCGCGCTTCCGGCGCCAGAGAGGGATGACAGCAGGTAAAAATCAGGCGCAGCCGATCATCTTCAAGGCGATCGTCTTCAAGGCGATCATGCTCAAGGCTGTCCGCTGCATTGGACCTTTCCGCCGAACTCGATTGCGCTTCGAGATATCGCACGAGCTCGTCTTGAGACGCATCAAATCTTGCCCGTCGACGCAGAGTATCAATGGCTTTGAATCGGGCCGTCGAAATCAACCATGGTCGCGGGTTGCCGGGTACTCCACTGCTCGGCCACAGGCTCAGGGCAGCCGCAAAAGCTTCGTGCATCGCCTCCTCGGCAAGATCAAAATCACCGAGCAAGCGGATCAGAGTTGCCAGGATCCGTCCCGAATCCACGCGATAAAGGGAGTCGAGCAATTCGCGTATCTGCTCGGTGGAACGCTCGGAGGAACGCTCGGACATGACGACGACCTTAGCAAACCAGCTGCCCCGAATCAATTTGGCAAACGTCGGATCGATGCTGGTAGATCGAGGCAAAGTGCCCAGGTCGTGACTCTGAAATCTGCACAACAGAACGCTTCGTCGCTGACTCAAAATCGGTTGACTCAAAATCGCCAATACACTCATTTGAGCTTCGTACAAGCTCAACCCTACCGCGTTGCTCTCGAGTCACGAGCAATCCGGAAGTTGAACCACAAAAGCGAGACGGTCAGAATTAGGCTTCGGGGACTCCGCGCCGTAGTGGGAATCCGACCAGCCCGAACCCTGCATAGGCGCGAAGTCAGAACATTCCGCTACAGCGCCGGCTTATCGGTCTTGGTGCCGGGAGGAATGTTCAGATGCTGTTTCGCGCGCGCGATTGCTTCTTCGACTTGAGCGCGCTTCGGGTGATGTGGATTGGTCTTGAGCAGCTTCTCCCATGCCGCAATCGCCGCCTTGGGGTCTGCTTTTGCACGCCACTGAATCGTGCCTAGGTTGAACAACGCATCGGGATACTTGGGGTCGACCTGAAGAGCCCGGTCCAGAGTTGCAATCGCTTTATCGGCATCGCCACCGTAGTAGTAACTGGAGGCTAATTGCGTCAGCGTCTTGGCGTCCGGCCGGGAAGCGGCGGCGCGTTCGTAATACGTTTCTGCGGTTTGGAATTGTTGGGCAACAAGGTAAGTCTCAGCGACCTTAGTCAGCAAAGCCGGGTCGTTCGGTTGTTTCTGCAAGGCCGCGAGCAGGGGTTCGGCCTTCTTGTCGGCCATGTGCTTTAACTGCTCCGGGGTTGGCATGGTTCCCATCGCCCCCACGGCTGGAGGCGGTTGCGGAACCTTAGCAACCGCAGCTTTCGGTGGGTGAACCAGGTATCCCACGAGTATGCCCAGCACCAGGCAGATCACAGCGAATGTGTATGCCTGGGCGTTGCTCCACAATTTCGACGGCTCATTTCTCTCATTCATCGCCTGTCTCCTCACACTACTCCCGGCCATGGCTGGCTACTCGGTCTTGCGATCGGGCTGAATGTCGGAATGCTTCTTGACCTGCGCGAGTAGTTCCTGAACCTGCGCTTTGTTTGCATAGTTCGGATTTGTGTCGAGCAGTCTCTGCAAAGTTGCGGCAGCACCGTTTGCATCCATCTTGCCCTGCCACTGGACGATCCCCAGGTTGTATAGCGCATTCGCCTTGGTCGGTTCGAGCTTCAGTACGGCTTGAAATTCTGCAATGGCTCGATCGGAATCGCCCAGGTACCAATATGCAGTCGCTGTGTCGGTGCGGACATCGGTGTTGGCAGGCTGAAGCTTCAGCGCGCGGTCGTAATAGCTAATCGCATCGTTGTACTGCCGCGCGTCGTAGTAAACGTTACCGATATTAGCAAGCAATTCCGGGCTATTCGGATTGGCACTGAGTTGTTGCTGTAGCGGTTCAGCCTGCTTGTCGGCCATGTGCTTCAGCTGTTCGGGAGTAACTTGCTGGCTCGTGCCGGATCCGGGCGCGCCGGACATCTGCCCGGATGTTTGCGATGACGTGCCCGCATCGACCGCCTTATCTGGCGTTGCCGTTGCCCTGGCCCCACGCACCATGTAGCCCACTGCCACGCCGAGAAGGAGACAGACGACTGCAATCACATATGCCTGCACCGGCATCCAGCCGCCAGCCGAGGTTGCGTCATTCGTTACGTTGCTGTCACTCATTCTTGCTGACTCCTTGAGCCCTGGGACGAGGTCACCGACGTACCAACCCTTTCGCCTCCTAGAACTCATGCAGGAGTCCTGCCAAACGAACCCAGAAAAGAGAACGTCTAACCTATTCATTATTAATGGCTTACATCATGACAGCTACGCTCGCGTGTTCCCTTCTTGCGTGACTTCACGCAACCTACGGGACTTATGACCCACCACCACAACCTCATGATGACTTTCTGGTCAAAGCTTTCCGGCGACCGTGACGCCGCGGGGGCCAAACCACTCACTTCACCAATTAGTCGCCGCCGCGATTGCGCCATATACCGCAGTTGGGTCCTGGCCTTCTCAGATCGGTGACGCTAAGTTGGTGAAAAACATGGCTTGAACTGGCAATGTAGGGGGCCGTGTAATTGGCAGACTGATTGCCCCTTGGTGGATGCTGCAGTCTTCAGAATCCGAATGCCTTCTCTAAAGGGACATACGACGAATGCCGGTCTGCGTCCAATCGTGGACAGGTACGCTGTGCCGACTGTTGCGGCACTCGCGCTGCTCTACGCACTGTTTGCGGGGCTACGCACGGTTGGCGATTCGGATATCGGATGGTGTCTGGCCACTGGTCGTTGGATCGTGCAACATCACAGCATACCCTCCACCGACGTTCTCTCCTATACCGCCCGTGGACAGGAGTGGATTTATCCAGCTCTGTCGCAGGTCTTGCTCTACTGGTCATTTCTTCTGGGTCATTACTCTCTCCTTTCGTGGTTAGGAGCGGCAGCATGCGTTGGAACTGTCGCGATCCTTCTGCGTCGTGGTCATGCAACTGTAGCAGTACTGGCAGTGCTGGCGGTCCCGATGATTGCCGAGCGAACCAATCCCCGCGCTGAAATGTTCACCGAGATGTTGTTTGCTGGATTCGTGAGCTTGCTCTGGCATTACCATCGGTCGGGACGCGGCCCCGTGTGGGCGCTTCCCGCGCTCATGTTGCTCTGGGTAAACCTGCACTTGGGATTCGTCGCAGGTCTGGGCATGTGCGCCGCATACGTTTTCCTTGAACTCGGCGATGCCATTGTCAGGAGCCATCGCGCTGCTGCTCTAGAACGCCTGCGCCGCGCCGCGCCCTGGCTACTGCTCACTGGACTGGCAACATTTCTAAACCCCTGGGGTCCGCGCATCTATGTAGCCATATCGCGGCAGCAAAGCCTCAACCGCATCCACAGCCGCTGGATTTACGAATGGATGCCGATACGTCTCACACTGAGCACTATCTCGCGCGCGTTCGCGTGGCGCGATCCCGATACCGCTGTCCTATGGTTGCTGGCAGCGGGAGTCCTGGCCGCACTACTGGCGGTTTGCATGCGACGAATCGCTGCTGCCGTCCTTCTAGGAACTGCGATTTATCTGGTCATCCATGCCAATCGTTTCGAGGGACCGTTCGCCCCCATCGCGGTCATCATCGGCGGCAACATCATCGCCGATGCGTTCGTAGAGATTGAGTGGATGCGTCAAATCCGGCGGCGGTTTGCCTTGGTCGCAACGGTCGCTGTCCTCGTGATGGTCTTCTTCCTTGTCGCGATGCGGGTGGGGGACCTCGTTACGAATCGCTACTATCTGCGAGAAAAGGCAACCGTTTCTCTCTTCGGCGCAGGTGAATCCTCCTGGTTTCCTGAGCGGGCTGCAGCGTTCCTCGCTCGTGAGCACCTTCCGCCCAACATTTTCAATGACTACAATTCAGGTGGATTTCTCACCTGGGTACTCTCGCCGGAATATGCCGATTACATAGACGGTCGCTGCGTTCCCTTCGGCGCTAACCTGTTTCTACATTCCCAGGAACTGCTGCGCACACCCTTGGACTCAAGCCTGTGGCAGCAGGAGGCCGACCAGCGCAACATCAACACCGTCATCGTATCTCTTGACCACTTGATAGGCATCGGAGCCTTGCCCAGCCTGGAGGCATCTTGTCGAAGCCAGCAGTGGCGCCCGGTTTATTTGGACAGCCAGGCAGCAGTGTTCTTGCGCGTTCGGACCGACACCGCCAGCCTGGTTCGCCGTCTGCAGCTCGATTGCGATACCGTACGCTTTGACAGTCCTCCATCTTCCGGTGGACTCCGTGGCCGAGCGGAACGGTTTCAGTACTATCTGAATGCAGCCTCCATTCTGATCATGCTGGATCGGACTAGGGATGCCATGGAGGCGTTGGAGCGTGCTGAAGGTATTTTTTCGGACAACCCATTCCTGCACTATGCGAAGGGGGTTGTACTTCAGAATCTAGGACACCTGGATCAAGCTGAGCAGGAATTGCTCATCTCTGTCGAACTTGGCTCCGACGATGCTTCTCTGGCTCTGGCCCGGTATTACCACCAGCAAAAGCGTTATGGGGAGGAGACAAGAATCCTTGCCCACGCAGTAGAAACATCCACTTCTCCGGCACTGCTTTATGTGGACTTGGGCTATGCACAATTGGCGCTGGGAATGCCCGATAAAGCGCTGATCTCCTTCGATCAAGCAGAAAGGGAGAGCCCTTTTGTTGATGAGGCGACAGCGGGTGGTGCAGATTTTCAGGAGCGCATAGCACAGGGCCGGGCCGAAGCGCACCGCAGCCTGCGGCTGAAATAGGTTGCCGGCCGCTCGTTTCACCCTTTTCTACGATTAGCTTAAAGCATACTAAATCCTAGGCAGCGATTACTACAGGGCCGTAGTCGAAGCCAGTCTTAGGCCTCGGTAGAGACCTTGGTGATGGGTGAAATCCCAGCCAGGCCGGGCCCTAGTGCGCGTTTTGCCCCAAGACAAGGAAGAGGAACCAGAGTCTGATCGACCTGTAACCAGTTTCCTATCAATTACTTAGCAATCTCTTTTGGTAATGGTGCCGGACGTGCACTCAGTGAAAACGAGGAAAGTTATGGCCCTGTCATTTCGCACGGCATCGAGCAAAATCTGGCAGACTTTGAGTTCGATTAAGACCGGCGTGATTCTGATTATCCTGGTGGTCATTTTTTCGGCGGCGGGCACCGTCATTCTGCAGCGGCCCATGACCGATCCCGACGACATGCAGCGCGCGTACTCGCCGCGCATGCTCCACATCTTCGATGCTGTCGGACTGACGGACGTTTTTCACGCCCGCTGGTTTGTGGCGCTGCTGGTGCTGGTCAGCCTGAGCATCATCGCAGCTTCGCTGCAACGGTTTCCCAACTCCTGGCGGTATTTCGCGCGTCCCTACAAAAGCCCCGACGAGAATTTTCGCCGGGTTTTGCCAACTCGGGCGCAGATTACGGTGGCCGACGAAGAGACTGGCCTAGTGGCGGCGGAACGAGCCTTTCGCGAAATGGGATGGAAGAGCGAGCGGATCGTGCAGCCTGAGAGCTTCTCGCTGTTTTCGGAACGGCATCGCATTTCGGAGATGGCTGTATACATCGTGCATGCCAGCCTGCTGCTGATTTTTCTTGGCGGGATCGTGGACGCTCTCTATGGCTGGCGCGGATTCCTGATGATCCCGCAGGGAGAACAATCGAGCGAAGTAGCCTTGCGCGCCGGCGTCACACGCGCCCTGCCTTTTGCTGTACGCTGCGAGGCCGCCGGGGAAGAAACCTACAGCGATGGCTCGCCCAAGCGCTGGTGGTCGAAGCTGGCGGTGGTGGACGGAGGACAGGAAGTTCAGCGCAAGGAGATTTCCGTAAATGATCCGATGGTGTACCACGGCCTGCGCTTCTACCAGTCCAGTTATGGCAGCACGGGCAAGGTCGATCAACTAACGCTCATCGCCAGGCCCACGGCAGACGCGGGTGACCCGCGTGAAATTTCCCTGGCGCCGGACCAGACCGTTGCGCTCGACAGCGACACTACCGTGCACCTCGCGGAATTCATTCCCGACTTTGTGGTGGGCGATGGGCGGGTCTACGCCCGCAGCAACGATGTGGTGAATCCGGCGGCGCGTCTGGTGGTGGCGTCGCAAAAAACGCCCGCAAATCAGGCCAGCCTGGATTTCTGGCTGCCCGAGATTCCAGGCGTCGGCCAGAATGCGCTATCTCCATACACCTTCGAGGCCAAGGATCTGAAGATGCAACACTTCACCGGACTGCAGGTCTCGCATGAGCCGGGTCAGTGGTCGGTGTGGGCGGGCGTGATCCTGATGGGTATCGGCCTCACGCTGGTGTTCTACGTAGTGCACATGCGTTTCTGGGTAGTGCCGGTGTATGACGGCCGCGGCAACGTGGTCTTGTGGATCGGCGGTACCGCAAACCGCAATCGTGACGCCTTTGAACAGAAATTCCAGAAGCTGGTGGAAGAGATTAAAGAGCAGTTGAAAGCGGAACGGCGGACCAGTACGCGAGAGACCGCCGCCGTAACTTTCGCTGGAAAATAAGTACGGACGCGAAGGAGACAACTATGGCCCGAGCAAGAGTGGAAGAGCAGCCGGCAACAGGCACGACGCTGATCGTGATGGTCGGCCTGGGCATCGCCTTCCTGTTGTTCATGGCATTCCTGAACGTGGTAAAAAGCGGCAACCTCCTGAACGAGAGCAACCTGCTGTACGCCGCACTGATTTTCTATTCCGGCGCAGGAGCGCTGTATCTGGGCTTCGGGGTGACGGGCACGGAGTCGTATGTGAAGTTTGCCTCGCTGGCCACCTGGGCCGGGCTGCTGGCCAATACGGGCGCGGTGGCGCACCGGTGGTATCAGGCGGGACATCCGCCGTTTGCCAGCATCTATGAAATGCTGCTGAGCTTCGTGTGGACACTGGCTGCTTTGACCTTGATTGCTGAAAAACGCTACGGCGTGAAGGTGATCGGCACCGTCACCATGCCGGTCACGATCGTGGGCGTGGTGCTGATGCAACTTTTGCGCAGCGACGTGAGGCCGCTCGTTCCGGCGCTACAATCCACCTGGCTGCACGTGCATGTGACGCTGGCCATGCTGGCTTATGCGGCTTGCGCTCTGAGTTTCGCGCTGGCCATGATGTTTCTCATCCAGGACAAGATGAAAACGGAAACCTTTCTGGCTGCGACCAGCCTGTTCACGGTGGGCATTTATGCCAGCATCCTGACGCGCTTTGAAAAGTGGGGTGGTCTGAATGTGATCGCGTGGAATGCGGACGAAAAATCTGAGGTGTTTATCTCGAAGGGTGTGCGGCTGTTTGTTACCATCCCGGATTTAGGCTGGCTGATGGTGGTGGTGCTGGCGGCAGTAGCAGCGCCGCTGGTGCTGTATCTTGCGGGGCGCGTCCAGAAAAACGAGGACTTCCTCAATATTGCCAACCGCGCAGTCTTCATCGGCATTCTTCTGCAATCGCTGGCGTTGGTGTTCTTCCTGCTGCGGGCGCGGGACGGACAATATGCGTCGCTCGATGCCGAGGGACTGTATCCGACCAGCCTGGCCGCCAGCCCGTTCATCCTTTCCGGACTGATCGGTGGAATCTTCGCCAGCCTGCTCTATCTGCTGTTGTTGTGGCGGCGCGACGATCTCGAGAGATTATTGCCGGACGCCAACGCTCTGGATCGTATTACATACAAGACCATCTGCATTGCCTTCCCCCTGCTCACCCTGATGATCGCGGCCGGCGCGTATTGGGCCAATCGCACATGGGGCTCGTACTGGAGCTGGGATCCGAAAGAAACCTGGGCGGCGATCACCTGGCTGATCTACGCCGGATACCTGCACATGAGAATCACTCGCGGAATGCGCGGCCGCGTGGCGGCCTACTTCGCGGTGCTTGGATTTGTAGTGGTGATGTTCACCTTCTTCGGCGTCACATATCTGTTGCCGGGATTGCACTCTTATGCCTGAATCTGCCGCGGGAAAAACCAGTCCCGAGAACCAGACCCCGCCGGAGGCGGCCAGCATGGCCGCCTCCGCGCGTCCTCGCCGTGGCTTCTTCAGCACCGAGCCTAGCGATGAAACGCCTGGTCCTGTGCCGCTTGCGATTGTGGAACGTAATGACACGCAAACCTCCAACGGCCTGACCGAGCCTGACCTGCCGTGGTTGCGTATCAACTGGGAAATCAAGGCGCTGGTGCCGATCGCCTGCGTCTTGTTGGGGGGCATGCTGCTGTTCCTGATGGCTACATTCTCCTGGCGCGATCCCGAGCGGCATACGGTTTTGCTGGTGGCGGGGGCGGGGGCCGTAGCGATCTGCGGGGCGCTACTGGTTGTACTGACCTATCAGATTCAAAGGCCGCTGGTGGAATTGCAGCAGCGAATCGCGCAGCTGGGCGAAGGCAATTTGGAAGTTGCGGTCAGCTTTGCGCGCCGCAACGACGAAATCGGCGACCTCGGACGAAACTTCAATCGCATGGTGCAGCAGTTGCGGGAGTCGCGGCGGGAAATCGAGCGACTGCATCGCACACAGATGTCGCGGGCCGAGCATTTCGCAACCCTGGGTGAACTGGCCACGGGTTTGGCGCATGAAATTCGCAATCCACTGGCAGGAATCGCAGGCGTGATCGAGATCATTGGACGCGATTTGCCCGCGAGCAGCCCGGCGCGCGCCGTGGTCAAGGACGTTCGCCAGGAGATTGCTCGGATCAACCACATCGTCACCGATCTGCTGCACACGGCGCGTCCCCACCGGCCCGAGATGAAGAAGAGCGATCTGAACACAACCGTGGAGCACGCGGTGATGCTGGGCCGGCAGCAGGTAGCCACGACAGGGATCGAGATCGCCCTGCAAAAGGATGCTTCCCTGCTCGACGTCGAGCACGACAGCGATCAGATCCACCAGGTCTTGTTGAACCTGCTGCTCAACGCCACGCAAGCCATCGACGGACGCGGAACCATCACGGTCACGCTGAAACACGAATGGGGCTTCGCGGTCATCGAAGTGGCCGACACGGGGCGCGGCATCGCGCCGGAGCACCTGCCCAATATCTTCCGGCCGTTCTATACCACCAAAGGGGACGGCACGGGCCTGGGGTTGTCCTTGGCCCGCCGGATTGTCGAAGACCACCACGGAAAGCTGGAGGTGACCAGCGTGGTGGGGAAGGGCACGAAATTTTCCGTAAAACTGCCTGTGCGGCAATCGGCGAAGCCCGAAGAACCAGCCCTCAGCGGCCCTTTGCCCGTCTAAGGCCGCTGGCTTCCCGGAAGTTACCTTACTCCCGTCACGTCTCCCGGATTCGGCCGTCCGTAGTAAAGTAAGACCACGCATGCCTGCTGAAAAGATCCTGGTGGTGGATGACGAGCGCCTGGTGCGCTGGTCGTTGCGCCAGAAGTGCGAAGAATGGGGTTACGAGGTCGTGGAGGCTGCCGGGGGCGAGCCCGGCCTGCGCCTGGCGCAGCAAGAGTCGCCGGACCTGGTGTTGCTCGACGTGCGTATGCCCGACCTTAACGGGCTGCAAGTCCTGGAGCATCTCAAAAAAAACGGCGACGCGCGAGCCGTGATCATGATTACCGCCGACCCGCAACTGGACGACGTCAAGAGTGCGCTCAAAATGGGCGCCTACGACTTCATCGGCAAGCCGCTCGACTTCGAGGAACTACGCGTCACCATCCAGAACGCGCTGGAGACCACACGCCTGCGGGGTGAGGTGCAGAGCCTGCGTGGCGAGGTGCGCCGCCGCACCGGGTACCACGAAGTCGTGGCCGTATCCGCGAAAATGACGGAGTTGTTGAGCTTCGTCCGCAAAGTGGCGGCCAGCGAGGCCACGACAATTCTTATCCAAGGCGAGAGCGGCACGGGAAAGGATCTGATTGCCAAGGCGATCCACTATGAGAGTTCGCGGCAGGATAAGCCGTTTGTCGCCATCAACTGCTCCGCCATTCCCGAAACGCTGATGGAAGCCGAGCTCTTCGGCCACGAAAAAGGAGCGTTCACCGACGCCAAGCAGATGAAGAAAGGCCTGTTCGAGGCGGCCGATGGTGGAACGCTGTTTCTCGACGAAATCGGCGAGCTTTCGCCGCTGCTGCAAGCCAAACTGCTGCGTGTGCTCGAAGATCAGGTGATCCGCCGGGTGGGCGGCGTCCGCGACATGCAGGTGAATGTGCGCGTCATTGCGGCTTCCAACCGCGACCTCGAGCGAGCCGTGCGGGAGAACCAGTTCCGCCAGGATCTTTACTACCGGCTAGCCATCATTGCCATTTTCATTCCGCCGCTGCGGGAGCGAACCGAAGACATTCTCCCGCTAGTTGAGTTCTTCATCGACCTCTACAGCCGGAAGTTCAAGAAGGCGGTGCGGGGCATCACCCCTGAGACGCGGCGGTTGCTGCTGGCGCACAGCTGGCCGGGCAACGTGCGCGAGTTGAAGAACTCGATTGAGCGAGCCATGATTCTCGAAGAGGAGCAGATGCTGCGGCCCGCCTATCTGCCGTTCGCCGTGGGCGAAGTTGCGCGCAGCGGGATCACCGCATTTGAGCACACCAGCACGGCCGGGGACGGAGGCCGGCAACTGCCGGCAGGCCGCACGCTGCCGCGGCTCTACATCCCCGAGGAGGGAACATCGCTGGAGGAAGTCGAGCGCACCATGGTGGAGCTGGCCATGCGCCAGGCGAATGGCAATCAGACCCACGCCGCGCGGTTGCTGGACATCAGCCGCGACGCTCTGCGCTACAAGCTGAAGAAGTTCGATCTGGTCCCGGGCGATGAGGATACGCCACCCGAAGGCGCGACAGGCTAGTGCGAGTAAGAAAACTGTGATGCATAAGAAGGGCCTCCCATGTGGGAGGCCCGCGGCGCTTGTATGAGGGGATCTTATGAAGTAGCGCCCAATGCTGACTCACCTCCGGGTACGATACCGGCTTCCGACTCCCAGCTGATTCTGTTCGTTCTAGTGCGGGCTAGCGGTTGCGGCCCCGCTCCTTGGCTCGTAAGGCGTTTTCGCGGACCCGGCTGCGATTTCCAGCGGAAGCGCCTGCAGGTGAAACAGGCGCTGCACGGCAGCGGTCATCCGCTCCTGTTCCACCTTTTCTGGCAACTCCTTGAGTTCGCGGGCGAGCGAACTGGCGATCTTTTGGGTGATTTGTGAAGCGAGCGCGTGCAGCGCGTGATTTTGTTCGGGAGAAATCGGTCCGCGTTCCTCGACGAAGGACTCTAGCTCTTGCCGGCAGATTTCGTCGAGACGCCGGCGCAGCGCGACGATGGTGGGGACAACCGCCTCGGCCTGCAATTTGCGCTGGAAGCCCCGCGCCTCATCGGCCACGATCTGTTCGGCCTGGGCAGCGGCGGCCTGGCGTTCCCCGGCATTGTGGTGCACCGCCCGCTCGAGGTCATCCAGGTCGCGGAGCATAATTCCTTGCACTCCGCGCACGGACGGGTCGATGTCACGCGGCATGGCGATGTCGAGAATGACCAGCGGCGACTTCTTGCGCTCGCTGGCGATGATCTCCGCCTCCTGCCGGCTCAAAACGACGTGGGGGCAACCCGTACAGCTGATGACGATGTCGGCCTCCAGCAGGTGCTGCCAGCGATCCTCCATGGCAACTGCAACCCCACCCAGCTTTTTGGCCAGTTCCTGCGCGTGTTCCAGCGTGCGGTTGATGATGCGGATGGATGAGGCTCCGCTGTTCATCAAGTAGCGGGCCGAAAGTTCGCTCATCTTGCCCGCGCCCAGCAGCAAAACCTCGCGGCCTTCCAGCGAGCCGAAGATCTTGCGCGCCAGTTCGACCGCGGCAGTGGGGATCGACACCGAAAGAGCGCCGATGGCGGTCTCGTTGCGCACGCGCTTGGAAACCGTCAGAGATTTTTGCAGAACGGCGTCGAGAAAATGGCCGTTGGAGCTGACCGTGCGTGCCTGCTCCCATGCCGCTTTGACTTGTGCGACGATCTGCGGCTCGCCCAGCACCACGGAATCCAGACTGGAGGTCACGCGAAAAATGTGGGTCAGAGCGGCGTCGTCAAGCAAGCGATAGAAGTGCTCCCACTCGGTGAGCTTCAGCCCGTGCTCGGTTCCGAGATAGCGCAGCACGGAACTGGCGGCCTGCGTGGGCTCGCTGGCCCAGAGTAGAAATTCCGTGCGGCTGCAGGTAGCCAGCACGACAGCTTCTTCGATGCCGTCGGCTTGCATCAGTTGGCGGAGAGCGTCGTAGCGGCGGCTTTCGCTGATCCAGAAACGTTCCCGCATGGCCACGGGCGCGGTGCGGTGATTCAATCCGATCACCATCAACGTAGGTTCCACAGCGGCACCTCGACTCCAACTTCTGCAAGGCACGCTCTTTGCCAAAGCAGTTGCCTATCAGGTCGGGTGCAAGTAGCTGGTTTTTCAATCATTTGGAAGCAGCCATAAAAGATGCGCCGGATTGCCGCTGCGCAGAGTGCGGAATATGGCGCGGATCAAGCGTTGTTTGACCCGAGCAGCATTCGTCACGCCAGAAATTCTGTCTCCCGACCGCCGAAAACCCGTGCGCGGTGTGGATTTTGATCACGATCGGCAGTGACCTCAATCACAGCAGGGCTGGCATGGAAAAGCGGAGACTGCTTCCCGTTGGTGCATTCTTAGTTGGCGCATTCTTACGTGTGGCAAGAACGCGTGTTTCGCCGAGTATCGCAGTCACTCAAGCGAAAACGCAGTACGGCTTCAGTTTAGTGCGAAAGGAAAAATGCAATCATGAAGACGATGAAACTCATAGTCCTGATCGTAGTCATCGCGGCGACATTATTTCTCATCTTGCCCAACCTGTCCTGGGCGGCTGATGACGGCGCGACGATCTACAAGACCAAGTGCGCAGCCTGCCACGGCGTGGACCTCGCAGGAAAGCCGGCCGCGAAAGCGCCAAGCTTGATCTCCGCAGAGGCCAAGAAGGCCTCTGATGCCGACTTGACGGACATGATCGCCAATGGCGGCAAAGACAAAAAGGCGATGCACGCATTCCAGGCGAAGGGCCTGACACCAGACCAAATCAAGATGGTGCTCAGCTACATTCGCGATCAGCAGAAGAAGTAAAGTTCGCTGCTCCCGGTTGCGAACCGGCGCTGCTGTGATCCATCCGGCAGCCGTGAAGGGCAGGAGGGCGAGCGGTTCACTGGCCACATGCGACGTGAAGAACCAGCTCCCCTCCGGTTCGCTCAAGTGAGGGAACAGCCAGCCCGGGTTTTGGTGTGCTCACCCCCAAGACCCGGGCATTTGTTTGCCCGCCGGCTCTGTTTGCCTGCCTCCAACTCTTTCTAGGGCCTCAATCTTGGGAGGGTCCGGCTTCGGCCATGTTGCAAGAAATCCACGATTCGTATCAGGGCATCGCTTCAGCGATGGCGTAGGTCGTTACCTTTCACTTGCCCCTTCAGGGGCGGCTTCTAGTGCTTTTGTGGGAGGCACGTCACGGCCTAATGTGATTGTAATCACAGCCTTTTCCAGCCTAGGAAATTTAACCTAAAGCTGCTTGGGGGGTTCTTTCATAACGTTCGCCGAAAGGGGAATTCATGGCTACGGTTCTGGGGTCACCACACAATCAAATTCATCCAGTTGCTCGCGATTTTTCCCGGAATCCCATGCTGGTGTACTGGGAAATGACGCAGGCCTGTGGGCTGGCTTGCAAGCATTGCCGCGCCGAGGCCATGCCGACGCCACATCCGCTCGAACTGAACCACGCTGACAGCAAGGCGTTCCTGAACCAGTTGGTGGGATTCGGCGACCCGCTGCCCCACCTGATTCTAACCGGCGGCGACCCCCTCAGCAGAAAAGATATCTACGAGCTGATCGACTACGGATGCGGCCTGGGGCTGGAAGTCTCGATAACGCCCAGCGCGACTCCCGAGTTAACCAACGATGCGATTTCCAAGTTGAAGGCACATGGAATTCAGAGTCTCGGCCTGAGCCTGGATGGTTCCTGCGCCGCCAAACACGACGCCATTCGCGCCGTTCCCGGCACTTTCGAACGCACGATGGAAGCCGCTCGTCACGCAGGACGGCTGGGGATCCCCATTCAGGTAAATACCCTCGTCGCCGAGGAAACGGCGGACGATCTACCCGCCATCTACGAACTCTTGCGAACCAGCTTTCCCGTTATGCGCTGGAGCTTGTTCTTCCTGATCTCGGTGGGACGGGGCAAGGCGCTGAACGAGGTTTCGCCGGCCGATGGCGAAGCCATCATGGACTGGGTGCTTGACCTTGTGCCCCACGCGCCATTCGCAGTTAAGACGACGGAAGCGCCCTCCTACCGCCGGCTGGCGTTGGATCGTGTGCGCACCACGGGCCTGGAAACCGCGGAACTGAAGAACAGCTCGGTCTACAAAGGATTTCAGATTCGCGATGGGCATGGAATTGTATTTGTCTCCAACCTGGGAGAAGTTTATCCGTCGGGCTTCCTGCCTTTGCCTTGCGGGAACGTGCGCAGCGCTTCCCTGGTGGAGATCTACCGCAATTCTCCGGTATTCCGCGCGTTGCACTCCCCGGAAAAGTTCCTCGGACGCTGCGGAGCCTGCGAGTACAAGTTTATCTGCGGTGGATCGCGGGCTCGCGCCTTCGCCCACACCGGCAATCTTCTGGAAGCGGATCCGTTCTGCCCATACGTGCCGGCAAAGTTCGCACCGGCCATGGCGTAAGAGCGGCATACGCAGATGGACATGAAGTCCAATGAAAACCGCAGAGGACGCTAGGGACACAGAGAAATTAAACCGTCCAACTCAGTCGGAGATCACCAAGGTCGCTTTCCGTGGGCTCTTACTCGATTTCCTCTGCGTCCTTGGCGTCCTCTGCGGTTTTCATTGGACTTCATGACAGATGTCCCATTTCCAACTTTCTGCCGAGATCGTAAAGACGAACCTGGGCAACATTCAGAGACTCTCCCGCAACCAATTAAAAGGGTAGTCCGACTCTGCGTGAAAATTGATGACCGGAGGAACAACGGATGCAGATCAGATCGCGCTTTGTCAGTTCACTTTTCCTGACCGCCGCGCTGGCGTCTTCGACGCTGGGCATCGCTTGCGCCGAACATCATGCCTATCGAGTTTACGACCCCTATTACAGCGACTACCACGTCTGGAACAACGATGAAGTCGTTTACTACCGGCAGTGGTCGAACGAGACGCACCGGGACGGAGATCGCGATTTCCGCAAGATTCGCCCGGAGGAGCAGAAAGAGTATTGGACCTGGCGGCATAACCACGGCGACCACGATCACGACAAGGATCGCGACAAAGATCGTCACTAGAACGCAATCGGCTCGGCCCAGGGAGCACTTCTGTGTGCTCCCGTTTTCATTTTGACGCCAGTGTCGCCAGCGCCAAGCTGGTGCTGACCAGCCTCGCCCCTTTCTGGTGCAGTTCGGCCAACGCTTTCCAGCCCTCTTGTGGTTTGTACCACTGCATACAAAGTGGCTGGCGGCGAATTCCCCGGTTGTGTGTTCTAATCTCCGCGTCGTATTTTCGTCACTACGCCGTTCGGAGAGACCTGCATGCCGCTTGCTGTCCTAAGACGCTCTTCCCTCGCGTTATTCCTGGCAATGTTCACCGCCGGCATCTCGGCACAGTCGCCTTCCCCGGCCACCCCAACCGCGCCGCCCGCTGATCTCGATTCCTACGTGATCCAAGCGATGAAAACCTTCGACGTGCCGGGAATCTCAGTCGCCATCGTGAAAGGCGGCAAGATCGTTGTGGCAAAAGGCTACGGCGTTCGCAAGCTTGCCGATCCGACGCCGGTCGACGAGCACACCATGTTCGGCATTGGATCGAACACCAAAGCATTTACCACCGCCGCTCTGGCCACGCTGGTCGATGCCGGCAAGCTTTCCTGGGACGATCCCGTGTACCAGCGACTGCCCGGCTTCGTGATGTTTGACCCCTACGTGTCGCACGAGATGACTATCCGCGATCTGCTTACCCACCGCAGCGGCATGGGCCTCGGAGAAGGAGATCTGCTGTTCTGGCCGCCTTCCACTTACACCCGCGAGGAGATCATTTACAAGCTGCGCTTCATGAAGCCGGCCTCCAGCTTCCGCAGCCGCTATGCCTACGACAACCTGCTTTACATGACTGCGGGCCAGATTATTCCCGCCATGACCGGCACGTCGTGGGACGACTACATCCGCCAGAACATCTTCACGCCGCTGGGCATGAACCACTCCAATGTGAGCAACGCAGCTTTCAAATCGGGCGATGACTATGCTTTCCCGCATTCCCGGGTCGACGGCAAGCTGCAGGTCACCCATTTTGAAGTGCTCGACAATGCCGGCCCAGCGGGCTCGATCAATTCCTGCGCGGCCGACATGGCCAAGTGGGTGCAGTTGCAGCTGAACCGCGGAAAGTTCACCGATCGCGAGGGCCGCCTGTTCACCGAGCAGCGGTCGAAAGAAATGTGGTCGCCACAGACGATTTTGCCGACAAAGGATCCCCCACCCCAGTTAGCCGGACTCAAAACCAATTTTGCCGATTACGCCCTGGGCTGGGGATTGCGGGAATATCACGGGCGCAAGCTGGTCGGGCACACCGGCGGCGTCGCCGGATTCGTCTCGCGGGTGATGCTGGTGCCGGAAGAAAATCTGGGAGTCGTCGTGCTGACCAACGCCGAGCAGGATGGGGCCTTCGACTCGATTCTGTATCACATTCTCGATCATTACTTCGGACTGCCGTCCACCGACTGGATCGGGGCCTTTAAGAACCTCGACGAGAAAGATGAAAAAGAGGCCGCCGAAACCATGAAGAAAGCGGAGGGCTCTCGCGCCGCGGACTCCAAGCCTTCCCTGCCACTCGAGAAATACGAGGGCGGATACAACGACGCCTGGTATGGACCGATCACCATCCGAATGGAGAATGGCGGTCTCGTCATCAGCTTCGACCACACGCCAGCGATGATCGGCGACTTGCAGCACTGGCAATACGACACCTTCAAGGCGCACTGGCGGGATCGCACCATCGAAGACGCTTTCGTCACGTTTTCATTGAAACCCGACGGCAGCATCGACAGCGCGAAGATGGCCGCAGTCTCCCCGCTGGCCGATTTCAGCTTCGATTATCAGGATTTGCTGCTGAAGCCCCAGGAGAAAAAGTAGCCGCAAGAGAAAGAGTCGATCTACGTTTGATTAAATCGCAACTTGAGCGCCGGGAACATTTCGCTGCACGCCGCCGAGGCCGAAGTCCAGGCCCACAGCACTGCTCTGCGCAAGGAACTCGGCCTCTTCGACCTGATCCTCGCCCAGATCCTGATCATCATCGTTCCCGAGTTTTTCGGGACTGCCGTGAAAGCCGGCAACTCTCATGTAGTTCTGTGGCTTCTTGCCATTGTTCTCTTCTTCATTCCGCACGCTTTTGTCGTTGCTCACCTGAATCGCCTGATGCCCCTGGAAGGCGGCCTCTACGAATGGGCCCGGCTGGCGTTTAGTGATCGTGTAGGATTTCTCACGGCATGGAACATCTGGCTCCTGCAGACAGTCCAGGTTTCCCAGATTGCTCTTGTGGCTACAACCTACATCTCCTACGCAGCCCCTCGGGCGGCTTGGATCGCGACCAGCCGGCCAATGCTGATCTCTGCTTCCGTCGCGTTAATTGCCCTGATGATGCTGATCGCCCCCTCGGCCTCGGCGTCGGCAAGTGGGTGAGCAATGTCGGCAGCCTTTTCACTGTCTTCATCCTGACAGTCCTCATCCTTCTGCCCTTCTTCCAGGTGTGGCGCGGATCTCGGCCCGCGTATCACCCTCTCCCTCTGGTCCTGCCTCCCATGACTTTGTTCACGCTCAGCGTCTTCAGCAAGATGACCTTCGGAGCTTTGTCCGGCTTCGAGACTGTAGCCATCTTCGCCGGAGAATCCCACAACCCCGGACGCAGCATTGCCCGCTCCATCCTCATCTCTGCGCCGATCATCGCCGTGCTCTACATCCTGGGCACCAGCGGGATTCTCGCCTTCGTCTCCCCTGATGCGGTCGATGTGATCGGGCCCATCCCCCAGGCTCTGCGCAGCGCATTCTCCGGGTTCAGCCAGGCTGGCCCGATCGTTGCCATCGCAATCCTGCTCCTGTTGCTGAACTACCTTTGCTCCTACACGCTCTATTTCTCCGCCAACACACGGCTGCCGCTGGTCGCGGGCTGGGACCACTTGCTGCCTCGCTGGTTCACGCGCCTCCATCCCAGGTACCGCACTCCGGTCAACTCAATTGTTTTTATGGGAGCCGTGGCACTCGCATCCAGCACTGCTGTGCTTATCGGAACCGGCAGCCAGGAATCGTTCGTGCTGTTGCAAACCTGGGCGTGGACGTTCTATGGCCTGGCCTACCTGGTCAAGTTTGCCATCCCGCTAGTCTCATCGAAGCACAAAGGATTGCGCCCGCGCCCCTGGCTGCGCCTCGGAGCCGCATCCGGGTTCCTCGTGACTCTTCTCTTTGTGCTGCTTTCGGTGCAACCCGTCATCCCGGTCGCGAGCAAGATAGGGTACTTTCTAAAAGTTGCCCTCGTGATCCTCGGAGCCAACTTCGTCGGCTGGACGATCTACCGCGCCGGCCAGCGGAAGGAAAAACGCGCAATCGTCTGACCTCCTCGGCGCAGGCCATCTTGGGAGTTGGTGCCGTAGGGCGCCTGTGAATTACCGTGGAAGAGCGGCGCTTCAGCAGCTTGCCCTGAGCGAAGCCGAACGGGCCGCGTAAAGTGTTTGCAACGAGTGCGGGCTTTAGCCCCTGTGCTCGCTTGTCTTGTGCAGATGGAGTTTTTCCGCAACCTCTTTAGCGATCCGGTAGCCGCCGCAAAATCCGTCACGCCTTAGCGCTGACGTGCCGCTCACCCCGGTTCTTCAACGCAAAAAAACGTGCCCTGCATCCTCCACCCGAATGCTGGACTTTCGCCGCGCCCCGCTCCCAACGTTGTAACCCAGCAGCAGATGATCCTCTATGATCAGAATCTCTTTCTCGCTGATCCAGCCCACCAGCTTTGCATGCGGCAAATAGACTACGCGCCGCGGAGAATCTTCCACGCTCCTCACCTCAACCGCCGGCATTTCCGCGAGCGACTTGCGAATCCGCCTGGATTCTTCGGGGTTGGCTTCTCCCTCTTCCGCCAGCTGAATGGGCTGATTCGGCTGAGCGGTGGCGACGATGGTCATGGCCGCATAATCAAGTTCGGGTGACAGCCTGCCGTTCTCGGTGTAGAAACTCACATCGTAGTCGGGATTTTGAAACGCGGCTCGCTCATCAAACATGTTCAGCGTCCTGCCGTGAATCCGCAGGAGGGTTTGATCGTTGCTGCGATTCTGCCAACCGCAGCAGCCGATATCTGGAATGGCCTCGAGGATAGTACTCGAGTCCGCGGCGTCGAGGATGCGCTTTAGCGGCGGATCGATCGCGCTAGCCGTCCATTTCCCGCCGCTTTCCTGGTAAACCGAAGTCGCTTTGTAGACCGGCTGGGTCTGGCCTGCGACGAACTGCGTCAGGAGAAAAAACTTCCCCACCTCATCGTCCGGAATCCACGAATCGCCGTAAACACACGTTTCCTCGCAGCCTCCGGTCGTGCACCGGCAATCCGGGAACGACGTCGAAGCGATTTCCTCTCGGCCCGCACCGCTGAGATCGGTGCGCCAGGCTTCCCAGGTTGTCTTGGTGGAAAGATCCACGCCGTCGCGCTGCAACCGCCGCGCTTCGTTGGCGAACCAGTACAGATGACCGCCATCCTCCGAGAGAACCGGCACAGGGGCCGCTTCGGTGATGGCCAGATTCGATCCTGCTGTCGTGGTCGTGCGATCCACTTTCCGAACCAGCGCGTTCGCCGTTCGTCCATCCCACAACCAGATTTTCTGCTGGGAAGCCGGCTCGTCTTCTCCCAGCGGCAAAGAGACGGCCTCCGCAAACAGCATCTGCCCGAGACGATTAACCGCCAGGTTCTGCGGCGACTTCAACGCCTCAGCCGGGATCTTTACCGTCTGCTTCGGAGCAAAAGTAGTGGGATCGTATTCCTGCATCTCGCCGGGGGCGCGCAGCACCCAGAGATGCTTGCCTTGCGCGATGAGGGGAGTCGTCAGAAAGAAAAGTGCGCAACACAATGAGATGGTCTTTCGCATGCTTTCGTTTTCGTAGAGACGTTGCTTGCAACGTCTTGCCGGCCCCGCGAAGGAAAGACGTAGCGAGCGACGTCTCGACAAATCAACGCTTCTCGGACCCCACGATTGTAAATCGGCCTGGCCGCGCGCCGCGCTCCGTTTACAATGGAAAGCTGTAAGTCGGAGAGACGCCAGAACCATGACGACCACTCACCACCCTCGCCCAGAAGTCGCGGCGGAGATTCCCGCGGTCCCTCTCACCACCGAAGGCTACAGCGTGCTGCACCAGATGATGCGCTTCCGCCGTTCGGCGTGGCGCGCCCTTCCCGACGCAGAAAAATCCGCGATCGCCTCCGAAGCCGCGACTGCCCTCGCCGCCATGGAAAAGAACACCACCGGCCAGTCTGCCTTGTACTCTCTGATCGGGCACAAAGGCGATTTGATGCTGGTGCACTTCCGTGAGTCGTTCGCCGACCTCAATCGCGCCGAGCTCGTCCTGGCCAGCTTGCGTCTGAGCGACTATCTCGAATCCGCGACGTCCTATCTGTCCATCATCGAGCTGGGGCTTTACGACTCCACGCTGAAGATTTACCAGGAGCTTGCCGAGCAAGGCATCCAGCCGCATTCCGACCAGTGGAAAGCCGAGATCGAATGCAAACTCAACCGTCACCGCGAGGCCATGCGGCCGCGCCTGTTCCCCGAGATTCCGCCCCATCGCTACCTCTGTTTTTATCCCATGGACCGGCGGCGCGGCGAAGAGAAAAACTGGTATACGCTGCCCATTGAAGAACGCGCCCGGCAGATGAACGAGCACGGCCTGGTCGGCCGCCGCTATGCGGGCGAAGTGAAGCAGATCATCACCGGATCGATTGGCTTCGATGACTGGGAGTGGGGCGTCGATCTGTTTGCCGACGATCCGCTGGTCTTCAAGAAGCTGATCTACGAGATGCGCTTCGACCACGTCAGCGCGGTGTACGCATTGTTCGGCCAGTTCTACGTGGGAGTGCGCTGCCCCGCAGCGGAGTTGGGCAAGCTGCTAAGCGGAGAGCTGCCGAAGTAGTGGCATCCGACCAAGACGGTATCCACCACGGAGGCACGGAGACACGGAGAAAATCTCTTTAAGAGATCGCTCTACGTTTTGGGGTTGTCTTGTCTTTCTCCGTGACTCGGTGGTGGATTAACTCTTAGAAAGGGAATTTCATGTCAACCCTCGGACTCATCGAATACAAAGACGCCAGCCCCGAAGTGCGCGCCGTCTACGACGACATCATGGCCACGCGCAAAACCGACTGGATCAACAATTTCTGGAAGGCGATCGCACACGATCCCGCCACGCTGAAGCGCACCTGGGAGAACATCAAGCAGATCATGGCTCCCGGCGCGCTCGACCCGCTTACCAAAGAAATGATCTACGTAGCCGTGAGCGTGACCAACCAGTGCGCCTACTGCATCGCCTCGCACACCGCCTCAGCGCAGAAGAAGGGCATGACCGACGCCATGTTCAAGGAGTTGATGTCGGTGGTCGGCATGGCCAACGAAACCAACAAGATGGTCACGGGATATCAAGTGGAAATCGACGAACAATTCAAAAAGTAAACAGGACTTCAGACCTCGGACCTTAGACCTCGGACCTCAGATGCCGACGTCTGAGGTCCTAGGTCCGACGTCTGAACTTCCATTCACACTGCTTCATGTCCACCTTGCGCCCGCGAAAGCGCACGCCCTCGGCTTCCAGCCGCAGCCGCTGCTCGATGGCCGAATCGCCACGCAGCTTGATCTCGCCGCCAGAGCCCAGCACTCGCTGCCAGGGCAATTCGAAGCCGCGATTCAAAACCCGCGCTACCAGCCGCGCTGCTCCCGGAAATCCCGCCGCCCGGGCAACGGCTCCGTAGGTCGAGACCTTACCCCTGGGAATGCGTCGAATCGCGGCCTCGATGCGGATCCGCATCTTCGACGATTGATCTGGAGAAGAGTCGTTTTGCCGTTTTCTCGTCCCGCGCTTCCGCGCGCTTTGCCTTCCCTTCTTCACAGCCCGATCCACCCCGCCCGGATCAGCCACAGCGATCCCACGGAAACCAGCAGCCACAGCACGATGCCCAGCAACAGGGGCCGATGTCCCACCGTTTTCACAGTCGCCACTGAGATTCCGCTGCCAATCAAGAACAGAGTCGCCGTCAACCCGATTTTCGCCACTTTCACCACGATCCCATATGCATGCTCGCCGCCCGGCAGATACGTGTTGCACACCGCCGCCAGGCAGAACAGCGCAATGAACCATGGCCACGGGACCTTCGCTTTCGCGTGCCGCACCGCAGCCGTCGCCAGCGCTAGCGGAACAATCCACAGAGCTCGCGCCAGCTTCACCGTGGTCGCTACCGCCAGCGCTGCAGTTCCGTACTTGGCAGCCGCGCCAACCACCGAACTCGTGTCGTGAATGGCCAGCGCCGCCCACAGTCCAAACTGCGATTGTGTCAGCCTGAGCGCCGACCCGATGGCAGGAAAGATCAGCAGCGCCACCGAATTCAGCACAAACACCGTCCCCAGCGACACCGCCATTTCTTCATCGCTGGCATGTGTGATCGGGCCGACCGCGGCAATGGCGCTCCCGCCGCAAATCGCCGTCCCCGTTGAGATGAGAAACGCCGGAATCTTCCGGACTCCGAGCAGCGCACCCAAACCCATCCCTGCCAGCAACGCGAAGGTTATGCCAACCACGGTGTAAACGAAGCCGCTGCGCCCCGCCCGAACCACCTGGTTCAGGTTCATGCCAAAGCCCAAGCCTACCACCGAGGCCTGCAGCAGCCATTTGGAGACGGTCTTCGCCTCGACACCATAGGGATGGGGAAAAAGCAGCCCGAAGACAAGCCCCGCCGCCAAAGCCACCGGCGGGGAGACGAAGCCGCTTGCGCTAATCAGCAGACAGAGAAGGAAAACAACTTTCGAGACCATTCGCAGGGGAGCCGCATGCGGCATCGTGGCCGCCACGGCCAAGAACTACGCCGCTGTCTCCTTGCGGAAGGATTCCAGCGCGTCATATTCCGAGTTACGCACGTCGAACACGGTCAGCAGCTTGGTCACCTGCAGCAAATCTCCCACCCGCTTGGTCAGGTTGGCCAGCTTGATTGTGCATCCGGCATTGAGCGCCGTGGTGTGCAGCGAAACCAGTGTGCCCAACCCTCCGGAATCGATGTAGCTGACCTCGCCCAGGTTCAGCACAATGCGCTTGTACTTGGGGATCGCCTCTTTGACTTGGTCGCGGAGCAGAGACGACTCTTCCCCGAACACAATCCGCCCGCTGCATTCGATCGCCAGAATTCCGTCTACCGTTCGAGTCGTAATTTTCAGTTGCATCAGAATGCTCCTTTGCGGCAGCCGAGGCCAAAGCGCACCGCACACGCCTCCAACCGCACAATATTTGACTGTCCAGCCTATCGCGTGGACGGCGGCTAAGCAAGCCCGAAACCCAATCTTCAGCCGGCGGCCTTCAGCCTTCAAAATTTCGCAGGTGTGAGATGGAGACCCCTACGCTGTCTGCAACATTTCTCCGCGTACTCTGCGATTCAAGCTTTTGTTCCGCGAACCCGCAAGGCTTCCCGTCGATCACGTATAATCGTCTCTTCTAGCTCATGAGCTACACCGTTCTGGCGCGCAAGTACCGTCCGCAGAAGTTCTCCGAGGTCATCGGACAAGAGCACGTCACGCGCACCCTGCAGAACGCCATCGAGCAGGGACGCACTGCCCACGGCTACATTTTCAGCGGACATCGCGGCATTGGAAAAACCACGGTGGCGCGCATTCTGGCCATGGCCCTGAATTGCCGCTCGACCAACCATCCGGTGCCCGAGCCCTGTGGGGTGTGCGATTCCTGCACCGAAATTCGTGCCGGCAACTCGGTCGACGTCATCGAAATCGACGCTGCCACCAACCGCGGCATCGACGAAATTCGCGAGCTGCGCGAGGCTGCGCGCTACCGTCCGGCCCGCGACCGCTTCAAAATCTACATCCTCGACGAAGCCCACCAGATCACTGACGCCGCCTTTAACGCATTGCTCAAAACGCTCGAGGAACCGCCTGACCATATCGTTTTCATGCTGGCAACCACGCAGCCGGAAGATATTCCGCAAACCATCCGCTCGCGCTGCCAGCACTTCAGCTTCCGCGCCGTGAAGTTTGACGACATTGTCGGCCAGCTTCGCGATCTGGTTACCCGCGAGAAGATCGAAGCCGATAATGACGCACTCGCATTGCTCGCCGAAGCCGGCGACGGCTCCATGCGCGACGCGCTTTCGATTCTCGACCAAGCGATTGCTTCGTCGAGTGGCAAACTCACCGCCGACTCGGTTCGAAACTTAGTCGGCGCAGCCCCGGCGCACATTCTCGAAGAAGTGATGCAGGCCGTCGCCCAGGGCAAGAGCGACGAAGTGCTTCGCCACGTTGATCACCTGATCAGCGAAGGCCACAGCCCCACGCACTTTGCCCGCCAGATGGTCCGCTTTCTGCGCAACGCCACCGTCGCCAAGATCGCCGGCAAGGATTCTTCCCTGCTGCAGGTTTCCAGCGAAGAGCGCGAGCGGGTCGCCCGCGTCGCCGGATTGTTCGGCGAAGATGACCTCACGCGCCATCTGCAGATCATGCTGCGCACCCACGGCGAGCTGGGATACAAACAGGAACAGCGCTTCCATCTTGAACTCGGTCTGCTCAAGATGGCACACGCCCAGCGCCTGCTGCCCATCGAGCAACTCTTGAGCGACGCGGCGGGATCGTCGCCCGCTACTGGCGCCGGAACCGGGACGCCGCGCACTCCTGCCCGACCGTCCATCGTGGGTGGAGCAAACGACGGGCGCCGCACGGAACAAACGTCCCCCGCCCGTCCAAACTACGTTTCGCCCTTCGCGGCCGATTCTGCCCGCAAAGGCACTCCCCGGCAGGAGTCGGCATCCGGTCCCGCTGCCAGCGGACCGCGCATCGTTGCCGCCGCCAGCACACCCGCACCGGTGATCATGGGCGCCGCTGCCCCCGCGAGTTTGCGCGAGAGCGCGCCCGAGTCCGAAACCGATCGTGGAGATGTAGCTAGCCACGTCTCTGCCGACGCTGCCGAGACTCTGCCGGCCCCGCTCCAGCCGCCGCGAGAGCAAGAAACAGCCCCGCCGGTCGCGCTCTCCAACCAGATCGACACGTTGCGGACGGCCGTTCTGCAAGCCCTTGCCGATGGCAACCAGCGCATCCTGATCTCCATGCTGGAGGCGGGCGAGTGGAGCGTGCAGGGCAACGAACTGATGATCAAGGTGGCCCAATCGAAGACGGTGGTCGAGATGTCGCTCGGACCGGACGCCAAGCGCCTGGCCATCGCTT
>Ga0209517_10001585_pt1 | contig 34003 bp, 20 predicted proteins | sample PeaSoiMetSII2010_FD_187695 | JGI IMG/M metagenome (GOLD analysis project Ga0209517, IMG submission 187695) | Peat soil microbial communities from Weissenstadt, Germany - SII-2010 (SPAdes) (version 2) | ecosystem: Environmental > Terrestrial > Soil > Wetlands > Peat | place: Germany... | reverse complement strand
CCTTCACCTGCTGGTTATCGTTGCCGGCCTGGTGCTGTTGATCGCCTGTGCCAACATTGCGAACCTGCTGCTGGCGCGCGGCGCCGCCACGCGCTTTGAGACGGCCATTCGCGTGGCCCTGGGCGCGCCCCGCGGCAGGCTGATTCGCCAGATCATCACGGAAAGCGTTCTGCTGGCGGTTCTGGGAGGCCTGGCGGGGCTGGCCGTGGCTTTTGGCGGGGCGCGCGCCATCCTGCTGATCGCCTTTCGCGGCGCGAACTTCATCCCCATCGATCCGCGGCCCTCGTTGCCGGTGCTGGGTTTTGCCTTCCTGCTCTCGCTCGTGACCGGAGTCGTTTTCGGGGTCGCACCTGCCTGGATTACTTCCCACTCGGACCCCATTGAGGCGTTGCGCGGCGCCGGCCGCTCCACGCGCGACCGCGGCTCACTGGCCCGCAGATCTCTGGTCGTGGTGCAGGTTGCCCTGTCGGCGGTGCTGCTCATCGGGGCCGGCCTGCTTACTCAATCGCTTCGTAACCTCGAGAAGCAGAAGTTCGGCTTCGAGCCGCAAGGACGTGTGATCGTGCGGCTGAACGCCGACCTCAACGGCTACAAGCCCGAAAAGCTGTACGGACTCTATCAGGAGATCGGGCGGCGCTTGAGCGGGATCCCCGGCGTGGCCGATGCGAGCTACTCTCTGTACAGCCCCATGCGAGGTGACAACTGGTCTTACGGCATTCATATCCTGGGCCACCCGCCCGACGAACAGATCGGTGCCTCCTTTGACCGCATCGGTCCTCATTACTTCGAAACCATCGGCACGCGGCTCGTGCGGGGCCGCACTATCGGCGATCAGGACACCCCGAACTCGCCGCAGGTTGCGGTGGTGAACGAAGCGTTCGTCCGCAAGTACTTCCCGAAGGACGATCCGATCGGCAAGCGATTCGGTCTGGGCGACGCCCGCAACGCGGGGGACTTCGAGATCGTGGGCGTGGTGGAAGACGCGAAATATCAGGACGCCCGCGAGCCCGCGTACCCGACCTTTTTCATGCCCTTCCTGCAAATGGCGAAAGACCCCAAGCTCGCGTTCATGATAGGTTCGCATTACATCGGCGACATCGAACTGCGGGTTGCCGGCCAACCGCAAAACCTCGAGCCCGCCGTTCGCCGCACGCTGGCCGAAATCGATCCCAATCTGAACGTCCTTAACGTCGTCACCCTCCAGGAGCAGCTCACTCGAAACTTCAACCAGGACCGCCTGATCGCGCGCTTGACGGAACTCTTCGGCCTGCTGGCGCTGGTTCTCGCCTGCGTGGGACTCTACGGCGTCACCGCTTACTCGGTGGCTCGCCGCACCGGCGAGATCGGCATCCGCATGGCGCTGGGCGCGGACCGCTCAAGCGTGGTGGGGATGGTGTTGCGCGGCGTCTTCGCGCAATTGGTCCTGGGCCTCGCCACCGGCGTGCCGGTGGCTCTCGCGGGCGGCCGCCTGCTCAGCAGCCAACTCTTCGGCGTCAAGAGCCACGACCCGGTTATCGTGGCTTCCGCCGCCATCGTCCTGGCAGCCTGTGCCCTCGTAGCAGGCCTTGTCCCTGCCCGCCGGGCCGCGTCCATTGAACCCATGCGCGCCTTGCGAACTGAGTGAGGGCCGTCGCTGCCCCTCTTTTCTACTCATAGCCCTCTCCGTTGGGGAGAGGGTGCCCCACCGCGGCGCATTCATCAGCCGGGGCGGGGCGGGTGAGGGGTCTCTTCCCGCCGCCAGGTGCGAACCTCCAATTTGGACTTGATTCGAGCCGGTACCCGACGTACGGTTGTAAGCAGGGGCGAAGTTGGAAATCAGGAGTTCGGGGTGAGCATGAGCGTCGCGAAGGCTCTCGTGGGAATCGGCTGTGCGTTGTTTCTGGCTGGCGCTATCTATGCTTTCCAGCGCCCGTTTCGCGAGTATCCGTCGGTGGAATACGGTTACATGCAGTTGCCGCCGGACTGGAAGGAGAAGGGCGAGTGGACCTTCGCCCGGCTGATGTATCCGCCGGGGCCCAATGACGGCTATCGCGGCCGCTTCGACGGGGACTGGCGGCTGGGTCTTTCCCTGTGGACGCAGGACTTTCCGCGCGCTGACCGGAACCTGGCCCAGGCCGTGCGGCGTTTGACTCGCATTCAAGCGCGCTCCGTCGAGCAGTGCGTGAACCTGGAAGACGGCGACGAGGTGTTCAACTGGCCTTGGCTTTACGCCGTCCAGACGGGCGAATGGGGTTTGACCCCCGCCGAGGGGAAGGTGCTTCGCGAATACCTGCTGCGCGGCGGCTTCTTCATGGCCGACGATTTCCATGGCACCGAGGAGTGGGAGGTGTTCGAGCAGAGCATGAAGCTTGTCTTCCCGGACCGCCCCATCGTCGAGATTCCCAATTCCGATCCGATCTTCCATACCATCTTCGATCTGGATGACCGCTTCCAGATCGTGGGCGCGGAGCACCTGCTCGAGGGCTCGAAGAATGGCGGCAAGGTAGCGCACTGGCGCGGCATCTACGACGATAAGGGCCGCATCATGGTGGCCATCACCTTCAATTCCGATGTGGGCGACTCCTGGGAGTGGGCGGGCGATCCACGGTATCCGCAGAAGTATTCCGAAATGGGAATGCGGCTCGGCGTAAACTACATCATCTACGCCATGACGCATTGAGCCTGGTGCGTAGGGGCGGTTCGAGAACCACCCCTACAACGTGGATCGCGCGCCGGCCCTTCCGGCGAGAAGCGCTTTCATGCGTGCAAGGCCTTCGGAGCCCGCGGCCAGCAGGCAGACGGCAGCGAGGACGGGAGACAGGCCGGCGACCCAAATCGCCGGTCCGAAATGTTTTTGCGGCCCGAGAATTAACCCGGTAACGATTGGCGCCGCTGCACCTGCGGCCACGGAAATGGTGTTCAGGAATCCGATTGTCCGCCCCACCATCTTCTTGGGCGGCACGTGCTGCGAGATCGTCCAGAAATTCGAATTGCCGATTCCGGTTGCGCACATCGCGACTGTAAGGATGGGGAGCGTCCAGAATCGATCCCGCGTCGCCAGCAGAAGCAGAATTGCCCCGGTGCCGATATATCCCGCCACCGCAAATCGCAGGCGTGCGGGGAAGACTCCGATGCGTGCCGCCCATTTATCCACGGCCCAGCCTGCCGTGACGTTAACGATGGCCATGGCAAAGAGCGCGATGAAAACCACCCGCCCCATTTCGAGAGTTGAAAACCCCCGGGAGAGAATTAAATAGCTCGGCACCCACGTCAATACGAAGTACCAGTAGTAGGATGACAGCAGGATGCTCAATGACATTGCCCAGAAGGTTCTGCTGCCCAGGAACATTTCCCACGTCCAAGGCTGCGATGGGTCGGGTTCTTCAGCCAGTGCGGCGCGCGAAATGGATTCCCGCTTTCGCGGGAATGACGAGGTAGCGCCTTGGGCCTGAGGGTCATTGCGAGGCCGATCGGAAAGAGTAGCGACCCACCAGCAAGGCAACCAAACGAGCGCGCCCAGCCCGGTCATGGCAAACATCAGGCGCCATCCGAAGCGCTCCAGCAGAACGGCGCCCACCAGTGCGCCGAGAGCCGGCCCTATGTTCTGACCCGAAATATAGATCGAGGTCGGCAGTCCTTGATCCTGGGCGGCAAAGTTGTTGCGGATGAAAGAAATGCTGGCCAGCGGCGCTACGGATTCCGCAAGCCCCAGCAGCATGCGCAAGCCGGTGATATCACCGGGCGCGCGGCTGAGGGCAATTGAGGCCGAAGCTAGGGACCAGACCAGGAATCCAGCCGCATAGGTCCGGCGTATGCCGAAACGATCCACGACGGCGCCGGCCGGAATTTGAAACGCGCCGTAGGTCCAGAAGAAGGCGGAGAGGAGCACTCCCATGGCGGCGGGCGCGATGCGGAAATCGCGCATGATCCAGGGCGCGGCGACGCTCAGGTTGCCGCGATCAACGTAGTTGATCACGATGCCCAGAAAAATAAGCGCAAGCACAATCCAGCGGCGGCTCATGAGGTTACTCTACTTCCAGGTCGACGTCATAGTAGAGCGCGGACATCGGCAGGCCGGAGAGCGGTTCGCGGTTGTCGGCTCTCACGACGGCGTGATAGTGGCCTTTAGCAAGGCCTGTAGAGACCGTGTTGGTAAACGTCTGCGTGCTGCCGCTTTGGCTCACAGTCACCGACAGCCACGAGGGGAGCCCAGCACGCACCTTCCACAACGGTAGCGCGCCGCTGCCATTATTCCTGACCGTAATAGCCTTAATGAGTTCCTGAGGTGTGTTAACGCGAGCGCGAAAATCCGCCCGGTAGGAATCCGCCACAATGATCGGAGGCAGGGGAAAGGAATCGGCCTTGGAGATGCGCAACAGGGCCACGTCACCTGGCGCCACCGTTACACGGACGTTTCCCGCGTGCGGTCCGGTGGTCTCGTGCTTCCACAAGTCGCGCACGTACAGCGGGGCAGATTCCTCGAATCCTACGTCGCCCGGGGTCACTTCGACCTGCGCGGGGGCGCTTGCAGGATTGAACACCAGGAGCGCCTGGCTGCCATCAAACAAGCGCTTGCCCGCCCAGATTTCCGCCGCGCCGTCTCTGCGGACGATCCGCCCCTGAACGCCCAAGGGGTCCTGATTGATTCCGATCGCCTCGCGATTGGTCAGGATCTCGATGGTGGAAGCCGTCATATTCCGCAGATCGTTTCCGGCGATGAGGGGCGAGGCCATCATGCACCAGAGGCTGAAGAAACTCCGGTTCTGCGCCTCGCTCAAACCGCTCATGCCGGTGATCAGCATATCGGGGTCGTTCCAATGACCAGGACCAGCGGCGGCGCAGAGCTTTTCGTTGGCCCCGGTATTCTCCATCGCCTGAGCCCAACTCGCCTTCCCCGGCCCGCAAATGTCTGCGGTGGTCCGCCAGAGATGCCCGACCGCTGCGGCCCACTTCCAGGGTTCGCCGTCTCCCCACGAACAGAGGCTGAAAACGATGGGGCGGCCAGCGGCTAGTTGCCCGTCGCGAAGCTTGCTGTAAGCCTGCTCGGGATTCTGCCCTTCGGTGTTGCACCAGTCGATCTTGACGTAGTCCGCGCGCCACTCTGCGAAAGCTTTCATATCTTCGAACTCATGGCCTTTGGTTCCCGGCATCGCCTTGCTGCACGTGCGAGCGCCCGCATCCGTGTAGAGGGCGTACTTAAGCCCCCGCGCGTGGAGGTAGTCGCCGAGGCCGCGCAGGCCGCTGGGATAGCGGGCCAGGTTCGAGGTCAGCTTGCCGCTCGCGTCGCGGGAGAAACAGATTCCCTCGTCGGGGCCGATGTACACGTAGCCGGCGTCTTTCATGCCGCTGCGAACGAGCGCTTCGGCCGTCTCCTTGATCAGCGTCTCGTTCTGCGGCTCCTGGCCGAACTCGTTCCACGGATACCAGCCCATGGGGGGAGTAAGCGCCAAGCCATCCGCATCCGCGCGGAGCTTTGTTGTTGGGCTTTCCGCTGTGGCGAAGATGACGAAAAGGATAATTGCAATAGGAATGACGATTGCCATTCGAGCGAGTTTCATTGCCCGTATTCCCCCGATCTTGTCATGCTGAGCGCAACGAAGCATCTCCGCAGTTCTTGCGGCAGTCATGTCATTCCCGCGACCCGTCGCCCAAAGGCTTTGGGCCGCAGGGCGAACGCGGGAATCCATTGGACTGACTATGGGTCCCCGCTTGCGCGGGGACGACCGAGCTCACTTTCGATTCAGAATGACAGCCCTCTCGTCCAGGCTATTTGACAAACTTGATGAGCCCAAACGTCGCGGGCTGGTGGTACGACCCGTTGCTGCCCGGGGGCAAGGGGCTCCAGGAAAGGAAACGCCGCTGAGAGTCGTCGCCGGGTCCGTCGCAGCGATAGAGATTCACGCGCCATTCGTCTCCCGCTTTGATGGCGCTGGTATTCATGGAGCTGACCGGGATGCGCATTTCGACCGTCCAGGATTTATGCTCGGCGTCGAGCTTCGTGGCGTGCCCGAAGTGAGAATCCCAGGCGGCATCATTCATGGGATTCTTGCTGAGGTCAATCTCGAGGTCAATCCACTGGTTGTTCGGCGCTACCTCGAACTCGTAATAGTGGAGAAATCGCTCCGGCTGCGGATTGATGAACGCTTCCACCACGTCCCGGTTCCAGAGTTCCCAGCGTTCTTTTGCAGGATCTTCGCCCTCGTAGATGTTCAGAGACCCGTATCGACACCAATATGCGAAATAGATGTAGCGGAGGGTCCAAAGGCTGGCTGCCTGCGTTTCAGAACCCGGTAGCGGCTTGTGGCTAATGCGGTCGCCCAGGGTCACGCGCGTGGCATCCTTCCAAACGTCTTTGGAGAGATCGCCATTGGGGACGAAATCGGCGGCCAAGAACTTCGAGGTCATAGTGACTTTCCGAATGTATTGTTTTTTCTCCGCCACGTTCTGTGCACCTCCCGCTGCTGTTAACAGACATGCAAAAGCCAGCGCACTCAATGGCGCGACCAACAGAGTTGCCAAACGCCGCATGACACCTCCTCCTTCAATGAGTCCATGCAATATAGCAGGAGGAAGCGAAAAACAAAACAAGTCACATACGGGCCAGATGGGTTATTGTAGTGGCGGCCAACATAATCAAAAGTAGGGGCGGCCCAGACGCACTCAATCGGGAGGATTCATGAGCAGAATTAATCGCAGGCAATTGTTGAGGCATGTTGGCGCAGCGGCAGCAGTGGGAATGGCCGCGAAGGGCTCGTCAGCCAAGGGCGCGGACCCAACCGGGGCGGCCCAGGGCGCAAAGCCGGAACGCCTGGCGCTCGAGGACTTCCAACCCAGGAGCATGCTCCATGTGCCGGAAACGAAGGTGGAGCGCTCGCGTTTTCCAGTGATCGACGTTCATACCCACCTCACCATGGGAGCCCAGCACAAGAATGGCGTAACCATCGGCGAGGAGATACGATTCCTTGCGACTCCGGAAGACGTGCTGCCGGTGATGGACCGGAAGAACATCCGCATGATGGTGGACCTCACGGGCAACCGTGGAAAGGGCCTCGAGCAAGCGATTCAGCGATTTCAGAGGGCTCATCCTGACCGGTTCATGGTCTTCACGGAACCTGGATGGGACCACTTTAACCGTCCGGACTACTCGCAGTGGCAGGCGGATGAGATCGGGCGCGCGCACGAGGCAGGGGCGAAGGGATTGAAGGTGGTGAAGACTCTCGGTCTTTACCTGCGGCAGGATGTTACTTCGGGCCCGCTGGTGAAGATCGATAATCCCCATTTCGACCTGATGTGGGAAGCGTGCGCCGGCTTCAAGATGCCGGTGGCCATTCACATCTCCGATCCCGAAGCTTTCTTCCTCCCGATTGACCGATTCAACGAGCGCTTCGAGGAACTGAACAATCACCCTGACTGGTCGTTTTACGACCACGATTTTCCCAGCTTCCAAGAGTTGATCGAGGCGCGGAATCGCATGTTTGCGCGCCATCCTAAAACAACGTTTATCGCTCTTCACGTGGGACACAACGCGGAGAACCTTGCTGCGGTCTCCGAATGCCTGGACCGTTTCCCGAATATGTATGTCGAACTCGCGGCGCGCATTGGGGAACTCGGCCGGCAACCGCGCACGGCGCGCAAGTTCTTCGAAAAGTACCAGGACCGAATCATGTTCGGGACTGACGCGGTGCCCAATGGCAAGGAGACTCCCCAGCAGATTCTTTCGCCAAAACTCTATGAGATCTATTACCGCTTCCTCGAAACCGAGGATGAGTATTTCGACTACGCTCCGGCCCCGAAGCCGCCGCAAGGACGCTGGCAGATTTACGGGGTGGGGTTGCCCGAGAGCATTCTGCGCAAGGTTTATCAGGAGAATGCGGAGCGCGTGTTGGGGATAACGTAAGCTGTCAGCTATCAGCCGTCAGCTATCAACAAGACAGACCAGGAATGAATGCACTGCCCTCTCCCTTGGGGAGAGGGTGTCGCGCTCCGGCGCTTTCATCAGCCGGAGCGCGACGGGTGAGGGGTTAGTTGCACGACGACGAGAACGAGCCGGGGGACAAAGGCAAGATTAAGAACAAGCCAAATAGCAAATGCTCGGTGATTTAACAAATCGCGAACTGTTGATCGTTTGATTCTTGCCGTCTGAATTTGCTGTTTGCAGAAGGCCCGGAGAAGCAAGAGACCCCTCACCTGTCCGTCGACGGCTGATGAAGGCGCCGTCGCCGGACACCCTCTCCCCAATGGAGAGGGCTATCAATTCACTTATCTCGCCTTAATTTCCGTCCAATACTGATCGTAAAGCTGCGCGGCGGGGCCGACGTCGCGCATAAATTCGCAATGGACCAGTGAGGCGGGGTCGGGAAAGACGGCGGCGTTGAGGAGCAGCCAGGGTTCAATGTCGTTCTGATTGTAACGGCTGGGAGTGTTAAAGCCGGAGTCGTTCACAAAGAGCGCGGCCACCTCGGGGCGGTGGAAATAGTTGATGAAGTCCTCCGCCAGCTCTTTGTGGGGGGCGGCTCGCGGGATGCACGCGCAATCGACGGAAATCGTGCAGCCTTCTTTCGGCACCACGTAGCGGAGGTTCGGCTCATCGCGCATCACGAAAGTCATGTTGCCGTTGTAAGCTTGCGCGATCCAGGCATCGCCGGCGGCGAGGTCTTCCTGGAAATTGGAACTGTTGTAGCCCTTGACGAGAGGCTTCTCCTTGAGCAACAAATCGCGCGCCTGGCGGATTTCATCCGGGTTGGTCGAATTAAGCGAGTAGCCGAGTTTTTTGAGGGCCATGCCGAAAACTTCGCGCGTGTCGTCGAGCAGCAGGATGTGCCCGGCGAAGCGGGAATCAAACAATGCCGACCAGCTATCGAGGTTTTCCTTAACCAGATCCGCGCGATAAGCCAGGCCGGTAGTGCCCCAGGCGTAAGGCACCGCATAGTCGTTGCGCGGATCAAACGGCAGACCTAGAAAACGGTGATCGATATTGGCCCAGGCGTTGGGCATTCTGGATTTATCCAGGGGCGCGAGCAGGCCCTGCCTAATGAGAATCTCCACCATGTAATCGCTGGGAACCACCAGATCGTAACTGACGTTGCCCCCCTGGAGCTTCGCCAACAGGGCTTCGTTCGAATCGTAGAGGTCGTAATTCACCTTGCAGTGAAACTCGCGTTCGAAACCTTGCACCAGTCTCGGGGAGACGTAAGAGGACCAGATATAGATATTGAGTTGCCTGAGGTTCTCGCCGCCCGTCCAGGTGCGGGCGACGACGGGCGCGAGCATGAGCAGGAAAACCGCCGTGGCGCTAAGCACCGCGGCGCGGACTTTCATGGCTCCGCGCTCGAGGCGCTGAGCAATGTAGACCAACGGAATCGTGGCCGCCAGGATCACGGTCGAGATGGCATTGATCTCCGGCGTGATGCCGCGCTTCAGTCGGGAATAGATCTCGAGCGGCAAGGTAGTGGAGCGAACTCCCGCCACAAAGGAAGTGATCAGGTAATCGTCAAAAGAAGTGGTAAAGACCAGCAGGGCTGCGGAGAGAATCGCGGGCGCGGCAATGGGCAGGGTGATGCGGAAGAATGTGGTCCATTCGTTCGCGCCCAGGTCCAACGCCGCTTCTTCGATCGAGCGGTCCATGCCGGCCAGGCGCGCCCCGACGACGATAATCACATAAGAAATACAAAAGGTGATATGAGCGATGATAACGGTGGAAAGGCTCAATTGCATGCGCAGCAGGCTGAAGAAGCTGACGACGGCCACCGCCATCACGATCTCAGGAATGACCAGGGGAAGGTAGACGACGCCGTCCAGGATGGTTTTGGCGCGCCGGCGGATTTTCGGGAAGACCAGCGCGCCTACGGTGCCGAACACCACGCAAACCAAGGTGGCGGCGGCAGCCACCAGAAGACTGTTGAGCAGCGAATGGATGATCTGCTCGTCGCGCCAGAGCAGCGCGTACCATTCGCCCGTGAAGCCGGTCCAATGCGCGGAGAGGCGCGAGCGGTTGAACGAGAAAAATATCAGGACAAGGACAGGTGCATAAAGGAAGAGGTAAACGAGCGTCGTGGACGTGGCCAGCCCCCAGCCTTGGCGCCGTGGACGAGCCATTAGAGTATCCCCCGCGTAACACGCTCCGCTCGGCGCGATCCCACCCAGAGCAGCACCAGGACCACGAAGGTCAGCAAAAATGCTACGGCGGAGCCGAACGGCTGGTCGCGTACGGTGGCAAACTGGTTTTGAATGAGATTGCCCACCATAATGGTGCGCGCGCCACCCAGCAGATCCGGCGTGATGAAGGCTCCAATCGAGGCAATAAAGACCAGCACTCCGCCCGCGCTGAGCCCCGGTAGCGAAATTGGAAGGGTGACCCTGAGGAAAGTGTGCCAGCGGTCGGCGCCCAAGTCCTGCGCGGCTTCAAGGAGGATCGGATCGAGCTTCTGCAGCACCGCGTAGAGGGGCAGGATCATGAACGGAAGCTCGCCGTAAACCAATCCGATGAAAACCGCGAGGGGTGTATAGAGCAGGCGTAGCGGCTCGTGCACCAGGTGCATAGCCATCAGAGCGGTGTTAACAACGCCCTCCGTACGCAGGATTACCATCCAGGCGTAAGTCCGGATGAGAAAGCTCGTCCAGAACGGTATCACCACCAGCATCAACAGTGCGGATTTCCACCGCCCGGAGACCTTCAGCGCCAAGGCGTAAGCCACGGGATAGCCAAGCAGCATGCACAGCACCGTGGTCAGCACCGCCATCCAGAATGAGCGCCAATAAACGCCAAGATAGAGAGGCTGGAAGGCGCGCCAATAGTTCGACGCCCCCAAAGTCCATTCGATCGTGCCGTAAGGCGAGCGGCGGGCGAAGCTGACCGCCAGAAGATAGGCCAAGGGAAGAAGGAAAAAGCCCACCAGCCAAACCAGGCTGCCGGAAAGAAGACTGGCGGAGCGCAAGGCCGGACGCCGCCGAAAGAAACGCAGTACGGGTTCCGCTTTAGACTCTGCTGAGGGTGTGATTTCCGGGCTCATGTCTTGGCAAGCGAGAATAACGGAAGGCGCCGACGCATGTCAAACCCGGGTTGTGGTTCCCGATCCGTCGTTAAGAGAGGCCGAGGATCGTAAGGGTGCATGGCTATGCGCCCCTACGCCGCGCGCGACTGGACCATGAGGGTAGGGCTTGACCTACCCGTGTCGGGACGGGCAGAAATGCGGGGACGGCAAGCCGTCCCCTTACAGCGGGACGGTTATCGAAGGATTGCGGGCAGCGTTGGCTTTTCGCCCGCGTTACAGCATGATGAGACGACTGCGCCCATTCGCGTTTCTGGGTGTATCCTATTCCTATGGGGAAGAGCATCATGAACTGCCTTACACCAGGCTGCCCAGACCCAAAGACAATACCGTTGCTTTTCTGCGCTCTGCTTTTGGCCGGCGCTTCACTCTGTGGACAGCAAAACGCTGGCGCGCAGCAAGCTGGCAGCGCGCCGGCCGTCAATTCCCCAACCCAAGAGCAGCCCGCGCCCGTTACTGCCGAGGACTTTTTGAAACAAGGCAATGAGTACGCCCGGCTGCACAAATGGAAAGAAGCCGAGGAGTCGTACCGCAGAGCAAGCAGCTTGCGGCCCGATTCCCCACAGGCGCACTACAACCTGGGCAGCACTTATTTGGCTGAGCAGCAGACCGCCGACGCCGTTCGGGAATTCCAGGAGGCATTGCGGTTGAAGCCGGATTTCGCGGGCGTGCATATGAATCTCGGCGCCGTCGAGGAATCTCAGGGGCACCTCAAAGAGGCCATGGAGGAGTACCGCGCCGAACTCCGTCTTCACCCCTCGAATCCAACTGCCCATGTGGACTTGGCGAACGTGCTCACGGCCAACCGGCAGTTCAAAGAAGCGGCCAATGAGTATCGCACTGCGATCGAGCTTGATCCCGGGGATAGTCAAATTCGCGTGGCGTTGGCAAACTCGCTGCTCCAGTCGGGAGATGTGGCGGGCGCCGGCGCGGAGTATCAGCAGGTCCTCAACCAGGCCCCTGATGACCCTGAGGCGCACTCGGGGCTGGCCGCGGCGCTCAACCAAGCCGGCAAATTCGATCAGGGCGTGGCCGAACTCCGTGCCGCGGTTCGCCTGCGCCCCGACGATCCTGATCTTTACCTGTCCCTCGGCAATTCGCTCCAAGCCACGGGGGACCTGATTCACGCCATCGAGGAGTATCGCCAGGCGGTCCAGTTGCGTCCCGAGCAGCCCGATTACCGGTATGCGCTGGCGATGGCCTTGCGCGAAGCCGGCGACTACGGAGGGGCTATCACCGAGTTGCGACGGGTGATACGGCAGCAGCCGGCAAACGCCAATGCCCATTCGGCGCTCGCCGCCGCATACCTTTCTGTCGCCGATCATCCTGCTGCGGAGGCTGAGTATCGCGAGGCGCTTCGCTTGAAGCCGCAGGATCCCGCACTTCATGAGAACCTCGGCTTGTGTCTGCGCAAAACCGGTGACCTGCCGGACGCCGTCCGGGAGCTTCAGCGGGCCGTCGACCTGGCCAAAGACAACGCGGATTACCACCGTAACCTGGCGGAGACTTTTCAATCCGCGGGCGATCTCGCCGGCTTCGTGCAGGAATACCGGGAGGAAGTTCGCCTGCGTCCCGACGATCCCGACGCCCATCTGCATTTAGCCAACGCTTATCAGGCCGCCAGCCAGTGGGACGACTCGCTGGGTGAATACCGGGTGGCGCTGGGGATGCGGCCCGACAGTCCCGAATTACACTACACCTACGCGATGGCGCTCAAGGCTTCCGGAAACACACGAGAGGCGGAGGCAGAGCTGAACCGCGCCGTGCAGTTGCGGGCCGAGTATCCTGAAGCCTTGGTGGCGCTGGGCGACATGCTGGTTGCCGACAAGAACTACGAGCTGGCCATACCTACTTACCGGGACGCGATGCGACTTCGGCCCGATGATCCCACGCTCCACTCCCGCCTCGCCGGCGCCCTGCGCCAGGCAGGGGATTCGACAGGCGCGGCGTCGGAGAGCGAGCAGGCGGCTCAACTCGATCCGAGCTTTGCCGGTTACCAGTTTGACGTGGGCAATGCTCTCTACAACAAGGGTGATTACAAGGGCGCGGTGCAGGCTTTCCGGGCGAGCCTGTCGCGGCGCGAGGACCCCCAGACGCAAGAGAATCTGGGGCTGGCTCTCGAACAAATGGCGGACTGGAAGGGCGCTTCCGGGGCTTTCCGGGAAGCGATTAAGCTGCGCCCCGATTGGTCTGACGCGCACCTGAATCTATCCATTGCGCTCAGCCATATGGACGACCCGGCGGGGTCCGCGGAGGAAGCGCAAGCGGTTCTGCACATCACCCCTAACAGCCCGGAGGCCCATTTTGCGCTTGCCAGCGCCTGGCTGCGTACGGGAAAGACGGAGGAGGGGATTAAGGAGTTGCAGGAAGCCCTGCGCGACAAGCCTGAATACGCGGAGGCGCGGCTGGCGCTGGCGGATGCCTTTGCGCACTCGGGGCAACTCGCCGATGCGATCGGCAATTACCGCGAGTACCTGCGCCTGAACCCCAAGGACGCCGTGGCACGAGTCGATCTCGCCAACAGCTTGCTGAAGTCGAGGCAATTCAATCCTGCCATCCGGGAGTACGAGGAAGCTCTGCGCCTCGAACCGGCTGAGCCCATCACTCATTACAATTTTGGCGTGGCCCTCGAGGCTGCCGGCGACAAAGCCCGCGCCCGGCAGGAGTACGATACCTACTTGCAGCTCGATCCCACCGCGCCGGACTCCATCGAATTGCGCAAACACATGCACGAGCTGGCGGCGAAGAAGTGAGCGGTGAAACAATCCGGATTGTCAGCGCTCTGTCGAAACACGTCATTCCCGCGCAAGCGGGAATCCATTGGACTGACGATGGACCCCCGCTTTCGCGGGGGTGGCGATTTCTGTGGTTTTCGTTCCTTGGGGTTGGTCGAAGACCCATGACGACTCGCAAAACAACACCCCATGAGAGACAAATCTATGAAGAGGGCTAAGTCGCGTCCCGATGAACTTCGGGCGGAATACAAGCGATCTGATTTTAAAAGGCTTGAGCGAGGAAGATACTACGCTCGGGTTAAAGCAAGCTCAAACGTCGTGGTGCTTGACCCCGATGTCGCAACCGTTTTTCCAAACTCCGAGGCAGTTAACAAAGCACTGCATTCCCTTCTTGAAGTAGCCGAGGCGATAACGTCCGCTTCTAGTCACCGGTAAGCTCGCGCGCACTCCAAAGGCCTACTCCGCGCTACCCCTTGCTCATTCTTTGGAAGGGCGCGCGACCTCTTTGCGCGCTTCGACTTTCTCGTTGGCATCCACTTGAAAGAGTTTGAATTCCGAGTAGCGATGCTCGTTGCGGAGGTGTCTGCCGTTCCAATCCACGGTCACGGTAACTTGTTGTGGAACCCAGATTCCCGCGGCTTTATCTTTAAAGTGAAATTCGCCATAAGCGATTTCAGTTGTTTCGCGTTGCAGATTGAGTTCCTGCAAAGGTTTCAGCAAGTCGCTGCGGAGGCGGATGATCTGGTAGGTCTCGGAGTCGATCCAAGCCAGGCCCTGGGAGAAAGTCGCCATGACGGTATTGCCGGATTTAAAGGAGCCGGTGAATTGCGCTTTCGCCGGTCGCTGGGCAAAGGCAACCAGGTATGCAACCCGGCCGTTGACTTTCTGCCGGCCGACGTAGTGAAAGTCCGCTTGCGATTGGTACACGGGGTGAAACACGAGCGCGGCTGAAGCAAATCCCGAGGTCAGCATGAACCCGTCCGCCAGGCCCTCGGGTGTGGCCTGCCTTCCCGACAGATCAGTACGGTACTCATTGAAGCCCGGCCCCCAGGCCTGGACTGGCGTGAAGCACAAGTAGCGAAACTTCTGATCCAGTGTGGTGGCTGACTTCTTCTTGCCCTAGAGCTTCTCCTGGTGGATCTGCTCGAGTGAACTCGTGTTGGGAAAATTCACAAAAGACTGCGCAACGGTCTTGCCGACTGCCTTGAGGATGGGATCGAGCTGTGCCTCGTCAGCGGCGGGTTCCAGACCCTCGGCATCGAGCGGAGGATGGCGGAGGTAATCGAGCGCTTGCTCGCCCTTGGATTTGCCCTTTCCGTAGTCTGCTTCGATCTGCTTGCGATTATCAATCTTCATCCATAGGGCTCGCACCGCAAGAGGCATCTTCTTTAGATCGCGACCTTCGAGATATCGGGCCATCTCCTGGTCCGCTGCTTGAAATTGATCTTCGCCCAAGAGGGCCTCGGCGCGCAAAAGACGTATCTCCGGTTTGGCCCCGGCCGCCAGAGCTTTTCCCAGGTATTCATCGGCGGCGCCCCAGTTCCGAAGCTGCAACTGGGAGCGGCCCAATTCCTGAAGGGTCAGGGTATCTTGCGGGGCATATTTGAGGGCCTCCAGAAAATAGGATGCCGCGTCCCGCGGATTACCCTTCCAACTCTCAATCGCTCCCAATGCCACTAAGGGTTCAGGGCTTCCGAGGTTTCGGTCCGTAATCATTTTGTTGAACACCTCGGCGAGGTTGCGGTAAGCGCCGTCCCAATCTCCGGAGTCGAGTTCAGCGAGCGCCAACATGGTGCGGCAAGGCAGGCAGGAAGCATCCTGGCGAATGACTTTGGTGAAGTACGGCACAGCTCGCTCGGAACTTCTCTTCTCCAGGAACTCGGTCACGCCGCGCGCATAATCCTTTTCCCCGGCGGTTGAGAGCGCGTCGGCGGCCGTGAGCTTCTTCAGTCTCGGCGCAAGCCCTGCGATCAGGTCGGCCTGCGGAAGCAGGCGCGGATCCTCCTGCGCTTCCCGCAGTGTAACGGGAATGACCCAGGTCTTTCCTGCCTCCTCAAAGGTGATGAGAGCGTGAGCCCTGAGGTACCCCTTCTTCGTCACCTTCAGGTCGAGGGTGAGTTCTTTGGCACTCTCGAGGTTTAGTGAGTACTCGGTCCGGAACTCTCCTTGGAGGTCCGTCGACAGGCTTCGCGGTCCGCCTGAGACGTTTACAGGCGCTATCGTAACCCTCGCGCCTCCAACTGGATCACCTTGGAGCGTCTTCACCCTACCCTGAATGAACCACGGGGTGTAGAGATTAATGCCGCCAGCAGGGGATGACGGCGGCCCAACAACCTGGGCGAGCGCGGCTACAGGCAGCAGAAACGCCGCCGCAAGGAGGCGGTGAATTCGCTTGCGCACTTTCATTACGGCGACCTCCCAAGGTAATTCCTGTCTCAGCGGTCTATTTCTCATCGGTGGACTGGTTGCGCCTCTACTGCTTCTTTTGGAGTGAGCTCTTTGGGTTTGCCTTGTTTTTCGATGGACTCCACCTGGAAGAGCTTGAACTCGGAGTAATGATGCTCGTTGCGGAGATGTTTGCCGTTCCAATCCACGGTAACCGTGACTTGCTCAGGAACCCAGAATCCTTCCGTCATGCCTTTGAAGTGCACTTCGCAATACGCGATCTCGGTGGTTTGAGCTTCCAGCTTGACTTCCTCCAAGGGCCTCAGCAGCTCGGTGCGGAGCCGGGTGATTTGATAGGTGTGAGAATCAATCCAGGCCAGGCCCTGCGTGAAGGTGGTCAGACTTACGCCGCCGGATTTGAACGTGCCGTTCAAGCGCGACTTGGCGGGTTGCTGGGCGAAGGCCACCAGATAGTTATCATGACCGTCCAGTTTCTGCCGCCCGAGGTAACGAAATTCGGATTGCGGCTGATACATAGGGTGGAAAACGAGCGACGCCGAGGCGAACCCCGAGGTGAGCATGAATCCGTCGCCCAGGCCCTTGGGCGCAGCTTGCAATCCGGACGGATCGGCGCGGTACTCATTGAAACCGGGGCCAAAATCCTCATCCGGGGTGAAGCAGAGGTAGCGGAATTTCTGATCGAGCGTAGCGGCCACCTTCTGTTTGTGCGCCAACTTTTCCTGGTGAATCTCTTCCAGAGAACTTGTGTTGGGAAGTCTGGCAAACACTTCCGCCACGTTTTGGCCCACCGTCTTGAGAACGGACTCGAGCGGCTTCTGGTCGGCGGCAGGCTCCAATCCCTCGAGATCGAGAGGGGGATGGTGGAGATAGTCGAATCGCGGCGCGCTTTTCGCCTTGGCGTAAACTGCGTCAATCTTCTTCCGATTTTCGACCTCCGCCCAAAGCTGGCGGACGCGTAATGGCATCGTTTTCACGTCGCGCCCGTTAAGGTAACGCGCCATCTCCGTATTCGCCGACGGGTATTGACCCGCGCCCATAAGAGCCTCGACGTAGAGCAGACGCACCTCAGGGCTGGCGCCCGCCGCCAGGGCCTTGCCCAGATATTCGACAGCGGACAACCAGTTCTGAATCAGCAACTGCGAGCGGCCCAATTCCTGAAGGGCGAGAGCGTCTTGCGGCGCGTATCTGAGCGCCGTAACAAAATACCCTGCCGCTTCTTTCGGCTGGTACTGCCAACTCTCGATCACCCCCAAGGCCACAAACGGTTCCGGCCGTCCCGGGCTTGCGTCCGGCAGCATTTTCTGGGCGACTTCGACAAAGTTGCGCTGGGCGCCATCCCAATCACTGGACGCGAGTTCGGCGAGCCCAAGCATGGTTTTGCATGGCATGCAGGAAGGGTCACGATGGGCCACCTTGGCGAAGTACGGCAAGGCTCGCTCCGGCTTCTTCATCTCCAAAAACTCCGCCACACCGCGCGCGTAGTCCTTTTCTCCGGCCGCCGAGAGCCCATCGGAGGCTTTGAGCTTGCTCAGTTTCGGCGCCAGGTTTGAAATCAGATCGGCTTGCGGGAGCAGGTCCGGGTCCTCTTCCGGAGTCCGCAGGGTAATGGGAATCACCCAGGCCTTGTCGGATCCCGAGAAGTCAATCAGCGCGTGAGCTTTGAGGAACCCTTTCTTGGACACATTCACCTCGAAGGAAAAATCCTTCACTGCGTCTATTGCCGTTTTCAGCATGTACGCCGTATCAAACTTGCCTTGCAGGTCGGTCATCAGGACTCGGAATTCAGCGCCGGTATTTGCGGGCATCACCTCGACCCTGGCGTGAGCTACCGGGTCGCCCCGCAGCGTCTTCACCTGGCCGACCACCGGCCATTGTTGGTAATTGAAGACATTGCTGTCGCCGAGCCCGGGCGCGACCGGATTTGCCGTAGTTGAAAACTGGGCGAGCGCGGGCATGGCCAACAAACACGCCGCTGCAGATACGACAAGTATGCGCAAGCGGGCAATCATGATGACGACCTCTTTAAATCGGATTGCTCAACTCCAACTCTACTCCTGCCACGAATCCTACACCTACCGGCGCGCGGCGGCAAGGGCCGCAGCGGCGACCCCAATTCGTCGATCAGACAGACCGAGGATGGTGGGGCCCATGGCCTTGCGCCTCCAAGTCGTACGCGGTGGGAACCAAACCGTGTAGGGGTAGGGCTTGCCCTACCCCCGTCCTGGCCAGCAGAAACGCGGGGACGGCAAGCCGTCCCCCTACGGCGGGGCTGCACCAATTAATGTTCAGCGAAAGTTAGCTCGAGCAGAAACACTTCGGTGTTGCCGGCGGGGTGGGGCGCCAAGGCGCAGGTTGTTCCCGAAAAAGCGGGCTCGTTGACGGTCGCGGCGACGAAGAGGTTTCCGTTCCCATCAATTGCAAGACCCTTGACTCCCTCACTCCAGGTGGTATCTAAAGTGCCACCGGCGAGGAAGCTGCCGAACCGGAGGTGAGGCGGGGCGGGTGAAAATCGGACAATATATCCATCTTCGCGCCGACTCAGGCGTTTGATCAGCGCCGTGGGCGTAACCGGAAAATCCCTTGAAGTCGTGCGCCCGGCGAGCGTGACCGCGCCGTCCTGGCCTACCGTGATCGCATCCCCTGAGGTATCCTGCGTGCCTCCTGCGAGGGTCGCGTAGAGGATGCGCAGGCGCCCCGACTGCGTGTCTCGCCGGAGCCTGGCCCAGAATGCTCCCGTGCGACCTGCCAGGCGGCGTTTGAATGCATCGGCAGTGGTGGGGAAATCCCGGGATGCTGTCGTCCCCGCAACATAGACGTCTCCGTTCACGCCGATAGCGATTGCCGACGCCGTCGAGTACCCGGTGCCCCCAATCGGCAAAACCGGACCGGCGGGGGAACGGCGTTCGAGCGAAAACGGAAGGACGAACCCCTTAGAGTCCTCGATCTTGCCCGATCTTAAGAAATCCGCGGAATTCGACATTCCAGCGATATAGAGAATGCCGTCTCCGCTACCAGCGATGGACTGAATTGAGTCGCCCCCAGTTCCTCCTACGTAGGTACCGTACAAAAGGTGTTCACCTTTCGGGTCGAGCTCAGCCAGGAACCCATCCGTCGCACCCTTGAGATGTGGCGCCATTGCGTCCCGCGTGACGGGAAAATCCGGCGAAGAGGTGAATCCGGCCACCCAAGCGTTGCCGTTTGGGTCAACCCAAAGCGAGGTGGCCGTGTCCGCCCCAGAGCCGCCGAGATAGGTGGCGTAGAGATATCTCGAACCGGTGGGATCGAGTTTGGCCACGAAGGCGTCGCATCCCTCGACGCCCTTTCCGCCTCCTGGAGCGCGCGCTTGGAAGGCGTTCGCCGTGGCGGGAAAATTGGAGGAGCATGTGGTCCCAACCACAAAGGCGTCTCCAAACTGATCCGCTGCAACTGCATTGACCACCGTCCGATAGCTCCCACCGATAAACGTCGAGTAGACAACTCGCCCGGCGCCCGGACTTATTTTCGCGGCAAAGCCAACCCAGTCATCATTGTTCACCCCTGAGCGCGTTCTGACGGCTTGAGGGGTAGACGGGAAATCCTGAGAATCCGTCTGCCCCACGACGTAGATGTATCCCTCCCGGTCCAAGGCGATGGCGTTCGGCGAGTCCTTCTGACGTCCGCCCAAATACCCGGCGAAACGAATAACCGGAGGCGGCAAGAGAAGGGCGCCTAGCGCCAACTGGGTGAAAGCAATAAGAAGAAGCAAGAAACGCATGAAGGACAAATAACCTCGTCTATTTTCCATAACATTCCCATCTTGTTTGACACCGGACACGAACGTTTTGTAGCAACTTTTCAGGAATTCGGAAGCAAGCAACGGAGTAACGCAGAACTGCATTTTAGGTCTGAGGCTTTTCGAATTGGCGCGGGGAAGTACCTCGGACCTATACAGCGGGTCTGCGCTTCACTCCGCCGAACTAACCATCCTGCACGGCCACTAAGCCCCGCGTTGCGTGGGATCACCGGCGCGCGTTATCGTGGTGCGGGGGTATGGCCATGACGACTGAACGGATTGAGATCAGCGCCGGCGTGATGATGGGGAAGCCCGTAATCCGGGGGACGCGTATCCCGGTCGAGTTGATCCTTAGGAAGCTTGCCGAGGGGGCAAGCGAGGGCGAGTTGCTCGAAGATCACTCACAGGCACGTGCTCCCCGGAGGGGAGCAAAGTGAGTAGCCGGGGGTGAAACCCCCGGACCAGGCCCCACACCCCGCCTTCGGCACCCCTCTCCCCGCCGGCGGGGAGAGGGGCAAGGGGGTGAGGGGGGCGAAGTTTCCGGGGGCGCTGCCCCCCCGGCTACTCAAGTCGAGCCCCCGCGGGGCTGAGCTCTGGATCGCTGGTTCGGTACGCCCGACGGCATTCGGTCACCCTCTGCCTGTAAGGGCGGCTGGCAGGCCTGTGTTCGCAGCATTTCCACCGTCCCAACATAATCTGCTTCGTGGTATACTTCGCCAATCCATTCATTCGAAAGGACACTTGCCATGAGAAGACTCATTCTGACGATCGCTCTTCTACTGGGCGCGGGAAGCCCGTGTTGGGGTGAGGCGGGAGCGCCCTTGCTGCTGCGGCAGCCTTCGATGAGCCGCACTCAAATCGCATTCAGCTACGCGGGTACGCTCTGGATTGCGAATCGGGAAGGCGGCGAGGCGCGGCGGCTGACATCGGGCGGCCATGAAAGCAATCCCCTCTTCTCACCTGACGGCGGGATGATTGCCTTTACCGGCGAGTACGATGGAAACATGGACGTCTACGTGGTGCCGGCATCCGGCGGAGTGCCGCGGCGCCTCACCTATCATCCCGCGTTCGATGAAGTGGCGGGATGGACGCCGGACGGCAAGCAAGTGTTGTTTGTCTCTGATCGAAACGCTTTCGCTGCCGGCGTGGCTCAACTCTTCACCATTCCGGTGGAGGGCGGATTCCCAACCCAGGTGCCGCTGGTGCGAGCTTCGGAGGGTTCCTATTCTCCTGACGGGTCGCGCCTGGCTTACGTCCCCAACTTCCAATGGCAGCAAGCCTGGAAGCGTTATCGCGGCGGCCAGACGAAGCCCATTTGGATCGCCAACCTGGCCGATTCGCAAGTTGAGGCCAAGATTCCGCGCGAGAACTCGAACGACTTCAACCCCATGTGGGTGGGCGATACGATCTATTTCCTCTCCGACCGCGGTGGCCCCGTTACGCTCTTTGCCTACGACACGCGCAGTAAAACCGTAACGCAAGTGGTGAAGAACGACGGATTGGATTTGAAGTCCGCTTCCGCGGGTCCTGGCGCGATTGTTTACGAGCAGTTTGGTTCGTTGCACTTGTTCGATCTTAAATCTCACAAGACCCATGACATTCAAATCAGTCTTGCCGGCGATCTGGCGGAGGTGCGGCCGCACTTCCAGAAGATCGAGCCGCGACGCATCCAGTTTGCAGCCATCTCCCCCACCGGGGCGCGCGCGGTTTTCGGAGCGCGTGGAGAAATCTTCACCGTGCCCGCCGAGAAGGGCGACATCCGCAACCTGACGAATACCACCGACGTCGTGGAGCGCGACCCGGCGTGGTCGCCGGACGGGAACTCCATTGCCTATTTTTCCGACGAATCCGGTGAGTATGCTCTTCACATCCGCAATCAAAACGGCATGGGCGAGGTGCGCAAGATCGACTTGGGCAACCCGCCGACTTTCCGCTATTCGCCCGCCTGGTCACCCGATTCGAAGAAGATTGCTTACACGGACAAGCGGCTGAGCGTCTGGTATGTGGATCTCGAGAAAAAGACCCCCGTGCGCGTCGATACGGACACTTACGCGGGCCCCTTCAACACGCTCAATCCCGCCTGGTCGCCCGACAGCCGCTGGCTCGTCTACACCAAGCAGCTTCGCAACTACCTGCACGCCGTTTTCGCCTACTCGCTCGAGCAAGCCAAGACCTTTCAATTGACCGACGGCATGAGCGACGCGCTCTACGCCGCTTTCGATAAAGAGGGCAAATACCTTTACTTCACCGCCAGCACCAACACTGCTCTCAGCACCGGCTGGCTTGATATGACCAGCCTGCAGCATCCGGTCACTCGCAGCGTTTACGTGATGGTGCTCAAGAAGGACTTGCCTTCGCCGCTGGCGCCTGAGAGTGACGACGAGAAGCCCAAGGAACCCGAGAAGAGCGACAAGGACAAGACGGCGGATAAGGGCGACAAAGATAAAGACAAGGCAGAAAAACCTCCCACGGTCGAGATCGATCTCGAAGGCATCAGCCAGCGCATTCTGGCACTTCCCATTCCTGCACGCAATTACCGACAGCTCGACGCGGGCAAGCCGGGCGTGATCTTTTTGGTCGAAGGCCCAACTGTCGATCCGATTGATTTTGAAGATGGGCCGCCGACCGGCAGCGTCCAAAAATTCGAGCTGAAGACGCGCAAGGCAGAGCCGATCCTCGACGGGATCAGCGATTTTCAGGTCTCCTTTAACGGCGAGAAGATGCTTTATGCGCGGCATGACCAGTGGGTGATCGGTCCTGCGGAAAAACCGGGCCCGCCCCCGCCTGAGCCCAAGCCCGGCCAGGGCGGTCCGCTCAAGCTCGATCAACTGGAGGTTTACGTCAACCCGCGCGCCGAATGGAAGCACATGTATTATCAAGTCTGGCGCGACGAGCGCGATTTCCTCTACGATCCGGGCCTGCACGGCCTCGACCTCAAGGCCGTCACGAAGAAGTACGAGCCGTTCCTCCAGAGCGTCTCCAGCCGCGATGACCTCAACTACCTGTTCGAGGAGATGTTGGGCGATATTACCATTGGGCACATGTTCGTGGGCGGCGGCGACAGGCCGGAACCCAAACACATCCGAACCGGACTGCTCGGCGCCGATTACCAGGTCGAAAACGGCCGCTATCGCTTCACGCGCATCTTCAATGGTGAAAATTGGAACCCCAGGTTGCAAGCGCCGCTTACGCAACCGGGCGTCAACGTAAAGGTCGGCGAGTACCTTCTGGCCGTGAATGGCCGCGACGTGCTCCCACCCGCAAACATCTATAGTTTCTTCGAGGAAACCGCCGGCAAGCAGGTGGTTCTCAAAGTGGGGCCGAACCCCGACGGCAGCGGATCGCGCGACGTGACCGTGGTTCCCGTGGATAACGAAGAGGGTCTGCGCAATTATGCCTGGATCGAAGGCAATCGCCGCCGCGTGGACGAGCTGACCGGCGGGCGAGTGGCTTACATCTACCTGCCCGATACCTATGCGGGCGGCTACACCAATTTCAACCGCTATTACTTCGCGCAGGTGGGCAAGGATGCGGCCATTATTGACGAGCGCTACAACGGCGGCGGCGACATTGCTGATTACATCATCGATTATCTGCGCCGCTCGCTGCTGAGCTACTGGTCACTGCGCGAGGGGACCGACATCACCACGCCCATCGAGGCCATCTTCGGCCCCAAGGTGATGATCACCAATGAAATGGCGGGCTCCGGCGGAGACGCTTTGCCCTGGATGTTCCGCCACACCAAGATCGGACCGCTGGTGGGCAAGCGCACCTGGGGCGGCTTGGTGGGACATTACACCAACCCGCGCGATCTCCTCGACGGCGGCTTTACCGGAACGCCGAATCTGGCTTTCTATAGTCCCAACGGCACCTGGGACGTCGAGAACCACGGCGTGCCGCCGGATTTCGATGTGGAGTTGGACCCACAGGCGGCTCGAGCGGGACACGACGCGCAGCTTGAGAAGGCGGTTGAAGTGGTGATGGACTTACTGAAGAAGAACCCACCTCCGCCCGCCCCGCACCATCCAGCGTATCCGAACTATCACAAGACGGAACGGACGGCGGCTGGCCAGTAGACGGTGCAGATTCAAATTTAACCAACAGCCCCCGAGTGAATGAGCAGCCTTACCACGAATAAACAGCCCTCTCCCATGGGGAGAGGGTGTCCCGAGACGGCGCCGTCATCAGCCGTCGCGGGACGGGTGAGGGGTTGCTTCCGAGTGGTCATGGGCCTTCGACCAACCCCAAGGAATTAAAATCACATACCTCGTCACCCCTGCGAAATCGGGGGCCGATTGTTGGTCCAGAACACAATGGATTCCCGCTTGCGCGGGAATGACGCGATTTTCGAGCGAGTGTCGCGGAAAGACCATATTCAAGCGGCAAACGACAAATAGCAAAAATCAAATGGTCAGCAATTTGCCCATTTCTGAAATCCTAAACCATTTGCCATTTGACCTTTGCCATTTGCCATTTGAATTGCTCGTAGTCTTAGCTTTCGACCCTCGGCTGGTTCTAATGGTCACGCAACCGACCCCTCACCCGTCACGCTCCGGCTGATGAAAGCGCCGGAGCGCGACACCCTCTCCCCACGGGAGAGGGCTGTCCTCTCATTATTTGATCTCCTTATGTCTAGCTGGGCTATTCTCACGCGAGCTGCCCTCCATCCACGAAAAGCAGCACGCCGTTCACATAGTCCGCATCGCGCGATGCCAGGAAGGCGGCAGGCCCGGCGATGTCTTCAGGCACTCCCACTCTCCCCACGGGAATAAGCGTTTCGTATTTCTTCATGAACTTCGCATTGGCCAAGAAAGGCTCAGTAAGCCGGGTGCGAATCAGGCCCGGGCCAAGAGCGTTCGAATTGATTCCATAATGCCCCAGTTCGCGCGCCAGCGTTTTAGCCAAGAGAAAGATGCCTGCCTTTGACGCGTTGTAGGGCGCAAGCTCCGCTTCCGCATCCCAGGCATTCGTCGAGGCCATGAATACCAGCTTGCCGCGCCGCTGCTTGATCATGTGCGGCACGACGGCGCGCGAAACCAGGAACGCTCCCTTGAGATTGGTGTCGAGCGTCCAGTCCCAAAACTTCTCGTCGGTGTCCACGAAGGCAACGCCTTTCCCTACGCCCGCGATGTACATCAGCACGTCGATCTGCTTGTGCCGGTCTATCACCTTCTTCACCAGCTTTTCCACCTGGCGAGGCTTGAGCACGTCGCAGAATTCTCCACGAACTATCCCGCCCTCCGTCGAGATTTCGGCGACGGTTCGGGCCGTCATTTCTTTGTCGACGTCTGCAATCACCACGGCTGCGCCCTCGCGAGCCAATCTTACCGCGATTGCCTTGCCAATCCCTTGCGCGCCTCCCACGACCAAAGCTACCTGGTCTCGAAAGCGACATTCATTGCGATCAAATTGAGATGTCATAGGTCCCTCACAAAAACGTCCGGCGACAATGTTCGGAACGCCAGATGTTGGTAATCAGCGCAAGATCGTACTTCCTGTGGCCTCCCGTACGAAAATTGCGCTGTGTCCATTCCCTCCGTACGCTACGGGCGAGTTTATCGTATCTCTTCAGGGATTTCCAATGCGCGAATTGAGACATCTATTATGTAACCGATAAACATACGCGGCTGTCGCAGAGCGAAGCTCTGCGGCCTTGATGTATCAAAGCTCGGCAATACGCACAGCTTCGATGCGCGCCACCCCGCGTCCTATTTCGGCAGTAGTGACGCCGTGCCGGCAGCCTCAGTGCAGCCCGGAGGCCGGCGTTACGGCTCAGGCCAGAACGGCGCCTGCGTGTCGAAAGCCTTGACATCCGTCAAAAAAGCTGGCCTACTATCACTGGGGCTACCCAAAATCTCGAAGAGATAATTGGAGACTAACTCCGGGGAGTTAATCGCGCCGAACTCGACAGCGACTGTTTACCGGTTTCGTTTCTCGCTCCGCGTTGAGCTATCGGCGTGATTGGAACGATGGTCTGATAATCCAGGATCAAAACCCAACAAGGAGGAACAGCCATGAAGAAAGTCGTGATTCTTGCGACGGTTTGCGCGGCGATTTCCCTCTGCCTTCCAACCTCAGTTTCGGCTCAAGGAGCGAGAACGATTGAACATGGGTTCTTTGTACTCGATAACCCCGGGGACGCGAACTTCAATCAGTTGCTGGGTATCAGCGATGGACGGGTAATCGTCGGCTATTTCGGCGATGGCACGATAGTTCCGAATAATGGCTATGTGCTGGTTCCCCAAAACCACTACGCTGTAGAGAATTTCACTAACTTGCCCTCGGGCGACTTCGCCACAGAGACACAGGCGATCGGGATCAATAACAAGCCAATTGCAGATGTGGTGGGCTTTTACACAGAAAATGCGACAGGTTTTACGCATGGATTCCTGGACACGAATGGCGTTCAATCACCGGTGGATGACCCCGAGGGTTCTACGCCGAACGTGACCGCACCAGCGCAAAACCTGCTGGGGATAAACGATTTTGGCAAGGCGGCGGGGTTCTGGATGGACAACAATGGCCACGAGCATGGATTTATCGTCGAACTCGATACTCAGACGCCGAGCGAGTCGCGGTTTATCGAGATTCCGCCGTCGACCTTTCCTGGAGGGGTTGCGACGCAGGCCAGCAACGTCACGGACACCGACGATGTGTGTGGGTTCTGGACGGACGGTAATGGCAACAATCACGGCTTTTTTGGCCGTCTGGGCTCCCAGTTAAACTCATTCAACGTGCAAATTAAGGGTGTAACCGTGACCAGCACGTCGGCGTTTGGCTGCAGTAACCGAGGCCAGATCGTGGGTTCTTTCACCGACAGCAATGGGAACGTGCACGGCTTCGTTTTTACCGCCGGGAGATTCCTTCAGGTTGACGCTCCTGGGTCATCGCAGACAGCGGCATTCGGAGTCATGGGGACATTCATCAATGCCGTGAACGACCGCGGTGATTTCGTGGGCTTCTTCTCCGACGGCACCAATGTAAACGGGTTTGTGGTGTACGCGTCTGGCGCGGGCTACGTGTGGTATTAGCCAAGCGAATTAAGCAACAGTGGCGGCGCGCCCGTGGGTAGCAACTCACGGGCGGCCGCGTTTTTGCGCTGAAGCAGGGCGCTCTTGTGGACCATCGTACCGCGGGCGGCGGCAACACCGGTTTATTGTGTCGCCGCCCTCAGCACGGCGCTCGACAAGGTCTCCCCCGCTATGACGTACCTTGTTCGCGGCTGGCGCAGAGCGAAGCTCTGCGTTTCGGAATGCCGATGCGGTGTACTGACGCTGCAATGCATGTCCCCCGCTGCTATTTAGCGCCCGGCCAGCTAAAACATACCAGAGCGAGATTCGAGTTGCGTTCGACGATTTCCTCGACCCTTCGGCCTCTGGTGCGCCTCGGCCCTGACATTCGAACCATTAAATCTGAATCAGGTGTTAGAATAATGGGTCGGTGATCGCTCCTGATGGATACCCAACAACGGCTCGGTTTCGGCGAGATGTTTGAAACCGGGAGATCCGCTCATCCAATCTTCTGCCACCAGGAATTCCTGGAGAAGTTGGCGCTCGAGCGTAACACGGCGGTCGGGCGGCGCGCCTCCTACGTCATGCAACGGCTGACGGTGGACCCGCGCCGGCTGCACTATAAACCCACGTACGGCGAGAACCGGGGCTGGCGCCGCTCGCGCCTGGGAGGCAGCCAGGGCAGCCACTTTTATCTCTGGTGGGCGCCGAAGAACGCCGCTCCTCTTCGGGACGGTGACGGATTCGCGGAAAGTCCCGAAGGCGCGGTATTCATCCGGGCCATTCGTCATCATGACAATCATGCTCCTCTCCCCCCTCAATCTTTGGCGGAGCATTACCTGCCGGTGAGTGTTGCCGAAATGCGCGGCGAGGAGTACGGGCCCGCCCCCTGGACGCAGACGCAAACGCGGTTTGCGCAAGCGCGGCAACGCGTGCGGCTTCTCAAGGGCCATCCCGGCTCGGGGAAGACCACGGCGCTCTGGCACGCGGCCGATTCGAGCGGGGCGGAGCGCGTTCTTTACGTTACCTACTCGCGCGATCTGGCGGCCCTGGCCCGGGACTACTTTGACCGCTACTGTTCCTCGCATAAGCATTTCGACGTGGTGGTGTTCCCGCAGTTGGTGCGGCAGGTTTTGGGGTCGAGCGCACCGGTGACTCCGGAGAGGGACATGCTTCGGCGCTTTACCCAGGACCTCGGGCCCTACGCGCGCAGCCTGGGGCCGTGGGGAAACAACCTGGCGGCGCTCTACGCTGAGATTTATGCGCACGTGGTGGGAGAGGCGCTTCCCGTAAGTGTGGGGCGCTTTCGGGAAGTGCGGCAGCCGCGTGTGCCGGATAAGGCCTATCGCGAGCGCCGCACGCGATTCATCGGTCCCCAGGCCGTCACGGGGGCGCTCGAAGCAGCCTCGCGCCTGGAGCGCGGATCGGAGACTCTGGCGGACCGTTATTTTCCCGAGCTGGCGTTGGCTTGGCGGGCAGTCGAGCGATTGCGCAAGGGCGGCGGAGACGGCGTCACGCTCGATTTCGACTGCATGGCGGTTGATGAAGTACAGGATCTCGCCCCCATCGAGGCGCTGGTTTTGATTGAGCTGTGCACGCTTGCTTTCCAGCGGCGGAAGACGCTGGCCTCCCTTCTGCTGGCGGGTGACGAGGCCCAGACGGTGCGTCCTACGGATTTCGAATGGGCCTGGCTGAGCGATCTTCTTCACCATCGGATGGCGACTCCCACGGAGCACAAACTTTCCGCCAACCTGCGCAGCCCGCGCCGGATAGCGGAACTGGTGAACCGCATCTGGGATCTGTACTCGTTTATCCTCAAGGAAGATCGGCCGCGCGGCGCCGGCCAGGCGGAAATTGAAGACGACGCCACGGACCAAGTCCTCTATTGCACCGCCGCCCCGGGCCGGGAACTCGAGGAGTTGCTCAAATTGCTAGCCGCTCGCGAAGGAGTGGCGCTCATCACGCTCGGGGAGGCAGTGCCCGCGTTCATTCCGGAGCCGGTGCGGCCGGCAGTGCTGACGGTGGCCGAGGCGAAGGGCCTGGACTTCCACACGGTGTGTGTGATTGATCCTGGCCGCCAGATCCGCGAGATCCTGGAAACCGGGTCGCGGACCCGGGTAGACTCGGGCCTTGTCGAGTTGCGCAAGCGTTTGGCCATCGATCAGTTGCGGGTGGCGGTAAGCCGTCCCTGGGAGCGGCTGGTGTGGCTGGACATCAGCCCTTCGGATGAGGTGGTGGCGGCGAGTCTTGCCTTTCTCAACGGAGACGGGCTGGGAGGCACGGTGTCTTCATCCGTTCCCGCAGCCATCACGAAGACCCTCCAGGAAGAAGAGTTGGATGCGGAGGAGCGTGTGCAGCGCTGCCAGGCGGACGCGCGGCAGTATCTCGACGTCAAGCCGGAAATGGCCTGGTCGCGCGCCCACCAGGCGGCGACGCTCCTTGGAAGGCTGGACGCTCCCGCAGCCGTCACGGACCAGGCGGTGCGAGACGCCGCCCATCTCACCCTGGCGGAGATATGCTTTTTGCTCGGCGTACGCCGTACGCGCCTGCCCGCCGAATTAGGAAATCCAGACCTTTTCGCGGAAGCGGCGCAGGCTGCCCTGCAAGCGCGGCGGCATGGATTGGCCGCAGTGATTCGCGCCATCGGACGCGTCCACCGCGCCCCCTCGACCGAGCGTATCCAGGCTTTGGCCGAACTCGCGCAGGTTCTGCCCCGGCACAAATCCGAACTTGAAAGCTGGGTTCTGGTGGAGATTGCCGCCCAGCGCCAGAGTTGGCTCGAGGCCCTGGAAGCCGCCTCCCCGGTAGACCGATCGAACACCGAAGCGTTTCTCCAAATCTTCCCGGCGTTTTACGAGGCGTTGGGAGTCCCTGACGCCGCGGCGCGCCTGGAGGGATTGCGCCAGCGCGCCATCCAGGCGCTTCTCAGAGACAAGTGTTTCGACGAGGCATTGAGAGTGCTCGCCAAGGTGACGCGGCGCGATCCCAAACTGGAAGCCGTCTGCCACGAAGGCTTGGGTAACCTGCGGGGGGCCGCTGAGAGCTTCATCGAGGCCGGGGACTTGAAGAACGCTTTGCGGTGCTTCAGGGCTGTTCCGGATTTTGCCGCTGCCCTCGAAATCGTCCGGCGCTTGCCGGACCATCCCGCCGCTCCTTCTTTGGAATGGCTGGCCCGGTTGCAATCTGTGGTCGGCGAGCGCCCGGAGAAATTCACCCGGACGGTTACCGACGCAGAAAAGAAATTCCTCGAGGATCTGCTGGAACAAGCGCTCGGAGTGAAGCGCCGTAAACCTGCCCCCAAGCCGGTACGGAAACCCCGCACCAAAACGGAACGCCCTCCCTTCTAAGCCTGGCGGAACGAGTCAGATTTGACAACGCGTGTCGACCAAGTGGGTGGCGCATACGTTACGACGCGTTTTGTCGCGATGTCTGCGCCCCTCTGAATCGATGGGCAGATTTCAAAACAAAACCAAGATGCCCAAGCTGGGGCCCTCGTTAAGGCCCGCCACAGCATCGTAAGGGAGTCGGAGGATTGCTTCAATCCCGTGCCACCATGATATGGCGTTTGCGGTCAGCCGCGTAGCCCAGGCAGCCGAGGATATCATTTTCCGTCAGATAGGCAACGTCAGCGAGGATTTCCCGGTGGCTCATGCCCGCATTATGAGGCGCGATCGGGTGGTCCCACAAGCATGATCCGAAAAGCTCCCGTGCCCGCTGCGAGTCCGCTAGCTGCGCTCCTTTCGAAGGAGAAGCCTGAAGACCAGAAAATGAGTCACAAGCAGGGACGGCACAATGGCCGTCGGAAGGTAGAACGCAGCTCCGAGAGTCCCAGGTTGCATCTGGGCATGCGGCCCCGAGTAAAACGCAAATAACAGATCGGCCGCTCCCCAAATGTTGAATATCCATACGGCCGCAATGGCCCAGGTTGCGCGTTTCGCCAAGGCCACGGTCGCTGCGATGGCCAAGATCCCTGCGATGAAATCGCCGTACGCGGCTGGGACCGCGAACGCCGCCGGCAAAGCCGGCGACACTACGCCAGGAACCAGAAAACTCAGTCCGAAAAATCGAATCATCATGTGGGGAGCAACCAGCGAAACCAGGGCCTGATCTCGATCCCTGGCCCGAAGCCATGGCCACACATAGAGCTTGGCAATGAGCGAATAGCTCACCAAGCTCATGAGCGCACTCAACGCAAATATCAGACGGACATCCATGAATCGCCTCCTCGAGCCGCGCCGGTACCCGCCGGGGCGGCTCTCTTTCATATAGATGTATATGCAACTATTAGGGTTCAAAAAAATCAGGCCCTCTTCGCTGCCTCCATCATATGGACCAGGCTGGCCTCCACCTGTTCCCACCGCGAATCGCCCAGGCTCTTTCTAAGACGCTGCTGAGCGCGCTCCCAATGGGGCCGGGCCTGGTTGAATTGCCTGTGGCCCTCGGGAGTCAATTGCAAATGCCGCTCGCGCCGGTCCTCGCCTGCAAGACTGCGCACCCACCCCTTTCCTACGAGCAGCCTTAGCGTACGAGTCAAAGTCGTGCTGTCCGTCGCCAACAGGTCGCCCAGGCGACCCTGCGGGATCCTGCCGGCGAGCGCCAAAGACTGGAGGAGGGTAAACTGCGTAGCGCGCATTCCGGCCTTTCGTAGCTCGGAGTCGTATAATTGCGTCACGACACGCGACACCCGCCGGATGTTGGCACATGCACAAGGAAGCACCGTCTGCGTCGGGTTGAATGTCACATTATATGTATATACATTGACAGTATTTCTGTCAAGACCTCGCTCTCTACGCAAGAATAGAAATGCGCTCCCCCAATGCTCGTGACAATGAGAATCCGCTCTGGTAGAATCCGCACAAACGGGGTCAGGTACGCTTTTCCGGAACGGGGCTGGTGTCGCAAACGAATAATAAGCAGGGTGAATGTCGGCGGTATGGTTTACCACCCACTGAATCGATCGGATTTCCGTTCGCGTCTTTTCAAGAAAGGGTTAGAACGTTACCTGAGCCTGGTTTCCGGCTACCCAGCCCGTCCCTGGTGACGCGCGGCGGCGCAAGTCGCAAATTCGAATTGGGACGAGGAGGACAAATCCATGAGCGTTCTTCAGTTCAACGGCACCAACAGCAACTACATTGAGATCCCCGACGACGCCGTATTCAGCGTCGCTACCACAGGCAGTTTGACCGTCTCGGCATGGCTGCGCCCCGATACTCTCACTTTCCCCATCGCGGAAGGTGGCGGGTCGGGAGAGAACGCCTATGTTCACTGGTTGGGCAAAGGGGAGGACGGCCAGCAGGAGTGGACCTTCCGCATGTACAACGACGATCCCACCAAGGCACGGCCCAGCCGCATCAGTTTCTATGTTTTCAATCCGACGGCTCCCCCAGGAGGAACCGTCAACCTTGGAGTCGGAGCTTATTCTCCGGGTCCGGTGACGGCGGGCGAGTGGATTAATGTGGTCGGCGTGGCGGATGGCAGTCAGCAGGCCACCCTTATTTACAAGAACGGAGCACAGGCGGACCAACAGCCTTGGTCGAAGGAGAACATCGTTCCTGTGCACGGCACGGCGCCTGTGCGCATAGCCACGCGCGATTTCAACAGCTTCTTCCTCGGCGCAATCCGCGAAGTACGCTTTTGGAATCGGGCCCTGACTGCGAGTGAGGTGCAACAGGTCTTCACGGAGGTCATCCCGCCGGACGGACTGGTCGCCGCCTTCCTGCTTGCCAGCGATACCGCGCCCGACTCGGTCGGCGGGCATGATGGTCAAATCAACGGCGGAACTTGGGCCCCGTCATGAGAAACGCGGGTGGCGGTCCGCGCTACGCCCGCTCACCGGATGCACGGGTGGCGCATACGTCACGACGCCTTTTGTCGCGATGTATGCGCCACATGTGAGTCGGAGAGGCGCAGACATGCCAAAGAGCGGCTCGTCTGATGCGCCGCCCGCGGCCGCTCATCAGGTGCGCCGGCAACCCCTGTCATAGCGTTTTCGGCTGCCATGCGCCCGAGAGATCATTGTGGTGAAACCCGTCCGAGACCTGCTGCGTTGTGGCGTAGCGGTAGAGCGCCGCGACAAATATCCCCCGAGCGGCAGAGCAGACAAGGGCGAGGAGCATCCAATAAATCAGCATCAAAGCGACGCCGGCAATCATTCCTGTCTGCCCCAGCCGCGCCCCCAGCACTGGAAGAAGCAATCCCGGCAACGCCAGCACTACAGAGATCAATCCGAAGCTGAAGCTGCCCGCAACCTCCTCGCCCCACGTGTTACGAAATATCTCCGCCGACTCGGAAAGCGCTGCGGCGGGTCCCATATCCTCGGCAGCAAGAATAGGAACGACGAAGAAGCTGGCGAGCGTCCAGACGTAGCCGGTGATGCTCGTAACAATGCGGCCCAGAAAACTCAGGCGGCGCTCGAGCAATTCGAGGAGCACCCCCACGGTCGCAGCGAGCAGCGCCCACTGAAGGATGCTCCACTTGCGCTTCCACGCCGTCTGCAAGCCGTCATTTAAGGCCGCACGGCCGCCGGCGAGTCGATCCGACGCGATGCTGACGAGCGCGACATTGAAGTAGATCCCAACCCCATACGTGAGGAAGTAAAAGAGAAAGACGAACGGCAGCAACTGTTGACCCAGCACTTTTTGGTGGGCAACATCATGGAGTGGCATGGCGGGAAGCACTACGACGATCGCGGCCGCGCTGCAGATTATTAGTGTCGCCGCCAGACAGTAGAGCGCCGACATCACCGGCAGCCAGAGAAGTTCTTTGTCCGACTTCAGGATCGCGAAACTGCGCTCTAGAAGATCCCAGCTTCGGAAAAATGTCCCCATTAAGGTTCTCCTGAATGCTCCACGGCGCGGACCCCTGCCTGGAACCTCGCGCGTCGGTCAGCATCCTAACATCCCCGAAAGTTGTGTTGCGACAGAAATCTAGTATTACTATGTTATGTAGCTCTTGCAATTCTCCTTCGTATGACTTAGCATGGGCGCATGAAACCCATCGTCTGGAACGCCAAGCTTTGGAAAGAAAGCGTGACGCAATTCCTGGAGTTTCTGA
>Ga0209517_10001584_pt1 | contig 34006 bp, 44 predicted proteins | sample PeaSoiMetSII2010_FD_187695 | JGI IMG/M metagenome (GOLD analysis project Ga0209517, IMG submission 187695) | Peat soil microbial communities from Weissenstadt, Germany - SII-2010 (SPAdes) (version 2) | ecosystem: Environmental > Terrestrial > Soil > Wetlands > Peat | place: Germany... | reverse complement strand
CGGCGCCTACATCTCAGAGTGCCCCTATCAGATCGTTAGGCCGTACCACAAGGGCGACCTGGTGCGGACCGAGAAGCTGTTTAAGTGGCTCTACCCCAGGATCGTCGACTCTGGGATGCTCGAGGCTTACGATCGGGAGCGTCGTCTCATGCTGATCCTTCTCCGCAACGCGCGGCGAGGGATGAGGGTCGACGTCGCGGCATTGGACAGGGACATCCCCGCCATGCGGCGCGGGCTGGAAGCGGCCGATGCGTGGTTGAAGAAGCGACTGGGGGAAATCAACATCGACAGTCCGCAGCAGTTAGGCCGGGCGCTTTATGACAAGCGGATCGTTGTCGACTTCAAGACCACCGCCAAGGGCCAGCTGTCCACCTCGCAAAAGACTCTCACCATCGACAAGTTCTCGGACAAGCGGGTGTACCAAGCGCTGATGTACCGCTCTCAGATGGAAACCTCGCTGGGGACGTTTATGGAATCTTGGCGTAGCCTGGTCGGTGGTGGTGAAACGATCCACCCCGACTGGTCACAGGTGCGTGCTGATAAGACCAATGGCAAACAGAAGGGTGCACGGTCTTTGCGGATTATCTGCGCAAAGCCAAATTTTTTGAACATCCCCAAACGCTGGCGTAAGGCTATTGTCGCTGGTTACGTCCACCCATCCTTTATCAAGGGAACGGTAGAGCTGCCCTTTATCCGTACTTACGCCTTGCCGCACAAAGGAAAGCGGTGGGGAAGGCGAGACCAGAAGCAGCAGGAGCTCAAGCTCTTCGCCTGGGCCGAAGAGGGGCCGGTGATGGAGGGCTTCCTGGCGGACCCGGACTACGACGTTCACGAGATCGCCCGGGCCGAGGAGGAGCGCGCTCTGATCGAGGCCGGCCTCCGCGATTCCATCGACCGCGATACTGCGAAGAACACGGTATTTGCCCGCCTCTACGGCCAGGGATTGAAAGGCTTGATGGTGACCCTCAAGCTGCCGGAAGATGAGGAGGTGGTGGCCAGGGTGGTGCAGCGGGCGTTGAACAGTGCCCTGCCGTCCATCAAGATGCTCGACGACCAGCTCAAGGCACTAGTGAATGGTGGCGACCCGATCAAGACGTGGGGTGGGCGGCTCTACTACAAAGAACCGTCGAAGTACGTCGAGAAATTCGGGCACGACATGGACTTCGCTTATAAAATGCTGAACTATTTTTGTCAGGGGAGCGGTGCCGACGTCACGAAGGAGATTATCTGCCGCTACGATGAACACCCCAAGCGGACTGAGGAACTGATCGTCACGGTGTACGACGAGTTCGACCTCGACCTGCCCATGTCAGATCGTGGTGCCCGGCAGGAGATGAGTGTGCTGGAGGAGTGCGTGCGGTCCATCGACATCTCACCGCTTACCCTCACCTCGGGCGGTGAGATCGGTCCCAACTGGGGTACGCTGAAACCATTCCCGGTATGAAAAGGAGAAGAATGAAAATGAAAAAGGCAAAGGTGGAAATTTACAAACGTAAGGAGAAGAATGCCAAGTAAAGGTCGTTTCGCCCAGCTCACGAGTTGGAGCTTCAGTGTCTACGCTCAGTACGTCAAGTGTCCCTACTCAATATGTCTTGACAAGATCATGCGGGTGAAGATGGTCGAGCCTGTGAACCCGCATTTTGTCAAGGGGAACCGGGCGCATGACATCGCGGCGTCGTTCATCTCCGGCCCCGGTGCCAGGCGCCCGGCACTTAGCGAAGAGGTCCCTGTCCCGGGCACCAAGGACACGGTAAGTGTCAACCTGGAGCCCATCAAGGCTGAGCTCATCGCGATGCGGAAGGCCAAGGCCAGAACCGAACAGGAATGGGCATTTGACCGACAATGGAACCCGGTTGATTGGCGGGACTGGGATCGGGCCTGGCTCAGGGTCAAGACCGATATCTGCGCCGATACCATCGACCCGCCCACGGTGGATATCATCGACCTGAAGACGGGAAAGGTCCACGATGAACACAAGCAGCAGCGGTCTATCTACGCCATGGCTGGCCTGCGTCTGGTCCAGATCGGGGCCCTGGCCGGCGGTTCCAAGAAGGTCGAGCTCACTGCGCGTCACGTCTACGTGGACACTGGCCAGTCGGCGACGGAGACCTACGGTATGAAAAACCTGGAGCCGCTCAAGCGGGAGTGGCTGACCAGGATAGAGCGGATGATGAAAGATACCACGTACCCAACGAAGACCGGTAACCACTGCCGCTGGTGCCGCTATGCCAAGAGCGCCGGCGGCCCTTGCCCGGAGAAGATGTGATGAGAGGGAAAATGTAATGGACATTAACGACGAAGAGTATCGTGAGATGACGGCTGCACGCGCCGCTGAGATAAAACCAGATTGGGCGACTGACCCTGAACCGCGATGTTCATGCGGCACACCACTTGTGCCGATAGAACTTATCATAAACGGTGAATCGTGTATTTTGTGGGGATGCGCTGTGTGTGATTGTCAGGCAGATGAAGGAGGAAAGTGAATGAAGGTGGTCGTAAAGCAGAAGACGAAGGCGTCCAAGGTTCCCAGGCCTGACCCCAAGGCCGCGGCGCAGGCAGCGCTTAGGAACGTCGCGGCCTGGGTGGAAAGTCCTTCGGCGTGGCATGTGATGTTCGGCGCTGGAGCGCACAGCAAGGTTGAGCAGGCAGCACTGGAAGAGGCGAAGGCCCTGGTGGCGAACTACGTCAGGCTGGGGGCGAGATGAACCACACCAACGTAATGATTGACCTGGAGACCCTGGGCACCAAGCCAGGCAGCATCATCCTTAGCATCGGCGCCGTGGCCTTCGCCGAAGGCGAGCCTGAGGAAAGTTGGACGAGGTTTGACAGCGGCCCCATCAGCATCGTAAGTTCGCGAGCCTGTGATCTGACGATGGACGATGACACCCTGTTATGGTGGTTGGAGCAGGACCTTGCCGCAAAGAGCTTGCTACGTAAGTGCCTCGGACGTGAAGCCGCCGCGCTGGACGTCGTGCTGTGCCGGTTTGCGGACTGGCTCACTAACACTCCTGGTGATACGCCCGTGATCTGGGGCAACGTGGCCAACTTCGACAACGTACTGCTACGATCTGCATGGATGGCGGCACTGCCAGCCTTCACGCTGCCGTGGAAGTACTGCAATGACCAATGCTATCGGACGATGAAGAACGTGTTTAGCCAGGTGCCGAGGCCGCCGTTTGTTGGCGTGAAACACGACGCCCTTGCCGACGCGTTCCACCAGACACGTCATCTCCAGGCAATTCTCAAGTATATCAAGGAATCAACACATGTGGGATGACTTGTGGAGATCATTCACCGAGAAGGAGCGTGCCGTGCTTTGCCAGGCTACCGCTGATGATGTGATGCAACCGGCTGGAACCCTGAACAGCGCCGTCGTTCCGGAACCACTACGTGCGAAGTTCATGGCCGCGGTGATCCGCCGGATGTCGTCAATCCCACTGCCAACCGAGTCTGAATTGCACACCGACCCAGAGGCGCAAAAATGACCAAGGGTGAGCAGAATCTTCGGGCAGTCGCCTTCACCTTCGCCCTGGAGCAAGGTTTGGAGCTTGAAACGCGGTGGACGACGACCGGTCTTGAAATCGAGTTCGTAGAACGCAAGGCGAAGGATAAGATGCGCAGATTTATGCGGTGTACGATCTCAACGTTGCAGGTACCCTTGATCGGCCGCGCCGATATGGACCTGCTCAAGGTGCAGTGGCGGCATGGCTGGACGAACAAGACGAACGCGTAGGGAATCCACCCTCGAGGCTTGGTGTGTGCGGTGGGCACGGACCCGCGGCATCCAGGTCGGGAAACTTACTGAGTGCATCGGCCTACCGGACCGAATCTTCTTCGTTCCCGGTGGCCGGCCTCTGGCGCCTGAATTCAAACGGCCTGGCCGGGACGACGCCAGCCCGGCTCAGGTCTGGCACTTGAAGAAGCTGCGTGAGCACGGATACGACGCACCGCTGATTAACGACCGGGAAGAGTTCTTGAAGATGATGCGCAAGAGGAAAGTCAAGTGAACGACCTCGTGCCTAAGTCGCTCGCCGTGAAGATGGCTGAGTGGTGCGCCGCCGCCAAGCCGTGGCATCCCCGCGGCTACCAGTTGCGATCTTTGAAGTTCGTGCTGGAGAACAGCCAGGCCGGCCTGCTACTGTCGCCAGGGATGGGCAAGACGAGCGTCATCCTTGCCGCGATCAAGGTGCTGCTGGCCAAGAAGTTGATCAGGCGAGCCTTGATCGTCCCGCCGTTACGGGCCTGCTACGAGGTCTGGCCGGCAGAGATCAGCGACTGGGAGGACTTCCACGACCTCAGCATCACGCTCCTCCACGGTGCGGATAAAGAGAAGAACCTTAGGTTGCTGGAGCCCAGGCACCAGATAGCGCTCATCAACCCGGAGGGATTCCAGTGGCTTACCGCAGACAAGAAGCGGATAAAGCAACTCGATGCAGACATGCTGGTGATCGACGAGTCGTCGCTGTGGAAAGCTGGGAATTCTGCGATCAGGTTCCGGTGCCTCAGATCACACCTCCAGGAGTTCAAGCGACGCTACATCTTGACCGGCTCGCCGCGGCCGCAGAACTACCTCGACCTCTGGGCGCAGATCTTCATCCTCGACCGTGGTGCCGCGCTGGGTGCTTACGTCAGTCACTACCGGAATCAGTACTTCTATCCGACCGGGTATATGGGATATGAGTGGGCGTTGCTGCCTGATGCGGACAAGGCGATCAACAAGCTGGTGGCGCCGATGGTACTGAGACTCGACGCGAAGGATTATCTCAAACTGCCGCGGGAGATGGAGCGGGCGCACTATGTCGAATTGCCGGCCAAGGTGCGGACGGAGTACGACCGGATTGAGGAGACGATGATGAGCATGCTCTTCGACGCGCCGTTCATCAACTTCGCCGCAGCTAGGTCCAAGTTATGCCAGATCGCCAACGGCAGCGTCTACCTCGACGCCGGGCCGCAGGACGACCGGTGGCCGGTCAAGGACCGGCCCGTGAAGGTCGTCCACACCGCTAAGGTGGAGGCCGTGGTCGACCTGGTGCGTGAGCTCCAGGGCGAGCCGCTGCTCCTGGCCATCGGCTTCAAGCACGACGTGGCGGCGCTGCGCGTGGCCTTGGGTGCCGGCACGCCCTGCATCAACGGGGCGACCACCCGCGACCAGGCCTCGGACTACATCACACGATGGAATCGAGGTGAGCTTCCCGTGCTCCTCGGCCACCCCGCGGCAATGGGCCACGGCTTGAACCTCCAGAAGTTCAACGCCCAGAACGTCGGCTATTTCGACCTGCCGGACAACTATGACACCTACCTCCAGTTCTTTCTTCGCGTGTGCCGGCAGGGGAACAAGGCGGCCTTCGTGATGAAGCATCACTTCATCGTGCGGGACACCGTCGACGTCGCCAAGATGCGGAACCTGGTCCGCAAGGGCAACGGGCAGAATGCCTTCCTGGCGGCGATGCGGGAGTACGCTGAGAAGAAGTATGGCAAAGGCTTGCTTAAACGCTAGGCTTTTGTAACATCCAAGGCATAAATTAACCAGTTAATTTAGAATGGAGACAGGGGTGGAAAGGACCCTGTGAGATGATAACTGTAAAGAAGCTGGTGGTGAAGAAGCCGCGCGTGAAGCTCGTCGGCGAGGACGGCAACGTGTTCAACGTGATCGGACGGTGCTCAAGGGCGTTGCTCAACGAAGTTGGTCCGGAGCGCGCCACGGAGTTCAGGGAGAAGGCGTTCGCGGCTGGCAGCTATGATGAGGTGCTGCGACTGGCCATGGAATATTGCGAGGTGCGGTGATGACGACGTGAAAGGAGTTTGTATGATCCCCTGACCCTTGTCCATCGTCCTGTTCATCGCGATGGTCTGCATCCTGCGCGCGGTGGTGATCGTCATCCTCGCTGCGCTTAGGCTGTTGTTTGGCGGAGGTGAGAGATGACGACGACGCCGCTAAGTGCAGCGCGACAAGAAAGGAGCAACACAAATGTCATGAACAAATCAGGATTACAACCGGCACATCGACCCAATAGTTCAACGCATTTTATTCGGCACAATGTTTTTCAGTGCAGTTGCCGTTTTGGTGATCGCCGTTTACGTCGGTCTGGTGATGTACGGGGTTCTTCCCGCGCCAAGCCTGTAAGCGTTCGCTGGACTTGGTTTGACCAGTTCCGTATGATCTTGGAATGCATTGTAGCGCTGCGGAAATGGCGCAAGGAAAGCGCAACGCCAGACGAAGAGGAGGCCACGGCATGAGACCTGACGTGCAAGCTTTCCTCCGCGACTATGAGGTAGGCACCACGTTGTGCTGCACGAAGCCGAACCACCGCGTTTGGCGGCACGCGGTGCAGCTCCAGGTCACGGCCCACTACGGCCAGGTCTATCTCCGTCGCATCCAGGCCCTGGACCCAGGTCGTGGTGACGGCACGCGGTGCCTGCGATGGCTGATCAAACTCGCCGACAAGCACAGCGTCGAGCTCATCGGCCACGCCAGCAACGATTTTGCAGGTAAGACTGAGAAGCCCGGCGTCATGGTCTTACGACGCTGGTACAAGCGGCACGGGGCAAGGTTCGACCGGCATGGGGCATTCACGTTTAACGGAGATCAGTGATGCGATGCTGCCTATGTGAGAAGACGGCGTTCTATCGCGTTGGTGAACGCGGTTTTTGTAGTAACCACAGAGTAGAAGCCAACGCGGCGAACGTAGTATTTGACCAGCGAGTGGCTGCCGAGCGCACAGCGCGAAGTTTGATGGCTGGCCAACACTATGGGCGACATATGAATATGGTTGCCGGTGGCTCACCGGTTGCCAAGTCAGACCGCAGGGCGCTCAGCCCAACGCTGGGAACGACGAGGAAGGCCCCACCGGTGATTCCAGCGCGTGATCAGTATGCGGAACGGCAGGCAAGGAGAATGAAGGTGAAGTATGGCCAAGCGTAAAAGGTTGAATGTCGGCCTTACCTTTGGCGAGGCCGTGTTGGAGCTCAGCGCAAAAAACGAGCTGTGGCGCGCTGGCTGGAGCCGCGACCCACAAGCTGAAAACTGGCACCAGGCGCTGCGCAGGTCATCAGATGCTAGGTTGATGAGCGTTGACCAGGCAGGCCTTCACTGGGACTGTCCGAGTCTCAAGCTTGATGACGTTCGGGCTGAAGATTGGGAGGTGTGGACGATATGACGACGATGACGGAATGCGGAACCTATGAAGGTGTACCGGTTGGTGTGCCGGCGACGCACGGACTGTCGCGAAATCATGGTCAGCTCTTAACCTGGGACGCGGTGCGGGAGTACGTCTTCGCCGGCAACGCGCGGTTCACCCTGCGGAGTCTTAAGACCGGCTCGCGATTTACCTACCGGGTCCGGGTGAAGAAGGCCGACGTGGAGCGCGGCCGTCAGGGCGGCGATCTGATCTACTTCGTTAGCCTGCTCCGCGGCCCGGACAACGAGGCTGACTACGCTTACCTTGGCGTGCTCCGCCAGCCCGGTGCCTTTCACCTCACTGAGGCCAGCAGGCTGGGACGCCAGGCGCCAGCCTACCTCGCTCTGGTCTGGTTCCTGGACAAGCTCGTTCACGGGAACGACGTGCTGGGCAGGACGCTGGAGGTGTGGCACGAAGGCAGGTGCGGCAAGTGCGGCCGGGCACTCACGGTGCCGGAATCCGTCCACCGCGGCATCGGGCCGGAGTGCGCTGGGAGGATGATATGAGGTATATCTTCTGCGGGGCGCGTGATTGGGCGGATAAGAAAAAAATCGACAAGCGTGTGGCCAAACTGACCTCGGACGATTTGCTGATTGAGGGCGGTGCGCCAGGTGCTGATTTTATCGCTGGCGTTTGTGCTGACATGCACGGCATACCACACTGCACCTTCAAGGCCAATTGGAAATTCTATAGCAAGGCGGCGGGGCCGATCCGTAATGGGTGGATGCTAAGGTTTGGCGTTCCAAACAAGGTGGTGGCCTTTCACGCTGACCTCGAGAGGTCGAGCGGCACAGCTGACATGGTGCGACGAGCGCGTAAGGCCGGTGTGCCAGTGGAGGTGATAAAGTGAGAACGGTATGGGCGGTGTTCTATCGGTGCAGCCGGATGCCACGTTTTGCCTGGCACTTGTGCTCACTTCATGAAACCAAGCACAGCGCAGAAGAAGCGATGAAGGCGCAAGCGCTGGAGCCGATGCCACCACAATTGCGTCGCGGTGGGCGGTATGATGTCCAGAAGTGGGGAGTGCAGAGATGAAGTTTACCGTCGAGCTTAAGGATGAGCAGCTGGTGGCAGCAATCACCGCACTGCGCGCATCAGTAACGAATAACCGTGATGTGTTGCGGCTGATGATTAACCGTAGCGATCTGACGGCCCAGGGTTGTCGCAGTTACGTGATGGTTATGGAGGATACCTTGAAACTGTTACAGACCGTAGCAGCTACGGCTGGTAACAGTCAACCTGCCCCAGGACCTTCAGATGGGGTAGAAACCCCTATATAGGAGGTAGAAATGCCTATAAACCTGTCCTGGGGCCGGGAATGGCAGGTTTAAGGGCTTCCCAGGTTGGCCCTGGGAGACCAAGGTGAAAATAAAGTCCTGGTAGCAGCTGGCTGGCGGGATATACTGGGACCAGCAGTTGATAGGGCTCGTAACCAGCCGGTACACCACCAAGGGTTGAAGGTCGTGAGACGTTCCCCATAGAGATGGAAAGCAGCAGAGACCGTCTACGAGACGAGACTCTGGGTGAAGTGGCCAAGCGGTGAACGAAGGTAGCCGCGCAGCGATGTAACCTGCTGGGAGAATCTAGGGCTCACCTTGGATCGGGGCACAGGTTAGATCGTCCACCCGCAACGACAACGCATGATCAACGTCGGAACACGGTTAACTGGAACCTTCCCACACCTCACATCATTGCGGTTGAAAGGACCGCTAACTGAGATGACAAAGACATCAACCGTTCGCTGCATCACAGCGACACCCCCACCACCGGGACGGCCGGTTCTCAGTGTGGCTCGCGTTGAGGACCTGGCCATCCTCGCTGGTACGCGAAAGATCGGCCCCACCCAAGCGGACGTAGAAACCAAGCTGCTTGGGAAACGTAATGGAAACCCGGGCACCAACAAGCAGACGGCGGCTGCGGTGGCGAAAGCTATTTCCGCACCGCACGTCAACAAGAAGTCAGCCCACCTTCTCGCCGGCTTTTCTGACGTACCACCTGATGAGCAAGGTGAGAAGCTAATGGCCTTGAGCAAGCGTGTAAGCGAGAAGCCACCTGCATCATCGCTAACACTTCCAATCGAGCCACCAGCAAAGTCGTTGTTCCATAAGGCGGTGAAAATGGTTGGTTTCAAATTTCTGCAAGCGGCTCGCAACGAGGACGCCGTTGCTTATGGCTACGCACATCGTGATCAGCGCGCAGTTCTCATCACCGCGCAAAAAGACGGTACTGAGAGTTGGGCCGTCAAGTGGCCTGGTGGTGGGGAGGAAAATGGTATGACCGGTGGCACGGAGCTTGCCGCCTTCGTGAAGGCTCTTAAGATCACAACCACCAAGCACCTGGCCGGCCTCAGGCGTACGGCCAGGGTGTTGGCAGAAACCCAGGCCAAGGCGGCAGCACTTGCTGAAGCTCAATTGGAAGCGGCCAAGGACACTGACGTCGCCGTGGTGGCAGAACCTCCCGTGACACAGTTACTTCCCGGTGGCCCGCCAGATCACGTTTGCCGGGCAATCGTCATGCTCGGCGAGCTTACCGGGAAGCGCTATGACATGGATCTCCTGCGCGGTGATAAGCATTACGGTGATCGGGTTGCCCTGCTCAGGGCCATCTTTAACCGAGGGCGAGGGCAGTATAAGGCGAGCGAGACCGGCATCACCAACCTTACCACCGCCTTCTATACCGCGGTTGGTCCTAGTGGTAAGAACGCGGTAGCTAAGTCCAAGTCATTTTCACTGTGTGCTGCTGATATCGCACAAGCGTTCAAGCTTGCACAGCGTCTTGCCAAGCGAATTGAACGCACAACGATGAAGAAGGTGGCGCGAGTGACAGCCGCTGAGAGGTCTTTGCCGGGCGAGGTCCTCCCTACCTATAAGCGTCCCAGCAAGGGACAGCGTACCAAGGAACGAGAGGAGGCCAAGCAGGACATAGCTACGAAGCTTGCCGTCAGCCCGGAGCAACCAGCTGTTCCACATCCTGACGTGGACGTCGTCATCGTTCCCGGTGATCTTCGCTTGTTGGAGGACCCTGTAAATGGCCTGGTTATGATCCAAATGGAGCGGGCAAACAGCCAGGGTGCCATTTGTGTCTATAATAATGGTAGCAGGGTTGCCGCTGGGGTAGTACCACCTGAAACTTTAATCAAACTGCGACCTGTACCGCCAGATGTGGCGCACGGTATCAGCGGCAATGAAATGCTGCTGCAGGCCGCCAACCAGTTATTGACACCAATCATACCAGGGGTGCCAGTAACGCCCGTGGCCGCGCGCCACTTAACCGCAGTCGTTCACTGCAAGGAGCTTATTCCAATGGCAAACACTACAGCACCAGTATCCGCAGCAAAGAAGTTCGCGCCGCCGGCGAAGGTTGCCGGCAAGGGAAAGAAAGCAACACCAAAGGTAACCAATGGTGCCGCGGTTAAGGCCGCACACGCCAAAGCTGAGAAGTCTGAACGAGTTGGCATCTACACCGGGAAAAAGATCAAGGTCTTGAACGAAAATCATGGTGCCCGTCCCGGCACCAAGCGCGCCAAGGCGATGGATATCCTTATCGCCTCCAAGACCACAGATGAGGCGATCCCCAAGATTGCAAAGGTCGGGGCTAACAACTCGTTCATCGCCTTCGCCATCCGCGAAGGGTTGATCTCTCTCTCGTAATACAACGTCGTACCAATCGCACCACGTACTAAAACCACTCAACGCTCACTCAGTTAACAGTCTATGAGTGGGCGTTGTGTTGTCTAGTAGGACCTTTCAGGAAACGATCTTGGTGATCGCAAGAGGCCCTGGGGAAAAGGTCCCTAGGCCCTGGGGAAAAGGTCCCTAGGCCCTGGGGAAAAGGTCCCTAGGCCCTGGGGAAGGTCCCTAGGCCCTGGGGAAGGTAGAAAATCGCAGGAAAAGGAATGACAGGTAACCATAAAGACCGTAGGAGAAGCGCGAACCTTGCTCGGCCCAGGAACCCAGGTGTACTGGCGGCCGGACAACGTGCCCTGCAAATTGCCATTGAGTGATAAGGATTGTGCCAGGGCCATTCACGTCTCGACACCGGAAGATGTGAGCGCGGCAATCGCTGGGCTAGGCCGCGATGCGATGATGGCTGAGAGCCGCGGTGATCACGTTGACGTGGCGGCTGCTCGCCAGCGGATCGTAGCGCTGAGAGAGGTAGTGACAACGTGATTCCCATCTTCATCCTAAGTTATAACCGTGCTGGGAACACCCGTACCACGAAGTTGCTTGACGCATGTGGGGTGACCGGCTACAAGGTCGTCGTCAGACCAAGTCAGTACGACGATTATGCGCGGTACCTTAGGCGAGAGAATCTGCTCAAGCTGGACGCCGAGGAGGGGCTTAGTTACGCTCGAGAGTTCATCCGAAAGCGAGTCAAACGCGGTGAGTGGTGCCTTCACATGGACGACAATGTGCTGGGCTTCTACGTGTGTGATGAGAAATTCTACCAAGCATATGACAACTTCGAGCGTGGAGAAGGTGGACTGACTGAGATCAATCGACGGTGGGACCCCATCATAAAGAACCCACCAGGAAAAGATTTTGCAACGTTCTATCGAATCATCGTTCAAGATACCATGCGCGAAGCCGACAAACGTGGTGCCGTGTTGTGTGGATTTACCGCACAGAACGCTGCGGCAATGCGTCCTCATAAGTGGATGGACGTCGGCTACGTATGTGGCAAGGTGATGCTCATGAAGAACGTTGGCTTTCCGTGGCGCCACATTTCTGTCAGCACTGGCGAGGACTACGCGCTTACCGCGGCACATCTTCTCGAATTTGGCCGCGTGCTGATCAACGGGTGGGGGCATCCTCGTCGGAAGCATTACGCACCTGGTGGCTGTGGCACTTACGAGGAGCGGCTCCCGGAGATGATCAGAACAAGTGCTGAGTTAATGGAACGCTACCCTGGCCTGCTGCGTATGAAAACGCCAGGACCGCGTGGCATCGAAAGATTCGAGGGTGAGCTTCGTCTTCGCCTTCACACCGTAGAACAGATCGCTAAGTGGCGCGCCAACTTCGGAAAAGAGCCACAGGTGAGTACGCATGACAGCACACCGCACGTTGCAGAGAAAAACAAGGGGATGAACGTCGTTACGATCAACACCTACGGTGGGTCACTCCTTCTTGGGGCAAAGATGATCAAGGCAAACATCATTGCGACCATGGAAGATACCGGCTATGGGTCGAAGTTGCAAGCGCTGAACTTTCCAGCCGTACCACGCTATGAGCGACTGGCTGACTGGCCGGAAAGGTTTGCCATTCCCTGGTCAACGATCAACGTAATCGCTCATCCCCCATGCAAATCGTTTAGCTTGATGTCAGCGAGTTGTAAAAATAATCGTGGTACGGAATCGGAAGGATTCCAGTGCCACCGCAACGTTATCAATTACTCCCTGGGACATCACTGCCGCAGTCTGGCCATCGAGTCCGTGCCCGGCGCCTACGAGGGTGGACACGAGGCTTATGAAGAACTTGCCAGGCAGTACAGGTATCGAGTAACTTATATCACGCTTAACGCGGTCAGCTTCGGAATACCACAGTGGCGCCCACGGGTTTGGATTCTCTTTCACCATACGAAACAATTTCGCGTTGAGTTGAAACCGCGCTACACCTTGCTTCGTGATGTGCTGAACCCAGGAAAGAATCCAGTGCCATTGTTCAGCTGCACAAAGACCTTATACGAAAAAACCCGCACGGTGTTGAAGGGGACACATCCTCGAGGACACATCTTTTCATTGCTTCGTCAGCACTTCGGTTTATCAAGCGACGAAGAACTAAGAGCGAAGTTTCCTGACGATACGAAGGGTTATCTTTCCGGTTACGTCAGGTTCCTGGACCCTGACGGGTTTGCCACCACGCTCTTGGGCGACACCTCTTGGGCCGTCGATGATCGCCTTCTTACCATCGAAGAGTACTGCGGCATCATGGGGTTTCCACGCGACTATAAGTGGAATCTTAGCGAATCGCCAAACAACGCCAACAACGCGCGTGCCTACTTGTCGCGTGGTGTCTGCCCTCCTATCGCCGCCTGGATTTTGAAGACCCTCGATCGCAACACATCAGGGTGGGCAGGTACGTTCACACACGAAGAAGCTGACTTTGGTGGAGTCATCGACCTTTGTCCGAAAAAGGCGGACGCCCTGGCCATAGCACGTGGTGAGAAATTACCGCCGAAACTAACGCCTCAGCGCGTACAACCTGCGCTGCCGTTTGGCGCGGTGATCAAGGCGCGGGAGACGCCTCCAATTCCTCGAGCACATCGCTACACACTCATTGACGAGTCGCGAGCCTACGCGCCAGGGTCGCCCCAGGCTGAGTTTATCATAACCGCGCTGAAGAAAGAGGGGCGACGTGGTTTGAACCGCCACGAGGTCGTGGCCAAGGCCATCGCCGACCCGGTAAGATTCCCGACCAACCAGCCACACGATCGCGCCGTTGGGTTCTGGCTATCAAAGTTAAAGGGGCAGGGCGCCTTGAGGTTCGCGGAATGAAAGGAGAAGCTTATGCAACTAGGAATGTTTGATCACGCACAGTTTCCAGAACGTATTGCACCAGGTGGGTGTTCTTGGTGCGGAGGATCATTACGTGTTCGCATACAGAATGATGGTGGTGAAGTTCGCTATTACGACTGCGATCATTGCAACGGTACTGGCGTTGAACCACCGTCAATGTGGCAACTAATCAAATCATTTTTCAATGATCGCTCACAATGACGACAATAACAAAGGTGATCATCCTGGAAGGACCGGACGGCTCGGGAAAGTCTACCCTTGCCGCCCGGTTACGCGATCAACACGGTTACCAGATCGTCAAGTTTGGGCCGCCACGCCCCAGGGAGGACATGCTGGTCACTTACACCAACTCGCTGCTCACAGCGATCGCCAGCAAGCGGCCAACGGTCATCGATAGGCATTATCTCGGTGAGTCCGTCTACGGTCCACTGCTCAGGGGCGAGGACAGACTCGGGGCTCAGGGGCGTGATCTCATCGAGCGGCTCATCGCTGCGCGTGGGGTGAGGCTGATCATCTGTAGCCCACCGTGGAAGACGTTAGTAAAAGCGTGGAAAGCCAAGGACGACCTGCTCAAGCGGGTGGATCAGCTCTGTCATGTTCGGGCCGCCTACCTGGCAGAAGCGAAGAGATTACACCTGGTGGTTTATGATTGGACCCAGGGGCAGCCACCCAGCCTTGAGACCACACCTACGCTGCCTGAGGGGGTGACAGGGTACCAGGAAGCTGATACCCTCTGGGTGGGTGAACGGCCAGGCAAGAAACATGTTAAGTGGGACCTGCCCTTTCACGATACAACCAACTCGGCCCGTTACCTTTGGGAATCACTCCAGGGTGTCAGGGGGTGGCGGGAACGGCGTGGGGCCTGGACCAATGCCTGGGACGCCGAGGGAGAGCCTAGAGACCTGTTCGGGATCGTTAGCGCGCTGCCCAAGGTGACACGGGTGATCCCGTTGGGAGACGCAGCTACTGATGTCTGCAATCATATGAGATTGGACCTGGTTTGGCAGATCATGCCCATGCCACACCCCCAGTACTGGCGGCGATTCCATCATCACGATCAGAAAGGTTATACCGCGCTGCTGGAGGCGGCGCTGCGATGAGATACGACAACTTTGCGTTAGCCTGGTTCGACCTGCTCTACTCGCTCTATCACACCGGGAAGCCGGTATCACCTCGTGGGTTCGAGACCCACGAGCTCATCGGTGTGAAGGTGCATGTCACGGACCTTACCCAGAACATCCTCGTCCATCCGGCCAGGGCACTCAACTACCGCTTCATGATCGCCGAGTGGCTTTGGATCGCGGCGTATCGCAATGACGTCGCCACCTTGGCCAGGTACAACAAGAAGATGGCAGAATTCTCTGACGACGGGGTGACCCTGGCTGGCGCCTACGGACCGCGGATGGCAGACCAAGTGGATTATCTCCTGGAGCAGCTCAAGAAGCCAGTGTCGCGCCAGGCGGTGGCGACCATCTGGCGGCCGTGCCCAGCACCGTCGAAGGATATTCCTTGCACGGTGGCGTGGCAATTACTCGCCAGGGAGGGAAAACTTCACGGAATCGTGACGATGAGAAGTTCTGACGTGTGGCTGGGATTGCCGTACGATTTTCACGCGTTCACCCAGCTCACTTCCGGGGTGGCTGGTGAGATGAATCTGGAACCAGGCGGTTTGACCTTCAACCTTGGCAGTTCGCACTTGTACGACCGGGACCGGGAGAAAGCTTTGACCGTGTTGAGCCGGCCTGACGAGCTGCGATGTGTGCGATCGCCGCGGCTGCCTGGCAGGCCGCCGGCGGACGCAATCCTCGATTGGAGCGATGATCTGGTTCATCCCTGGTCGGTTTACCGCGACGTGCTCAAGGCGACGACGAGCCTGGAAGCGCTGAACAGATTGGAGAATCTCGATGCTGCAACGACCAAGCCTTGACGATTACTACCTCGCCCTGCTACCCCTCATCGCGTCCCGGGCGACCTGCCCTCGGCGCCGGGTGGCGGCGATCCTGGTCGATGCCGGTGGGAAGCTGGTGGCCATCGGTTATAACGGTGTTCCGAGTAAAATGCCTCACTGCATCGATACACCGTGCCCTGGAGCGATAGACCAGCCTGGGGACACGACCAGGTGCATTGCAATCCACGCTGAGATGAACGCTTTATCCCAGGCAAGGGCCTCTCGCCGCTTGCCGCATACACTCTACTGCAGCACCACGCCGTGCTTCGACTGCGCCAAGCTCCTCGTCACTGAGGGTGTGAAGCGGGTGGTGGCTAGGGGCGAGTACGCTGACCGGCGTGGGGTGGACCTGCTGGGCCAGGCAGGCATCAACGTCGAGATCATCACCACAAGGGAAGAAGAAGCTGTGAGCTATCCACATCTTAGTACCGAGTGCCAGGAGCACCACGACCTGGTGAGGGACTTTCACAACGTCGCCGGAATGCGGCCGACGATCATCTGCCTTTGCGGATCGACGAGGTTCCGCGATCAATTTGCACAGGCCAACTATCGAGAGACGCTAGCTGGCAACATCGTCCTGAGCGTGGGATTCTACGTTCACATCGCGGATGAATGCCCTAACTGCGACGCATCGCAGAGCTTCGCGGAGGAGCAGGGAGCGAAAGGCCAGCAGGGAAAGTGCTGGCAGTGCGGCGCTGACCTGGGCTGTACACCGAAACAGAAGATCGCCCTCGACAAGCTGCACAAGTGGAAGATAGACCTCTGCGACGAGGTCTTCGTCCTCAACGTGGGAGGCTATGTCGGCGACTCGACGCGATCCGAGATCGCCTACGCCGTCGCTCGCGGCAAACCGGTACGGTACCTGGAGGTCGTCAATACTGCCGACGGTGTAAAGGAGAAAGAGGTAGAATGAAATTTGAACTCACGCTTCCAGATCAGGTGATCAGCGAAGAACCGGAGATGAAGTGTTTCCTGGAAGCACTGCAACTCCTGGTAAACAGAATGGCAACGTCGCACTTCAAATACGGTTGCATGAGTGACACTTACCCGGATAACGCGCATGCGATAGACTCTGCGCAAAAACGCATGACGATGTACAGCGCTTCTGGCAACACTGAAAATTGTTTGGACGCGGCAAATTTCTTGATCATCGAGCATCTGTTTCCGTCGCATCACACGGCTCACTTCAGAGCGCAAAGCTCAAAGGAATCACCAGGCATAGTCTAGAAGGAAGAAAAGGAGAAAGGCAATGACCACAAGTGAAACGGTTGCCGAGTTCATGCGGCATATCGGGATGGAAACTCACACCATGCCAGCGAAGCGGCCACTAGAGGTTGGTGAAACCAGGGTGCGGATGATCGTCGAGGAGTTTGCCGAGACGATCGTCGCCGCTAACGATGGCAATATCATCGAGCTTGCCGATGGCCTGGCTGACCTGCTCTACGTTATCGTCGGTGCTGGGGTCGCCTACGGTGCTGAGGTGCCGATAGAATTCATCTCACCGAGCATTACACCGTATCGTCCCAGTGCGATGTCTATCATCAGGTTCACGCGCGCTTACGCTGAACAGCTCGTAGATCTTACCATCGCCATCGCTAATGACAGCATGCGACATCTCGGTGACGCGCTGGCCTTGCTTGGTGGGGTGGTGACAGCCTACGCCGCAGTATGGGGCATGCCGTTACGAGAGCTGTTCATCGAAGTCCATCGTTCCAACATGAGCAAAAACCCGGGGCAGATCATCGGCGCTGCCAAGTACGGGCCTGGTGGTGGGAAGGGGCCAACCTACTCGCCGCCGGACATCGCTGGCATCCTGGCTAAGGCCCGGGAACAGATCACCGTAACGGCCGCGAGAACCCAGTCCCATAGGCCTTGAAATGCCCTCACCGAACCACCCAGGATGCCCTCAGAACTGCAGATAGGACCTCGGCCTAGGTTTACCCAACCTGGGTCTGTTAATTCAATAGGTAAACTAAGTTCAATACAGAAATTTGCAAAACCAGACGCAAAAATGGCCCTCAGCGCCAGCAACGCGGCACTGAGGGCGCACAAAAGTTGAGTGAACTTACTTGATCTGCTCTGCCGCAGCTTTCAACGCCGCGCGTCGTGCGATCATTCGTTTCATGGCAACGCTCTTCGCTGCGCTGGGGTTGAAGTAATAGGCCAGGCCCGTGGTCATCTCAACAGCGTTCTTCGATCCTACGCGCAGGTAGTGGAAGTCGATCGTTGACCACTCCAGGTTTGGCGTGATCCGGTAGGAAGCCCCACCGCCGGCCAGGAGCACCACCTGGTTCCCAACGGTGAAGGTAGCGACACCACCTGCGCCCTGGATGAACAATTGAAAGGAACTTGCAGGCAGGTTGGTCTTGTTCATCAGCGATGAGATGTCTGGTGTCACCCTGATCCCGCCAAGGTATGCGTTAAACGGTGTAGCTGTGATCTCATGACCTTCAAGAGAGAGGTTACTACCCTTGACCGTCCCCCAATCGATAAGATCCAGGGACTCCGTGGTGTGTGTTGCCGCACCCCATGACCCGCCATAGTTCAGCGCCGTCGCCTCAGCGCTCGTTGAAAATACTAGGCCTGACTGTGCGACAGCAGGGAGACAAAAAAGCAGAGCGATGCTCAGAACACTAAGCAACTTGTTCATCTTTCCCCCCCCCCCCTATTGCAATTGCAAGTGAGCGTAGCCATGAAGCGCAAAGACCGCGTTAATGCCATACTTGACGGTCGCAGCGTTGGGTGGTGATACCTTGCCACTGACCGCCGCTGAAACGGCACGTGCTGTTACCGCCACTGGCGCGGCCCCGGGGATGATCGCCTGGATGCTGGAAAGGGTCAGGATCACCGTCCCCAGCGCGGCGATGATTACCAGCACTACGTTAGGATCGACGCTCCCAGCCGGCAAGGCAGTGACAACACCCTGCACGTCGTTCTGTGTCTTGGTAAGCGCTGCGATCATGGCGGCCAGGTTGCCGTCCGACTTGTCGGCGTTGTAAGCATTAGCCACATCCTGGAAGGCATTGAGTGATGCGACGGCAGCCTTCATCGCAGCGGATAGGGCGGCAGCGACGTCAACCGGCAACGTCCCATTGCCTGTAGCTTCACCGATAACACTGACCACGCTGTCCGCGATGTTGATCACCACAGGTATGTTAGCGATGACTGTGGTGATCCACGAGGTTGAGCAGCCGGTCGTCCCTGCCGTTCCCACAACGGCAGCGCTACCAGCCAATACGAGAAACGTTCTGCGATCAAGCGTTGCTTCCATGATGATTCTCCTTTTTACCGTGCTACCTTGGGCACCCACGGCTTGCCCATGTGCCCAGTCCACGAATCGGCGGTGTCGTTCCCGCCAACCGCGTCGTAATAATCGTAGGGAATGCGCAGGTTGCCATTTATCCCCCAGCTGGCACCCCAACTGTTTCGTACCAACTCCGCGCCGAGTGACGAACCGATCTTGATCGAATCGTCATATCCGTAGACCAGCAGCTCATGACCACCAATGGGGGTTTCAAGTTGTGACGGGATCGGTAGCAGTCCAGTCGTCGCAACCTCGTCAGATTGGATCGCCTTGTAAACCGGAATGCCAATGGTACGGCAATAGCTGGAAGCCAATACCGATTTTGCCGTTGCCAAACCGGTGTCGAAAAGCACGCGGTGATAGGCACCGATCTTGAAGTTCTCAGCGTCAACGTCCATCGCTGGGGCGGGCATTTTACTGATAGCACCGTCAGAATACGGGTCGTCGCTATCAAGGCAAATGCCAATCTGATTAAGCACCTGCATCAACGTGCGGCTGTCAGATCCAGCGTCGTCAGGAAAGGTTCCATTCTTGATGCGCTCCTGTGCGTAGAGGAACAGCGCTGAAAACTGGACCACACCAGCCACCTTTTGTGCAAAGAATTGTGGGAAGGTGAGGTAGAGCCAATCCATGAACCCACCGCCGCTCTGCCCGGTGCAGCTGCCAGCACTGCCTTGGTCGCGCACCGGTCCGAGCTTGGCGCTTAGATCGACGAGCGTTGGAAGGGTGACAACGGAAGGTGCGGCCAGGTGGTCGCGTACGTCGAAGACGTCCTTGCGCAGGTTGAGAATGCGGGGCATTGGCCTTACTCCTTTGCGGCTGGCGGCTCGTTAAGTTTCAGCACAGGTGGAATTTCTTTTGCTCCAGCTTGTAGCGCTCCAGGCATGGGCGGCGCAACCAACAATCTGTAAGACACTTGTTGCAACACCCACTGAGAGCCAAACCGCCAAGCGAAGTGCCGCAGGGCAACCAACGTCAAACCGGAGATGGTCAACACGCCACCAGTAGTGTCAAAGCTGACTACGATGCCGGCCGAAGCGGCAAACGCAACCAAGCCACCAACCCAGCGGTTGAGCTTTTGGGATTCCATGGTGATCCACGGGAACCACTTACTGCTCTTGATTTTTTGAATGGCCCAGCTTGAAACTGCAGCCAGCACTAGCTGGCCGGTCAACGCGCTATCTGGCGTCATGATTTACGTTCTCCTTTTATGCTTCTGCGCGCGCCATCCAGCCCGCGCGGTCCGGCTCGTCCTCTGGGTGTCTGGCAAGTATCTCGTCGTAGAACGCTACACTTTGCTGACGGTAGGCAGCCAGCAGCGAGTCTGGATCGGCAGCGTTAGCCGCGGCTAGGGTGAGCGGGCCGACCGTGCCATCCTCTAGCAACGCGCCGGGCTTCAGCATGTTAACCGCGCGCTGTAAGATCAAGACAGCCTCATGAAAGTAAGCGTTAACCGCTAGAGCCAACACCCGATTAGCGATGTCCTGAGATTCCAGGCCGCCCAGCAACAGTGGTGTCCAGAACTTTGCCAGGTAGAACTGTGCCACTGCCGCCCCACGCTGCGCCGTTGGCAAGGCGGCTACAACTGCTTCATCCCCAGGGTAGGACCTTGAGTTGATACCGGCGATCACCTTGCCGCCGTTGTTGTCTACCGTTTCTACGTAGCTGCGCGGTCGGTCTTCAAAGTTAAGCAGGTAGTCAAGTGCTGGTGGGAACTGGGCCATAAGTAGCTCTCCAAATCAATGGCGAAAAAGTAGTGCTAAGATACTTATAACCAGGCTGGCTAAGCTGGTTCCAAAAATCAGCTTCAGCAATCCCAGTTGCGCTTCCCGACGTTCACTAAGGCCGACCAGCCCGTGCTCTTCTGTAAAGGTACCGTCAGCCTTTCTGCCGTACACCGTGAACATCAACGATGAATGATCGCTTTTCATAACTGCGACCTCGTCCCGCGTCAATCCAACCTTGCAATCGCCGCATGGCTCCGTAGTCATTTTGCCACCTTGGACCCTACATCATTCAGCAAACCGTCCTTCCAGACGGGCTGTGGGTGCTTACCGATTAAGGTTTACTGTCGGTCGGCCTACAATCGGAACGAGGTTACTCGCCATCAGATGCTCAAACGCTGCATTCGGCAACAACGGTGGCGCCAGCGCTGCCGTAGCGACAACGGTAGGCTGACCCGGTGTACCTGGGTAAACAGACACTAACTGCGCAGCAGAAGGCTGTGATGGCGCTCCAGTGATAGGCGCACCGCCAGTCGGCGTCATTACGAACTGAACCGTGTAAGCTACGTAAACACCTGTCGGTGGATTAGAATCAGTGAAACTTGTGCCAGCAATAGCCGTCGCTGCGGTCTGCAATGCCGTGTAAGGACCGGGGCCGGGATTACCGGGTGTGGGGCAGCTTGTAGCTGTGGAACATACCGCAAAGCTCACGATGTAGCCGTTGCATGTGTAGCCCGTAGCCGGGCAAGCAACCGCAGGCCAGCTTACAGTGTTGGTGGGTTGTGGCGTCACTGGGGCCTGACCGTGACAGCCGCTCGTAATCAGGCTGCTCAGGGCGATGACAAAAGCCAAAAGAAGATTTCTACGCATGCCGCACCTCATGGACTTGTTGTTACTGTTGGTCGTGCTGGAACTGGAACATTGTCGAGTGGGATGGTAGCCGTCGCTATATTCGATGGTGCACTTTCCACACCCTGTGCGTCAACACTCTTCACAATGTAGTCGTACGACCCTCCCAAAAGAACGGAGGTATCGTTATAGGCCGCTGAGCCGATCACCGTTGAATTAAGAACTTGCCACGCGCCAGCACCGGAAGGTGAGCGATAGGCGTTGTAACCGGCTACCGGATCAGGGGAACTTAACGGGGCGGCCCAAGTGAGGCCGACGTAGTAGGTAGTTACCTTGGCTTGCGCAGTAGCTAATGGTGAGATGAGTAGCAGAAATAGGATGGTGAAAAGTCGCCTCATCAGTTTGCAACCACACTAAGAACATTCATCATTGTTTACCTGCGTACCGCTTCCACCGCTGCCGCAAGCACCCGCAGCCTGCTGTTCCATTTCGGGGTCCATTTTGTGATCCTTTCTTGGTCGTTACTGCGTGAAGTTAGTCCGCTGTCTCCGTCTTTGCTTCCCTACAGCCGTTAATTCTTCCCGTAAATGGCACAGGTTGAACCGGCAATATAATTTCCCGCACCAATCGTGTTGGTGATTGACGTAATTGCAGCCGTCGAGTTCCACATTCCAGCACTGGTATATATGAACTGGTTACCCGCAGCAAGACCAGTTGTATGACTACCTGACGCGAATATACGTTTAGTAAACGTAGTGCCTGCGTAGTCCTGAATTGAAAGCGAGCCTCCGCCGCTCATGTTCGCAGTGGCCGAAGCATCAGAGACGTACCAGAGGAGGGCACTCGTCTGACCTTGGGCGCTGCCCGTGGCTATGGTTGTGTTAGTGGCGTAGTTGCGCTGCACATAATAGTTGCCCGCCGTATCCCCATTGAAAGTGAAGTCAGCGTCGTCTCCACCGTTTGAAGCCGATCCACGGCCTTCACATTGGAAAATCAGCTCCGCGTAGGTGCCCGGGATGCTTGAGGCGGTGATCGCCGGGCCGGGTGTACCCACAGTAAATACGCCGTTGGCAAACGAACCAGAGCCAGAACTCATCGACCAAGTAACGGTACTACCTAGATTGACATAATTCCCGCTAGAACCCCCACTCGGTGCATTAGCAATCGGCCCCATTTCCCAGTTGGTGCCGTCATAAGTCATCACAACCTGAGAGCTTGCAGCCAGATCACCTGCAGCCAGTGTCGTGGTATTTTGCCACTTGGCAACCGACTTCGCGCCTAGTGAGTTGACATTGATCGTGAGTCCTGTCCCGGTGTTCGCAGTCGTCGTTGTGTAAACAATCACGCTTCCCGCTGCGGGCACAAAGGATGGCGACGTTGTGCAGGATTGCACCGTGCCGGAACCGGAGGTATCGGCGCAGGTTGGGACCGACGCGGCGCTCGCTGGTGTCGCCCATTTGACGCCAAATGCCTGTGTGGAGTCGGCGGTCAGCACCTGCCCATTTGAGCCAACTGGGATACGGTCGTTGGCGGTGTCGTAACCCCACAGATCGCCCTTGGTGGTTAGCGGGGAAGAGCCCCCCGTGCCACAATCTGTCGCCGTGGGTGTGATCTCCCCGGTCGGCGAAATATGCGTACAGTAGTAGCCGCTACTCGGCAAGCTAGGAAGATGAGGAAAATAAACGTAGCCGTTACCATCCCACTGCAAAGCTGTTGATGCTCCGCGCAAGCCTAGGGAACCGTTGTTAGTCGTAGACCCAGCACCGAGATAGTTGAAGACCATTTGAATCGTATTGTTAGTGCTCTGATCATGGCCGTATTCCCAATAAGGCGAGCTACCTGTAGGTTGATTTGAGCCGTACGACCATATCCAAGGATTATTCAACGCGCTAGAATTCGATGACGTCTCGTTAACACCTAGGATATTGCCTTTAGCCGTTGACCCTCCGCGGTCAGCGTCGTTAAAGGTGTTGGCGTTGCCAGTACCTTGCCCATCAGAGTTAACTGTTAAAAACCTGTAGCCAAAACTGGTCCCCAGCGTCATAACTGGCTGCCAGCCGTTAGCAGCTGAGTTAAGCCATTGGTAGGCATAGATCGCATCCGTACTTGGTGTATAAACGTAGCCGTTACCATTACTGTCGCCAGTACCGGCATACTGGCCAAAGTACGCTGCCTGTTGCGGCATAGGCGTACCGGTACCGGTAATCATAGCCTGGGCCGTAGCACCGCCCGCCATCTTCGCTCCAGTGATACCAAAACCACCATTGCTTGCTATAAGGTTAGAATTAAGCGCGTCATTCAGAATAGCGTACAATGGCGCAAGTAGATCCCAATATTGGCCGCTGGCAGCGTTAGCATCAGTCTTGCCCAGCGTCTGTATCCATTGAGCAAGTTCGAAAAACTCCAGTTGTGGCGCAACTGGAAACGTGCAAAACCCAGCACCGTAAGTTTGACTGATATTGTACGCCTGTCCAGTAGTCGCAACTACCACAAAGCCGTCAGTGTGTGCCTTCTGAAAAACTGAGGCCATGTAGCCTTCAATGTTGGATACGGTGTCACACAATCCAATGTCATTCTCAAAATTGTTAATGATAAGGTACGCGGGCTTACCAGTTACAGCCGGACTGAAAGGGTGAATAACCGTAGCATAGTCCGTATTCAGATTTTGCAGCGTCGGCCCAGGCGGTAACTCTATGTAGGTGTTCGCAAGAGCCGTGGCCGGCATCTGAGGTGCTGAGGTAGTGACAAACGGGTAAAAATTCATCGCGGAATAGGCATTGCCGCAAGATGAAGGGCACGCCAACACCCCTACGCTGCCCACATTCACCTCAAACTGTGTGCCGCTTAGACCCGTAGAAAGAACTTGAAACAAACCGCCCCCAGTATTAGGGCTGGCCCCGGAGTACGACGACCAGTTTGTCAAGTACCAAAGAAAGACCCAATCATCAGCACTAAGCCCGTTCGTACCAGTATTCGTAAACGTCACCACGCCTGAAGCGGGCGCTGTATAAGAAGATACAACGATTGCAGGAGACAATACGTGATCATCGTCAAGATTGACGGAGTTGCCGCTAAAAATGAAGTTAGCATTAGCTGGGATAGGGCCCACGCCAGTACCTGGCGCCCAAGCTGAGCACGCACCACCCGATAACGTTACACAAGTAAGGTTGTCTCCCAAAACTGCTGGTGTGACCGACACATCAGCCATATTGGAAAGCGCCAGTGGGACGCCGTTAACCTTATACGCCTGCGTGTCAACAAGTACATCACTTATACTAGTGCCATCAGGAAACGGGCAAGATATGCCGGAACAATTTATAGCTATACCGGTAGCGCCTTCGGCCCCGAATAACGTCAGATGAAGCCCGGTGTAAGAACCAGATGTAATGACGTCACCAGAACTATCCGTGGAAACCAAACTTGGGCCCAGCGTAATGGTCCCCGTATACTGAGGAACTTGATTCGTCATACCAGGACTAATAGTGCCGCCGCCACTACTACTGGTTTGCTGCCAGCCACTTAACGTACACGCGTATTGATGAAATCCGGTAATGTCTGTATCGGGGCGACCTAAACTGTAAAACGACAACGTGACGCCGCTAGCCGTAGCCGTAGCTGCGTTGCTTAAAGTTACCTGGTTGGTCAAGGTGTTGATAGCGGTAACGATAGTGCTGGTTGGAATGCCAGAACCTACGACGGTTTGGTTCTCCAGTAACCCATTAACACTGAGCACCGTAACCGTGTAGCTAAGATTACTAGTCGACGCTGTCGTAGCGTACGGGCAACCACCAGACGGCGCGCCATTACTGGTAACTTGCGTCCAGTTGACCTGACTAATAGGACTGATTTGAGTCTGTCCACGCGCTTTTACGCAGTACGTACTCAAAGCTAACAACAAGACTCCAAGCCACAGCTTCATAAGCCGTATCTCCATGATGGCCGCGTTACGATGAGTAAAAGTAAACCGCAAACACCTTGTCAGTAGACGAAGTTAAATAGTTCAAGGTCACGATGTTGGCTGTCAACGTGTAATCAATACCATAACGTTGAACTACACCATTAACTGTAAACTGAAGCATTTGAGCTGGTGTTGGCGTGTGACTAAGCGTGTACACGGTACCAGGTACAGTCCCAGCAGGTGTCTCCGCAATAGATGGCGGCAATACAAAATCCCCAGCGTTGCCTGCCGTTAGCACCTTGACCCACAAGGCTGGCACCTCTACCTGGCCGCCAAAGATGAGGTCTAACAGATTCCAGTTATAGTTAGTAGGTACCTGCCAGTTAGCCTGATCAAAGGCCGCGATCTGCAGCCCAATGTTCGGCGTGGTAGTCTCGCTAGGCATATTAGTACCCCACCGCCTTCCAATTCACCTGTATAGCCGCACTGTTACTAACGTTAAGATAGCAGCCCGTTGTACTAACCTGATCGCCACCAGAATTGTCATTCAAAAAGCAAATACGCGCCGTACCACCATTTACAAACTGTTGGATATGCATCACGCTAACGCTAGCAGCGTTCGTGAACGGCGTCGGAAATATAAGATGACCAGGCGCATTGAAGTTGTTGCCCCACTGTCTAATCAGCCCGCTAGGGTCCTTCTGCCAGTAGCCGTTCGCGTTAGACCCAGACGTGTAACCCGGTGCAGCTACCGGTACGTAGCTGACGCCATTGCCCGTCAGTACTTGCCCATCCGGGGCAGCACCAGCCACCTGCAACGTACTGAAGTTACCCGGCGCTGGGTTGAAGCTGCCAATAGCCACGCCGCCCATACCGTTGACGCTCAACACAGGGCCAACAGCGTCCAAGTTGCCCGCAGCGTCTACCTTAAACAACTGCGCGCTTAGCACATTGGGCGTAGGATCAGACTGGGCGCCACCATTGACGTTACCAGGGAACGTAACCGTCCACCCACCTGTGCCGTCCTGAACCCATAGCAGGCAAATAATCTGGCCCGCCGTTTGGCCGCTGATAGTAAAGGATAACGCGCCAGCAAGTGCTATTTGAAACCCGCTATACTTAGTAGCATTCAATGAAATGGTAGGCGACCAAGCTACACTTTGTAGGCCACCAGGTATATCAACCGTAGTGAGTATGTTGGCCAACACCGCCGTCAACGTCGCCGGATCGGTGTCCAGCGTTGTGAACCCCTTACCAGCCATCATTTCCATAATGGCGTACATGCCGCAGGTAAGCTGGTACAGCGTCTTGTTGGCTGAAGGACTGAGCCAGAGTGCGTCCACGCCAGCACCACCAGTACGCGTGGCATCGGTTAGGTACTCAGCGTCTGTCTCTTGGTTCGCCTGCGTCGGATTGAAGAGCAGAAAGTTCGTTGAACCCATCAGATTGCCCACTTTCCAACGTCAAAACCAGCTACGTAGCTGTTGTCAAGGTCAAAACCAAACGCCGGCAGTTCAGCAAAGTCGTAAGTGTACTCCACACCCTCCGGCCGAGGGACGATGAACCCATTGGTGATCAAGTCCTGGATAATAGACGTGAAGCTGCCGCTAAGAAAGATCGTCGCTGTCATATTTTGGTTGTCAGCAATGATGATGCTACCGCTGGGGAACAAGTACTTCCAGATGGTAAACAAACTGGTGATCGTACCGTCCCATTGATTCTGCGCTATCTTGGCTTTAATGTAGATGCGGTACGTGTTGTCGTCCAGTACAGGGCTTACGCCGCCCATCGGCTGAAAGTTAACGGTACGGCTAGCCCCGGCGATAGCCCCCAGCGCGTCTAGCTGCGGCCCTACGGCGCTGTCCAAGTCAAATGCTGTGTCAAACTTAACTAGGCATTCACTGACATCATCAAACTTTTTCAGTAGCACATACAACAACGCATTCAGCTTAGGGCTGTTGACGTATTGAGATATCAATAATGATTGGTAGTAGCCCATCGGCAGATTTTCAATAGGCTCGTTACCATAACCTGCCTGTCCATAACCGCCCGTACCATAACTTGGATTTGGCACAGCTACACCGCCGCCACTTGGATGTTAGCGGGCACACCTTGCGCCGCCTCATAGAACAGCAGCGCCAAATCAACAGCCGTAATCGGCTGAACCGCTACAATGTTCACCTGAGCGCTACCGCTACCGCCACCGCCAGTCGTAGCCACGCCGCTAGCTACCGCAAAACCGCTACCCGGCGTCGTCACCTGCGGGTAGATGCCCGTAATACCACCTAAGCCATCCACACTACTAACCGTCACCGTACCACCTGCGCCGCCCGCCAACGTCAGCACGTCGTTTACTGCGTAGCCAGCACCAATCACCGTGCCCGGTACCACGGTAAATAACCCCGTGGCCGCCGTGCCTAGCGTTACGGCTTTGATACTAAACTCAGGCTGAGATGGATTAGGCATTACGCTAAGGGCCGCGCCGTACAGCGAAGAATGTACCACTTCCTCGCCAATAGCTAGCGAGTTAAGATATGCTACGATGGCAGCCTGAACCGCCAAAACAGTAGCTGAAGTGAAGCCAGACAAGCCGTATAAGTACATCCCCACAAAAGGCTGAACGTAAGTTGGCCGGTAAAAACTGATCGTCTCTTGGTAGCCTGTATTAGGGTCAGTCACAAGACTTGATGTCGTGCCATTGGTGAAACAGCCTATGGTTTTCTTCAGGTAGATACTCAAAGCCACAGCCGCGTCCGTACCACCTTCAACAACCATCGTGATACTGTGCGCCGGATTGCCCCAGGGGCTGTCTACCGCACCTGTAGGGTTCTCGATGGAACTGCCTGGACCGCCCGGCGTAGGGTAGCCTGGGGCCGTACGCGTAACCCCCAGCGTGGCCAACACAGCAGCAACCGTAGCAGCGATAGGCGTAAGCGCTGGCAGTGCCACGCTGATAGCCTGCCTAGCCCGTAGCGCACTATCTGCCTCTACCGGGTCGCCAGGTGTAGCCGCCGCTACATTGTTCACACTAGCCCAACCACTAACCGGGCTAGCCTTAATATTGATGGTGCCCGGTTCAGCCGTAATGTTACCCGGTGTTGTGCAGGTAGCCGTAACCGTAACACTACCACCAGTGAGCGTCACGGACGCCGGTAGCGCCCAAAGGTTGCCTACTTGATCTTGAACAAAGCCATTGCTAATTATCAGTCCTGGCGTACCTGTGCAAACCACTGGGCAGGTAGAATACGTGAACGCTAAACGGGCCAGGCCGTTCATCTTTACCACGCGATCAAGCCCAGCACCAACAGCGGTTTGCGGAGAACTCTGATTATAGTCCAATTGGAGCGCCGCATTTTGATCAGCCTGCTTAAGACTGAGTATGCTAAGTATTTGATAGATGGCGCTGTCCGGCGCTACGTATTGATTGGCGCCGTAGATATTTAGAAAAGCCTGAAGGTTATCCGCCAAAATGCTGGCGTAAGAATTGACAATTAAACCGCCCGGCCCCACAGAAGGCGGGGCATACGGAGGTGTGGACACGGCTAGGCCTCGCTTTCTTAGAATCCCGTAGCTAGCGCGGCCCCTAGGGCCGGTACGTTGCTGATCGTTACAGAACCAAATACGGTCTCTGCCGTAGCAGTGTAGGTCAGCTTGCCGTTTGTAAAGCTGACCTCTACGTTGGACACAGCAGTAACGTATGGCGTAAAGCCCGCAATGTTCTGCTGGATAGCAAGCTGCATAGCCTTAAGCCCACTCTGGCTACCAAGCTGGCCCAGCATTTGTTGAAACACTGGCAGGCCTAGATTCAAGTCTTCCCACCACTCACCCAAGAACAGTTTAAGCCGCGTCAAGATGGCCTGTGCTACCGCCGCGCCGTTAGTGAGCGCCGTGTTATCGGCAAAAATGGGATCGTAGCTACTGTCTAGCTGAAGGTACGCAATTGTTGCCACTGATTTACTGTCCCTTCAATACTGACGTCTCACTACCTACCGGTATGCTAGGGCCGGCATAGCCCTTAGACACAAGGAATGGCTGAATGTTTGTAGCGTACCATTGGTAGAAAGTATCGTTCATCAACTTTTGCGCCGTACCGCTGATCGCGTTAACTGAAACCGCTGGGGCTGTTAGCTGCACAGCCGTGCTAGCATTCACAGCTAAATTTTCACCCGTAACCGTTACGCCGTCCTCCGCGACATCAACTACCGTTGCACCATCATCTGAGCGAACTTGCAAGGAATTCGCTGAGTAGTTAGCCAGCACGTTAGGCTGGCTCCACAACCCCGGATAAAATCCACAGTCATGAATGTAATGTCGTCGTACTTCGTTTTGCCGCTGACTGCCACTACTAACACCGGTGTTGTCCGCTACAGGGCTGTTCGTTTGACCGTTAGCCCACCACAAATCAATACAGGCGTCACAAAAGATAACCATGCCTTCATCGCCTTTTTTCAAAGGCAACGTAACACTGTAGCCACCACCACGCGGTACCATGACAGGCACGAAAACAATAGGCGGTACGTCCCACCACTGAGCTTTTAAGCTGCTGACCACGCGTACCCGCTCCTGGATAGCTAACTGAACAGTAACAGTCTGTTTGCCAACATCCATGTCCTCCGTTAAGAATCCAGGGCAAGCATAACGCGCCTCCGTCAAAACCTGGCGCAAAATCTGACGCCATTGCTCACTCTGCGCGGCGATAACTTGGCTCGGTGTTAGCGTTAATAACGGATTAGGGCCGGGTACGGTAGACATGAATCATCCTGTGAACATGTTCAACAAAGTTTGCGCGTAAATTGTACTGAAACCTATCACCTCAGTCTGCCAATCATTACCCCGCGTGTCGCCCGTATGACGTACCTGGCTGACGTAAAAGGTAAGGTTAGAACTATCTGCCGTAGCTAGCAGGGTGGGCAGCTTACTGTTGACGCTAGGCTCGTACGCTAACTGCGTAATGTTAGTGCGTACTAACTGGACTAACTGAGGCGGCAAGTTAACTTTGAGCCTTGGGTCTAGCAGCACCGTAAAGATTACACCCTGCTGTATCTGCTGTGGCGTACCGACAATGCTTTGGTTTACACTGGGCGGCAGCCCATTTGAATTTTCAACGCCTCCAGGTGGGAAAGCTGGACTGTAAATTAAACTCGGTGTGATAACCCCGCTAGCCACCTCGCTAATGTAGGCCTGCTGGCCGTCATTCCAAGCTTGAACCTGGTTGCTATCTGATACTTGAGTAAGGAACTTACTAACCTTACCAAACACCGTGTTACCACGAGGATACTGCGTGGCTAGCATGCGCTGCCGGGCCACCTGGCCTAGTTTCACGACTAAGGGTGATGGATTAGCTCCAGCATTGTTTTCAGCAATCATACGCTGAATCAACTGCAACTGGCTACTGAACTGACCCATAGAAAAACTAATCGTATCGCTGAGCGCGCCCGGCAGCGCTATGCAATGAAGGGTCAGCTTCTGATCAACTACATTCTCCCTGGTGTAGATAGGCTGAAACACCGGGCCATCCCAGATGATCGAGCTCAACTGCGGGCCGAACTGGAAGCCGGCCTTGAGCGTGACCCAGGTAGCGTTAACCAATAAGTTCTGCGCTGTCTGATCATCCAAATTGTAGACGCTGATATCAGCGTACCATAGCGGCGCGCTGTTCATGGACTGCTGAATTTCAAACGTTACGCGTAGCGCCTCAGGCTGAAACCGGTTAGACCCTACAGTCACTACCTCTGCGCCGCCACCCTTGGTAACGTAAGTAATTGCCAGTTCCCACGCCTGCCCCCAAAGCGGTATTCCAGACGTAGGTGTGCTCATACGGTGTCTCCCCACAGCAAGCTAAACTGAGTCAAATTCAGCTGCCCCGGATAGTCAGCCGGCGAATTGCTGGTGTTCAGCAAATAGGCACTACCAATTTTAAGATACTGATATTGAGCCAGCAAGTTAGCTGAAGGATACTGACCCGTGATGAGCGGCACACTGGCCACTAGCAAATTGTTATTCTCATCAGCGATACTAAGCTGCCAATAGCCAGCCATGGCTGAGTAAGCTAGCGTAAGGTTTAACGTAAGCGGCTGGCCATCGATAGTCAATTGAACGGCGAACGTCTGATTGTTGGCCGTGGTGAGTGGTACTAGCTGATCACTCACGGCAGCACCGCACCCAAAGCATTAACTGTCGTTTGGCCCACCACACTGGAATAGAACCCAGCACCGGGAACGTTGACCACGTTGTTGTACACATCGATCGCGGCGTTAACCGGCCCAGACGGCGTAGCCGCCACCACCGGCGGATATTGGAACTGCCGCTGCGTAATAGACGGCACCGCACTCGGATTCACCTGGCCAAGCCCAGTTTGCTGCGTAGCGTCTGGGCGGGCGCTAAGCGCCGTCAAAGAAGACAAAGGACTAGTAACCGCGGACACGGCTGTAGTGGCCGTGAAAATTTGCTCAAACTCAACCCGTACGCGCAGTCCGGCTATCGTCTTGTAATCTTCGCGCGGGTTGATACTCGTAATCAACATATTGGCGTACGTACGCAGCCTTGTAGTGACGGTCAAAGGTTGCCGCGCTAACTGAAGACTAATCAGCGTTTGGTAAGCATTGACGCTCTTACTCGTACTGCTACCACTGAACGGCGTCACATTGTCTGGCGTAGCGCTACCGGCAGTGTTAGCGTTGTTAGCCCCACTAGCATAAGCATCCATCGCATCACTCATACCGATAAATAAAACCAAGCGCGGCGGCATGAGGTAAGCATGACTGCTAATGTCAGCACCCGTTTGAACTGGATGACGTGTTTTTTCAAGCCGCTGATCGTGCTCCAATTCCAACACAGCGTCAAACACATACGTCGTTTGCGTACTGCCACTAGCCACAAAGTTAGCCGTCTGAGTACCGGCCAGCGGCCCCGTAACCGGTATGGCTGTACCCGGCACGTAGTTAGCCGCCGTTACGGGTAACGCCCCCGGAACATTGCCTACAGCCTGCCCCTGCGTTGGTACCTGTGTGATGCTAACCATAGCCGGGCCGCGGGCCCACTGGGGAGGACGGTAAGCCACGGCGGCCTTCGGACTAGTAGCTGGAAGGGCAGTACCTGGTACATAAGTGCTAGCCATAACGTAGTCCGCCTCTCAGTAGCTGTATGACAGCTGACTGAATTCCTGAAGGTTGCGCTGAACCTGCTTAGCCGTTTCGCTAGCCGTCTTGCGCGCAATCTCATCGGCACTAGCGCCGGGCTGAGTGATGTGGATGGTGATTCCTCCAATGTTCACATCCCCGGTCTTACCTGAACGCCCCAATACCTTGGCAATGTACTGCTGCGTCTCACTAGGTAGCGTAGCTTTGCCAGCCAAGAAAGCATCCATACGCCCTGGTCCAGCGTTGTAAGCACCCAGCGCTTCTGCCACATTGCCGCCATAGCGCTTCAACATCTGATTGATATAGGCCGTACCACCAGCAACGTTCTGCGCCGCATCGTAAGGATTTACACCCAGCGCTGCCGCCGTTGGCGGCATAAGCTGCATAGTGCCGATTGCACCCTTAGGGCTGCGTGCCGCCATACCTAGCGCACCAGACTCTTGCGCCTGCATAGCCGCAATCAACGCTGCATTTGCCGAGCCGCCAGTAGCCAGATCACCAAAGTTAGCCCCTAGACCACCCGCGATAATTGGATGACGGCCTAGCAACCCAACGCCCTTGGCAGCTAAACGAGCAAAAAAGCCCGGCGCAACCGCCTCAGTAGCTTCGGCCCCTACACCCGCAGCGCCAGCTGCTTCAGCTTCCTCTGGCAGCAACTCTGGAGCCAAAAATGCCGACGCCACCATCACACCCGCCCCAATGGTACGAGCGTTAATATCCGCCAAGCTGGCCTTAAGTTCTTGCCCCGCGCCCTTGAAGTTACCTGTAGCAATATCCACCAGGGCGCTAATGAGGTGTGCCAGCAGGTCCTCGATGTTGGCCACGGTCTCAGCAAACACAGCAAAGATATGACTAACTTTTTGAACTGCCAAGCCGAACTTTTCCAGGCTATCCGTAGACTTAGTAATAGCCGTGTCGCCGGTAAGCAGCCCAATAAGGTTACTGAACGCGTCAGCCGTATCTTTCAACGCCGTACCAGTAGCCTTGAACACGTCCTTAATGTCGTACCAAACAGGCAGGAACATATCAGACAACTTTTGAGAAATCGTCGGCATGTTGTGCGTAATCCAGTCGTTAATGCTACGCAATTTCTTCAGTAAATCGTCCGGCCCAAGACCTAACGACCGCATGAAGTTAGTAACCACATTCATGCCAAGATATTTTAATTCCACCTCCATGCGAGTGAACTCAAAACGTATGTCGCGTATTTTACGCATTTGTACTTCAAAATCACCACCAGGCGCCATAGCCTTTTGGTCAGCAATAAGCTGCCGCGTGCGCTCCCGTAGTTCCGCGTCCCAGGCTAGGTTTTCCAGCGGCTGACCGAGCGCATCCATCGCTACCTTAAGACTACGCGCTGCGTCCTTACTCATGTACATGTGAAGCGCAAACAGCCGGTACTCTTGATCAGCCATGGCCACTTTGTCGGCCAGGCCCAAAGCGGCCCCACCA